>Ga0268386_10000587_pt1 | contig 23324 bp, 19 predicted proteins | sample RVTome_15_FD_200260 | JGI IMG/M metagenome (GOLD analysis project Ga0268386, IMG submission 200260) | Soil microbial communities from uranium-contaminated site in the Upper Colorado River Basin, Wyoming, United States - RVT150D86... ...
CAGCTCCCGCGCAGCCCCTCGCCGGAGGGCGCCAGCGTGTCGTTTGCCAAGCTGAAGGACGGCGATGTCGTCCCGAAGTCGTTCACGGTCAAGTTCCGTGTCACCGGCATGAAGGTCAGGCCGGCCGGCACCCAGGCCGAGAGCTCTGGTCACCATCACCTGCTGATCGACGTCGACGAACTCCCGCCCATGAACCTGCCGCTGCCCAAGGACGAAAGCGTCTACCACTTCGGCAAAGGCGAGAAGAGCGCCACAATTACAATGCCTCCCGGCGAGCACACCCTTCAATTGCTGTTTGCCGACCACCTCCACATCCCGCACGATCCCCCGGTGATGTCCGAGAAGATCACGGTCACCGTCTCCGAATAAAAAGGGTCAGACTGCACTCTGACACTGATTATCTAATCAGGTAGCTTCGCCTTTCCCAGATTGTTGGTATCGGTCCCGAACCACAGGCTGTTGCGGGCCGCATCATAGACCATGTGGCGTACCGAGCCGCCCCCGGAGGGCACCGGAACGGAGCCGGTGAAGGTCTCCGATTTCGTATCGAAGCCGACCAGCGTGTTGGGGCTCTGGCGGGTCTCGAAGAACCAGATTCGGTCCTTGGCATCGACCGCCATGGCGTAGGGCCCGGAAGGCTCGCTGGGCGCCTTCCATTCCTCGATTTCGCCGCTTTCGGGGTCGTAGACGCCGAGGTAGCCCTGGGCGTAATCGACGTACCACACGCGGTCATCGCTGGTGATCGCAACGCGGCGGGGGCGGGCGTCTTCGCGCGGCAACGCGATCTCGGTGACTTCCATCAATTCCCGGTCGACGGTGGCGAGCGCATTCGTGCCCAGCAGCACGATCCAGGGCTTGCTTTTTGAGTCCAGATTGATGCCGTACGGGCGCGCCCCGTCGGTGGGCACCTTGGCCAATTCCACGGCGCCGCTGCTCGTGTCCAGGTGGCCGATGAAGTTGCCATTCTGGACCGTGAACCAGATGTTGCCGGCTTCGTCGAACACTTGGGTGTGGGGGTCGCCGGCGTCCTCGTTCGGCATCGGATGTGTTTTCAGCTCACCGGTTTCGGGGTCCATCTCGCCGATCCAGCCCTTGCGGTTGCCGGCCACCCACAGCGTCCCGTCCTTGGCTACGATGACGTTGTGCGGGCCGGTGCCGTCCGGCAGGTCGAAGCGCGAGAACTTTTCGGTTTCGGGGTCGAAGTGGGCCACGTAATGGCCCGCCTGGCCGACCAGCCAGACGGTTCCGTCAGGGGCGACGTCCGGGTCGCGCGGGCGGGTGTCCGGCCAAGGCACCGTCCATTCGGTGATTTCGACATTGAGCTCGCCGGCGGACTCCGCCGCGAGGGTGCCGGGCAAGGCCAGGCCCAGGAATGCCAGCACATTGATGGCTGTGGATCGAATCAGTTTGTTCATCGTTCCTCCCATGATTCAGTCTTCACCCCTATATACACATCCCGCGGTGCAGGTTTCCTGCACGACAATCTTGCTGAGGCCCGGCAGGTCATTTTCCAGGCCCGCCCAGACCCAGCGCGCCAGGTTCTCGCTGGTCGGGTTGTCGAGGCCTTCGACATCGTTCAGGCAGCGGTGATCGATCTGCTCGAAGAGCGGCTTGAAGGCCCGCTTGAGATCGGCGAAATCCATCACCCAGCCCGAGCGTTCACCCACGTCACCGTTGACGTGAACTTCAATACGGAAGGAATGGCCGTGCATGCGCGCGCACTTGTGGCCTTCTGGGACGTTGGGGAGCCAATGGGCGGCCTCGATCTGGAAAACGCGAAATACATCCATGCGGCGATTGTAACCGCTGGCGAAAATCGCCGGGCGCCGGGCGGCGCCCCTCAAGTGCTATTTCTCAGGTTTCGACGACTTGAAACCAACCCGTGTGTGCGAGCCGTCGCAGAAGGGCTTGTTGGCCGATTGCCCACAACGGCACAGCTTGCCGCGCGGCTTGGTGCATTGCTGGCCGAGGTAGTCGACGATGCGCATTCGCCCCTCGAACTGAAGCGGCCCGTTCTCGACGCAGGTCACCGCGATCGCCACGGGGCGCATGGGCGTCGGCGCCTCGGAGCCTTGAGCGAACCGACCCGAATCCTTGAATTCGGCCTCGATGTGCTGCTCGTCGCAGAACGGCTTGTTATTCGAATGCCCGCAGCGGCAGAGTGCGAGCTGATTGGCGAATTCCAGCGTGCCGTCCTCGTGTATCAGCGTGATGTTGCCCTTGAGTTTCAAGGGTCCGAACTGGCTGACGAGGGTTTCGTTGAGGACATTGACGAGCCCCTTGCGGCCCTGCCCGGCGCGATCGGACAACCAGCGGTTGAGCGCGCGCTGAGATTTGGGCAGGTGAAGATCCCTGGCCCGTCTGCGCGGCGCATCGATGGGCTCCTGTGCAGGTTTTTGCACAGTTTCGCCCAAGGGTGTTCGTGGTCTGGACTCCCCTTCCGGCACATGATCCCCTTGACCTGGCCGTAATACTTTGAATGCGTCTTCCATGACGAGATACCCTAATGGCAGGATCCGGACGCTCCTGTCCCGCATATACTGTACCACCAATAATCAGCAACCGCGAGCGCCACCGGGGGACACACCATGTCGAAACTCTTGATCGCCCTGCTTTTTCTCATCACCGTCCCGGCCCGGGCCGAAATCGAACCCGTGCCGGACCGCCAGCAGGGCGATGGCCCGTTCGAGCGCCTGATCCTGCGGGGCGTGACCGTCATCACCGGTGACGGCGCCCCCGCCAACGGCCCGATGGACGTCGTGATCGAAGGCGATCGCATTGTCACTGTCGAGTCCGTGGGCTACCCGGGTGTGCCGATCGAAGACGAGGACCGGCCGGAGGCGAAGGACGGTGACGAGGTCATGGAGCTGGAAGGTCATTACCTGCTGCCCGGCTTCGTCGACCTGCACGCGCATTTCGGCGGCGACGCGCAGGGCGTGCCGGCGGAGTACCCGGCCAAGCTGTGGCTGGCGCACGGGATTACCACCATCCGCGAGCCCGGCAGCTTCAACGGCCTCGATTGGGTGCTGGAACACCACAGGCGCAGCGAACGCAATGAAATCGCCGCGCCGCGAATCGTCCCTTATGTGGGCTTCGGCCAGGGCCTTGACGAGCCGATTACGAGCCCGCAAAAGGCGCGCGAGTGGGTGCGTGATGTCGCCGCGCAAGGCGCGCGCGGCATCAAGTTTTTCGGCGCGCCCCCGGATATCATGGCGGCCGCCATCGACGAGGCGCGCGAGCGGGATCTCGGCACAGCCATGCACCATGCCCAGCTCGACGTCGCGCACTGGAACGTGCTCGATTCCGCCCGCGCCGGGTTGACCACCATGGAACACTGGTATGGCCTGCCCGAGGCCATGTTCACCGACCGCGCCATCCAGGACTATCCCGTCGACTACCAATACGCCAACGAGCAGCACCGATTCGGCGAGGCCGGGCGCCTGTGGCGCCAGGCCGCGCCGCCCGGAAGCGAAGAGTGGAATGCTGTTCGCGACGAGCTGATCGCGCTCGATTTCACCATCAACCCCACGCTCACCATCTACGAGGCCAGCCGCGATTTGATGCGCGAGATGAACGCCGACTGGCAGCAGGACTACGCCCACCCCAACTTGTGGTCCTTCTTCCAGCCCTCGCGCAAGGCGCACGGCTCATATTGGTTCGACTGGACGACCGCGGACGAGATCGCCTGGAAAGAAAACTTTCGGCTGTGGATGCAGTTCCTCGACGACTACAAGGACCACGGCGGCCGCGTCACGCTCGGCTCGGATTCGGGCTACATCTGGAAACTTTACGGCTTCGGCTACATCCGCGAAATGGAACTGCTGCAGGAGGCCGGCTTCCACCCGCTCGAGGTGATACGCGCGGCGACCATCGACGGCGCGGAGGTGCTCGGCATGGACGCTGACATCGGCTCCATCCGCCCCGGCAAGCTCGCCGACCTGGTGATCGTCGAGGAAAACCCGCTCGCCAACTTCAAGGTGCTGTACGGCACCGGCCATTTCCGCCTCAACGATGAGAATGAGCCCGCGCGCATCGGGGGCGTGCGCTACACCATCAAGGACGGCATCGTCTACGATGCCCGCGAGCTGCTCGCGGACGTTCGCGAGCTGGTGCGCGAGGCGCGAGAAGCCGCGGGTCAGGATCCTTCCGGACCCAAGCGGCTGCCGGACACTCCGCAATGATCATTTCACCCCGTCGCGCTCCAGCTCCCCGCGGTTGGCGCGCCGTGACCGGCTGCCGTCGGGCATGTCGTACCAGCCGGGGTCCGAACCGTCGCCAATGTCGGCACGAACCTTCAGGATGGTGAACATCCCGCCCATGGTGATGTAGTCGTACGGCCCGCGCTTGCCGACCATGGGGATGCTGTTTTCCGGCACCGGCATATGGCCGGACTCCACGTGCAGGCCGTGGACGTCCATGCCCTTGTCGCCGAACACAGGCAGTGAAACGCCGGTGGGGCGCAGGGCGGCCTTCACGACATCGGCGTCGACCCCGAGCATGTTGGGAATGTCGTGGCCCATTTGATTCATGACGTGGTGGGTCATGTGGCAGTGCATGGCCCAGTCGCCGGGATTGTCGGCGATGAACTCGATCGTCCGTGTGGTGCCGGCTGGAACCAGCAGCGTGCTGTCCGGGTATTGCGCGGCCAGCGGGATCGGCCCGCCGTCGGTCTCGGTGAGGCGGAACCAATGGCCGTGCAGGTGGATGGGGTGATGGTCCATGGCTGACAGATTGGCGAAGCGGATGCGTACCCGGTCGCCACGCCGCGCCAGCAGAGGCTCGGTGCCGGGATAGCAGCGCGCGTTGAACGTGAGCACGTTGAAATCCGACATGGCGTTCGGATCGGGCCGCCGCGTGCCCGGGCGTATCTTCCACTCCGACAGCAACAGGGCGAAATCCCGGTCGACGCGGTCCGCCTCGCTTGGCCTTCTGGGGTGAACCACGATCATGCCCATCAGGCCCATGGCCATCTGCGTCATTTCGTCATGGTGGGCGTGGTAACTCAGGGTGCCATGCTGACGAAAGATCCATTCATATACCCAGGTTTCGCCCGGCGGGATGACCGGCTGTGTCAGGCCGCCGACACCGTCCATGCCGCAAGGCAGGAAGACCCCGTGCCAATGCACCGTCGTAGGCTCGGGCAGGCGGTTGCTCACGTAGATGCGAACGCGATCGCCTTCGACGGCCTCGATCGTCGGGCCGTGGACCCGGCCGTTGTATCCCCAGCAGTGTGCCGAGAGGCCTGGCGCGAACTCGTGCTCGACCTCCTCGGCAATGAGGTGAAAAACTTTCACTCCATCGACCACCCTGAACGGCAGCGTGCTTCCGTTGGGCGTGGTCACCGGTTCGTAATGCTCGCCCGGCAGGCCGGGCTCCTGCTGCTCGATGTCGATTCCGGAATAAGTCGTGGCCCAACGCCGTAGCTCGCCGTTCGAGGCGGCACTGACGGGCGCGGCAGCGAGGAGGGTAGCGCCGGCGGCGCCGGCCTGCAGCATTCTTCTGCGACTGAAGTTCATTTCAGTGCCCTCCCCGGTCGGCGGTTTCCAACGCCGGAACATCGCCGGCCACCATCGGCGGTGTTTCGATCAGCACACCCTGGAGCAGAGCGGCGTGCCGCTCACGGGCCTGCCAGTACGCGGCAAGCGCTTCGACGAAGCGCCGACCGATGTCGGAGAACTCAAGGCGCGACTCCAGCACGTCCGCAATGCCAACTTCCATCGCGTTGTAATGAAGGACGATTTCCTGTTGCTCGGAGGAGGCCAGCGGCAGCACCGAATCCAGCATATGGTCGACGGCGCTGCGGCGTAGCTGCAGTTCCCGGTGCGCGCGACGCGCCGCGGCACGGATTTCGATCTCGAGTTGCAGATACTGGCGTCGCAATTGTTCCAATCGCGCCGAGCGCGAAGCCTTGCCTGCCCGCCCGGTGTCGATCAACGGTAGGGCGAACGCGGCGGCCGGGCCGTTCTTCCATTCGCCGCTTTCGCGTTCCGCGCTCCAACCCAGTTCGAGAGACGGGATCAGGAATTCGCGGTCCGCCAGTTGCAAGCCCGCCGCTTCCGCGAGGATGGCCTCGCGGGCAATTTCGAGGTCCAGGCTGTGCGCGACGGCTTCGGCCTCGAAAGCAGCTTGCGTTGCTTCGGTGCGTGGGATCTTGGGCAACCGCCCGGGCAGTTGCCAGTCGATGTCCTCGCCCCAGGCTCCGATCACAACTGCAAGCTTGTCCTTGGCATTGGCGGCGGCGGACTCTGCGTGGTCGACACGCAGCCGGGACTCAAGCGCGACGAGTCGGGCCCGCCGGCGTTCAAGGCGCGGGATGTTGCCGGCCTGCCGCAGCGCCTCGCTGAGCTGGTCCATGGATTCCAGCTGGGCCTGTGATTCGCGTTCGCTGGCAAGCAGCTGGCGGGCCGACACGGCGGAAACCCAGGCCTGCCTCACCTCGCCGATCCTGTGCAGCACCGCGCGGATGACGGCCAATTCGGTTTCGCGCTGATTGGCTTCCGCCCTTTGCCTTCTGAGCGGGATCAGGAAGACGTCGAGAAAATCGGCGCTGACGCCCAGTTCGAGCTCATTCTCGCCATGCCCATCCAGGTATGACACGTCGAAGACGGGATTGCGCATCAGGCCCGCTTGCGCCAAGCGGGCCTCGGCGATGCCGAGGCGCTGATACTGGGCCTGCAATTGCGGGCTGCTGATCAGCGCCAGGCGAACGGCGTTGTCGAGGCTAAGCTCCTGCTCGAGGATGGCGCGCGCTGCGGCGCGGTCCGTCTCGTCCACGGTCCAGACGATGGACTGCCCGTTGCGTTCGGCGACCGCGCCCGCCACGCGGTCGAACGAAGGTTGCGGGTCTACGGTGGCACAGCCGGTCAGCCACAAAAGGGAGGCAAGCACGCCAATGGCGGGGACGGCACGACGAGCTCCGGCCGCCCTCGGGGCATCGGGAAATCTGGTTTTCATGTTCCAACTCCTGCAGGACAGTTCCTGCAGCGACATTCAATGATCAGGTGTTATTCGAATGTGCGAGTGGAACGAAGGTTGGAGGCCTGAACAGCCGGGTGGCAATGGTAACCGGGTCGATACCGCCCAGGTACGGCAGCATCGAATGGGGAATGGTGGTGACTTTCACGCGCACGTGTGCCGGCAAAGCGGCCTGGGCCTGCGCCGGGCAGTGCTCGGAGCAGTCCGGGCAGTCCTGGAGCAAGGGCTTGCTTGCATCCGGAGCCGGATCATGGCAGCGCTCGGGTTCAGGATCGCTGTGTGCGGAAGAATGATCGCTCAATGTGCTCTCGGTCGAGCAGGCGCCGGCCGCCGGAACGGCTACCGCGCTCACCACGAACGACAGCAAAATCGCGATGGAACGGGAAACAATCACATCTGCTTCATCATCCGCTCGAGGTCGGCCAGTACCTCGGAGGAATGGGTCTCCGGATCGACGTCTTCGTAGTGTTTGGCGATATTGCCGTCGGGGTCGATGATGAAGGTCTGGCGGGCGGCGATCTTGGCCAGCTTGTAGTCACGCAGCACGCCGTACTCGGCGCAGGTCTTGCCCTCGGGATCGGCCAGCAGGGTGAACGGCAGCTTGTATTTCTCCTCGAATGCCTTGTGGGATTCGACGTCGTCGACGCTTACGCCGACCACTTTGGCGCCGATCGCTTCGTAGGCGAACTTGCTGTCGCGGAAATTACAGGCCTCGGTGGTGCAGCCCGGCGTGTCGTCGCGCGGATAGAAATACAGCGCGAGCCAGCTTCCGCGGTAGTCCGACAGGTTGTGCCAGGCGCCGTCCTGGTCTTGCAGCTTGAACTCGGGGGCCTGGCTGCCGACAGCGGGGCTTTCCCCGGCGGCCTTGGCGACGACCACCAGGAGGCTGGCGGCGATGACGGCAATGGCAAAGAGGATCAATTTTTTCATGACTGGCTCGATTGGGTATGCAATGTTCAAGGAGATCGTAATTCGCGGGAATTGCTTTCGGGTATGGCCCGCAACCGCTCCTGATTGTAGCAGGTGCCGCGTTATTGGCCAGTCAAAACCTGCCCCGGACCCGATCCGGGGGCGTGCTCTTATCCCGTCACAGTAGAAGACTGGTGCAATATCCGGGTTAGGTTCGCGCCGGCACCACGTCGAAGGCAACCGTCAGCCGGGGCGTGGTATCGACGAAAGGTACGGTGCCGTGCCATAGGTAGGACGGGAACAGCACCAGCGTACAGGCTTTGGGTCGAATGACGCGGCGCGGCGCGAGCGCCAGTTCGAGCTCTGTTGGCGGTTCGCCAAACTGCAGGCAACCCGCGGTTTCGCCTTCCGGTGCAGCGATCACGGACGGCGGCAAGGACACATAAAACGCCGAACTGATCCAGCCTTGCTGGTGAATATGATTGACGTGTCGCCCAGACGAGCGCAGGAGCGCCGACCACGAGCCCGAAAAGCGCGTTCGGGGAGACTTGCGGGCGAGGAAGGGATGGTTCGCTTCGCCCGGCAGCGCTGTGACGTAGCGAGCCACCGCTTCGGCCAGCCGCTCGCGCAGGCCGATGATTGCCGGTTCCGGGCGCTGGAACAATACCCCCTGCGTTTGAGAACCACCGCGCAGGCTTTGGTCCAGTGGCTCCCCCGGGGCCGTATGCATTGGCATCAGTGCGGCTTCGAGCGCGCTCAGAAACGTTGCCTCGTCGGCAAACTCAGCCGGCGGTTCGATCGGCAGTTCGGCAATAAAGCGATCGTAGCCACACAGCCAATGTTCATGCGGATCGCCGGTCAGACGCCAGGCCACGCCGAGCAACGCGAGCGCAAGCTGATTGAAGGGTTCCGCGGCGATCGCTTCCAGTGCGCGCCAAGCCGCCTGCTCCGAATCACCGGCCCGCAGCAGATGGCGTGTGTACAGGTTCAGGAAAGACGCATCCGTCCGCAGGGCCGGGTACGCGGCTGCGAACAGGGAGGCGGCAGCTTTCCGCTCACCCGCCATTTCGAGTGCGTCGGCTTCCATGCCCTGGAGCTCGGCGCTGTCGCCTGACGCGCGCAGCAAGCGAATTTGCGCAAGTGCCGCGGGATGTGACGCGGACGACATTAGGAACCGAATGTACGCCCGCCGCAGGTCGGCGTTGGCGGGCTGCTCGGCCAGCGCCTGTCTGAAAGACGCGTCTGGCGCCTCCCCGGGCGCCAGCGACGCGCCGTGCTCCCAGAGGAGATGCGCGAGCATGGCATGCCCCGGTGCATAGCCGGGCGAGTCCTGTGCCAGGGCCCGAGCGAGATCGAGCGCGCGATTCGCATTGCCGAGGTCGAGGTGCGCACTGGCTTCCGCATCGCCCAGCTCGGGCCCGGCGAAGCTGGCGCGGCGTGCCTCACGATAGCAGTCGAGCGCATCTCCCGGGGCGCCCAGCAAGCGGCGCACCACGCCCAGGTTGACCCAGGCGCGCCCGTTTTTCGGGTTCAGCCGAACCGCCTTCGATAGCGCCTCCACGGCGCCCTCCAGATCGCCGGTCGCGCGCCGTGCTGAGCCCATGGCCTGCCAGGTCCGGGAATGCCGGGGCCGCAGCGCTGTGGACCGCTCCAGGGCCGAAATCGCTTGCTGATTCGCCCCGGAATCGAGCAGCGCCAGGCCGAGGTTCATCCAACCTTCGGCGTGCTCGGGCACGAGGTCCAGCAGCCGCTTGTACAGTGCGATGGCCTCCGGCAGTCGCGCCGTCCGAGTGAGGAAATTGCCGTAATTGCCCAGCAGGTCGGGATTCTTCGGAGCCCGCTCCAGCGCCTCGCCGAAGTAAACCTCGGCCGCCGCATCGTCTCCCAGCGCCTTGCTGCACAATGCCAGCATGTGCAAGGCGTCCGCCGAGACCGGCTGGCGTCTGGCAATTTCCCTGGCGATCCTCGAGGCTGCTTCGGCACGGCCGTTCTGCAGCAGGTGGAACGCCGCTGCCAGCCTTTCTGCCTCGCCGCTTTCGGGCATAGCCCGCTTACTGGACGCGGCGGACGGTCATCATCCCGCGTATGCCGTCGACGTGCAGCCGGTAACCGCCCACGGCCCCTCGCTCGATACGTGCCTCATATTGACGGTCCGACTTCAGCCGCCAGCGTTTGGGCGCGGCCATGGTTTCCCCCCAGATCTGCCCGTCCTCCATCAGGAAGGTGCCTTTACCGTTTGCATCGTAGCGGGAGCGAACGATTCGAACTCGCACCGAATCGATGGCCGCTTCTTCCGGACTGGGTGCCGCGCGCAACTGCTCCGCGCCCAGCCCGGTGGGTTCCTCGTCCCTGCTGGCATCGGCCGGTGCGGCCGCCCCACCGGCGGCGTCCCGGCCGGCGTCTTTTTCACGCAGGTCGAGCAATGCTGCTTCCAGGCAGGCGATGTGTGACTGAGGGTCGGCCGCATGCTCATCGCGGCAGGTTTGAACCGGGTCCGAATCGGGATGGGCGGGCAGGCTTATGAGGGGCAACAGCAACAGGATGAGGTATTTCATGATCCGGACAAAACGGGAACGCCAACAGCCACAATTCTACACGCCGGCAACAAAAGAATGGGGGTGGAGTTGAACTCCACCCCCATTTTTCGAACTCGAGCCCGTCGTTCCTTACATGCGGTATTCGAGACCGATGAAGTACCGGCGCCCGAGCACATCGTACGTTGACGGATCCGTGTTGGCCTGAACCGCGGGGCTATACAGCTCCGGAGACTCGTCGAAGAGGTTGTTGACACCCAGGCGTACAGACAGGTTGTCCATGATGTCCCACCGGCCCGTCAGGTCCACATACCAGATGGAACTTACGCCAGTCGAGGTTGCGGTAGGATTGGTGACCAGCGTGTTGTGGAACATCGAGTCGGTGTAGCGGGTAATCAGGTTCACCTGGAAGGCGTCCCATCCATAGGTCGTCTGCAGCGTGCCGCGCCATTCCGGCGTGGCCGAGCCGGTGCCGGCGCCGATCGTACCGGCGAACTCATTCACCGGGTCGATCGACGTGACCTGGGTCTTGAAGCTGTTCCAGTAGCTGGTGATCAAGGCGAAATTAAGCTGGCCGGGGCCTACATCCATGCCCAGGTTCGCCGTGAAGTCGATGCCATCGAGTTCCCAGATCGACTGGTTGCGCGACAATTGCAGAAGATTGATCACGCGGCCGTCGTTGGGATCACGATTGAACAGCTGGCACCACTCGTTGTCGAGGCTGTAGTTGGGGTTGGCACCTTCCGCGTTGAAGCACCGCGTGATGATGGTGATCGCCCCGACCGCGGAAATGACCTCTTCCATCTCGATCGACCAGTAGTCCACCGAGAAGCTCATGCGCTGGGCGAACTTGCTGCCGGACTCGGGACTCCACACGAAGCCCGCGGTCCAGGAATCGGACTCCTCAGGGCTGAGATTCGGATTACCACCCACGATCGCCTGGGCCTGCCCGAAGGGCTGCGAGAAGTTCGGGTCACCCGCAACCGAGGATTGGGCCGCGCACAGCGCCTGCACCTGGGCCGCATTCCCTCCGGTACGATAGGAGCTATTGCCGTTGCAGGGATCCTGGTTGGCGTAGTTGGGGAAGTTGTTCAACTGCGGCGCGAACAACTCCTGGATGTTGGGGCTGCGGATCGCGTGCTGGTAGCCGCCTCGTCCCCGGAACGAGTCGTTGACGGTCCAGTCGAAGGTGGCCTTCCAGCTGTCATCGCTGCCGAAAACGTTGTTGTCGGTGATGCGATAGCCCAGGGTGGTCGACAGGCTCTGGATCGCCGGGATATCCCGGAGGATTGGAACCGACGCCTCGAAGAAGTAGTCGTCATAATCCAGACGTCCTGAAACCGGCAACTGTTCATTGAAGCCCGCCACGATACCGGGCTGTAAGCCACTGTCCGGGAGGAAATCGAAGTCGATGTTGCGGTAGCTGATGCCAAAAGCAGCCTGCACAGTCCCGGCCGGTAGGTCGAACACGTCGCCGTTTGCGATGGCTTCGACAATGCCTTGCTCGACCACGGTCAGATTCTTCGCCAGCAGCGAGATGCGGGCCTGGCAGGCATCGCTGATCGGCGCGGCGCCGAAGAAGTTCAAACCGCCTTCGCACAACGACACACCACCATCAGGGGCATCCAGCAACTCTTCCGTTTGAGGCAGGCGGACGTTGCCGCCCTGGGTTTCATTGTTCTTCGAGCGGCCGTAGGAGCCGTACACATCGTAGCCCCAGCTGCCTCTGATCGCGCCCCGCGCTCCAGCGGTAAACTGCCAGACATCGTGGTCGTTGTACCCGGTGCGACCACCCAGTGCGGAAAAGCGCTTGTTCATGCTTAGGTCCGCGGTCGGATCGGGGCGACTCGCCAGCAGCGTTGCCAGTGCATCAGGGATAAACGGGTTGGTCACCGGCACGGTGAAGCCAGCGGCCGGGGTGGCCGCCAGTTCCTGCAGGGCGTTGTAGTTGGTGAACATCGCCTGCGCATAAGGCTGGAAGTTGTCACTGATCTCCATCTCCATCCGCGAGTAGAGGTTCCAGCGCGTCAGGGGCAGCACCAGGAGGTTGTCCGGCTCGAAATTATACGAGAAGCTGTCCGGCGCGAACTGCGTTGCGACGTGCTCCGCAGGGCCGTTGTAGTTGAAGATGTTGAACGCGCTATTGTTGGCCACGCCGGTGCAGAACGGCGAACCATCCGGGTTGAAGCCGAAGCCTCTTGAACCGCCATTGTTGAGGCAGTTGCCGGGGCCGAACAGGGCGTCCACTGCGGCCTGGGACGGCGTGTTGGCGCCCGTCGACCAGGAACCGTTGGGGAAGATGCTGGTTGCGCCCTGGGCTTGCGCCGCGAAGTCGCGTGCGCCCTTGTAAATCGCCTGCCGATCGAAATAGGTCGCGGCGAATACGGCATTGCCCCTGCCGCCGGCAAAATTGCTGCCGAAGGTCAGATCGAAGTTGATTTCCTCACCGTCGCTTTCCTCGGTGACGCGATACTGCGGATTGATTTCAAGGCCGTCGAAGTCCTTCTTCATGATGAAGTTCACCACGCCGGCGATGGCGTCCGCACCGTAGGTCGCGGCCGCGCCGCCGGTGATGATTTCGATGCGGTCAATCAATGCGGCAGGAATGGTGTTGGAATCCACGATCGTGCCACCACCCGCCTGGCCCATGGGCCGACGGCCGTCCATCAGCACCAGGTTCCGGTTCGCGCCGAGGCCGCGGAGGTCGATAAAGGCCCGGCCGTTCGAGCTCGGATTGTTGGACTGCGAGCTGACGCTGGGCACGATCTGCGGCAAGGTGTTGAGGTAGTGATCGAGCGTCACCATGCCGCTTTCCTGGATGGTTGATACATCGACCGTGAAGATCGGGCTCTCCGCGATGTTGTCGCGTTTCGCGATGCGTGAGCCGGTAACGATTACCTCCTCGAGCTCCGCGTCGAGCGACACGGTGTCCGTGGGGTCATCAGGGTCCTGGGTTTGCGCAAACACGGCAGGTGCGGAGCCTATGCCGGCCGTCGTGACGCCAGTAAGAAGCGCAAGCCGTATCGCTTGTGCGAGTTTGCAACGTCTAGTCATTGTGCCTGTCTCCCTGAAAAAGACTTAATATGATCCGGTCGATGACCGGCTGCGGTGAAGCACTTCAAGGGCGTGTGCTTCTTATAGTTATAAAACTTCTTATTATTTTCTTGTTCTTGCCCACGCGCCGTCGGCCGGGTGCCTGCATACAGATCGAGCATGCGGCGAATGGAAATTGAAGTTTATTCCGAAATTATAGGCCTTGAAAAGTATTTTTTCCCGCCAGGCCCCCGGGTGTTTTTCAGTTTTCACTCTGACCCCAGAGTACGATTGCCGGTTAGGAACCGCTGAAGATCAGCCGCGGCCGGTTATAAAGCGTGGCCGCCACCACCGCCAGCACCAGCCCGATGATGAGCGTGCTGCCGAAGGACAGCGAGTACCACAGCAGCGGCACCGCTTCTCCGCGGACGATCTCGCCGATCAGCATGTTCTGGGAAAAGAGCGGGATCGACATCATCCAGGTCTCCGGCCTGACCGGGTTGGTCATGAAAATCAGGCTGGGGATGAGCGGGATCATGATGACCAGGCCGGAGTAGGATTGCGCCTCGCGGTAGGTCTTGGCGAATGCGGCGAGCACGGTCAGCAGGCTGGCCGCCAGGATGGCGACGGGCGAAATCACGAACAGAATCTTCAGCAGGCCGTCGACCGAGATGGTGAGGTCGACGCCGAAGGCGCCGACCGGCATCAGCGGCAGCACCAGCTTGAACGCGACCAGCGTGAGCGCCAGCGAGGCCATGGCGAAAATCATGGTGGTGAGCAATTTGCCGGTCATGATCTGCCAGCGCGGCACGGGATTGATCAGCAGCGGCTCGAGGCTGCGCCGTTCTTTCTCGCCCGCCGTGGTGTCGAGCGCCAGGTGCATGCCGCCCGTGAAGGCCGTGATCATCAGCACGTAGGGCAGGAAAATCATCGCCAGGATGGCGCGGCTCTTGGCCGTCGAAAGGTCGACGTCGCGGATCAGGATGGCGGACGTGAGCTGCGGGGCGACGCCGCGCAGCTGCAGGCGCAGCATGCCGATCTGGTGACCGTAGGAGGCCACCAGGTGCTTCACCCGCCGGATGGTGACCTGCGATTCCTGCCGCGATGGATCGGCGATCACTTCAACCGGCGCCGGCTCGCCTTTCGACCAGTGATCTTCGAAACCCTCGGGGATTCGGATCACCACCATCTCCTCCTGTCTGCGCACCGTCGCCTCGGGATCTTCCGGCGCCGGCTTGATGACCACGCCCTGTTGCTCCAGAAAGCGTATGAGGCTGGCGGCCCGTTCGGCGCCGACCACCGGGATTTCCAGGGTGGCCTGGATGCGCTCCTGCTCGGCCGCGGTGGTGAACCAAACGATGCCGATGAACATCAGGGGAAACAGGATCGGCCCCAGCAGCAGCGAGTTGAAGATGGCGCGCCGGTCGCGGATGTTCTCGGTGGTCTCCTTGCGGAGCACGGTGATGAGCCCGCGCAGGTTCACATCAACAGCCCTTCTTCGCTGCCGATCAGCTTCACGAAAGCGTCCTCGATCGACTCGCAGCCGCTGCGCTCGAGCAACTCCTGGCCGGTTCCGTCGGCCGCCACCTTGCCCTTGGCGATGATTACGATGCGGTCACACAGCGCCGCCACTTCCTGCATGATGTGGGTGGACAGCACCACCGAATGGCCGCTGCGTTTGAGGCCGCGGATGAACTCGCGCAAGGCGCGCGTACTCATCACGTCGAGGCCGTTGCTGGGTTCGTCCAGCAGCACGGTCTGCGGGCGGTGCACCATGGCGCGGGCGATCGCCACCTTCACCTGCTGGCCGTGCGAGAAGCCCTCGCAGCGGCGATCGATGAAATCCTCCATGTCGAGCGTTTCGATGAGCTCGCCGATGCGTTCGTCGATCTCGGGCTTCGACAGTCCGTGCAGGTCGCCGTAATAGCGGATGTTCTCGCGCGCGGTCAGCCGGTTGTAGAGCCCGCGGCCGTCGGGCACGACCCCCAGGGTGCGCTTGATCTCCATCGCATCCCGCGTCGGGTCGAGCCCGTCGATGCTGATCTCGCCGCTGTCGGGTGGCAACAAGGAGTACAGCATGCGCAGGGTCGTGGTCTTGCCGGCGCCGTTTGGGCCCAGCAAACCGGTGATCTCGCCGTCCCGCGCCTCGAAGCTGACGCCATCGACGGCCTTCACCTCGCCGAAGTACTTGCGAAGCTCCCTGACGACGATCACGGTTTCGGCCCTGTCAGCGAGGTGAAGTACGGCGCTCTTTGCATCTGGGAAATGCAGGAGGTGTCGATGTCCTCGAAGCCCGCCTTGTCGATAAACTCCGCCACGAGGTCGCCCATGCAGCCGCGCACGGTGACGCTGTGGCCCTGGCCCGGCGCCACCAGGTGCAGGCTGTTGGGCATGTGCTCGGCGACGCGATCGGCGTATTCCGGCGGGGTCACCGGGTCGAGCTCGCCGGACAGCAACAGCACCGGCTTGTCGCTCTCGACCGGCTGGTGGAAACCGGGCGACACTTCGCCGCGCGGCCAGACGCCGCACTGTACGCGGGTGACCTCGATCATGGTGTTGCCCATCAGGAGGCCGGCGTGATTGTCGTCCTTGGGAAAGTAGGGAAAGTCCTCCGCGCACATGACCGATAGTTCCATCCCCAGCGCGATCATCTCCTGCAGGCCGCTGGTCGAAATCAGCATCTGGCTGGCGAGCCGGGCGTAATCCGCGCTGGTGGCGGCCTCATGGATCAACAGCGGCAGCAGGGCCTGGCTGTCGGCCGAATACATCAAAAAGCGCAGCGAGGCGGCCAGGGCATCCCGGTCGAAGGTCATCGTAAGGGGTGTACCCTTGGTGGGGTGCTCGATGGTGGTCTCGACCGGCTCGGCCTCGAGCCGTGCGACCAGCGCGCGGAGCTTGTCCGCCGTGCCGGGGAAGGCCTCAGCGCATTCGGCGTCGAGGTCGCAGGCCGCCAGCACCTGAAACACCGCCTGGTCGAGCTTGATCGCGTGATCCACGCCGAGCGCCAGTTCCTGCGGCACGACGCTGTCGAGCACGACGCTGCGCACGCGCTCGGGATAAAGACGCAAGTAAACCTGCGCCGCCCGGGTTCCATACGAAGCGCCCCACAGGTTGATTCGCTGGTAGCCGAGGGCCTCGCGCACGGCGTCGTAATCCTGCATGCCGATGGTGGTCGTGTAATAGCGCGGGTCGCCGCCGATCCCATCGAGGCACTCCCGGGTGAGTTCCTCGAGCTGGTCCCAGTCGGTGCTGAGTGCGTCCTCAATGTCCATCTCGGGGCATTTGAGCGGGTTGGACTTTCCGGTGCCGCGCTGGTCGATCAGGATGATGTCGCGATTCTCGTTGACCTTGTTCAGGGCGCCGGCGACGAACAACCAAGCCTCGGTGGCGGCCTGTCCCGGGCCGCCGGCAAACAGAAACAGCGGGTCGGGCTCCGCGGTCCGTTTGCTGGCCGGCACCCGCGCGACGTTGAGGCCGATCTGGCGCCCGCCGGGCTCGGCGGGGTTCTCGGGCACCTGGAATTCGCCGCACTCGGCCTTGGCCGCGGCGGGACTGCCCGGCAGGGTCAGCTCGCACGGCTCAAGCTCCAGCCCGGACCCGCGCCCCTCCTGGGCCAACGCCACGGCGGACATCGCGACCCCGAGGGCCACCCCAACGATGCGCTGGCTCGAGCAGAATCGATTGTTCACTGTCATTCTCTGACGATGTGTCGCGGGCGGCCGCGAATCGGCGAACCCGAACCATAGGGACAAAGCCAGGGATTGTCCATATGCGCTTGGTCACGCGCCGGCGCTTCGTCTCACTCGGAGTCTGCATCGTTGAATCCACCGCGATTAGCCGCAAGATCAGGTGCGAGACCCCAGCCGCAGAAGTTCCGGACCATGCACGCCCTCGAAGTCAAGGCGCTACGAAAAACCTATGCCAGCGGGGTGGAGGCCCTCAAGGGCGTCGACCTCAAAGTCGGCGAAGGCGATTTTTTCGCTTTGCTCGGTCCCAACGGCGCGGGCAAGTCGACGTTGATCGGCATCGTCTCCTCCCTGGTCAACGCCACCAGCGGCGATGTGCGGGTGTTCGGCGCCAGCGTCAAGGATGACCGTTCGCGGGCCATGTCCTACATCGGCCTCGTGCCGCAGGAGCTGAACTTCAACCAGTTTGAAAAGCCGGTCGACATCGTGGTCAACCAAGCCGGCTACTACGGCATTCCCAGGAAAGTCGCCCTCGAGCGTGCCGAGCGGTACCTGAAACAACTGCAGCTGTGGGACAAGGCCTTCCAGCAGGCCCGTAGCCTGTCGGGTGGCATGAAGCGGCGTCTGATGATCGCGCGGGCGATGGTGAACGAGCCAAGACTGCTGATCCTCGATGAACCGACGGCCGGCGTCGACATCGAGATCCGCCGCTCGATGTGGGAGTTCATCAGCCAGATCAATGCAAGCGGCACCACGGTGATCCTCACCACGCATTACCTTGAAGAGGCCGAGAGTCTGTGCCGCAACATCGCCATCATCGACCACGGCGGCATTGTCGAGAACACCGACATGAAATCGCTGCTGGCCAAGCTGGACGTTGAGACCTTCGTGCTCGACCTGCGTGAGTCACTGTCCCGCTGTCCCGAGGTCGAAGGCATGCACATCGAGGTCATCGATGCGCGCACCCTGGCGGCCTCTTTGCCCAAGAAGAAATCACTCAACAACCTGTTCTCCGAGCTGGAACGACAGGGCATCAACGTCCTCAGCATGCGCAACAAGGCCAATCGGCTCGAAGAGCTGTTCCTGCGCCTGGTGGAGCAGCCGGCCGCCGAGGAGCGGACGGCCAAAGTGGCTGAATCGTGAATCCGCACTACAGGTGGATCGGCTATCGCACCATCGTGCGCAAGGAGATCACGCGCATCGTGCGTATCTGGGGGCAGACCATCGTGCCGCCGGTGATCACCATGTCGCTTTATTTCATCATCTTCGGTGAACTCATTGGCCGGCGGATCGGTCAGATGGACGGGTTTACGTATATCCAGTACATCGTGCCGGGCCTGGTGATCATGTCGGTGATTACCAATTCCTACGGCAACATGGTTTCCTCGTTTTTCGGCGCCAAGTTCGGCAAGCACATCGAGGAGCTGCTGATTTCCCCGCTGCCCAACTGGGTGATCCTGGCCGGTTACGTGACCGCTTCGGTGGCGCGCGGGCTGATGGTTGGCACGGTCGTGCTGCTGGTCTCGCTGTTCTTCACCCGGATCGAGATGCAGCAGCCGATGACGATGCTAATTGTGCTCGTGCTCACGGCCGTCGTGTTCTCCCTGGCTGGGATGGTGAACGCCATCTTCGCCCAGAAGTTCGATGACATCGCCATCATCCCGACGTTTGTGCTGGCGCCGCTGACCTACCTGGGCGGGGTGTTTTACACGATTTCGCTGCTGCCGGAGTTCTGGCAGCAGGTTTCGGCGTTCAACCCCATCCTGTACATGGTCAACGGTTTTCGTCTCGGCATGCTGGGCGTCTCCGACGTCAGCCTGCAGCAGACGTTGACGGTGATTGTGTCGGCGGGTGTCCTGTTGTTCGCCTGGTGCCTGTTGCTGCTGCAGCGCGGGACGGGAATGCGCACATGAACGCGACTGTTCGGGTAAAATTACTGTGGCGGGCGATGGAGTCCGCAATGAGGAATATTGATGACTGACAAGAACACCGGCCACGCGCCGGCCCCCGCGGAGGAAATGGCCCCCGTCAACTGGCCCGCGGCACTGGTGCTTTGCCTCACGTTCCTGGCCGCGATCACCGTCGTGCCATGGTATGGCTTCGTCTACGGCTACAGCGCCTGGGCATGGGGTTTCTTCGCGCTGCTGCTGGTGCTGAACGGCATCAGCATCGGCAGCGGTTACCACCGCCTGTGGTCGCACCGCGCCTACGAGGCGCATCCGGCGCTGAAGGTCTTTTTCGCGATTTTCGGCGGCATGGCCATTCAGAACAGCATCCTGCTGTGGGTGGCTCGCCATCGCGTGCATCACCGCGAGGTGGACGACGAGGAAAAAGACCCCTATTCAATCCGCCGCGGATTCTGGTTCGCGCACGTCGGCTGGATGATGCGCGACTACCCCACCGGCGAAGTGGACCTTTCCATCGTGCCCGACCTCGAGCGCGACCCGGTTGTCGCCTGGCAACATCGTTGGTATCTGCCTTTGGTCCTCGCCACCAACTTCGGGCTGCCGTTGCTGCTGGGCTGGCTGGTGGGGGATGTGTGGGGCGTGTTCCTGCTGGCGGGCGTGCTGCGCCTGGTGGTTAGCCACCACGTCACCTTCTTCATCAACTCCCTGGCCCACATGTGGGGCAATCAGCCGTACACGGACGAGAATTCCGCGCGCGACAACTGGTTTCTGGCCGTGATCACTTACGGCGAGGGCTACCATAACTACCACCACATGTTCCAGAACGACTACCGCAACGGGCACCGCTTGTGGCACTTCGACATGAACAAGTGGTTCATTTCGATCTGCGCCGGCCTCGGCTTGGCCAAGAACCTGACCCGCGCGCCGCAATTCAAGATCCTGCGGGCGCGCCTCAGCATGGAGTTCAAGGTCGCCCGCGAGAAGCTGGAAAAGGCCCAGGTGTCCGAGAGCTGGCGCGAGCAGCTCGAGCGCGAGTACGAACAGTTCATGGACACGGTCCGCGAGTGGCAGCAGCTCCAGATGGAGCGCGTGCAGCAGGGCCGGCAGATGCTGGCCAGGAAGATCGAGAACAACGCCATCACGGCGCGCTACCGCGAACTCGAGCGCAGCCTCAAGTTGCAGCATAAGCGGGTTGCGCTGTTGGCTGCCCAAGTAACCTTGTAGGAGCGGCGCCCCTCGCCGCGACCAATCGGCGCAAGCGCCTTGGGGACCTTGTAGGAGCGGCGCCCTCGCCGCGACCAATCGGCGCAAGCGCCTCGGGGACCTTGTAGGAGCGGCGCCCTCGCCGCGACCAATCGGCGCAAACGCCTCGGGGACCTTGTAGGAGCGGCGCCCTCGCCGCGATTCGGCTTTGGGTCGCGGCGCAGGCTGCTCCTACGGTGAGGGCAGCCTGAAGAACGCCCGCGCCGTCGCGGTCGTCTCCTTGGCCACTTCTTCCACGCCTTTGCCCACCGCCTTCGCCACCGTCTTCACGATCCAGGGCAGCCACTGCGGCTCGTTTCGGTGCGTCTTGACCAGTGGGCGCAAGTCGCGCGGCTTGAGATACGGCGAATCGGTCTCGACCATCAGGCGGTCGGCGGGGATGTCGGCGAGAAACTTCTGGATGTGGGTGCCGCGGCGCTCGTCACAGATCCAGCCGGTGATGCCAATGTGGCAGTTGAGGTCGAGGTAATCATGCAGCTGCTCGCGCTCGCCCGTAAAGCAATGCACCACGACCTCGCCGAGGGCGTCGCGGGTCTCCTTGAGGATCGCCACGAAGTCGTCATGGGCATCGCGCATGTGAAGGAACAGCGGCAGGCCCGTGTCGCGGGCAATGTCGAGATGACGTTCGAAAACCTCGCGCTGGATCGGGCGCGGTGAAAAATCCCGAAAATAATCCAGTCCGGCCTCCCCCACGGCCACCACTTCATCGTGGCGCACGAGGTCGCGGATGAGCGCCTCGGTGTCGCCGTCGAAGTCGCTGGCGCGGTGTGGATGCACGCCGGCGCTGGCGAACAGCTCACCGGGCCGGCTGCGCGCCAGTTCCAGGGCCTTGACGCTGCCTTCCGCGCTGGCGCCCGTGACCACCATCTGCACGACGCCGGCCTGGTGCGCCCGCTCGAGGACCTCGTTGCGGTCGTCGTCGAAGGCGTCGTGGGTGAGATTGCAGCCGATATCGATCAATTCCATGGCCTGCACCTCGAGCTTGCGCCCGTTGCTTTGGGCCTGTGACATGGGCGCGCATTGTAATGGAATCGATTCCTGTTGGCTTAGAATGGCCGTCTTTGACCTCGGGAGGGGCCGATGAACGTGAACTGGGGTGCGTACTGGCGGCTGATGCGCTTCGACCGTCCGATCGGCATCCTGCTGCTTTTGTGGCCCACCTGGTGGGCGCTGTTGATCGCGGGAAATGGTTCGCCGCGCCTGCGCACGGTGTTGATCTTCACCGCCGGCGTCGTGCTGATGCGCGCGGCCGGCTGCATCATGAACGACGTCGCCGATCGCGAATTCGACCCGCATGTGGCGCGCACCCGCAACCGGCCGCTTGCCTCAGGCGAACTGAATCTTCGCCAGGCACTGACCCTGTTCGCGGGGCTCATGCTGGTGGCCTTCGGACTGGTTCTGCTGACCAATGCACTTACCGTGAAACTCGCCTTGGTGGGCGCCCTGCTTGCCTCGACCTATCCGTTTTTCAAGCGCTTCACTCACCTGCCCCAGATCGTCCTCGGGGTGGCGTTCGGCTGGGGTATGGTGATGGCCTTTGCGGCCGAGACCGGGGAGGTCGCCTGGCCGGCGTGGTGGCTGCTGGGGATCAACGTCCTGTGGTCCGTCATCTATGACACCCTGTACGCCATGGTCGATCGCGAGGACGACATCGCCGTCGGCATCAAGTCGACCGCGATCCTGTTCGGCCGCTACGACCTCGCCATCATCACCACGTTGATGGTCGCGATGATCGGTCTGCTGCTGGCACTGGGTTTCCGCCTCGGCCTGGCCTGGCCCTGGCACCTGGGCGTGGCGGCGGCAGCCGGGCTGTTTGGCTATCAGCTTCGGCTGGCGCGCAAGCAAGGTCGGGAGGGTTGTTTTCGTGCCTTCTTGAACAACAACTGGGTGGGCGTCGTGCTGTTGCTGGGCCTGGCGGGCCATTACGCTCTGGCGGGAACCCTCGGCCTGGGCTGAGCCTCCGCCTATGTCCTGCGCTTTCACAGCGCCCGGGCGACAACCCAGATCGCTACCGATTGCACGCCGGCCTGCTTGAGGACCCGGGCGCATTCGCCGACGGTCGCCCCCGTCGTCATCACGTCATCCACCAGGGCGACATGTTTACCGGCTAAGTCCGAAGCGGCATTGGGCCGTGCCGTGAACGCGCCGTTGAGGTTCTTCTTCCGCGCGGCGGCGCTGAGGCCCGACTGGGCCGGCGTGCGGCGCCGGCGGCGCAGAGCCCGCGGCGACACCGGGATGCCAAGCGCGTTGCCGAGATCACGGGCCAGCACTTCGGCCTGGTTGAAGGCGCGCAGGAATTGGCGGGCCGAGTGCAGCGGCACCGGGATAATCGATGCCGGCCGGTCGCGCGGCCGAGCTAGGTCCGCTTCCAGGGCCCTGAGCAAACGGTTCGCGAGGACGGCGCCGCAGGCAAAACTGCGATTGAACTTGAAGCGCTGCACCAGCACGGTGACGGGGAAGACGTAATCCAGCGCGGCTAGCGTGCGGTCGAAGGGCGGGGGCTTGCGTATGCAGGCGCCGCACAGCCGCGCGTCGAGATGCAGGCAGGAGGAACCGGACCAGGGATAAACCAGCGGGATGCCGCAACGATCGCAGGCGTTGCCAGCGGCGGGCAAGTCCGCATCACAGCCCGTGCACAGTCCGGCACCCGAAGCCTCCCGGCACAGCAGGCAGCGCCGGGGCAGCAAGACATCCAATGCGCGGGAAAGGCCCATACGCACATGTTCCAGCCCAATGGGCCTGGCAATGAAGGAATTTGCCTCGGAACTGTGTAGGATTTCTCCCCTTTGTATTCGCAGCCTGGGTGCAGCGGTTTTCCCGGTAGGATAGGGCCATGGACATCCGCGAGATCCAGCGCCATTTCGATGCGGCGGCCCGCGATTACGAGCGGCACGATGCCCTGGAGCGCGAGGTCGGGGAGCGGTTGCTGCAGCGCCTGGAATACGCCCGCCGTCCGGTGCAGCGAGCCCTGGATCTGGGCTGCGGCACCGGGCGGGCCGGTGCCGCCCTGAAAACTC
>Ga0268386_10000588_pt1 | contig 23311 bp, 22 predicted proteins | sample RVTome_15_FD_200260 | JGI IMG/M metagenome (GOLD analysis project Ga0268386, IMG submission 200260) | Soil microbial communities from uranium-contaminated site in the Upper Colorado River Basin, Wyoming, United States - RVT150D86... ...
TCCTGCCGATGTTCGGCAAGATGCTGAACGTCGAGAAGGCGCGCCTCGACCGCGTGCTGTCGAGCGACAAGATCCGGCCGCTCGTCATCGCGCTCGGCGCCGGCATCGGCGAGACCTTCGATATCAACAAGCTGCGCTACCACCGCATCTGCCTCCTCAGCGACGCCGATGTCGACGGGGCGCACATCAGCACCCTGCTGCTCACCTTCTTCTACCGGCACATGCCCGAGGTCATCGCCAACGGCTACCTGTACCTCTGCCAGCCGCCGCTCTACCGCGTCAGCACCGGCAAGGTGACGCGCTACGCCTCCAGCGAGAAGGAGCGCGAGGCGGCGGTGAAGGAGCTGTCGCGGGACGGCAAGACGAAGAACGTGAGCGTGCAGCGCTTCAAGGGCCTCGGCGAGATGAACGCCGATCAGCTCTGGGAGACGACCATGAACCCCGACACGAGGACGCTGCTGCGCATCGACGTGGGCGATGCGGCCGAGGCGGACGAGATCTTCAGCACCCTGATGGGCGAGCGGGTGGAGCCACGCCGTGACTTCATCCGTGGCGAGGCCCGCAAGGTCCGAAACCTGGACATCTGATTCTCCAACCGACACGAGAGAGGCAAGCACGCAACGATGCCATCACGACACGCGGCCGATATCCGGCAGGTCGCCCAGAAGACGGGGCGCAGCCTTGACGAATGGTGTGAGCTGCTCGAGGCGAACGGTGTGGGGGACCGTCGCGAGGCGGTGAACATGCTGCGGGACTCCTACGCCGTGAGCCACGCGTTCGCCCTGGCGATCGCGAACAACTGCCTGCGCCGGTCGGATGACGACGAGTGGGGCGCGGCCGACTACGACGCCGAGGAAGGGGAGAACCCCTGGTAGTCATGGACCAGCCGATGGGTGCCGGATCCACGAGCCGCGAGATCGTCGCGCGCGACGGTCGCCGGTACGCCTTCGCCGATCACAACTGCTTCGCGTGCGGGACCGAGAACCCGATCGGGATGGGCCTCCACATCGAGCTCGGCGAGGGAACCGCGCGCGTGGCCTGGACGGTTGGCGAGGACTTCGTCGGCTGGAGCGACCGGGTGCACGGTGGCATCATCGCCACCCTCCTCGACGAGGTGATGGCCTGGGCGCCCTCGAGCTACGACTCGTGGGCGGTGACCGCCGAGATGACCGTTCGCTACCGCTCCCCGGCCGCGCCGGGCGAGGAGCTGATCGCCGAGGCGCGCGTCGTCGAGCGCCGGCGACGGATCTTCGAGGTCACCGGCGAGGTGCGCGGGCCCGACGGGCGGCTCATCGCCGAGGCGACGGGACGGTACCTGGGCGCCACGCCGAGCGAACGCGCGCAGCTCAAGGAGCGCTACGGCATCGGTCCGGGGGTCGGGGGCGAGTGATGCGACAAACGCGACACGAGTGTCACACTCGTATATACGGTATATACCCTGTGACCCAAGCGAGGATCTGAACGGATGGAGATGGATCGGGTCGGCAACGTGCGGCCGGTGGCAATCGAGGACGAGATGCGCACCGCGTACATCGATTACGCGATGAGCGTGATCGTCGCGCGCGCCCTGCCGGACGTGCGCGACGGCCTGAAGCCAGTCCACCGTCGCATCCTCTACACGATGCACGAGATGGGGCTGCGGTCCACCGCCGCCTATCGGAAGTGCGCCGGCGTGGTCGGCGAGGCGATGGCGAAGTACCACCCGCACGGTGATCTGGCGCTGTACGAGACGCTCGTGCGGATGGCCCAGGACTTCAGCCTGCGCTACCCGCTCGTCGACGGCCAGGGCAACTTCGGCTCAGTGGACGGCGACCCCCCGGCGGCCATGCGGTACACCGAGGCCCGGATGGCCTCGATCACCGACGAGATGATCGCCGACATCGAGAAGGAGACCGTCGACTTCGTCGACAACTACGACGGCCGCCTCCGCCAGCCGACCGTCCTGCCGTCCAAGCTGCCCAATCTGCTCGTCAACGGCTCTTCGGGCATCGCGGTCGGTATGGCCACGAACATCCCGCCGCACAACCTCAACGAGATCGCCGCGGCGATCCGGGCGCTGATCGACAACCCTGATCTGAGCGTCGACGACCTGTGCGAGATCGTCACCGGCCCCGACTTCCCGACCGGCGGCACGATCTTCCGATTCGAGGACCAGCGCAACCCGATCACCGGCGAGAAGGAGCGCATCGACGCCATCCGCCACATGTACGCCACCGGGCGTGGCCGGGTCATCATCCGCGGGCAGGTCGCGTTCGAGGAGATCCGCGCCGGCCGCATGGCGGTGGTGGTGACCGAGCTGCCGTACCAGGTCAACAAGTCGACCCTCATCGAGAAGATGGCGGACCTCGTCGGCACGAAGAAGATCACCGATGTTAGCGACATTCGCGACGAAAGCGACAGGGACGGCATGCGCATCGTCATCGAGGTCAAGCGCGACGGCTCGCCGCACACCGTCATGCAGCAGCTGTTCAAGCACACCGCGCTCCAGACGAGCTTCAGCGCCAACATGCTGTCGCTCGTCGAGGGACAGCCGCAGACGCTCGGCCTGAAGCGGATGCTCGAGCACTACATCACCTATCGCCGCGAGATCGTCCGGCGCCGGACCGAGTTCGACCTGGCGCGAGCGCAGGAGCGAGCTCACATCCTCGAGGGCCTGAAGATCGCCCTCGACAACCTCGACGAGGTGATCGCCACGATCCGCGCGGCGGCCGACGTCGACGCCGCCCGCCAGGCGCTCATCAAGCGCTTCGGCCTCACCGAGGTCCAGGCCAACGCCATCCTGGAGATGCAGCTCCGCCGACTGGCCGCGCTGGAGCGCAAGAAGATCGAGGACGAGTACAAGGCGGTCATCCAGCTCATCAACGAGCTCGAGGACCTGCTCGCCAACCCGCGCAAGATCCTCCAGGTGATCAAGGACGAGCTGTCCGATCTCGAGAAGCGCTACGGCGACGACCGCAAGACCCGCATCCAGGCCGACGTCAACCGTGAGCTCACCGCCGAGGACCTCGTCCAGGCCGAGGACGTGGTCGTCACGCTCAGCCAGCGCGGCTACATCAAGCGCCAGCCGATCTCCACGTTCCGCTCGCAGCGGCGCGGCGGACGCGGCAAGCTCGCCATGCTCACGCGCGAGGAGGATGCCGTCCGCCACCTGCTGGTGGCGAACACCCACGACAACATCCTGTTCTTCACGAACCGCGGGCGCGTCTTCATCACCAAGGTGCACACGCTGCCCGATGCCTCGCGCCAGGCGAAGGGCCTGCCGATCATCAACCTGCCCGGCGTGCAGGTGGAGCAGCGCGAGTACGTCAGCGCGATCATCAGCCTGCCGCAGTTCGAGCCGGACAACTACCTCGTCATGGCCACGCGGCGCGGCATGATCAAGAAGACCTCTCTGGCCGAGTACGCCAAGATCCGGGCGAACGGCCTCATCGCCATCAATCTCGTCGATGGCGACGAGCTGCAGTGGGTCGGCCTCTCGGATGGCCAGAACGACATCATCGTCGCCACCAAGAAGGGCCAGGCGGCCCGCTTCAGGGAGGCGGAGGTGCGCCCGCTCGGCCGCGGCACGCAGGGCGTGACCGCCATCCGGCTCAAGGGCGACGACGAGGTCGTCGGCATGGAGGTCGTGAAGCACCTCTCCGAGCAGGTCCTCGTGGTCACCGAGCAGGGCTTCGGCAAGCGGACCGATGTCGCCGACTTCCCGGTCAAGCACCGCGCCACCGGCGGCGTGATCGCCAACTCGCTCAACAGCGACACCGGCGACGTTGCGGCCATCCGGCTCGTCGGCCAGGAAGACGAGGAGCTGATGCTCATCACCGAGCTCGGCACGATCCTGCGCACCGAGGTCGGCGGCATCAACCGCTACCGGCGGGCCTCGCGGGGCGTCACGGTGATGAAGCCGCAGGACGGCGACCGGATCGTCTCGATCACCGTCTTCGTCGACGACCGCCTTCCCGAAGAGGCCGTCGAGGCCGAGTAGCAACGCCAGCCGTCGCCCGAAGGGACGGCGAGGTGGCGCGCAGGATTCACGTCAACGAACGATCCGCGGAGCGTTCGCCTTCGCCACGGCTGTCAGCTCGTCGTCGGTGAATCCGGCGTCTCGCAGGATGCCGAGCAGGAGCCGGGACTTTCGAGCGACATAGGTGTCGATGTCGTGGGTCTCCGATGACAGCCGAAGCTTGAGGGCGCCGTACCGCACCCGCAGCGAGCGATCCGACCGGAGGGCATCGCGGATGGCGAGATGGTTGCGAAGCGAGAGCGCGCCATCCACGACGACGTACACGTTCCGCCGTGTGCCGTCGCCCGGTTGGGCCAGGGAATGGCGATCGGGAATGCCGAGGTTGCCGCGATGCTGGTATCCGATCCGCTCGAGGGCGCCGATGGCGGCCTCGACATCGGATCGGTCCACGATGACGTCGATGTCGATCACGGGCTTAGCGACGAGCCCCGGGACCGAAGTGCTGCCGACGTGCTCGATGGCGACGACTGGGATGTCCCCGAGCGCACGCATAAGCTCCGCGCGAATGGCAAGGAAGCGCTCGGGCCACTCCCTGTCGTAGGCCACGACCTCGATCGACACGCGCCAATGATGCCGCCCCGGAGGAGGGCGGTGCTGGACGCTCGCCGCTGCCAGCCGTACGATCGCGGCTGGCAACCGCTCTCAGGGGATGCCCGTGGACTGGCGCGAGCGATTCCGGGCGGGCTCGATCACGTCGGCGTCGCGTGCCCGCGCGAATCCGGGACGCGGCGTCGTCATCAGCGACCGTGACGGCAACGACGAGGCCTACGCCTGGGACGTCGAGACCGGCGACCTCCGCCGCCTGACCGATTCCGGCACCGCGGTCATCGAGGCGGCGATCACCCCGGACGGCTCGTCGATCGTCTACCTCCGCGACACCACCGGCAGCGAATTCGGTCACCTGCATCGCGTGCCGTTCGAGGGCGGAGAGTCGGTGGACCTGACGCCCGACCTCGACGAGTACGTCGCCTACGAGATCCACGTCACCGACGAGGTGGTGGTCGGGATCGCCGCCTTCGCCGACGGCCAGCGTCTCCTCTGCATCCGGGAGGGGGAGGCCCATCTCTGGCCGCAGGAGGCGCTCGTCAGCAGCATCGCGGTCGCCGACGACGGCTCGATCGCCGCCATCGGTGAGCCGATGGACGGGCTCATCGGGCGGACCGTCGTCCGATCGCTCGGCGATGGCGCGGAGATCGGGCGCCTTGACCGCTCGATCCCGTTCGCCATCCGCGGAACGGAGATCGCGGTCGGCCTCCACCGGGACGACTGGCTGCGCCCGGGAACCTGGATGCCCGGACGCGAGCCGCAGCCGCTGGCGGTCGACGTTCCCGGCGACGTGGTGCCGGTCGCCTGGTCGGACGACGGCCGGCGGATGCTCCTCTTCCAGCAGCATCGTTCGAGCGGCGGCCTCTTCCTCCTCGAGCAGGCATCGGGACTCGTCGAGCGACTCGCCACTCCCGACGGCGCGCCGTCTCCCTGGAACCGTCCGGAGCTGCACGGCGAGGCGGCCTCGACGATCTGGAGCGACGCGGAGCAGCCCTGGTCGGTGGTGGAGGCCGATCGCGCCGGGAGCCGCGTCCTGCTCACGGCCGCGCGCCGGGAGCGCTTCCCGGGCACCGCATGGCGCGAGGTCACGTTCCGGAGCGAGGACGGCACCGAGATCCACGGCTGGCTCCTCACGCCGCACGGCGACGGCCCGTGGCCGGCGATCCTCTACAGCCACGGCGGCCCCACCTCGGTGGCGGGCCCGACCTTCCACCCGATCTGCCAGGCGTGGGTCGATAGCGGGTACGCGCTCCTGTCGGTGAACTACCGCGGCTCGACGACCTTCGGAGATTCGTATCGCGAGGCGCTCACCGGCGACATCGGCGGCGTGGACGTCGCGGACATGGTGGCGGGCCGCCGCTGGCTGGCCGAGTCGGGGATCGCGGCGCAGGACCAGGTGATCCTCAACGGCTACTCGTATGGCGGGTATCTCACCCTCCAGTGCATGGCGATTCACCCGGAGCTGTGGGCCGGCGGCATCGCGGGCGCCCCGGTCGCCGACTGGATCGGGGTCGGCGAGGATCAGAACGCCTCGCTCAACGCCTACGACCTGGCGCTCTTCGGGCCGGCCACCCCGGAGAGCCATGCCCACAAGCTGCGCGTTTCCCCGTCGACGTACGTCGATCAGTTCGCCGCGCCCCTGCTCATCACCACGCCCGAGGCCGACACCCGGACGCCCCTCCGCCCGACCCAGGCGTTCGTCGACGCACTGCGCGACGCCGGGAAGGAGGTCACGCTCGACCTCGTCAAGGGCGGGCACGTCGGCGTCGGGCCCGAGCAGGAGATCGCGATGATGGATTCCTGGATTCAGTTTGCGCGCCGCATCGTCCCGCCCGCGGTCCGCTAGAATCGGCGAGCCTGACCCCAGCGCCGCAGAGGACGACGCGATGTACGCCGACGAGTTCAGCATCTACGCCGGCAACGCCAATCGACCCCTGGCCGAGCGCATCTGCCGGTACCTCCAGACCAATATCGGCGCCGTGGAGGTCTTCCAGTTCGCGAACGAGAACATCTTCGTGCGCGTCATGGAGAACGTCCGCGAGCAGGACGTCTTCCTGGTCCAGCCGACCAGCCGGCCCGTCAACCAGTCGATCATGGAGCTGCTGATCATGATCGACGCCTTCAAGCGCGCGAGCGCGGGGCGGATCACGGCCGTCATCCCGTACTACAGCTACGGCCGCTCCGACAAGAAGGATCAGCCACGGGTGCCGATCACGGCGCGGCTCATCGCCGACATGCTCACCGTGGCCGGTGCCGACCGGGTGCTCACCATGGACCTCCACCAGGGCCAGATCCAGGGATTCTTCAGCATCCCAGTCGACGAGCTCACCGCGGTCAACCTCATCTGCGCCCACATCAAGGCGAAGCAGCTCGACGACATCGTGGTCGTCAGCGAGCTCGGGTTCGCCAAGAAGGCGCGGAACTTCGCCGAGCTGCTCGCCGCCCCGCTGGCGATCGTCGAGAAGCGGCGCCTGGGCAACGAGGACCGCACCGAGGTGATGAACATCATCGGCGACGTGGGCGGCAAGACGGCGGTGATCATCGACGACGAGATTGACACGGCCGGATCGCTCATGGAGGCGGTCGGAGCGCTCGAGGCGGCCGGCGCCCGGGAGATCTTCTCGTGCGCCACCCACGGCGTGTTCTCGGGGGGCGCGCTGGATCGGATCGCCTCGAGTCCACTGGCCGAGATCATCATCACCGACACCGTGCCCCTGCCGCCCGAGGCGACCGACCCGCGCATCACCGTCCTGAGCGTCGCGCCCCTGTTCGGCGAGGCGATCAAGCGCATCCACCGCGGCGAGAGCGTGGGCGCGCTCTTCAGCTCGGAGGTGGAGATGGTGGAGGAGATGACCTTCTGGGACGAATCGGCGCCAAGTGGGGAGGCGGACGGCTCGAGGACGCCGGCACCGGCGTCGCTGCGCGCGCGCGCCGGCTGAGCGCGGCGGAGACGATCGCCTCCCAGCGCTGGTCCCACCACCCCGGCAAGAGGCCCGCGGACCGCACCAAGCCGAGCTTGTCGCGGATATCGTCGTAGGCGGCGTCCGCGATCGGCACGAAGCGCCGGATGCCGGCCGAATCCAGGATGGCCCGACCGAGGGCGTCGGCATCCAGCTCGACGAGCACCGCCAGGACCTCCCCTCGCTCGTGCGAGGTGAGCCGGCGCGTCGAGGCCACGACCGGCTGGATGGTCGACGGTCCCAGCAGCTCGATCGAGCGGAGCCGGCGACGGACGGCGGGGTCCGCACGGCGCCACAGCTGGAGGACCTGGCTGTCGATCGCCGCCCACTCGGCGCGGCCGTCGATGACCGCGCGGACCGAGTCGTCGTGGAATCCCGTCTCGACCCACTCGCCAATGAATGAGGCGTCGAGGCCGGCCGACGCGAGCCGGTGGAGCGCGACCATGAACCCGGAGTGGCTGAACGGCTCGTTGTACGCCCATGCCGTGCCCGCCAGGTCGGCGAAGGACCGATACGGGCTCTCGGCCCGCACGACGACCTCCGAGTAATAGACCGGCCGGCCGCCGTACCTCCGGCCACTTAGCACGGGCGCGGCGATCGGGGCCATGGCGATGGCGCCGGCATCGGCCAGCAGGACGTACGGGATGCTGCACACGAAGCAGACCTCGTCGAGGTCCGCGCCGCAGCGACCGTAGTCGGCCGCCACGATCAGTTCGGTGGGCCGGGCAAGGCGCTCGCCGATGCGGCGTGCGACGAGCGCGTACGCGGGGAGCACCGAGGGGGCGAGGTGGCTCGCCACCCGCAGGGGTCGCATTGGGCTGCGGACTGCCTGATCCTCCATCACCCGGGCGAACGGCTGACAGCATCCCGCTCGGCCGCCCGGCGGTCAAGGGTTCAGCGTCCGAGACCGGGCCGCCGGCGCATCGGTCTATACTCGGCGACCGATGTTCAAGTTCCTTACCCGGATCTCCGACTCGAACGAGCGTGAGATCCGCTCGCTCCAGCCGATCGTCGACCGCATCAACGCCCTCGAGCCCGAGATCCAGGCGCTCAGCGACGTCGAGCTGGCGGCCAAGACCGATGAGCTCCGCGCCCGGCTCAACGACCAGATCGGCGACATCCTGGTGCCGATCGAGCTTCGGGAGATCGACCCTGACGAGGTTGCGGCCGAGTCCGCCCTGGCCGGTGCCGATGCCGCGCGCCTGGCCGATCGGCTGAAGCAGCAGCGCGACGAGGAGCTCAAGCGGATCAATGCCGCCCTCGAGGAAGTCCTGCCGGAGGCCTTCGCATCGGTCCGGGAGGCGATGGTCAGGTCCCTCGGCAAGCGCCACTACGATGTCCAGCTGATGGGCGGCGTCGTGCTCCATCGCGGGGCGATCGCCGAGCAGCGCACCGGCGAGGGCAAGACGTTCGTCGGCCCGCTGGCGGCCTACCTGAACGCCCTCGTCGGTCGCGGCGTGCACGTCATCACCGTCAACGACTACCTGGCCAAGCGCGATGCCCAGTGGATCGGCTCGATGTTCCATCGGCTGGGGATGAGCGTAGGCTCGATCCAGCACGAGGGGGCCTTCGTCTTCGACCCGGACTTTCCCGCCACCGACGAGCGGCTGCAGGACCTCCGCCCCGTCCCGCGCCGGGAGGCGTACGCCGCGGACGTCACCTACGGCACGAACAACGAGTTCGGATTCGACTTCCTGCGCGACAACCTCGTCGTGGACCTCGCCAATCGGTCGCAGCGCGGCCACTTCTACGCCATCGTCGACGAGGTCGACAACATCCTCATCGACGAGGCGCGCACCCCGCTGATCATCAGCGGCAATGCCGAGGAATCGGCCGACAAGTACATCCAGTTCGCGCGCATCGTCCCCCGGCTGAAGGCCGAGGAGGACTACGTCGTCGACGAGAAGTTCAAGCAGGTCGCGATCTCCGAGGCCGGCACCGACAAGATGGAGAAGTGGCTCGGCGTCGAGAACATGTTCGCCGACGACTTCAGCCTCGCCCGCCACCTGGAGCAGGCGCTCAAGGCCCAGGTCCTCTACCAGCGCGACCGCGACTACGTCATCAAGGACGGCGAGGTGATCATCGTCGACGAGTTCACCGGACGCCTCATGCCCGGCCGCCGATGGTCGGAAGGGCTCCACCAGGCCGTGGAGGCCAAGGAGGGCGTCAAGGTCAAGAGCGAGCAGCGCACGCTGGCAACGGTCACCTTCCAGAACTACTTCCGCATGTACGACAAGCTGGCGGGCATGACCGGCACCGCGGAGACCGAGGCGGAGGAGTTCTCGAAGATCTACGGCCTCGAGGTGGTGGTCGTCCCGACCCACCGAGACATGATCCGCGGCGATTTCGCCGATCTCATCTACGCCACCCAGAAGGGCAAGTGGAACGCGGTCATCGAGGAGATCGTCGAGGAGCACGAGAGGGGGCGGCCTGTCCTGGTCGGCACCATCAGCGTCGAGGTGAGCGAGATGCTGGGCGAGATGCTGAAGCGCCGCGGCATCAAGCACAACGTCCTCAACGCCAAGTTCCACGAGCGTGAGGCGGAGATCGTCGCCCAGGCGGGGCGCTCCGGCGCGGTGACGATCGCCACCAACATGGCCGGTCGCGGCACGGACATCCTGCTCGGCGGCAACCCGGAGGTCCTCGCGGCGGAGCTCCTCCACAAGAAGGGTTCGAACATCCTCGAGGCATCGCCGGAGGAGTTCCAGGCCGCACTCCGCGAGGCCGAGGCGATCTGCGCGGCGGACAAGGAGAAGGTGCTTGCCGCCGGCGGCCTCCACATCCTCGGCACCGAGCGCCACGAGGCGCGGCGCATCGACAACCAGCTGCGTGGTCGCGCCGGCCGGCAGGGCGACCCGGGCTCATCGCGGTTCTACCTGAGCCTCGAGGACGACCTCATGCGCCGCTTCGCGAATGATCGGGTCCAGTCGATCATGCGGACGCTCGGCTTCACCGAGGACATCGCCCTCGAGTCGAAGATGGTCAGCAAGACGATCGAGAATGCCCAGTCGCGCGTCGAGGGCTACAACTTCGACGCCCGCAAGCACGTCGTGGAGTACGACGATGTGATCAACCGCCAGCGCGAGACGATCTACCGGGAGCGCAACCGGATCCTGCGGGCCACCGACCTCGGCCCGACGGTAGAGGCGATGCTCGAGGACGAGATCGCCAATCTGGTGGCGGAGCACACCGCGGCCGAGCACTACACGGAGTGGAACCTCGAGGGACTCCGGACCCAGCTGACGAGCATGGTGCCGTCACTGACCGATGCGGACCTCCGTCCGATGGAGGGGGCCCGCGAGACCGAGGCGATCACCGCCGCCGTCACCGAGCTCGTCCGCGAGCGGTACGAGGCGCGCCGTGCGGAGCTCGGCCCGGAGAAGAGCGCCATCCTCGAGCGGCTCGTCCTGCTGCGGGTCATCGACTCGCTGTGGGTGGAGCACCTCACGGCGATCGACGACATGCGGCGGGGCATCGGCCTGCGGGCGTACTCGCAACGCGACCCGCTCAACGAGTTCAAGATCGAGGCCTACCGGATGTTCGACGAGCTCAAGTCGACGATCCGCCATGACGTGACCCACACGATCTTCCGCGTCACCGTCCAGCAGGGACCCGCGCCGACCCGCCCGGTGGCCCGCAATCTCGTCGAGGGGCGCGCCGCCGTGGCGGGTCCCGGAGGGGCGTCCGGCAGCACGAGCGCGGCGGGCGCGGCCACCGCCACGGCCGTTGCCGGCGGCAACGGGGCGCAGCCGGCGCGGGTCGGCCCGAAGCTCGGCCGCAACGAGCCGTGCTGGTGCGGCTCCGGCAAGAAGTACAAGAAGTGCCACGGAGCCTGATCGGCGGCAGCGGGAGCAGCCAGTTCCGTGGCGCCTGATCGCCGTTGGCAGCACCGGCGGGAGCGGGGGCGGGCCGTATCCACCCCGCGATCCCCGACCACCTAGCCCTGGTTGCGGCGGTCCGGCGGCGCCAGCGGAACGTCGTCGGCGCCGTCGTCCTCGATGCCGTAGCGGCGGTGCTTCTGGCGCCACAGGCGCACCGGGAACAGGACGATGCACAGGATCGCGATGAAGCCGAGGATGATCAGGAACGGGTCGGGCATGTGACCCATGATGCCCCAAGGTGACCCGGATTGGGACCATCACGGGACGATTGGCTTGCGGGGTTGCGATATCTGACCGACTCGCTACGATGGACCGAACCACGCTCGTGGGGAGCTCGGAACCCCGCGACGCTCCAGCGCTCGGATGGAGAGATACGTGAAGCAGTTGACCGCACCGACCAGGGTTTCCGTCCCGCTCCCCGTCAGCACGGCGGCCCACCTTCCACCGGTCACCCGCTTCCGAGATCCAAACCTCCCCTACGAAGACCTCATCATGTGCGAGCGTGACTGCATGCGCTGCAGCTACGCCGCGACGCTGGACTGCGACGGCAACTGCGGCGTCTGCCCCCGCCAGAACTACTGCCCCTGCGTGAACCCCGCGAAGGTCCGCACCAAGCACAACCGCATGGCCGAGATGGCCGAGCTTCCGATGGTGGCGTCGCTTGGACGCAATTAGGGACGAGGCCCGGCGCCTGGCCCAGCTCGTCGACGACACGTCGGTGCGCCTTTGACCTGCCCGCGAAAGAGGCAGAGCTCGCCGAGCTGACCGATCTGTCGGCCGACCCGAACCTGTGGGATGACCCGGCCGCCGCGCAGTCGATCATGCGCCGCGCCGAGGACCTCCGATCCGAGATCGAGACGTGGCGCTCGCTCCACGGGCGAGCCATCAGCCTCGCCGAGATGGCCGAGATGGCCGCCGCCGATCCGGAGGAGGGCGCCAGCCTCGGCCCCGACCTCGAGCGCGACCTCGCCGAGCTCCAGGCCGACTGGGCGGGGATGGATCAGCAGCTGCTGCTGTCGGAGGAGTTCGACGAGCGCGGCGCGATCGTATCGGTCCATGCGGGCGCCGGGGGCACCGAGTCGCAGGACTGGGCCGAGATGCTCCTGCGCATGTACCTCCGCTGGGCCGAGCGGTCCGGTTACCGGACCGAGATTCTCGAGGCGACCGAGGGCGAGGAGGCGGGGCTCAAGAGCGTCAGCTTCAGCATCGACGGCCGCTGGGGCTACGGGCGGCTTCGGAGCGAGCGCGGCGTCCATCGGCTCGTGCGCATCAGCCCGTTCGACTCGCAGAAGCGGCGCCACACGAGCTTCGCCCTCGTCGAGGTGATGCCCGAGGTCCCGGAGGACGCGGCCGTCGAGATCGACGACAAGGACCTCCGGGTCGACACGTACCGTGCCTCCGGCGCCGGCGGCCAGCACGTCAACAAGACCGACTCCGCCGTGCGACTCACCCACGCCCCGACCGGCATCGTGGTGGCCGTCCAGTCGGAACGCAGCCAGCACCAGAACCGCGAGCGGGCGATGGCGGTGCTGCGCGCCAAGCTCATCGAGCGGCAGATGGAGGAGCGCGAGGCCGAGATGGCCCGCCTGCGCGGGGTACACGTCGAGGCCGGCTGGGGAAACCAGATCCGCAGCTACGTGCTCCAGCCGTACACCATGGTCAAGGACCTGCGCACGGGGGTCGAGACCTCGAACCCGTCCGCGGTGCTCGACGGTGACCTCGACGCGTTCATCGAGGGCTACCTGCGTTCGCGGGTCGGCGAGGGAGGCCCCCCGCCAGCGGCCTGACGGGCGGGCGCGCAGCCGAACCGCGTCGCGTTCGGTACCATCAGCGCGAACCGATGACATCCCTGCTGCGCCGCCGAACCCGGACCGTGCCGATCGACGCGCCCGCCCCCGTCATCAGCATGGTCGACGTCGGGATGACCTACCCCAACGGCAAGGTTGCGCTGACCGACGTCAACGTGTCGATCCCGCGCGGCGACTTCGTGTTCCTGGTCGGCCCGTCCGGCGCCGGCAAGAGCACGTTCATCCGGCTTCTCATCCGCGAGCAGCTGCCGACCCACGGGCAGGTCCGGGTCGCCGGCCGCGACCTGCTCCGCATGCGACGCAGCCAGGTGCCCGCCCTGCGCCGGCGCATCGGAATCGTGTTCCAGGACTTCCGGTTGCTGCCGAACAAGACCGTCTGGGAGAACGTCGCCTTCGCCCTCGAGGTGACCGGCGCCCCGGGCGCCACGATCCGCGGCCGCGTCCCGCAGCTGCTGAACCTGGTCGGGCTCCACGACCACGCTCACCACCTGCCGACCCAGCTATCCGGCGGCGAGCAGCAGCGCGTGGCGATCGCGCGTGCCCTGGTCCACGACCCGGCGATCCTCATCGCCGACGAGCCGACCGGCAACCTCGACCCGGTCACGAGCTGGGAGATCATCCAGCTCCTCATCCAGATCAACCAGCTGGGCACCACGGTGCTGATGGCCACGCACAACCAGGAGATCGTGAACGCCATGCGGCGCCGGGTGCTGGCCCTCGAGGGCGGGCTGCTGGTGCGCGACGAGTCGACGGCAGCCTACGAGCGCGAGTACTGACCGATGCCGTTCCTGCGCTTCATCGGCTTCAGTATCGTGCGCGCCTGGCAGGGCTTCTGGCGCAACGCGATGATGAGCCTCGCCGCCACCGCGACGGTGATCCTGATGCTCGTCCTGCTGTCGGCGCTGTTCATCGTGATCAGCGGGCTGAACCACGGGCTGGCGTTCATCGAGAGCAAGGTCGCCGTGACCGCGCGGCTCGAGGACAACCTCACCGAGAACCGGCTCGAGCGGCTCATCACCGCCGTGGAGGCGATGCCCGGCGTCGCATCGGTCGACTACGTCTCACCGGCCGAGGCGATGGAGCGGCTCGAGGCGAGCTACCGGGAGATCGGCCGCGAGCTCGACCTCGGTGACCCGGACTCGAACATCACCCTGTTCGCATCGCTCGAGATCAGCCTCAGCGACCCGGAGGCCTCGGGCGACGTGGGCGCGGAGCTGGCGCAGAACGACGACGTGGAGCGCGTGCTCACCAAGCAGGCCGAGTACGACACACTGCTCGGCATCATCAACGTGATCCGCACCGTCGGGATCGTCGGCGTCGGGCTGGTGGGCCTGACGGTGCTGTTCATGATCATCAACACCATTCGGATCGCGGTCTACAGCCGCGCGAACGAGATCGAGATCATGCGGCTGGTGGGCGCATCGGACTCGTTCATCCGCTGGCCGTTCATCCTCGAGGGGATCCTGTGCGGGCTCATCGGCTCGGTGATCACGATCTTCCTCGTCGCGGCCATCTGGGACCCGATCCAGCCGGCCATGGTCCAGGTCTTCCAGATGCCGACCGCGGTGAGCGGCCAGTTCCTCACCACCCTGTCGCTGCTCCTGCTGGCCGTTGGCCTCGGCGTGGGCGCCATCGGCTCATGGATCAGCGTCCGTTCCTACCTGGCGGCGGCCCGGTGAGCCGGCGAGCCCCGCGGACGTATCGGAATCGTCATCACCCCGAAATCGTCCGCCCATCCGGTGATTGCTAGACTGCCAGCTCCGATGACCGATCCGTTTCCGACCACCGCTGCCCAGGCGCCGCCGCCGCGTCGGGCCTCGGCGCTGCCCTGGGTCGTCTCGATCGCCCTCGGCGCGGTGATCGGCGCCGTCCTGTTCATCGGCGGCTACCTGGCGGGCGGCGCCGGCAGCTCGACCGGGTGCGCCGCGCCGGACGAGTCGTTCGCCGCGTTCTGCGAGGCCTACGACCGGCTCCAGCGCGAATACGTCGACGAGCTCGATTCCGAGGAGCTCGCCGAGGGCGCGATCCGCGGGATGTTCCAGTACGGGGTGCAGGATCCGAACTCCGGCTACATGCCGCCCGAGCAGTACCAGCAGGCGCTCGGCGACCTGTCCGGCGCGTTCGGTGGGATCGGTGCCGAGATGGCGATCCGCAACACCGAGGACCCGGAGGACCTGGCCGCCTGCACCGAGTTCTCGTCGATCTGCCGCCTGGTGGTGATCGCCCCGCTCGTCGACACCCCGGCCGAGGCGGCGGGCATCCAGCCCGGTGACGTCGTGCTCGCCGTGGACGGCGACCCGGTCGACGGGTCGACGATGAACGACGAGATCAGCCGCATCCGCGGCGAGCCGGGCACCGACGTGACGCTCACCCTGCTGCGGGAGGGCGGGGAGCCGTTCGACGTGACCATCACCCGCGCCGAGATCACCCTCCAGGAGGTCGAGACCCGGATGATCGACGGGCACATCGGCTACATCGCGCTCAACGGGTTCTCGGCACCGGCCAGCGAGCAGTTCGCCGCCGCCCTCGCCGAGCTCCTCGACGACGGGGCCGACCAGATCGTCTTCGACCTGCGGGACAACCCCGGCGGCTACATCAACGCGGCCCAGGAGATCGCCAGCCAGTTCATCGGCGACGGGCTGATCTTCACCCAGGAGTCGGCCGGCAATGACGTCAAGCGCTACGAGTCGACCGGCGAGGGAGCCGCCACCGATCCGGATCTGCCGGTCGCGGTGCTCGTCAACGGGGGATCAGCATCCGCGTCCGAGATCGTGGCGGCCGCGCTCCAGGAACGCGATCGGGCGACCCTCATCGGCGAGCCGACCTTCGGCAAGAACACGGTCCAGGTGTGGAGCCGCCTCGAGAACGATGGCGGGATCCGGATCACCATCAGCCGATGGTTCACGCCGGACCACAACAGCGTGGCCCCGGACGGGATCCAGCTGGACATCGTCGCCGCTCGGACCGCCGAGACGCCGCCCGACGAGGACCCGGCGCTCGACGCCGCCCTGGACCACCTGGCGACCCAGCCGGTCGCCGGCGACGGCGAAGCATCGGAGCCGGGGATCGTGGCGCCGCTGGCGTTCGAGGTGCCCGCGGTGGTCGGCATTGTGGCCGAGCGGACCATCTGCTAGCATCGCGACCAACGAAAGGAGGTGGTGTTGCTGATGGATAGTTCCAAGCACGCCACCACCGAGGCGGTTCGCTAACACAGCCTCGCGTGGTGTAGCGACGGGAAGAGCCGGCCGAATGGTCGGCTCTTTCCATTGTTGGCTTTCTGGCCGCCCCGATCTGCCCCCTGACCTGCCCACTGATCTGCCCGCTGACCTGCCCACTGACCTGCCCACTGGGCACCGATGGAGCCTGTGACCGATGCCCGACGAGACCATCGCGCTCAACCGGCGCGCGCGCCACGACTACACCATCGAGGAGACCCTCGAGGCGGGCATCGTGCTGACCGGGACCGAGATCAAGAGCGTCCGCGCGCACAAGGTGAACATCGCCGAGGCGTACGTTCGGATGGAGCATGGGGAAGCTTGGCTTGTCGGCGCTCACATCGCGGAGTACGCGCAGGGCAACCGGTTCAACCACGCCCCGGCGCGGACCCGGAAGCTGCTCCTCCACCGCGACCAGATCTCCGAGCTGCTCGGACTGCAGTCGGCCAAGGGGCTGACGATCGTGCCGCTGAAGATGTACCTGACCCGCGGGGTGGCGAAGCTCGAGATCGGCGTCGCGCGGGGCAAGAAGGCGCACGACAAGCGCCGCTCGATCGCCGAGCGCGACATGCGCCGCGAGCTCGATCGCGAGTCCAAGGTGAGCGGTCGCATCAAGCTCTGACGGCCGACTACCATTGGCCGATGCGCGCATGGAGGCTGGGCCCCGACCGAGCCGCGGAGGCAGCCGAGGTCCTGTGTCGCGTGTTCCCGGAGTTCCCGGGATCCGATGCGCTGGAGCCCGCCGAGCGGGGTCGGGTCGGGGCCCTGCTGCACTCCCGGACCATCGAGGCCGGGCTCGCCCGTGGGCGGATCGACGTCTGGGGTGACCCGATCGTCGGCGTCGCCGTGTGGATGCTCCGCCCGGCACTGCATGACCCGGCGCCGTCGCGGCCACCGCGGGCGGGCGGGCCGCGGCTCAGCGACCTTGTCAGCTCCGACGTCATGGCACGGCTGGAGGCGTTCGACGCGGTGCTGCAGCGGCTGCACGCGATTGCCCGGCCCGATCGGCACGTGTACCTGGACATGCTCGGTGTCCTGTCTGAGCAGCGGCGCCGCGGCATCGCGACCGCCCTGATGGCGGCTGGCCATGCATGGGCCGATGGAATCGGACTGCCCTGCGCCCTCGACACCGATACCACCGAGAACGTGGCGTTCTACGGGCGTCACGGGTACCGCGTCGTCGCCCGAGAGCGTCTCCCCGACTCCAACCGGGACCTCGTCGCCATGCGTCGCGACCTCGGACGGGTGACGGCTGGGCCGGCGGCGCGAGCCGGTTCCGGATAGAGCTGACGCTCACCCGCTTCGGATCGTGCGTCCGACGAGAGCGTCGTCCAACGCGGACCTGCCCGTTTGGGACGATGTGCCGGTCCCGGAGCATTACGAGGACGTTGGACTTCCCGCCGGCTTGGTCTGAGCGTGAGTCGACGTCTGCGTCGTCCCTGAGCCGCGTACTGCGCTCCAGGCGAAGCATTGTCCAACTCCAGCGCGTGGCGAGGGCCTTACGCACCGCCCATCTAGAACGGGTGTTCACATCGGCGAATCGGTCTGCTAGAATGGCCGTCCAATCGGTTCGTGGGGATGTCAGGTTTCGACAGGGTCCGTGAACCGGGAATCGCAGGTCGAGGTTGCTCGCAGGCCTCGTAAAACAGCGAGCAATTGCTGTAACTGGCAACGATAGTTACGCCCTCGCTGCTTAGGCAGTGAGCACTGACACGGTCCCCCCTCCCCGGGCCGTGAAGGTGTCATCAGGGGAGGTGCGGCGCTGCCGACTCCGGTGAGTGGCGTCAAAGAGCCGAGAGGCATCACCGGATAGCGAGCGAAGCACCCCGCCGGTCGGGGGCCCGCACAGCGAAGCGCAAGTAGGCCGGAAATACCTGTAGGAAGTTCTCGGGGAACGTGTTCTGGACGGGGAGTTCGATTCTCCCCCATCTCCACCATTCCTCACTCACCGGCGTCGCTCAGCAGGAGCGGCGCCGGTTTCGGCGTCCGCGCGCGCGATTCGGGGCGTGATCCCTTGCCACCCTGTGCTACGGTCGGCGTCGCGGGACCGGGGGGCCAGGACGCTGTTGGAGGGTGTGGGTTCTCATGGATTTCTCCAAACTCAGTCAGAACGAGAAGCTGGCGGTCTACGGATCGGCCGCGCTCCTCGTCGGGGGGGCCGTCGGGTACAGCTACGGATTGACCGCCCTGGGCATGCTCGCGGCGATCGCCATGCTCACCATCGTGCTCCTGCCGCACTTCTCGTCGGGCATCACTCTTCCCGGTTCGCGCGGTAGCCTGATGGTCGCCGCTGGCGGGCTGGCCGGCGCCGTCATGGTGCTGGCTCTCCTGCAGGCAGTCGCCGGCGTGCTGTTCGTCAATTTCGGCCTGCGCGACGCCTTCTTCCTCGTGGCGGTCGCCGGCGGCGTGCTGATGGCCTGGGCGGGCTGGCAGGAGTTCCAGGCCGAGGGTGGCAAGTTCCAGATCGGCTCGAGCGCCCCGGCTGCCTCTTCTTCGCCCCCGGCTGCCTCTTCTTCGCCCGCCGCGGTCTCGCCCGCGACCCCTGCCCCTGCCGCTGAGCCGACGCCGGTCGAGCGCACGACTCCGACCGAGGAGGCACGTGCGGTCGAGCCAGCCGCGGCGGACGAGCCCGGTGATGAGGACGATCGCCCCGTCGCCTGACCCGATGTGGCCGCCAGCCGACTAACCGGCCAGCGGAGCGACGCGCCCGCGGAGGTGCGCCGCTGCATCGGCTCCGCCACCGAACGCACGAGCCAGGCGGTCGAGCACGACGTCGGCGGCCAGCCCATCGTCGATGGCGTCGACCGCCTCGTCGAACGCGCGGCGTGACGGCGCGTCGGTGATGCGCTCCGCGGCGTGTCGCACCACGGCGCCGATATCACCGAGCGTCGCGGCGAGCTCCTCCGGGGGCTCGGCGAGGGCGTCCTCGAAGTAGAGGATCGCGAGCGCGATGAGGTCGTGGGGCTCGGCCGGGACACTGTGCCGGCCCCCGGACCCTCCGGACCCTCCCACGGTCAGCGCGTAGCCGTCATCGAGGGACGGGGCGAAGCCGACCCACGGCCCATCGGGGTCGAGCCGTCCCACCGCGCAGGCGGGTACGTCCATGGGGCCAACCTCGCCCGCGCGACGCTGGCGGGCTAGTCCTTCACCTGGCCCGCCGGCAGGACCACGATCCGCCGGTTCGGCTCGACCCCGACGCTCTGCGTCCGGATCCGCGGATTTTCGACGAGCGCCATGTGGACGATCCGCCGCTCCACGGCGGGCATCGCCTCGAGCTGGATGATCTTGCCGGTCTGGAGGACGCGCTTCGCCGCGCGATCAGCCACGTCGCGGAGCTGCTGCTCGCGCCGGCCGCGGTAGTTCTCGACGTCGATCGCGATGCGGTGGTGCTGCCCCTCGCGCCGCCCGACGATGAGGTTGACGATGTGCTGGAGGCTGGCCAGTTTCTCGCCACGCCGGCCGATGAGGGTGCCGAGGTCGTCCCCACGGACGTTCAGCCGCGCGGTCTCGCCGTCGCTGGCGACCTCCACGGTGGCCGTCAGCCCCATCAGCGAGAGCATCTCTTCCAGTACCGTCTTGGCGGTCTCGAGCGTCGAGCGCTCCTCGTCGGAGAGTTCCTCGATCGGCTTGCCGGGCACGAAGGGGGTGGGTTCCCGGTTGCGGTCTCCGCGGGGCTCGCGGGGCGGGCGATCAGCGCGCGGCTCGCGCGGGCCCTGCTCGCGATCCCGGCCGTTGCGCCCGCCGCGGGTGCCGCGTCCGCGTCCACCGCGTGTTCGACGGCCATCGTCGGAGCGCTCGCCGCGGTCGGGGCTGGCAGCGCCCACCTCGGCCTCGATCAGCGTCTCGGGCGCGGACTCCGGCGCGGACTCGTCCGCGATGCCAGGGCCGGCCTCCTCCGCGTCCGCCACGGTCATCGTCTCGATCTCGGGCTCCGGCTCGGGGACCCGCTCGGGGGCGCGGACCGGCTCGGGCTCGCGCGCCGGGCGGATCGTCTCCGCCGCGGCGACGGCCGACTTGGGGGCCGCGAGGATGCGGGCCTCCTCGCCACCGACGCCGAGGATGCCCCGGCTGCCCTGTGCGAGGATCTCGATGTCAAGGTCGCCCAGCTCCGCGCTGAACTCCGCCATGGCGGCGCGGATCGCCTCTTCTACGTTCTTTCCGGTGAACTCTCGGAAGGTCATCTCTTTCGGCCTCGTCGCTTGGCGCCGCCCTGCTTTCGGTTCGCGGGCCGCGTCCCGGCGCGGCCTCCGCCCGATCCGGGGACGCGGTTGGATGCGGGAGCGGCGGCCTCAGCGGGCGCGTCATCGGTCTCGAGGCGCTTCGGGCGCTCGGCGCGCGCGATGCCCGCCTCCGGGGAGGGCGCCCAGCGGGGCTGCCAGCCGAAGAGCGGGAAGAGGTTGCCCCATCCCATGATGAGGTACTGCTGTACCACCAGGTACGCGGTGTAGACGATCCAGTAGAGGATCAGGCCGCTCGGGAAGATGCCGCCCCAGATGATCGTCAACAGCGGGAAGGTGTAGATCATCGTGCTCGTCATGCTCGAGGTGGGATCCTCGGGATTGGGGCGTGGGCTCGTCATCTTGACCTGCACGAACTGCAGGACCGCGGCGATGACGGCCAGGAGCGAGAGTGAGAACCCGCCGAACAGCGGGAAGGAGAAGATGGTGTCGACCTGCGCGAGATCGAGGTTGAGGAGCCAGCCCACCGTGGTGTCGACCGGCTGGCGCAGCTTGATCGGGTCGATGAGCTGGCAGTTCAGCGGCAGGAACTGCGGCAGCTGGCTGAACTCCGGCAGGTTGCAGGCGCCGTCGACGGCGATCCGGTACCAATCGTCCTTCCCGGCGACCTGCGACACCAGGCCGACGTCCTGGAGCCGATCGAACGCGACCTGGTTGCCCTCGTTCGGGACGAAGCCCTGGATGATGCCCGAGGCGCGGATCAGCGCCTGGTAGAGGGCGAACAGGATCGGGAGCTGGACGATGACGGGCAGGCAGCCGGCGGCCGGATTGACGCCGTGCTCCTTGTAGAGCGCCATCGTCTCCTCGGAGACCTTCTGGCGGTTCCCCTTGTGCTTCCGCTGCACCTCGCGGATGAGCGGCTGCATCCGCTGCATCTCCTTCTGCGAGCGGATCTGCTTGATGAAGAGGGGGGCCAGGATCGTGCGGATGATGATCGTGAAGACGATGATCGCCAGCGCGAAGTCGAAGAACGGAATCTCGTACAGGAAGATGAGCAGGTTGAAGAGCGGGAGGAAGAAGACGTCCCAGGGCGGGGTGAAGTGCTCGATGCCCAGGAACCCGATGATCGGTGTCAAAGCAGCTCTTCTCTTCTAGCGGACGGGGTCATAGCCGCCCGGGTGGAATGGGTTGCAGCGACCGATGCGCTTCGCGCCCATCCACGAGCCGCGCAGCAGCCCGTGGCGCTCGATCGCCTGGTAGGTGTAGGCCGAGCACGTCGGCGAGTAGCGGCAGCTCGGCGGCATCCAGGCGGTGAGCCTCTGGTACGCGATGATCAGTCCCAGCCCAATCTTCTTGCCGATAGTCTTCATCACCCGACGTCCGATCGCCGAAGGAGCGCGTCGATCGCTGCTCCCAGCTCGGCGTAGCTCGCGTCGCCGGCGGCCGGCCGCGCGATCAGGAGCAGGTCCCAGCCGGGACCGATGCCTCCGATCCGCTCGCGGACCAGTGTCCGCAGGCGACGTCTCACCCGATTGCGCTGGACGGCTCCTCCGAGCGTTCGGGGGGTGGAGAGCCCGATCCGCGATTCGGTCCGATCGGTCCTCATCCAGCGGAGGACGAGGAGCGGCGTCGACCTCGCGGTCCCGTGACGGCCGATAGCCTCGAAGTCGGCCCGGCGCCGGAGCATCGGCAGCGCAGGCATCATCCGAGCCGTTCGGTGGTCAGGCGGAGAGCTTCTTTCGCCCCTTGGCTCGACGACGAGCGAGCACGCGGCGACCGCCCTTCGTGGCCATGCGGGCCATGAAGCCATGCTCGCGCTTCCGCGCGCGCTTCTTGGGCTGATACGTCCTCTTGCTCATGGCTGCGTGCCGTTTCCTCGTTCAGCGGTGCGATACGGACCGACAAACACACGAACGGCTGGCGTTCCGCCAGCCTGCGCATACGATTCTCACTGGGCCCGTTTCGCTCTGGGCGGATTCTAGTCCCGGGGTGGGTCATGGTCAAACGTCCGCGGCGCGGCCGGGTGCGGACCGTCGATGGCGGCAATCGTCCTGATCCATTGCCCCGCTGATTCGGCCGCTGCTATAGTGGCCCGACCCCCGGCCCGGACCGCCCGATCATTGACCGATTCGACGTCCCTCCGGCCCGGTGGACGGACTCATCAGACCCCGCGGCGATTCCGCAGACCGGTTCGGAGAACCTCGATTGATGGATGCGAAGCAGGTGTGGCGCGCCGCCCTCGGCGAGCTGCAGGTCTCACTCTCACCGGCCAACTTCGAGACCTGGCTCAAGGATACCGAGCTGGTGGAGATCGACGACAACCGCTTCCGGATCAGCGCTCCGAACGGCTTCGCGCGCGACTGGCTCGATAACCGCTACCGCCCGCTGATCAGCCAGACGCTGGCGCGCGTGGTGGGCGGCTCGGTCCAGGTCGAGTTCGTCGTCGCCGATGCCTCCGGCCCCGTCCCGGAGCAGGTCGACGAGGAGGCCCAGGTCCAGATGCCGCCACTCAGCGCGGGCGGCAACGCGATCAACCTCAACAGCCGCTACACGTTCAACAATTTCATCGTCGGATCGGCGAACCGGCTGGCGCACGCGGCGGCCCTCTCGGTTGCCGAGCGCCCGGGCCACGCCTACAACCCGCTCTTCCTGTACGGCGGCGTCGGTCTCGGCAAGACGCACCTCATGCACGCCATCGGCAACGC
>Ga0268386_10000589_pt1 | contig 23282 bp, 18 predicted proteins | sample RVTome_15_FD_200260 | JGI IMG/M metagenome (GOLD analysis project Ga0268386, IMG submission 200260) | Soil microbial communities from uranium-contaminated site in the Upper Colorado River Basin, Wyoming, United States - RVT150D86... ...
CGGGAGTAGATGAGAGTGTTGGCTGTCCCGAGATCGATTGATAGGTCGTTCGAGAAGTACCCTAGAATATTCTTTAGCATGTGGGGCTATCGTCCCGCGAGGCAATTTAACTTTGTAATCTAACAATGCCCACGACATTCAGCAAGACGGCGTGTATCATTACTGAATTTTGCCGGGTCTGACTTCTCACCGAACTCCACGGTCGGACTCGTCGGGATTCATCCGTGTCGCTGACCAAAGACCAGGTTCGTAGAATCGCATTGCTTGCTCGACTGAAACTCGAAGAGAGCGAGTTTGGTGACGTCGTCGACAAACTTTCCCGCATTGTCGACTTCGTCGACCAGTTGCAGGCGGCCCCGACTGAGGGTGTGGCGCCCATGGCCCATCCGCTGGATCAGGCGCAGCGCCTGCGACCGGACGTCGTCACCGAACGGATCGACCGCGACGCCATTCAGGTCAATGCCCCGGCAGTCAAAGACGGCTTCTACCTGGTCCCCAAAGTCCTCGGTTAATCCTGTTGGTTGATCAATGAGTGAGGAGGCGGGCTCCCTGCATGTTCGAACGGTCGCGGAACTTGCACGCGGCATCAGGGATGGGGAATTCAGCGCAAGCGAACTGACCGAAGCGCTGCTCGAGCGCATACGCCGTTTCAACGAGCGCCTCAACGCCTTCATCACGATCACCGGCGAGCAGGCGCTTGCCAGGGCCGCGGCCGCGGACCGGGCGCGGAAATCGGGAAGCGCGCCCCTGCTGAACGGCGTGCCAATCGTCCACAAAGACCTTTTCTGCACCGCCGGTGCGCTAACCACCTGCGGTTCGCGGATGCTCGCGAACTTTGTCTCACCCTATGACGCGACGGTGGTGGAACGCCTGAAGAACGCCGGTGCCGTGACGCTCGGCAAAACCAACATGGATGAGTTCGCCATGGGCTCGTCCAACGAAACCAGCTGGTTCGGACCCGTCGCCAATCCCTGGGACATGAACCGATCCCCCGGAGGGTCTTCCGGGGGTTCGGCGGCGGCGGTTGCGGCAAGACTGATACCGGCTGCAACGGGTACGGACACGGGCGGCTCGATCCGCCAGCCGGCCGCCCTCACCGGAACCGTCGGACTCAAGCCGACTTACGGCAGGGTTTCGCGGCACGGCATGGTCGCGTTCGCGTCGAGCCTCGACCAGGCCGGCGTCATCACTCGCAGCGCCGAAGACGCGGCGATTCTGCTCGGAATCATTGCAGGTTTTGACGAGCGGGACTCGACCTGCCTGGACCGGCCGGTTCCCGACTACGTCGCCGGCCTCGGCCGTTCGCTCAAGGGCCTGAAGATCGGCGTCGTCCGGCAGCATTTCGACGAGGGCCTCGATCCGCAGTGCGCATCACGCATCCGCACAGCGCTCGATCTGCTGCGCGACGAAGGTGCAAGCCTCCAGGAAGTGGACTTGCCTAACCTCGGGCTGTCGGTGCCGACGTACTACGTCGTCGCCCCTGCCGAATGCTCCTCCAACATGTCGCGATTCGACGGCGTGCGTTTTGGCTATCGCGCGGACAACCCCGAGGATCTGCTGGACCTGTACTGCCGTAGTCGCGGCGAAGGTTTCGGTGCCGAGGTCCGGCGCCGGATACTCACCGGCACCTACGTCCTGTCGGCGGGCTACTACGACGCGTATTACCTGAAAGCGCAGAAGGTGCGTCAGCTGATCAATCAGGATTTCAGGAATGCCTTTCGCGATGTCGACGTCATTGCGGGCCCGACGGCGCCGACCCCGGCGTTCGCACTGGGGGAGAAGACCGACGACCCGATCACGATGTACCTGAACGACATCTATACCATCGGCGCGAACCTCGCAGGACTGCCCGCCATTTCCCTGCCTTGTGGTTTCGCCGGCAAGCTGCCGGTCGGGCTTCACCTGGTAGGTCCGCATTTCGCGGAAGAGAGAATTCTGAACGTCGCGCACCAGTACCAGTTGCTGACGGATTGGCACAGGGCCTGCCCGGAGGGCTTCGAATGAGCGCCTGGGAAGTGGTCATCGGGCTCGAGATACACATGCAGCTCGCTACGCTGAGCAAGATTTTCTCCGGCGCCCCGACCGCCTATGGTGCGGAGCCGAACACGCAGGCATCGCTGATCGACCTCGGGTACCCGGGAGTGCTTCCGGTTCTCAATGCAGAGGCCGTGCGCATGGCGTGCAAATTCGGCCTCGCGGTGAACGCGACCATCGCATCGCGGTCGGTGCTCGCACGCAAGAACTACTTCTATCCGGACCTGCCGAAAGGCTACCAGATCAGCCAGTACGAACTGCCGATCGTCTCGCGCGGCGAACTCCTGATCCTGGACGACGACGGCCGGGAAAAGCGAATCGGCATCACTCGCGCGCACCTTGAAGAGGACGCTGGCAAGTCGCTGCACGGGGGTTCCGACGAGTTCAGCAGGATAGACCTCAACCGCGCTGGCACGCCACTTCTCGAAATCGTCTCCGATCCCGATCTTCGCTCGGCGAAGGAAGCGGTTGCCTACATGCGCAAGATCCACACGCTTGTCCGGTATCTCGGCATATCCGACGGCAACATGCAGGAAGGATCTTTCCGCTGCGACGCGAACGTCTCCATCCGGCCGCGCGGGCAGCAAGCACTGGGCACACGAACCGAACTCAAGAATCTCAACTCGTTCCGCTTTGTCGAGAAAGCGATCAACTTCGAGATAGAGCGGCAAACAGAAGTCCTGGAAGACGGGGGTACGGTAGTTCAGGAGACGCGCCTGTACGATGCCGATCTCGACGAGACCCGTGCAATGCGCACCAAGGAAGAGGCGAACGATTACCGCTACTTTCCCGACCCCGATCTGTTGCCGGTCGACATCGACGAGGCGTTTATTCGCTGGGTGCGCGACAGCCTTCCCGAGCTGCCGGACGCCAAACGACAGCGTTTTGTCGCGCAGTACGACATCAGGCAAGCCGAGGCGGAGATCCTCACAATGAGCCGCGCTACCGCCGACTATTTCGAAGTGGTTGCGGCGGGCGCCGATGCACGACTCGCGGCGAACTGGATACTCGGCGACCTCTCCGCCGCACTCAACCGCGACGGACTCGAAATTGAAGATAGCCGCATTGCGCCGGGCGAACTTGCGGGGCTGCTGGAGCGCATTGCCGACAACACCATCTCCGGCAAAATCGCGAAGGATGTATTCGAGGCGATGTGGGCGGGCGAGGGCGCTGCTTCCGAAATCATAGAAGGCCGCGGCCTGCGCCAGATCACCGATGCTTCCGCGATCGAGGCGGTCGTCGACTCAGTGATTGCGGCACACCCAGGACAGGCGGCCGAATACCGTGCCGGCAAGGATAAGCTGATCGGCTTCTTCGTCGGACAGGTAATGAAGGACACTCGCGGCAAGGCCAACCCGGCGGAGGTCAACAGAATTCTGAGGGAGCGACTGAAGGGCCGATGACGGCGCAACAGGACATCGTCATGCCGTTCGTTTTCGAATCGCTGCCTGTTCGCGGCGCGATTATCCAGCTGCAGAAGTCGTGGCACCGCATGCTGCTCGGTCACGACTACGACCAGCCAGTGCTCGAGACCCTCGGGCATTCCGCCGCAGCCAGCGCGCTCATTGCCCAGAGCCTCAAGTTCGAGGGTTCCATCACCCTGCAGATCAGCGGCGACGGGCCGCTCGCGATGCTCGTCATGCAATGCACGAGCAATCTGGAACTGCGCGGCATGGCCAGCGCCGAACATCTGGATGACGATATTCCGTTCACCGACCTCGTGCGCAAGGCACGCTGCGCCATTACCGTGGACGCGGGCGCCATGGAGCGGCCGTACCAGGGTATCGTGGAAGTCAGCGGCGATTCGCTCGCCGACAGTATCGAAAACTATTACGAACGGTCCGCACAGATACCGAGCCACCTGCACCTGGTCAGCGATCGCAATTGCTGCGGCGGCATCCTTCTGCAACAGATGCCGCGCGAGCAGAGGCCGGTCGCTGACGACTGGCGCCGCCTGGGCCTGCTGGCCGCGACCCTGCGGGTTCGTGACGTCGCCGACGGCCTGAGCCCGGCGTTGCTCGGGCGCCTGTTCGCCGAAGACGATCTCCGCGTCTTCAGGCCGCGAGATGCGCGTTTCCGTTGCCGCTGCTCCCGGCGGCGCAGCGAGGACGTCCTCAAGCTGTTGGGCGAGCAGGAAACGCGCGAACTGCTGGCCGAGCAGGGGCAAATCGAAGTTACCTGCGAATACTGCGGCCGCAGCCGCAATTTCGATTCCATCGACATCGCGCGAATATTCACCGAGCCCCACATTCCTCCCTCAGACACCCGGCACTGATCGGGTCGGGCCCACGAGCCTGCGATCCCCGGAGCGGGCGCCGCAATCAGCCCTTCCACCGTCCCGAAAGCGGTGCTAGACTCCGCCGTCACTATATATAAAGATATCATTATACGTTTATGCACGAACAGACGGCCTGCCTGCTGCTCCGGTTCAAGACCCTCGCCGACCCGGTACGTCTTCGGCTTGTGGCGCTTTGCCGGAGGGGTGAGTGCAGTGTCTCGGAACTCACCGAGGCGATCGGCCAGAGCCAGCCGCGGATCTCGCAGCACCTGAAGCAGCTTTGCGATGCCGGCCTGTTGGAGCGCTTCCGCGATGGCAAGCGCGTCTATTACCGCGTTCCCCTGTCCGCCGAACAGGCTGCGCGCCGCTTGCTGGACCTGCTGCCGGGCGACGACCCGGTGATGGTGGCGGACGCAAAACGGCTGCGCGCATTGCGCGGTTCGGGCAGGGCAGTGGTCGAGGTTGCCGCGGGGGAACAGGCGAGCCGTGCCGTCTACCGGCTGTTGCTGGAGCTTACGGTGACGGCGCCAATCGGCAACCTGCTCGATATCGGTTGCGGCCGAGGGCGCTTGCTGAAGCTCCTTGCGACTCGCGCGAACCGGGCTGTGGGAGTAGACGTCGATGCCGATGCCCGCCAGCTCGCCCGCGCTGACCTGATGCTGTCCGGGTTACCGAACTGCAGCCTGCGCAACGGCGACATGTATCGCCTGCCGTTCGCGGACGGGGAGTTCGACACGATTATCCTGGACGACGTTCTCGCCGACGCAAGCGATCCCGTGCGCGCGCTCGGCGAGGCGAAACGGATGTTGCGTCCCGCAGGACGCGTGTTCGTCCTGCAGGCGCTTCGTGATCGCGCCGTAATGGAACTGCAGAGATCGCTCGCGAAGTGGAGCGGCGTGGCAGGTTTGCGGCTGGCGCCGGCGCGCTTTGCCCCCGAGAACGCGCCCGAATGGCTCCTGTGCGTCGCAACGCGCACCGATGCCAATGCCGAAGCGGCCTGAGCCGGCCGCTTTCCCAAGGAGTTTGCATGAACGAACCGCAGACAACGACCAGGGTGTCGTTCGAGTTCTTCCCGCCGAAAACGGAGGAGATGGAGACGACACTGTGGGCCTCCATCGAGCGTCTTGCCGTTCTGTCGCCGCACTTCGTGTCCGTTACCTATGGTGCGGACGGCTCGACCCGCGAACGTACTCACGCGGCCGTGGCGCGCATCCTGAAGGAAACGTCCCTGACCGCCGCGCCTCACCTCACCTGTGTCGGCGCAAGCAAGGGCGAGATAGACGATATAGCGCGCGGCTACTGGGACATGGGGGTCCGGCATCTCGTGGCGCTGCGCGGCGATCCGCCGAAGCCGCCGGGAAATCCTCAGGACGGTGCGCCGAAACCGTCGTCGTACCGGCCGCATCCCGACGGTTATGCCTATGCTGTCGACCTGGTGGCAGGCCTGAAGAAAGTTGCAGACTTCGACATATCCGTAGCCGCGTACCCCGAGGTTCATCCGGAAGCCTGCGATGCCAGGGCGGACCTCGACAACCTGAAACGAAAGATCGACGCGGGCGCTTCGCGCGCGATCACGCAGTTCTTCTTCGACGTCGACACGTACTTGCGCTTTCGCGACTGCTGCGCGGCGAACGGTATCAAAACCGCGATCGTGCCGGGAATACTGCCAATTACCCGGTTTCCGCAACTGCAGCGGTTCGCGGAGCAATGCGGCGCCACGGTGCCCGAGTGGCTTCATGAGCGTTTCCAGGGGCTCGACGATGATCTCGATACGCGCCGGCTCATCGCCGCCAGCGTCGCGATCGAACAGGTCCGGCAGCTGAAGAAAGAGGGCATCGGCGAGTTTCACTTCTACACCCTGAACCGTTCCGAACTGACCTATGCGATTTGCCACGCGTTGGGTGTAAGGCCACAACAGGCCGCTGCCTGAGGACTTGAGAAATGCGACGCGAGCAAAGAATTCCGCTGCTGAAGAAACTTCTGAGCGATCGCATCCTGCTCCTCGACGGCGCCATGGGTACGATGATCCAGGGATATCGCCTCGCCGAGGACGACTTTCGCGGCGAGCGCTTCCGCGATTGGCACAGGGACCTGAAGGGCAACAATGACCTGTTGTCGATCACCCGCCCCGACCTGATTCAGGGCATCCACCGGCAGTTTCTGGAAGCCGGCGCGGACATCATCGAGACGAATACCTTCAATTCGAACGCGCCGTCGATGGGCGATTACGGCATGGAGTCGCTCGTACCGGACCTCAATCGGGCGGCGGCGCGGCTCGCGCGAGAGGCGGCCGACGGTTTCGCGGCCCAGTGCGGTGCTCCGAAGTTCGTCGCCGGCGTTCTCGGACCGAGCAATCGCACGGGGTCGATCTCGCCGGATGTGAACGACCCGGGTTATCGCAACATCACCTTCGAGCGGCTTGCCGAGACCTATCAGAGCGCGGCCACCGCGCTGATCGAAGGCGGGGTCGATTTTCTCATGATCGAAACGATCTTCGACACGCTCAACGCGAAGGCGGCGATCTTTGCAGTCAGGCGCAGTTTCGAAGCCGCTGGACTGGAGCTGCCGGTGATGATCTCCGGGACGATCACGGACGCATCCGGCCGCACCCTGTCCGGCCAGACGACCGAAGCGTTCTGGAACTCGGTGCGCCATGCCAAGCCCTTCATGGTGGGCCTCAACTGCGCCCTGGGCGCCTCCGATCTCAGACCCTACGTGGCAGAGCTTTCGAAAATCGCGGATACCGGAGTAAGCGCGCACCCGAACGCCGGCCTGCCGAATGAGTTCGGTGAGTACGACGAGACGCCGGAACACATGGCGGAAATCGTCGGCGAGTTCGCGTCGAGCGGTCTCGTGAACGTCGTCGGCGGCTGCTGCGGAACAACGCCCGATCATATTCGCCGGCTGCGCGAAGCGATAAACGGCAAAGCGCCGCGCAGGATACCGAGCGTAGCGGCGCGCTGTCGCCTTTCCGGACTGGAACCCCTGAACCTCGGTCCCGACGACCTGTTCGTCAACGTCGGCGAGCGCAGCAACGTTACGGGGTCGGCGCATTTCCGACGCCTGATAGAAGCAGGCGACTATGCGGAAGCAGTGCAGATCGCGCGGCAGCAGGTGGAGAACGGCGCGCAGATCATCGACGTCAACATGGACGAGGGCATGCTCGATTCGGAAAAGGCGATGCAGACGTACCTGAACCTCATTGCCTCCGAACCTGATGTTGCGCGCGTGCCGGTCATGATCGACTCCTCGAAATGGACGGTCATCGAGACCGGCCTGCGCTGCGTTCAGGGCAAGAGCATCGTCAATTCGATCAGCCTCAAGGAAGGGGAGGAATCGTTCGTCCGGCAGGCGCGCCTGGTGCGGGATTACGGCGCGGCGGTCGTCGTCATGGCGTTCGACGAGCAGGGGCAGGCGGACAGCGTCGAGCGCAAAGTGGCGATCTGCCGGCGCTGTTACGACATCCTGACGAAGCAGGTCGGTTTCGATCCGGCCGATATCATTTTCGATCCGAACATCTTCGCCGTGGCCACGGGCATCGAGGAACACAATCGTTACGGCCTGGACTTCATCGAGGCCACCCGTCTGATCAAGGAAACGCTGCCGCATGTGCTGGTCAGCGGCGGCGTCAGCAACGTCTCGTTCTCGTTTCGCGGCAATAACATCGTGCGGGAGGCGATCCATTCCGTATTCCTGTATTACGCGATCCAGGCCGGCATGGACATGGGCATCGTCAACGCGGGACAGCTTGCAATCTACGAGGACTTGCCGAAGGACCTGCGCGATGCGGTCGAAGACGTAATTCTCAACCGCCGCGATGACGCCACGGAAAGCCTGCTCGAAGTCGCAGAGTCGTACAAGGGACTCGCCAGCGGCCAGAAGGGAAAAGAGAAAGATCTCGGCTGGCGCGAGCTCTCGGTCAACAAGCGGCTGGAACATGCACTGGTAAACGGTATCGATGAATACGTCATCGCCGACACCGAAGAAGCGCGACTCTCCGCCAAGCGGCCGCTCGACGTCATCGAGGGTCCGCTGATGGACGGGATGAACGTCGTCGGCGACCTGTTCGGGGCCGGAAAGATGTTCCTGCCACAGGTCGTGAAGTCGGCGCGCGTCATGAAAAAAGCGGTTGGACACCTGATACCGTTTATCGAAAAAGAGAAGGGCGGCGCGCGGAAAAGCAACGGTCGAATCGTGATGGCGACGGTAAAGGGGGATGTGCACGATATCGGCAAGAACATCGTCGGTGTGGTTCTGCAGTGCAATAATTTCGAGGTCATCGATCTGGGCGTTATGGTGCCGTGCGAGAAGATTCTCGAGACGGCAAAGCGCGAAAATGCCCAGATGATCGGGCTGTCGGGATTGATCACGCCGTCGCTGGACGAGATGGTGCACGTTGCCAGCGAAATGCAACGACTCAAGTTCGACCTGCCGTTGCTGATCGGGGGGGCAACGACGTCTCCCGCGCATACGGCAGTGAAGATAGAGCCGAATTACGAAGGCCCTGTAATCTACGTCAAGGATGCATCGCGTTCTGTCGGCGTTGCCCAGGCGCTGGTCGAAAAGGTGTCCCGGCACGAGCTCGTAACCAAGACACGCCGGGACAACGCGGCGCGGCGTGAACGCCATGCAGGAAAAACCCGGCTTGCTCCGCAGCTTTCACTGGCGCAGGCGCGCGAGCGGAAACACCGGTGCGACTGGGCGAACTACGTACCGCCGAAACCCTCCTTCACCGGGCGCAGGGTTCTCGAGAACGTGGACCTGCGTATTCTCCGCGACTACATCGACTGGATGCCATTTTTCAACGCGTGGGAGTTTCACGGCAAGTTTCCCGACATTCTCACTGATCCCACGGTCGGCAGCGCAGCGCGGTCACTGTACGACGATGCAAATGCGATGCTCGAGCGGATTATCGATAAGCGATGGCTGGAAGCGCGCGCGGCATTCGGCTTTTTCCCGGCAAATGCCGTCGATGACGACGATATCCTGGTTTACGAAGACGATACGCGGAGCAAATCGTCATTGAGGCTCTGTCACATGCGGCAACAGCGCGGGAAACCATCTGGAATGGCGCAGGATTGCCTGGCGGATTTCATCGCGCCGGCCGGAAGCGGTCTCGAGGACTACATTGGCGCCTTCGCGGTGACAGCCGGGATTGGTATCGACGAGCACGTCCGCCGCTTCGAAGCGGATCACGACGATTACAGCAGCATCATGCTCAAAGCGCTGGCAGATCGGTTCGCGGAAGCGCTCGCCGAATACCTGCACCTGCAGGTTCGGACGGAATTCTGGGGATATGATGCGGAAGAACGCCTGACGAATCTCGAACTGATCGACGAAAAATACTGCGGCATCCGCCCCGCGCCCGGCTATCCTGCCTGTCCGGATCACACGGAGAAGGGTCGCCTGTGGCAGTTGCTGGACGCGGAGGCTTCAATCGGCCTTAGCCTGACGGAATCCTACGCGATGGTTCCGACCGCGGCAGTCAGCGGGTTCTATTTCTCGCACCCCGACTCGCACTATTTCTCGGTAGGGCAGGTCGGACGCGACCAGGTGGAGTCTCTCGCGGCACGCAAGGACCTGTCATTGGCGGAGATGGAACGGTGGTTGTCCCCGATCCTGGGCTACGACCGCTCTGCGGCCGCATAGGAAGCTCGGACAGCACGCTGTAGGAGCCCGCCATGCGGGCGACAGACGTCGCAAAATTCCGAAGCGGTCGCCCGCATGGCGGGCTCCTACAGCGTGCTTTCCAGGCTCAGCTGTTCCTCTCGCTCCAGAAGTCCGCGTTACGGATACCGAGCGCTTCGGGATCGAACGTATACTGCTCGACGCCGCGCTTGCGCTGCGCTTCGTAGTCGCGAAGCGCCTTGATCGCAGGCTTTGCCATGAAGAATATGATCAGGATGCCGATGATATTCAGCCAGGCCATCAGTCCTACGCCCATGTCGCCCAGCGCCCAGGCGAGATTAGCCGTTCGAACTGCGCCGTAGAACACGGACGCCATCAGCACGACCTTGAGCACGAAGATCATCCCCGGAACCTTGATCGTACGGCGTATGTACGCAACGTTGGTTTCCGCGATGTAGTAATAGGCAAGCAGGGTCGTGAACGCGAAAAAGAACAATGCGACCGCGACGAACGGCTTGCCGACGCCGGGCATCATGCTGTCCAAGGCGAATTGCGTAAACGCCGGGCTGTTTGCCTCGATCTCGGCCGGAAGGTTTTGCACGATCAGCACGCCGTCACCTCCGTAGACGTTGTACGCGCCGGTAATCAGGATCATGAACGCGGTGGCCGAACACACGAACAGCGTGTCGATGTAAACGGAAAACGCCTGCACCAGCCCCTGCTGCGCGGGATGCCGGACGTTGGCTGCGGCAGCGGCATGCGGCCCGGTCCCCTGGCCGGCTTCGTTCGAATAGACGCCTCGCTTGACACCCCAGCCGATCGCCGCGCCAGCGCCCGCCATCGGCGTGAACGCATCCTTGAAGATGAGACCGATGATCTCCGGCAACATCGTTATATTCAGAACGACTATGACAGAGGCGGCGATGACGTAGCCAATTGCCATGAACGGAACCGCGAACTGGGCGAAGGCAGCAATGCGCTTCACGCCGCCGAATATGATGAAGCCGAGCAGGGTTACGACCACGGTGCCCGTAACGATCTTGGTGACGCTGATGACGCCGAAGTCAGTGTCGATGAGCTGTCCGGTGCCGATAGCGACCTCGACCGACGAACTGATGCTGTAGGCCTGGACGCCGGGCAGCAACATGCCGGTCGCGAAAATGGTCGTGATCGCGAAGATCCACGCATACCATTTCTGGCCCATCGCCTTTTCGATGTAATAGGCCGGGCCGCCGCGGTACTGCCCCTCATCCTCGTCCTTGTAGATCTGGCCGAGCGTGGATTCGACGTAAGCCGTGGATGCCCCAAGAAACGCCACTACCCACATCCAGAAAACGGCGCCCGGGCCGCCAAAGCCTATCGCCGCGGCAACGCCCGCGATATTGCCCGTCCCGACTCGGCCGGACAGGGATACGGCGAGAGCCTGGAACGAGGAAATTCCGGTATCCGAGCTTCGACCCACGAACAGCAGACGCACCATCTCCCTGAACAGCCGCACTTGCGCGAAGCGTGTCTGCACCGAGAAGAACAAGCCGGCGCCAAGGCACAGGTAAACGAGTACGGGACTCCAGATGATTCCATTGAGCGCGTCGAGAATTTGCTGCATGTGTCCCCGCCCTGATCATGCCGTTATTCAAATTATGTTGCGGCATGGTACCTGAATCGGCATGCCGGACCATGGCCGGTTTCATCGAGGTTAAGTGGCTGGAGGATCAGCCGGGTATCTGCCAAGAGAACAAGTCGCTGCTTCAGGCGTCTGCAGGCGCGGCGCGCAGCACGCTCGCTGCGGAAGGAGCTCCCTCGACGACAACGGCGGTCCTGCCGGACCGCTTGGCCCGATACATCAGGTTGTCGGCGGCTCGCAGTGCATCGAAAAGATCGTCCGGCGCGGTTTCATATACGACGGCGCCGATGCTCAGGTCGAGCGTCGACCAGCCATTAACCTTGATTTCTCGCCGAAGTTCCAGGTGCAGCTTGTCGAAGTAAGCATGCGCCCCCGCCAGCGTCGTATCCGGTAACAGCACGACAAACTCATCGCCGCCGATACGCGCGACTACGTCGCTGTCACGGCTCGATCCTCCCAGGATGCCGCCAACGGTCCTTAATGCTTCGTCCCCCTGAAGATGCCCGAGCGTGTCATTGATGTTCTTGAAGCCGTCGAGATCGATGTACGCGATGGCGATCGCGTAGCCGTATCGTGATGCTGCGTTCGCGGCAACCTGCGCGCGTTCGAAGAATCCGGCGCGATTGAGAAGGCCCGTCAGGTTGTCCGTTCGCGCCAGTTGCTGCTGGCGTTGCAATTGTCGTCTGAGTTCCGCGATGAGGTACGCAACGACAACGAACGCGATCAGCCTCACTCCGCTGTTCCAGAACAGGATCCAGCCCTGCGAATACGGTGTGGTTGCCTCGACAAGCATCCAGGTGCCGGCGGAAAGTCCGCTCACGATGTAACCCATCAAGCGGTTTCCATACCACGCCGCAATCGAGATCGGAATGAGATAGAAGACCGAAATCGAAAGTTCATAGCCGGTCAGATGGTCGATTCCCGCCAGGAGGACAGTCAATGCGAACGCCAGGCAACCTACGACCGGAGCGGCTTGATCGGCGAGCAAAGAGTTGAACCTGCGCAGCATTCGACGGCTTCCCCCAATGAAAAAGCTTACTCCCCGGAGTCCTGGGACGCCAGTAAATTCCGATAGTTACGTGCGAACGTTTCCCTTGCTTCTAGACAGGCTTCGGGAGGGCAGAGGCTCCCTAGCTGTCGACGCGCACTTTCCGGATCACCACGGCCTCGAGGGGCACGTCATCGTGACCGGCGCGATGGCCGGTCTCGACCCCTGCGATGGCGTCGACGACCTCCATGCCCTCGGACACCTTGCCGAACACGGCATAACCGTAGTCGCGGCCGCCATGATCGAGAAAGCCGTTGTCCCGCAGGTTGATGAAGAACTGCGAGGTCGCGCTGTCCACCTGGCTGGTGCGGGCCATAGCAAGGGTGCCGCGAACGTTCTTCAGGCCGTTTGCCGCCTCATTCTTGATCGGCGGACGCGTGGACTTTGGCGCCAGGTTTTCCGTCATGCCGCCGCCCTGGATCATGAAATTCGGTATGACGCGGTGGAAAACGGTGTCATCGAAGAAGCCTTCTGCCGCGTACTGACTGAAGTTGGCGCTGCTGAGAGGAGCTTCTTCTTCAAGAAGCTCGATGACGATATCGCCGTGGTTCGTCTCGATCGTAATCATGGGTGTCCCGGTTTGGCTGAAGGGAGCGTGACAGTACCAAAGCCGGCCCCGGTTTTGCACCCGTACGGAAACACGCGCTGCAGGAGCCGACCTACAACTCCGTTCGGCGTGCCGGAACAGCGGCGCCGGTAACGCGAGGCCGGCCACCGAGATCGAGGAAGCACTCGATGCCGGCCCAGCCTTCCGCTTCGAGGATGCGCGCGACGTCCTCCTGCTGATCCGCGCCATGCTCCAGCATGAAAACCCCGCAGGGCTTCAGGAACTTGCCGCAATCGCGCGCGAGGACGCGGACGGCATCGAGGCCATCCCGGCCCGCCACCAGCGCGCTAGTGGGCTCGAAGCGCAAATCCTCGAGCGCGGAATCCTCTTCGCGCACGTACGGCGGATTCGAGACGATAATGTCGAACAAATGATTGCCGAGCGGCTCAGTCCAGTCGCCCTCGAGGAATTCGATGTTTCCGAGGCCGTGTTTCGACGCATTGTGCCGCGCGATTCCGAGTGCGGCAGAGTGCACATCGGTTGCAACAATCCGGCAGCCGGGACGTTCGCTTGCCAGGGCTACCGCGATGGCGCCGCTGCCGGTCCCAAGGTCCAGCACCTGGTATTCGCTCCCCCGCGGGATCTGGCGCAGTGCCAGCTCGACGAGGAGTTCGGTTTCGGGGCGCGGCACGAGCACCGCCGGCCCGACGTCGAGCGCAAGGGACCAGAACTCCTTTTCGCCCGTTATGTGGGCCAGGGGGCGGCCTTCCCGCCGCTTCTCCACCGCGTCGAAATAACGCGTCACCGCCGCATCATCCAAAACGTCATCCGGATGCGCGTAAAGATAACTTCGCGGCAGATCGAGGGCGCGCGCCAGCAGCAGCTCCGCATCGAGACGCGGACTGTCGCTCACCGGCTGGAGCCGATCCGTGGCTTCTGTCACGGCCGTGTCGATTCTCACCGCGCGTTTCCGCCGTGTGTGCCGGTCCCGCAATCCATAGAGCTAGTGTCGTGTCCCGTAAATAACTTGGATAACTTGCTTGATTCGGCTGCGGAAAATCGTGACCGGCCAGGTGCGGCGATGCGTGAGCCGGCTATTGCGAGGAGCCGCAACGCCGCCAGACGCGAAAAGACGCGGCGAATCAAGTGAGTTATTTGCGGGACACGACACTGGCATTGGCCTTCGCGTAGTATGGCGTCACTTTCACCTGCAACTTCACCGGCGCTCGGCAGCAGCAATCAAATGACGGTTTTTTCCAACGTGCTGGAAATGGTCGGCCGCACGCCGATGCTCGAGCTCACCCGCTTTGATACCGGCCCCTGCCGCCTGTTCCTGAAGCTCGAGCTGATGAACCCCGGTGGATCGATAAAGGATCGCATCGGCGTCTCCATGATCGAGGAAGCAGAACGCCGCGGAGACATTCATCCAGGCGATACCGTGGTCGAAGCGACCGCGGGTAACACCGGTCTTGGACTCGCGCTTGCGACAGCGCAGAAAGGTTATCATCTGATCCTCGTCCTGCCCGACAAGATGAGCCAGGAAAAAATCTTCAATCTCCGCGCCATGGGCGCCGAGGTCGTGTTGACGCGTTCCGATGTAGGCAAGGGGCATCCGGAGTACTACCAGGATCTGGGCAAGGCGATTGCCGATGAGCAGGGCGCCTATTTCATCAACCAGTTCGGCAATCCCGACAATCCGCTGGCGCACGAGCGTACCACGGCCCCCGAAATTCTCGAGCAGATGGGCGGCGATCTCGATGCCATCGTTCTCGGCGTGGGGTCGAGCGGCACCGTCAGCGGCATCAGCAAGTATCTCGCGGAACATGCGCCGGACGTGCGCCTGATCCTTGCCGACCCGGTCGGGTCTGTGCTCGCCGCCTACATCAACAACGGCGAACTCGGCCAGAAGGGGGGCTGGCTGGTCGAAGGGATCGGCGAGGACTTCATTCCTTCGATTGCCGATTTCAGCCGCGTGGAAAAGGCGTACAGCATCAGCGATGCCGAATCGTTCAGCACGGCGCGTGAACTTCTGAAGCGAGAGGGCGTTCTGGCCGGATCGTCGACCGGGACGCTGCTCGCGGCGGCGCTGAAATACTGCCGGGAGCAGGACGCTCCGAAGCGTGTCGTGACGTTCGCCGCGGATACCGGGAACAAGTACCTCTCGAAGTTGTTCAACGATTTCTGGATGGAAGACCAGGGATTCATCGAGAGGGAATACTTTGGCGACTTGCGCGACCTGATCGGAAGGCCGCACGGACAGCGCGCAACCATCACCGTCGGGCCTACCGACGTACTGACGACTGCGCACAACCGGCTGCGGAATGCGGGATTCTCGCAGCTCCCCGTCATGGACGAAGGCAGGCTCGTGGGCGTGCTGACGGAAGACGCAATCATCCGCTTCGTGTTCGGCCACCCCGACCTGATGCATCGTCCTGTCAGGGATGCCATGCAGACCGCCTTCATACAGCTCGACAAGGACACCACTATCAACAACCTCGTGGCGATGCTGCAGGTGCAGCCGTACGCGGCGGTGCTGGACAAGGACCAGTTTCTCGGGCTCATTACGCGCTCGGACGTTCTCAACTACCTGCGCAAGCAAAGCTGACCGCTAGATGAGCAAGAAAACCGGCAAGAAACATCGCAAGGACGGATTCGGTACCCGTGCGATTCACGCGGGACAGCACCCCGACCCGTCCACCGGCGCGATCATGCAGCCGATCTACGCGACCTCGACCTACGTGCAGAAAAGCCCGGGCGTGCACCAGGGTTACGAGTACTCGCGCACGCAGAACCCGACACGGCAGGCACTCGAACGATGCGTGGCCGATCTCGAATCCGGGCGCTTCGGTTTTGCGTTCAGTTCCGGCATGGCGGCGACGGGAACGATCCTCGAGCTGATCGATACCGGCAGCCACGTCATCGCGATGGACGACATCTACGGCGGCACCACGCGACTGTTCGAGCGCGTGCGGCGACGCAGCGCAGGGCTGGACTTCACTTTCGTCGACCTCACCGACCCCTCTGCTTTGCAGCGGGCGGTGCGCAGCAACACTCGCATGATCTGGATCGAGAGCCCCAGCAATCCGATGTTGAAGGTCGTCGACTTCCGTGCGGCAACCGAATTCGCCCGCGAACGCGGCATTCTCGTCGTCGCCGATAACACTTTCGCGACGCCGTGCCTGCAGCGGCCGCTCGAGTTCGGCTGCGACATCGTCATGCACTCCGTGACCAAGTTCCTGAACGGGCACTCGGACATGGTCGGCGGCATTGCCGTGACCGGCGACGAGGAACTCGCCGAACGGCTCGCCTTCCTGCAAAACTCGATCGGCTCCGTCCAGGGGCCGTTCGACAGCTTCCTCGCGCTGCGCGGCCTGAAAACCCTCGACGTGCGCATGGAACGTCACTGCAACAATGCCGAAGCGATCGCGCTCTGGCTCGAAAATGACGCCCGCGTCGAGAGCGTCGTCTATCCCGGCCTCGCGTCACACCCGCAACACGTGCTGGCGAAATCGCAGATGTCGCGGTTCGGCGGCATCGTCACGTTCTTCATCAACGGCGGCCTCGACGAAGCACGCGTATTTCTCGAACGTTGCGAAATATTCGCGCTGGCCGAAAGCCTCGGCGGCGTCGAAAGCCTGGTCGACCACCCCGCCATCATGACGCACGCGTCGGTGCCGGCCGAAAAGCGAAAAGCGCTCGGCATCAGCGACAAGCTGATCCGTCTATCGGTAGGCATCGAGGAACTGGATGACCTGATCGCCGATCTTGATCAGGCTCTCGGCTAGCTTCGCGGCGCATTGACGCCAATGACGTCGGGGAACGCAACCACCGACGTCGAACGCTCATGAATACGCAGGTCATCGCCTGCGTTCCCCGACGACGATTGGCGTCAATGCGCCAGCGCGGCGAGCTGGTCGGCCTGGTATTCGCTGATGAGAGGGTCGATGACCTGGTCGAGATCACCGTTCAGGATTTCCTGGAGTTTGTAGAGCGTCAGGTTTATCCGGTGGTCGGTGACGCGGCCCTGCGGGAAGTTGTAGGTGCGGATGCGTTCCGAACGGTCGCCGGAGCCGACCAGCAGCTTGCGCTGCGCCGCCTGTTCCGACTGCCGCTTCGACAATTCGGCGTCGAGCAGCTTCGCCTGCAGGAGTGACATCGCGCGCGCCCGGTTCTTGTGCTGCGACCGCTCGTCCTGGCATTCAACGACGATGCCGCTCGGCAGATGCGTCAGCCGGACGGCCGAGTCGGTTTTGTTGACGTGCTGGCCCCCGGCGCCGGAGGCGCGGTAGGTGTCGACGCGGAGGTCGTTGACGTCGATTTCGATTTCCTCGAGTTCGTCGGGCTCGGGCAGGATCGCGACCGTGCAGGCGGAGGTGTGGATGCGGCCCTGGGATTCGGTTTCCGGAACGCGCTGCACGCGATGCGCGCCGGACTCGAACTTGAGCCTGCCGTAGATTCCGGTACCGGAGATGCGGCTGACGATTTCCTTGTACCCGCCGTGCTCGCCCTCGCGCTCGCTGAGTACTTCCAGCGGCCATCGCATCTGCTCTGCGTATTTCGCGTACATGCGAAACAGGTCGCCGGCGAAGATCGCGGCCTCGTCGCCGCCGGTGCCCGCGCGAATTTCGAGAAACACGTTGCTGTCGTCGTGCGGATCCCGCGGAATCAGGGCCTTCTGCAATTCGAGTTGCAGCCGCTCCCGCCGTTCGTTCAGCGCCTCCAGTTCCTCGCGCCCCATCTCACGGATGTCGCGATCGGCGTCGGCCGCCATTTCCTCCGCCGCCTTCACCTCGGCGAGCAACTTCTCGTAATGCCTGAAGAGCGCGACGACCGGTTCGAGCCGTGAGTACTCACGCGCCAGGTCGCGAAACCTGTTCTGGTTGCCGATTACCTCCGGATCCGACAGCAGGCCCGACAGTTCCTCGAACCGGTCCCTGGTCGTTTCGAGTTTTCCCCGGATGGATTCCTTCATCGCGCCACCTTGTCTTTCTGCCCGCCGTCTTCGAGCTGTTCCGGAGACTCGTCGAGGCCGACGCCTGGCTCGAGGCCGAAAAGCTCGCGGATCGCTGCGATGAACTGCGCGTCCGAAGCCGCTCCCGCGTCGCGCAACCGCACGCTCGGCTGGTGCAGCAGTTTTTTCAGCAGGGAGGCGGTTGCGTATTCCAGCACTTCGTCCGTATCGGCGCCTTTTTCCAGACGCCGGCGCGCTTGCTGCAGCACTTCGCGCCGCAGCGCGTCTCCATGGTCGCGCAGCGCCGTTATGACAGGCGCGACTTCCTTGCTGCGTTCGATATCGAGATAGCGGCGCGTTTCCTCATCGAGGATGCGGTCGGCGTCGGCAACCGCGGCTTCGCGATTGCCCTGTCCTTCGACGATCACCTTGTCGAGATCGTCGATCGTGTAGAGGTATACGTCGTCCATTTCGCTGATTGCCGGGTCGAGATCGCGCGGGACCGCGAGATCGACGGCGAACACGGGCTTCCGCTTGCGCGCCCGTATCGCTTTCTTCATCTGTTCGACGCTGACAACCGGATCCGGGCTTGTGGTGGAGCTGATCAGGATGTCGGCGTCAGGCAAGGTGCCGTCGAGCGCCGACAAGGGCAGCGCAAAACCGCCGAATTTCGCGGCCAGGTCCTGCGCGCGCGCGATGTCCCGGTTCACCACGAACATCCGCCCGATCCCCTTGCCATGCAGATGTCTGGCAACGAGTTCTATCGTCGCGCCCGCGCCGATCAGGAGTGCGGTATGGCGAGAGAATCCCGAGAAGAACTGGTTCGCGAGGGTTACGGCGGCGTACGCGACCGAAACCGGGCTGCTGCCGATCTCGGTGTCCGTGCGCACCTTCTTCGCCACTGAAAAAGTGTGCTGGAAAAGGCGCTGCAACGTGATGCCGACGGCGCCCTTGCTGTCGGCGTAGCGAAATGCGTCCTTGAGCTGCCCGAGAATCTGCGGTTCCCCCAGTATCATCGAGTCGAGCCCGCAGGCAACCCTGAAGAGATGCCGGATCGCTTCGTCGTGGTTGAGGGAATAAAGCGCGCTCTCGATGCCGGCTTCGAAATGTTGCTGAAGGAGCCACGACCGGAGGGCGCTTTCCCCGCCGTTCGAAACGTCTACGTAAAACTCCGTCCGATTGCAGGTTGAGAGGACAACAGCCTCCCGGATTCCGGGAAGCCGCAGCATTTCCGACAGGGCCCGCGCGACACTTTCTCCAGCAAAAACGACCTGTTCACGTATTTCGACAGGCGCCGTGATATGGTTCAGCCCAAGTATGTGCAGCGGCATTTTCTGATACTGGAATCGCGTGGAAGATGCTGTTGGTGCTCGATTGGCATGCCAAATTGCGACGATTCACTCATTTATCGTGTGTAAAATTGGGCTTTATGCCTGAATTAGCCAACATCGAGCTCGGGTCGCTGCGTGTCCCCGCCTGGCCCTGTTCCGGGACCTGCGGAAAGCACCGGGTATCATAAGCGAACTGACGGTGCAGTTCCTTGTCTGTTGTTACCCACGGCTGCCGATCAGTCACTTATTGCAGCGAACCGAATGATCAGGAATACCCCCATTGAAATACCCTTCAGGCGAATACGCATGCCGCGGCTGACCGTTCTGGCAGCTCTCCTTGCCCTTCTCGCGCAGCCGTCGGCCGCAGGCGAGGATGACGCGGAAAAGGCGAATGCCCATTTACTCCAGGCCGAAATAGAGCTGGAGCAGAAGGAATACAAGGCCGCGTCCGAAGAGTATGCGAAGGCTGCGGAGTCAAGCGACGATGCGGAGATTGCCAAGCAGGCGACTCGCGTCTCCTACAGCTACGGCTTCAACGAGGATGCGCTCCGTTCCGCAGAGCGATGGCTCGAACTCGATGAAGACAGCGAGGAGGCACTGCTGTATGTCGCTCAGCTGCAGTTGCGCAACGGCGAACTCAGGGATGCCCGTCGCAGCTTCAGGCGCCTGCTCGATCGCGGCAAGGAGCCGGTCGACAAACGGTTGGTCTCGCTCATTCCGTTTCTTTCAGAGGAAGATGCGGAAGACGCGGACTGGCTGATGCGCCAGCTTGCGAAGCCCTACAGGGATTCGGCATCCGCCAATTATGCTGCGGGCGTCATGGCGCTGCAGGCCGGCGACAACGAAGAGGCGCGCGAGCGCGCCGAAAAAGCGATCGAACTGAAGAAGGAATGGGTCCAGCCGCACCTTCTTTATGCGCGCTCCCTGCTGCTGGCCGGCGACGAAGAGGCGGCGATCGATTACACCGCCCGCATGGTGGGAGACGACCCCGACCCCGATCCTGAAGCGCGCCTCGAACTGGCGATCATGTATCTCGCGGCCGACCGGGACGATGACGCGTTGAGCCAGGTCAACCAGGTATTGCTGGAACAGCCGGCACGTACCGATGCGCTGCGCCTGATGGCCATTATCAACTTCCGGCAGGAGCACCTGGATGCGGCCTGGTCGGATTTTCAGGATCTGCTTGCAAGCGGCCGTCATACGATGGACGCGATCTTTTACCTCGCACGCATTGCCGATCGCCGCAAGGAATACGATCAGGCGGTTGCGCTCTATGCGCAGGTCATTGCCGGCGAGAACGCCGTCGCCGCCCAGCGCCGCGCGAGTGGCATAATGGCCGACGAAGGCGATCCGGAGAAAGCGCTGGAGCACCTCATCGAATTCGGCGAGACGCATCCCAACCATACGATCGACATGATGCAGGCGCGCGCGCAATTGCTGGCGTCGCTCGAACGTTTTCCCGAAGCACTCGAAGTCTACGACCAGGTTCTTGAGTACCGGCCGGAAAGTGAAAGTGTCGCGCTCGGCAAGGCGGAGCTGTTGCTTCGCATGGGCAGGCTCGACGATGCTATCGACCAGTACCGCGACGCGGTCAAGCGATGGCCGGACAGCGCGCTGTCCCTGAACGCGCTCGGGTATACGCTCGCGGATCGCACGGATGAATACCGGGAAGCCGCGCGCCTGATCAAAAAAGCGCTGGAAATGGAACCCGATAGTCCCGCGATCATCGACAGCTGGGGGTGGGTTCTGTACCGGCAGGGCGAATACGAACAGGCGCTGGTCGAGTTGCGGCGGGCTTACGAGTCGCTGAAGGATCCCGAAGTAGCGGCACACATCGTGGAAGTGTTGTGGAAGCTCGAACGTCTTGATGAAGCGAAGACGGTGCTGGAGGACGCAGAAGTTCTGTTCCCCGAGAACGAACTGCTGGAAAACGTTCGCCGGCGTGTGTTCCCGGACAACTGAGACGATGCTGCCGATGGCGCGCTGCCGTGGCGTCGCAGCAGCGTTGCTTCTTTTCACGCTCGCCGGCTGCGCCACGCAGACGGGCGTGGGGCTGCCGGAGCTGCCGGACTGGGAAGCCCGGCGCGACACCCTGGCCTTGTTGTCCGAATGGGAATTTCGCGGGCGAATCGGCGTCAGCGCGGGCGAGGAAGGGTTCAACGGCAAGCTCTCGTGGTGGCAGCACGATGACGTGTTCCTGGCGCGGGTCAGCGGGCCTCTCGGCGTCGGGACTGTTAAAATCCAGGGTGACGAGCGGCAGGTCGCGGTCACGGACGAGGACGGCGAAGTGACCGAGATGCGGGACGCCGAGACGGAGCTCTACCGGCGCTATGGCTGGACCATTCCCGTCACGAGCCTGCGCTACTGGGCGCTGGGAATTCCGGACCCGTCGTCGCCGGCCAGGACAAGCTTCGACGACCACGGCCAGCTCACGCGGCTGGAGCAGAGAAACTGGATCGTGGAGATCGACGAGTACCGCGAGGGCGGAGGTCAGCCGATGCCGCGGCGCATGTCGGCAACGCACCGCGACACCAGGGTGCGACTGGTGATCGACAACTGGACTTTCTATTGACCCACCGCAGCACCGCCCCGCACAATTGCGCGCGATTGGGGTGTAGCCAAGTGGTAAGGCAACGGGTTTTGATCCCGTCATGCGCAGGTTCGAATCCTGCCACCCCAGCCATGCCCCGTAGCTTCGGGGAATCAGCTTCACTCGACTTGATACCAGGAGAAACGTAGCCGTGGAACCAGGCACGATGGCTATTTTTTCCGGCAATGCGCACCCGAAACTTGCGCACGAGATTGCCCGGGTGCTGCACGTGCCGCTGGCGAAGGCGTTCGTCGGACGCTTCAGCGACGGTGAGATCAGCGTCGAGATCATGGAAAACATCCGCGGCCGCGAAACCTTCATCATCCAGTCGACCTGCCCGCCGACCGCGGAAAACCTCATGGAACTGCTGGTCATGGTCGACGCCTGCCGCAGAGCCTCCGCGGCGCGCATTACCGCCGTCATGCCGTATTTCGGCTTCGCCCGGCAGGACCGCCGGCCGCGCGCCTCGCGGGTCCCCATCACCGCGAAGCTCGTCGCGAAGCTGATCGGCACAGCCGGCGTGGACCGTGTCCTCACGGTGGACCTGCACGCCGACCAGATCCAGGGCTTCTTCGACATCGCGGTCGACAACGTCTACGCATCCCCGGTGCTGCTCGGCGACGTGTGGAAGCAGAAGTACTCCAACATGGTCGTGGTTTCCCCCGACGTCGGTGGCGTCGTTCGAGCCCGCGCACTGGCGAAACGCCTCGACGACGCCGACCTCGTCATCATCGACAAACGCCGCTCGAAGGCCAACCAGTCGCAGGTCATGAACATCATCGGCGACGTCGAGGAAAAAACCTGCGTCATCATCGACGACATGGTCGACACGGCCGGCACGCTGTGCCAGGCCGCCGGCGCCCTCAAGGCCGCCGGCGCCACAAAGGTCGTCGCCTACATCACGCACCCGGTGCTTTCGGGCGCGGCCGTCTCGCGCATCACCGATTCCGAGCTCGACGAGATCGTCGTCACCGACACCATCCCGTTGCGCGAGGATGCCCAGGCCTGCCCGAAGATCCGGCAGCTCTCGACGGCCGAGCTGCTTGCCGAAACGATGCGACGGATCAGCGACGAGGAGTCCGTGAGTTCGCTGTACGTCGACTGAGGTTTCGCTTTGACGTTTGTGGCGTGGGGTCGTGCTAGTCAGGCTGTGCTGCAGAGGCTCTTCTGGACCCGAGGCGTCGGTCGGGGCGGTCCGGGGGTCCTTTTTCAGTCGCTCCACGAAATTCGCTTGGTGAAAAAGGACCCCCG
>Ga0268386_10000590_pt1 | contig 23253 bp, 19 predicted proteins | sample RVTome_15_FD_200260 | JGI IMG/M metagenome (GOLD analysis project Ga0268386, IMG submission 200260) | Soil microbial communities from uranium-contaminated site in the Upper Colorado River Basin, Wyoming, United States - RVT150D86... ...
CCGTGAAGGGCTCGCGGCGCACCGGGCAGTCGTCGAGATCGCACATCCGGCAGTAGATGCGGTGACAGGGATCGGTGTGGAGCGTCATCTCGCCCTCCACGTTCAGATCCTTGACCACGCGCTCCCCCAGGTCCTCGGCCAGCTCGTGCGAGCGCTCCACCGTCCAGAACTCCGGGACGACCAGGTGGGCGTCCACGTGGTGGAAGCGGCCCGCGCGGATCGCGCGCAGGTGATGGACCCGGATCACGCCCTGGCCCAGCTGGGGCTGCAGGACCTGCAGGAGACGGTCCAGCAGGGCCGGGTCCTCCTCGTCGAGGAGCCCCGCGGCCGCCTGGCGGATCAGACGCACCCCCGTCCACATCAGGTTGACCGCCACCACCGCGGCCACCACCGGGTCGAGCATCGTGATCCCGGTGAACCGGACCAGCAGCAGGCCGATCACGATGCCCGCGCTGGTGTAGAAGTCGGCCAGCACGTGCCGGCCGTCCGCCAGCAGGGCCAGCGAGTCGTAGCGACGGCCGGCGCGGACGAGGAAGTAGCCGAGCGCCAGGTTGGCCAGTCCAGCCCCGAGCACGATCGACAGCCCGAGATCGAGCGAGCGCAGCTCCACGCCGTGGATCAGGCTCTGGACCACCTCGTAGAGGATGACGAGCGACGCGAAGGCGATGAGGCCGCCCTCGAAGGCCGCGCTCAGGAACTCCATCTTGCCGTGGCCGTAGGGATGGTTGCGGTCGGCGGGCCGGCCCGCGAAGATCAGCGCCCCGATCGCGAACACCGCGGCGACCACGTTGACGATGGACTCGAGCGCGTCGGACAGGATGGCGGTGGAGCCGGTGAGGCGATAGGCCTGGTACTTGGCCGCCAGCAGCAGCACCGACACCACCAGCGAGATGGCGACCGCGCGCAGCCGCGCCCGGCCCTGCCCGTCTGCCGCGATCCCGTCCACCATGGCCTCGATGATACCCGTGGCGGGGCCGGGTTGCCGCATCGGGTACCATGAACATGTAAGGCAACCCTCATCCAAAGGAGTCGCGCGATGATCGTCACCCGTCCCGCCGCCGAGCGCGGCCACTTCGATCACGGCTGGCTGGACACTCGGCACACCTTCTCGTTCGCGGGCTACCACGACCCCGCGCACATGGGCTTCCACGCGCTCCGGGTCATCAACGAGGATCGCGTGGCGGGCGGGCGCGGATTCGGCGCGCACTCGCACCGCGACATGGAGATCGTGACCTACGTGCTGGAGGGCGCGCTCGAGCACGCCGACAGCATGGGCAACCGGTCGGTCATCGTGCCCGGCGACGTCCAGCGCATGAGCGCGGGCACCGGGGTGACCCACAGCGAGGCCAACGCGAAGCCGGACGAGCCGGTGCACTTCCTCCAGATCTGGATCCTGCCGGACCGCCGGGGGCTCACCCCCGGCTACGAGCAGAAGGCAATCCCGCCGCAGGAGGAGCGCGGGGCGCTGCGCCTCATCGCTTCCCGCGACGGCCGGGACGGCGGCGTGACCATCCACCAGGACGTGGATCTCTACGTCTCGCGGCTCGAGCCGGGCGAGCGCGTGAAGCACGCGCTGGCCGGCGGGCGGCACGCGTGGCTGCAGATGGCGACGGGGCGGGTGGAGGTGAACGGGACCGCGCTGGGAGCGGGCGACGGCGCCGCGGTGAGCCGGGAGTACACCCTCGAGATCGCGGCCCTCGAGCCCGCCCACTTCCTGCTGTTCGACCTGGCCTGAGCGTCCACGACCTGCCCCCTCACCCTGCCCTCTCCCCCGCGGCGGGGGAGAGGGTGAGCATGAGGGGAGAGGGTCGGGTCAGGGGGGTCAGGCGCCGAGCTGTTCCCGGACGAACTGCTTGGCGTCGAACTCCTCCGCCACGCGGTTGTCGTTCTCGAGGATCGCGGCGGCGTCGGTGTCCGCGAACTCCATCACGCCCATGTCCTCGTAGGCCCGCCGCACCCGGTCGCCCCAGAGCCCGATGTCCTTCACGGTGGGGACGATCCGGGTGAAGAGACGCCGGCGGAACTGCTTCATGGTGTCCGACTGGTCCACCGCCGCGATGCATTCCTGGACCGGCAGGCCCAGGTTCTCCCAGACTTCCTTCTGGTCGAACCGGTCCCGCATGTGGTAGCAGGCCTCGACCACGAACTCCTCGCGCTCGTCGCGCTCCGCGTCGCTGAGCTGCGGGTAGTAGTCGCGCAGGGCCAGGCGGCCGAAGGCCACGTGGCGCGCCTCGTCCTGCATGACGTAGGCGTTCACCGCCGCGCACAGCGGGTTGGTCGAGTTGTCACGGATGCGCTGGAAGGCGGCCAGGGCCAGCCCCTCGATCAGGATCTGCATGCCGAGGTAGGTCATGTCCCAGCGCCGGTCGGTGATCGTCGCCTCGAGCAGCCTGGCCAGCGTGGGGGTGATCGGGTACGCGAGCTTGAACTTCTCGTGGAGCAACCGTGAGTAGGCCTCCACGTGGCGCGCCTCGTCCATCACCTGGGTCGCCGCGTAGAACTTGGACTCGTAGCTCGGCACGGTCTGCACGATCCTGGCGGTGGCGATCAGCGCGCCCTGCTCGCCGTGCATGAACTGCGAGAGCGAGTGGGCCTGCAGGTTGCGCCGGATGTGCACCCGGTCCTTCTCGCCGAGGCGGTTCCAGAGATCGGTCCCGTGGATCGCGATGGTCCGATCCGACATCCCCATCGGATTGTCCGGATCCACCTCCTGCGACCAGTCGAGCCGGTCCGCCGCGTCCCACTGCTGCTTCTTGCCCTTGGCGTACAGCCGCAGCAGGTCGTCGCTGCCGTCCTCGTACTCCCAGGTGAACGCAGTGGTGGTCTGGCCCTCCACCTTCCACTGGGTCTGCTCGACGGGCAACCGGTAGAGGAACGTGCTCGACATGGCATCCTCCGCTTCGAGGAGTGAGTGGTCGTTCGGTGGCGGAAGGATAGCACTGAACGGCGGTTCATGGAATACGGGGGCGGTCGAGCAGGGGCGCGAGCAGCGGCGACAGCACCATGGTGCCCGCGGTGCCCAGGATCACGAGCCAGGACCAGCCGAGCCCGATGCGCCCGGTCTCCGACAGGACCAGCAGCACCAGGTTGATCACTGCCATGATCACCATCGCGACGGCATTGGCGCGGTCGGCGCCGGCCTTCTTCGTGGCCAGCCCCAGCAGGAAGACGCCCAGCAGCGAGCCGAAGGTGACGCCCGCGATCTTGAAGGCCAGCCACAGGAAGCCGCTGAAGAACGAGAAGCCCCAGGCGAGCACGGCCAGCAGGATCCCGAAGGCCACCACCGCCGCCCGGGACACGAGGAGATAGTGGGCCTCGCTCCGCCCGCGCACCAGGAGCGGCCGGTAGATGTCGGTGACGAACGAGGCCGAGAGCGAGCCGAGCGGCGAGTCGATGGACGCGAGCACGATCGCCGCGAGCATGACCCCGCGCAGGACCTCCGGCATCGCGGTGCGGATGAAGAACGGGAAGATCTCGTCGGGGCGCGGCAGCCCCGCGCTCGGATGCTGGGCGTAGTAGGTGAAGAGCCCGGCCCCGATGCTCAGGTAGATGGCCAGGGTGACCAGCGTGCCGAGGGGGGTCAGCGCCAGCGTGCGCTGGCTCTGCTTGCGCGTCTCCACCGTCAGGAGCCGCTGCATCAGATCGTGATCCGTACCGAAGGCCGCGGTCGAGCCCACGATGCCGTTGAGCACGGCCAGCCACACGATGCTGGGATCCGAGAGCACGCGGGGCCAGAAGTCGGCGTCGCCTGGCGCGGGCCCCCAGTTGATCACGTTCAGGCGCCCGGCCTCGGCGGCGGTGCGGTACATGGCCGCCAGCCCGCCGTCGATCTGGCTCGCCAGGAAGGCCACCGTGAGCCCGCCGCCCACCAGGAACATGGAGGCCTGAAACACGTTGGTCCACACCACCGCCTTCACCCCGCCGAGCGCGATGTACACGATGGACACCAGGCTGAAGAGCACGACGGTCGGCCAGACCGGCCAGCCCATGAGCACCGCCACCGCCACGCAGGCCGCCATCAGGCGCACGCCGGAGCCGAGCAGGCGCGAGATGAAGAAGAAGATCGACGCGGTCACCTGGCTCGCGGTGCCGAAGCGGTGGGCGAGGAACTCGTAGATGGTCACGCAGTTGTAGCGGTAGAAGGCGGGGATGAACAGCAGCGCGACCACGAACTTGGCCAGGCTCGAGCCGATGAAGAACTGGGCGTACTCCCAGTTCTCCGCGTAGGCGGTGGAGGGCACCGCGATGATGGTGACCGCGCTGATCTCGGTGGCGAGGAACGACAGCCCCGCGGCCCACCAGGGGATGCGCCGGCGGGCGAGGAAGAAGTCGCTCGTCCCCCGCTGCTGACGGGTGAAGGCGCCTCCGATGGCCAGCAGCATCACGAGGGCGGCCACGACGACCGCGTAGTCGGGCCACGTGAGCACGCTCCATTATGGCGGAAGACGGCGCCGGCGGCGGCAATCTACGGCGCGCGCGCCTTGCCGCCGGTCGCAGCTACGGCGCCCCGCTCGACGACCCCGAGCACTGCTGGCACGCGGCCCCCACGGCATCCTGATCAGCGGCGCGGTGCTGGCCGTCCGTCCTGAAGGACCGGGTGGTGGTACGCGACCGCGGCAGCGTGACCCTGAAGGGGCCGGCGGCAGCCGGTCGAGATCTACGAGCTGATGAGCCTGATGGAGGCGTGAGGGGGCGGCGCGGACCCGGATGCGCTACCGCCCCGCCGCGACCAGCCCCTTCTCGCGCAGGCGGTGCAGCAGGTTCGCGAAGGACTCCGCCCTGATGATGCGATCGAACTGGCTCCGGTAGGTGCCCACCAGGCTCACGTTCTCGATGAGCACGTCGTAGGCGGTCCACGCGTCGTTCGCCCGGCGCAGCCGGTACTCGACGGGAATCTGCGAGCCCTTGGCGGTGACCACCTGCGAGCGCACGGACGCCTGGTCGCCGTCCACGCGCTCGCTCACGTAGGTGATGGCCTCCCCGGCGTAGCGGTCGATCTTGCCGATGTACGACCGCGCGATCAGGTCGGTGAAGAGCGCCGTGAACTCCTCCCGCTCGGCGGGGGTGCGATCCGCCCAGTGGCGGCCCAGCGCCCGGCGCGACATCTCGGGGAAGTCGAACAGGGTGTCGGCCGCGCGCCGGATCTCCGCGCGACGGCGCTCCGAGGTCTCGGCGGTGGCGCCGGACGTCTGGGAGAGACTCTGCAGGGCGTCGTCCACGCGCAGCTTCACGGTCTCGGTCGGGGTCAGGGCGGCCGCGGTCGACACGATCAGGCCCAGGAGCAGCGCGGCCGTCATGGTCGTCAGGGTGCGTCGCATGTTGCCTCCACGTTCGAGAGAGTCGCCATCACCACTGCTCATTCGACGGGCGGCGCACACGAGTATTCCCACCTTTGCCCGCTTTCGTTTCGCATGCTCGTCGGAGCACAATAGCATCCATGAATCGGGCTCTTACTACGGCCCCCCGCAATGGCCGACCACTCGTCGTGGTGGACCTGGGCGGCACCTGGGTGCGCGTGTCCGTCTCGGGGGCCGCGCCGCGCGCCTACCGGGGGCCGACGCCCGGCGTGGCGGGCCTGCCCGCGCTGCTCGCGCGCCTCTGGCGCCGCTGGCGCCTCGCCCGCGGCGACCTCGCCGCGCTCGGCGTGGCCTCGCGCGGGATCTGGACGACCGGCGAGCGCCGGGCCCTGGCGCGGCGCCTGCGCCGCTTCGCCCCGCGGGTAGTCGTGATCTCGGACGTCGAGGCGGCCTACCTGGCCGCGCTCGGCGCGGTCCCGGGCGTGCTGCTGCTCGCGGGCACCGGCGCCATCGCCCTCGGGCGCGACCGGCGCGGCCGCTGGGCGCGCGAGGGCGGGCTGGGCCCGCTGCTGGGCGACGACGGCTCCGCCTTCGCGATCGGCCGCGCCTGGCTGCGTGGCGCCGCGGTACCCCCGGCGCGCACGCGCCGGATCGCGACCGCGCCCGACGCGGTCGCGCGCGTGGCCGCGCTCGCGCCGTCCGTCCTGCGGCGGGCCCACGACGGGGACCGGGCCGCCCGGCGCGCCGTGCGCGAGGCGCAGCAGGCGCTCGCGAGCCTCGCCGGACGCACCGCGCGCTCCCTGCACCTGCGGCCGCCGGTCACGCTGAGCTGGGCCGGCGGGCTGCTGGGTCACGCGCCGTTCCGGGCGGGGGTCTGGCGCCACCTCCGCGGCCAGGGCCTGCGCATCCGGCCGGTTCGCCCCCGGGCGCCCGCCGCGAGCCCGGCCGCCTGGCGCGCGATCTTCCCGCGCGGCTAGGGAACTCGGAGGGGGGCTGCGCCCCCGTTCCGAACCTCCCCCGGGAGATGGGAAGCGCGGGCGAAGCCCGCGCTCGAACGTGGACCACTTCCGCTGGCGGTGGATCGTCCGAGGTTACCGGGACAGACTCCTAGCCGGCCGCGCCGGGGGGCGGGCTCATGGCGGTCCGGATCAGCGCGGGCAAGCCCTCCAGCCACTCGTCCAGCGGCGTCTCCGCGTCCACCGTGATCTCGAACTTGCCGCTCGGCAGCTTGCGGACGCGGCCCTTGCCGGGACCGAGGGGGATGACGAGCGCTTCGCGGTGCACCCCGAGCGCGTCGGTCACCGCGAAGATCTTGTTGATCTCCGCCATGCCCACCGCCTCGAGCGTCACGGCGCCCCGCGCTGCCCGAGCGGCGGCCGCTCACCGCCGGGCACCACCACGGGGTTGCGCCCGTCGGGTGTGGTCGTGACGAGCGGCGGGACCTCGACGCGCCGGCCGTTGACATCGCGCTCGTAGTGGCCCGGAACGAGCACCTCGCGCCCCTGGGCGGGCGAGTACACGCGCCGCGGCGGCACGTAGGTCTCGGCGGGCCGCGCCGGCGGGGGCAGCGTGCCGAAGGGCTGGGTGGCGAGGCCGCGAGCCCGATCGATCGCGTCGGGCGGGCGGCCGCCGGGCAGCCCCTGGGCGAACACGGGCCCCGCCACGCCCAGCAGGCTCACGATCACGATCGCGCGAAGCATGCGCATCACATCGCCCAGCGTAGCCCCGGCGATCCGGATGCGCAAGGCGACGCGTCCGTGCTAGGCTCCGATCGTGCGGTTGTGGATCGCGGCGCGCCTGCTTCCCCTGATCACCCTGACGCTCGTCGCCGTCGGGGCCGAATCATCGTGCGCCCAGAGCCCCGAGCTGCCGATCTTCGACACGCACATCCACTACAGCGCCCCCGACTGGATCGAGTACCCGCCCGACCGCATCCTGGGCATCCTCGGCAAGGCGGGGATCAAGCGCGCGCTCGTCTCGAGCACGCCCGACGACGGCACGCTCGCGCTCCACGCGAAGGATCCCGCGCGCATCGTGCCGATCCTGCGGCCGTACCGCACCCGGGCCGACATGGGCCACTGGTGGCAGGACCCCGCGGTGCTCGCCTACGTGCAGGAGCGCCTGCAGAAGAACCCCGGCGTGCACCGAGGCATCGGCGAGTTCCACCTCTTCGGCGGGCAGACCGGCACCTTCGTGATCAAGCGCATCACCGAGATGGCGGTCCAGGCGAACCTCTATCTCCACGCCCACTCGGACGAGCTCGCGATCATCGAGCTCTTCACGGTCGAGCCGCGCCTGCGCATCATCTGGGCGCACGCGGGCATGACCTCGGGCCCGGACGCGGTGGGCGCCCTGCTCGACCGCTACCCGACCCTCTGGGTGGACCTGGCCATCCGCAACAGTGACGTGGCTCCGGGCGGCACGCTCGATCCGGGCTGGCGCGCGGTGTTCCTGCGCCATCCCGACCGCTTCCTGGCCGGGACCGATACGTGGATGACGTCGCGCTGGGAGGCGCTGCCGGGCTCGGTGACGGAAGTGCGGAGCTACCTGAGCCAGCTCCCGCGCGACGTGGCCGAGAAGATCGCGTTCAGGAACGCCGAGCGCCTCTTCCCGTAAGTGACTCGGAGGGGGGCTTCGCCCCCTTCCGAACCTCCCCCCGAAGCCCGATTGCGCGGGCGAAGCCCGATTGCGCGGGCGAAGCCCGCGCTCGAACGCGCAAATGGACGCGCAGGCTGCTAGACGCCGAGCTCCGCGGCCGTCGTCTCGATCTGGCTCCAGGTCTGATCCTCGATGACAATGCCCTGCCGGCGGCGCTCCGCCTCGAGCCGCGCCTCCGGCTCGCCCGGGATCAGGATCTCGGTGGCGCCCTGGGCGAGCGGCGCCGACTTCACCCACCCGAAGAGCGAGGCCACCTGGCGGTGGAATTCGGGCAGCGGCAGGAACCGCTCCACGTCGAGGCAGATCATGAGCGTGCCGTTGGCGAAGACGCCGGGCGGGGGTCCCGCGGGGCCGGTACCGGAGAGGATGCCGCCCAGGATCTCCACCGCGAGCGAGAGCCCGTAGCCCTTGTGCTCGCCCGCGGTGAGCAGCGCGCCGGGCGGGCTGCCGTAGAAGATCTCGGGATCCGTCTGCGGCCGGCCCTGCGCGTCCACGAACCAGCCGGGCGGGGCCGGCTGCTTGCGGTTGCGCTTGACGCGCAGCTTCCCCTCGGCCACCACGCTGGTGGCGAAGTCGAGGACCATCGCGGGGCCGCCCGCGCCGGGGACGCCGACCGCGTGCGGGTTCGTGCCGAGGCGGCGCGCGGCGCCGCCCCACGGGGCCACGTTGAGGCCGTGCACGCAGTTGGCCCAGAGCATGCCGACGAGCCCGGCGTCGGCCGCCATCTCCGCGTAGTCGGCGAGCCGCCCCACGTGGCTGGTGCGCGAGGTGGACGCCGCGCTCAGGCCGCCCGCCTTCGCCTTCGCGATCGCCATCTCCATCGCGCGGCGGCCCACCACCTGGCCGAAGCCGCCGCCGCCGTCGAGGCGCGCCAGCGTGGGCGTCTCCGCGATGACGGTCACCGGCGACCGGGGATCCACGTCCTTCCGCTTGACCGCCTCCCAGTACTGGGGGATCCGGATGACGCCGTGAGAATCGTGGCCGCGCAGATTGGCGCGCACGAGCAGCGCGGCGATCCACGCCGCGTCGCCGTCCGGCGCGCCCATCGCGGTGAAGAGGCGGGTGGCCTTCGCCTCGAGCCGGGCGGGGTCGATGGTCGGCATGTCGACTACAATAGCCCAGCGATGGACCGCACGAAAGCCGAGCGCGAGTTCTTCGATCCGGCGCCCCTGCCGTGGCGCCCCGCGCCCGGATTCCCCTCGGGCGTCTGGGAGCAGGTCATCAGCGGCGGCGACGACGAGGGCGTGACCACGCGGCTGCTCCGCTTCGATCCGGGTGGGGGGAACGACCGCGTCGTGACCCACGACTTCTGGGAGGAGATCTACATCATCTCGGGCACCCTCGAGTGCGGCGGCCATCCCTACCCGGCGGGCTCGGTGGCGGTGCGGCCGCCCGGCATGCCGCACGGGCCATTCCGCTCGGCGGGGGGCTGCGTGAGCTTCGAGGTTCGCTACCGGCTCCGCTGACGGGGTTGTCGCCACCTCCCTCCGGCCGTATCCTGGACCTGCGCGACCTGGGCCGAGGGTCGCGCGCCTATGACAGGTCCACGGCGGAGTTCGCGTCATCCGTAGCGGTGGCCGCGAGAGGCCCCATTCGCGGACGGGCGCTGATCGAGGACGCGTGGCCGGCTCGTCCGGGCGCCGGGCCGGTGAGGGCATTCCCTGGGTGCACGTCGGCGTGTTCCTGGCCGGCACCGTCCTGGTCGTGCTGTTCACCTGGCACCAGATCAGCACCGAGCGCGAGGCCGTCCTCACCCACTGGAAGAGCCGCCTCGCCACCATCGCGGCCGACCGGACCCGTCTCGTGTCGAGCTGGCTCGCGGCTCGGCGTGCCGACGCGGAAGTGCTGGCCGCATTCCCGGCGGTGCGCGCGCAGCTCGCCGGGCAGGGCCGGGACGCGGAGGCGCTCGCGCGGCACCTGAGCCGCGTCGCCGCGGCCTACGGCTACGCGGGCATCGTGGTCTCGGACGCCGCCGGCCGCGCGGTGGCCCGCTCCGCCCGGGACGGCGGGCCTGTCGGGCTGCCGGAGCAGGCCGCGGAGCACGCGGCGCGGGTCGCGCAGAGCGGGAAGCCGAGCCTCGATCTCGGTGGCGAGGGCGCCGGCCGGCTGCTCCTGGTCACGGTGCCCGTCTTCTCCGACGGCGCGCCCGCCGGCCTCGACGGCGACACCCGGGCGCTGCTGGGCGTGGTCACCCTGGCGGCCAGGCCGGAAGCCGGCCTGTACCCGCTCCTCGCCGACGACGCGGACCCCTCGCAGACGAGCGAGACGTTCCTGGTTGACCTCGTCGCCGAGCCGCCCGTCGTTCTCTCTCCGCTGCGCCAGCCCATCGCGCCCGACGCGGAGATCCCGAGGCGCTCGCTCCGCGCCCTGGGCGCGATCGCCGGGGCGGCCGCCCAGGGGCACGAGGCGGTCGGCGAGACGGTGGACTACCGCGGCGCGCCGGTGCTGGCCGCGGCGCGCCGGGTCGCGCCCGCCGGCTGGACCCTCGTGCTCAAGGTGGACCGCGAGGAGGCGCTCGCCGACTTCCAGCGCTCGGGGCGGCTGGCCGGCGCGGCCGCCGCGTTCCTGCTCCTGGCCCTGGCCGGGTTCCTCATCGCGCTGCACCGCGAGCAGCAGCGCGCCCGGCTGCTCCAGGAGCAGATGCGCCAGGCCCGCGCGATGACCCACCTGCAGGGCTACGCGGACCAGATCGTGGCGAGCGTGCCCGCGGGCCTGCTACTGCTCTCCGAGGATCTGCACGTGCTCTCGGCCAACCGCGCCTTCCTCGGGTCGTTCGGGCTCCGCGAGGAGGACGTGGTGGGACGCGACCTGCAGCAGCTCGTGCGGGCGGAGCGGCTCGTGCGCGGCGCTCGCGAGGTGCTCGCCTCCGGCGCGGCCCAGCAGGCCGGCCTGTACGAGCTCTACGTGTACGCGCGGCGCGACACCAAGCCCGCGCGCGTCACCATGAGCCCCATCCACCTCGCCGACGACGAGCCGACGCGCCTCCTCCTGATCGTCGAGGATCTCACCGAGGAGGAGCGGCTGCAGGCGGCCCACCAGGAGTCGGAGCAGCGCTACCGCGATCTCATCCAGGGCCTCGACGCAATCGTGTGGGAGGCCGACGCGCGCACGCTCACCTTCTCGTTCGTCAGCCGCCGCGCCGAGACCGTCCTCGGGTACCCGGTCGAGCGCTGGCGGCGCGAGCCCGACTTCTGGGCGCACCGCATCCATCCGGAGGATCGCGACTCGGTCATGCGGACCTACCGCGCCGCGATCGCGGAGGGCCGCGACCACGAGTTCGAGTACCGGGCGCTCGCCGCCGACGGCCGGGAGGTGTGGCTGCGCGACATCGTCCACGTGGTGCGCGACGCCGACGGCCGCCCCACCACCCTGCGCGGCCTCACCGTGGACCTCACCGAGCTCAAGCGGTCGGAGCGCGCGCTCCACCAGAGCGAGGAGCAGCTCCGGCAGGCCCAGAAGATGGACGCGGTCGGCAAGCTGGCCGGGGGCATCGCCCACGACTTCAACAACCTGCTCATGGTCATCCGCGGCGACAGCGACCTGATGCTGCGCCGCCTGGCGCCCGGCCACTCCCTGCGCCGCAACGCGGAGGGCATCCGCGACGCGGCCGACCAGGCGGCCACCCTGACCCGCCAGCTCCTCGCGTTCAGCCGCAAGCAGGTGACGGCCCCGCGCCTCGTGGATCTCAACAGCATCGTGGCCAGCATCCACGCGATGCTCCAGCGGCTCCTCGGCGAGACGATCAACCTGGTCACGGTGACCGCGCCCGACCTGGGCGGGGTCAAGGCCGACCCGGGCCAGATGGAGCAGATGATCCTGAACCTCTGCGTGAACGCGCGCGACGCGATGCCGGACGGCGGCCGGCTCACCGTGCGCACCGCCAACGTGGACCTGGACGAGGCGGCCGCCGCGCGCCTGAGCGACGCGCGGCCCGGCCCCTACGTCCTCCTCGAGGTGGGCGACACCGGCGTGGGCATGGACGCGGAGACGCGCTCACACCTGTTCGAGCCGTTCTTCACGACCAAGGAGCAGGGCAAGGGCACCGGGCTCGGGCTCTCCACCGTGTACGGCACCGTGAAGCAGAGCGGCGGCCACATCAGGGTGGAGAGCGAGCCGGGGCGCGGCTCCACGTTCACGGTCTACCTCCCGCGGGTGGCCGCTCCGGTCGTGCCGCCGGAGCGCCCCGCCGCGGACCCTCCGGTCGCGCGGTCGGGCGCCTCGGCCGAGGCCGCCCTCACCCCGGGGCGCGGGGAGACCATCCTGCTCGTGGAGGACGCCCAGCGCGTGCGGGCGGTGGTGCGCGAGATCCTCGAGATGAGCGGCTACGTGGTGCTCGAGGCGCGGCAGGGGGCCGAGGCGCTCGAGGTCAGCAACCGGCACGCGGGAACGATCCACCTGCTGGTCACCGACGTGGTGATGCCGCAGATGAGCGGCCGCGAGCTGGCGCAGCGCCTGGCGACCTTGCGCCCGGAGCTCAAGGTGCTGTATATGTCCGGCTACACGGATGACGCCATCGTCAGGCACGGCGTGCTGGCCTCGGGCATCGCGTTCCTCTCCAAGCCGTTCACCCCGAACGCGCTCGCGCTCAAGGTGCGCGAGGTCCTCGACGGCGTGGCCGACGGCGCCACCGCCGGCCCCTCGGCCGCGCCCGGCCGCGGCCGCCGCTAGCCCCTCCACGACCCGGCCGCCCCGATCATGATCGAGCGCCCCATCCGCGTGCTGGTGGCCAAGGTCGGCCTGGACGGGCACGACCGCGGCGCGAAGGTCGTGGCCCGCTGCCTGCGCGACGCGGGCATGGAGGTCGTCTACACCGGGCTGCACCGCACGCCCGAGGAGGTGGTGGCGGCGGCGGTGCAGGAGGACGTCGACGTGCTCGGGGTCAGCATCCTCTCGGGCGCCCACCTCACGCTGCTGCCGCGCGTGCTCGAGCTGATGCGCGGCGCGCGCGCCGAGGACATCCTGCTGGTGGCGGGCGGGGTGATCCCGGACGAGGACGTGCCGGTGCTGCGCGACATGGGCGTGGCCGAGGTGCTCCTGCAGGACACGCCGCCCGACACGATCGTGGCCCGCATCCGCGACCTGGTGGCGGCGCGGCCGACCCGCTGAGCCGATGGCCCACGCGGGCGGGACGCGCGGCGTGGACCTGACGGTCTGGCCGCCGCGCTACGACCCCACCTACCGGCCCGCGCCGAGCAGCGAGCACTGGCTCCCCGAGGTCGAGTGCGCGGAGCCCGCCGCGCGCGACGCGCTCGTCTTCGCCAAGCTCACGCGGCAGGTCCGCTACGCGTGGGAGCGCAGCGCGTTCTACCGGCGGCGGTGGCAGGCGGCGGGCGTGTCGCCGGAGACGCTCGAGAGCCTCGACGACCTCGCGCGCTTCCCGGTGGTGCAGAAGGCGGAGCTGCGGGCCGCGCAGGCGGCCGCGCCGCCCTTCGGCGACTACCTCTGCATCGAGCCCGCGGACGTCGCGCGCATCCACGGCACCAGCGGCACCACCGGCCGGCCCACCGTCTTCGGCATCGGGGCGGACGACTGGGGGCGCATCGCGGAGGCCCACGCGCGCATCCTCTGGGGCGCGGGCATCCGCCCGGGCGACCGCATCCTGATCTGCTCGTTCTTCAGCCTCTACCTGGGCTCGTGGGGCGCCCTCGCGGGCGGCGAGCGGCTCGGCGCCACCGTGTTCCCCTTCGGCGCGGGCGCCCAGGGTCAGACCCTCCAGGCCGTGCAGTGGGCCCGCGATCTCCGGCCGACCGCGTTCTACGGCACGCCGTCCTACGCGCTGCACTTCGCGGAGACCGCGCGCCGCGAGGGCATCGACCCGGCCGGCCTCGGCTTCCGCGTCCTCTTCTTCTCCGGCGAGCCGGGCGCGGGCATCCCGGCGACCCGCGCGCTGATCGAGCAGACCTTCGGCGGCATCTGCGTGGACATGGGCAGCATGGCCGAGATGTCACCCTGGATGACCAACGGCGAGTGCCGCCACCGCACCGGCATGCATCTCTGGCAGGATCTGGTCTACACGCAGGTCTGCGATCCGGAGACGTTCCGGCCCCTGCCCTACGGCGCCGAGGGCACGCCCGTGTACACTCACCTCGAGCGGACCTCCCAGCCCATGATCCGGCTGGTCTCGGGCGATCGCGCGCGCTGGGTGGATGCGCCGTGCCCCTGCGGACGGACCTACCCGCGGCTGCCGGACGGGCTCTACGGTCGCTTCGACGACATGATCATCGTGCGCGGCGAGAACATCTACCCGAGCGCCATCGAGGACACGCTGCGCGCCATCGACGGGTTCGGCGGCGAGTTTCGCGTGATCGTCTCCCGGCGCGAGGCCATGGACGAGCTGCTGGTCCGGGCCGAGTACACCGCCGGCCACGGCGCCCGCCTCGACGCGCTGCGCGCGCTGATGCGCGAGCGCCTGCGGGTGCGTCTCGGCGTGCACCCGATCGTGGATCTCGTCCCCGAGGGCACGCTCCCGCGCACCGAGTTCAAGGCCCGCCGCGTGATCGACGACCGCGACCTCTACCGCCAGACCCTCCAGCGATGACCGCACACCCAAACGCGAGCCCCAGGCACGCCCAGCGAGGCCCCGACACGCACCGCGAGGCAGTTCGGATGAGCGCTTGCGCGAAGGAGCCCTCCTCCAACGAGGCCCCGACACGCACCGCGAGGCAGTTCGGATGAGCGCTTGCGCGAAGGAGCCCTACCGCCAAACCGTACTCTTCAACATTCAACCACCATGAAGGACAACCGCCATGTTTGACCCCGAAGCGCTAAAGCGCCTGGCCGCCGAGAAGGCCGCGTGGGAGGCCGGGGAGCTCGCCGAGTTCCTGGCCCGCCAGCCGGAGGCGCGCGGCGACTATCGCACCGGATCGGGCCTGCCCGTGCAGCGCCTGTACACGCCGGAGGACATCGCGGACGCGCCCGCCGACAATATCGGCCTGCCCGGCCGCTATCCCTACACGCGCGGGCCCTATCCCACCATGTACCGGGGCCGCAACTGGACGATGCGCCAGATCGCGGGCTTCGGCACCGGGGAAGACACCAACGGCCGCTTCCGCTACCTCATCGAGCAGGGGCAGACCGGGCTCAGCGTGGACTTCGACATGCCCACGCTGATGGGCTACGACTCCGACGACCCCCGCTCGCTCGGCGAGGTCGGGCGCGAGGGCGTGGCGATCGACACCCTCGACGACATGGAAGCGCTCTTCGCGGACATCGACCTCGAGCGCATCTCGGTCTCGATGACCATCAACCCCAGCGCGTGGATCCTACTCGCCATGTACGTGGCGCTCGCGGAGTCGCGCGGCTTCGACCTGAACCGGCTCTCCGGCACCGTGCAGGCCGACATCCTGAAGGAGTACATCGCCCAGAAGGAGTGGATCTTCCCGATCCGCCCCTCGATGCGGGTGATGCGGGACATGATCGTGTGGAGCGCGCGGAGCCTCGCGCGCTACAATCCGATCAACATCAGCGGCTATCACATCGCGGAGGCGGGGGCGACCTCGGTGCAGGAGCTGGCCTTCACCATGGCCAACGCGATCGCCTACGTGGAGGAGGTGACGCGCGCGGGGATGCCGGTGGACGAGTTCGCGCCGCGCCTGGCCTTCTACTTCGTGGCCCAGGCCGACTTCTTCGAGGAGGTGGCCAAGTTCCGCGCGGCCCGGCGCATCTACGCCCGGCTGATGAAGGAGCGCTTCGGGGCCACCCGAGCCGAGTCCATGCGCCTGCGCTTCCACTGCCAGACCGCCGCGGCCACGCTCACCAAGGCTCAGCCGCTCAACAACGTCATCCGCACCGCGCTGCAGGCGCTCTCCGCGGTGCTGGGCGGCGCCCAGTCGCTCCACACCAACGGCATGGACGAGGCCTACGCGATCCCCTCCGAGGAGGCGATGAAGGTCGCGCTGCGCACCCAGCAGATCATCGCGCTGGAGACGCGCGTGCCCCAGGTCGTGGATCCGCTCGGCGGATCCTACTACGTGGAGGCCCTGACCGACCGCATCGAGGCCGAGGTCCTCCGCATCCTCGCCCGGGTGGACGCGATGGGCGGCACCATCAAGGCCATCGAGGAGGGCTTCTTCCAGCACGAGATCGCCGACTCCGCCTACGACTTCGCCCGGCGCAAGGCGGCGGGCGAGCAGCCGGTGATCGGCGTCAATACCCTGGTGGAACCGTCCGAGCCGCCGCCGCTGCCCATCCACAAGGTGGATGCCGCGGTCGAGGCGCGTCAGATCGCCCGGCTGAAGGAGACCCGTCGCCGGCGCGACCAGGCCCACGTGGACCGCCTGATGGACCGGCTCGAGCGGGAGGCGCGCGAGCCCGCGACCAATATCATGCCGGTGACGATCGAGCTCGTGAAGGCGCGCGCCTCGCTGGGCGAGATCGTGGCGCGGCTCCGCCGGGTCTGGGGCGCCTACATCGAGCGGCCGGTCTTCTGATGCCGCCCCGGCCGTTCCGGATCGCGGTGCCCGAGGCCACGCTCGCCGACCTGCGCGAGCGTCTGGCCCGCGCCCGCTGGCCCGACCAGGCGCCCGGCGCCGAGTGGGCGTACGGCACCAGCCTCGCCTACGTGAAGGAGCTCACCGCCTACTGGAAGGACCGCTACGACTGGCGCGCGCACGAGGCGCGGCTCAACGACTTCCGCCAGTTCACCGCGGCCGTCGCGGGCATCGAGCTCCACTTCATCCACGAGGAGGGCCGCGGGCCGCACCCGCTCCCGCTGCTGCTCTCCCACGGCTGGCCCGGCTCGGTATGGGAGTTCCACAAGATCCTGCCCATGCTCACCGATCCGGCCCGCTTCGGCGGCGATCCCGCCGACGCGTTCACGGTGATCGCGCCCTCGCTGCCCGGCTACGGCTTCTCGTTCGCGCCCGGCCAGCCACGGTTCGGCATCACGGAGATCGCCGACGCCTTCGCCGTCCTCATGACCGACGTGCTCGGCTACCGGCGCTTCGTCGCGCAGGGCGGCGACTGGGGCGGCTTCGTGACTTCCAGACTGGCGCTCGCTTATCCGGAGCGGCTCGCCGCCATCCACGTGAACCTGCTGTCGCTCCGCCGCGATATCAAGCCGCCCGCCCAGCCCTCGCCGGAGGAGCAGCAGTACCTCGACGACCTTGCCCGGTGGCAGCGCGAGGAGACCGGCTACCAGTGGATCCAGGGCACCCGGCCGCAGACCCTCGCCTTCGGCCTCCAGGACTCGCCGGTGGGGCTGGCGGCCTGGATCGTGGAGAAGTTCCGGACGTGGAGCGACTGCGGCGGCCAGGTGGAGCGCCGCTTCACCAAGGACGAGCTGCTCACCAACGTGATGATCTACTGGGTGACCGGCAGCATCAACGCCTCCTTCTGGCCGTACTACGCGCGCTTCCACGCCCCGTGGCCCATCGCGGACGGCCAGCGCATCGAGGTCCCGACCGGCTACGCCGCGTTCCCGAAGGAGATCGTGCGGCCCCCCCGCGCCTGGGCCGAGCGCATGTACGACATCCGGCGCTGGACGGTGATGCCGGCGGGCGGCCACTTCGCGGCGATGGAAGAGCCGGAGGCGCTCGCGACGGAGCTGCGCACCTTCTTCCGGGAGTACCGCTGACGCGGCCCGGGCGGCGGGCCGCCGGCTTCGTCCTGGCGGCCCTGCTGACCGCGGCCCTCTCGCTCGCGGTCTGGGCGGTCGGCATCGAGCCCGGGTGGGTGGTGACGCGCGAGAGCCGCGTGCCGATCGCGCGCTGGCCGGCCGACCTCGGGCCGCTCCGGATCGCCGCCCTCGCGGATCTCCACACCGGGTCTCCCCACATCACGGTGGACAAGGTCCGTGAGATCGTAGCCTCCGTGAACGCAGCGCGGCCGGACCTGATCGTGCTCCTCGGCGACTACGTCATCCACGGCGTGGTGGGGGGGCGCCGGGTGGACATCGAGTCGACCGCGGCCGCCCTCCGCGATCTGCGCGCGCCGCTCGGCGTGTTCGCGGTGCTGGGCAACCACGACTGGTGGTACGACGGCCCCCGCACGACTCGCGCGCTCGAGGCGGCCGGCATCCGGGTGCTGGAGGACGCGGCGGCGGCGGTGATGGTTCGCGGCCGGCCGCTCTGGATCGCGGGGGTGAGCGACGCGCGGGTGCGCCCGTCCGACGCCGCCCGCGCGCTCGCCGCCGTGCCCGGGAGCGCACCGGTGATCGTGCTCACCCACAACCCCGATCTCTTCGTCCGCCTGCCGGAGCGTGTGCTGCTGACCCTCGCCGGCCACACCCACGGCGGCCAGGTGAACCTGCCGCTCCTCGGCCGGCTGATCGTGCCGTCGCGCTTCGGAGAGCGCTTCGCGATCGGGCACGTGCACGAGGGCGGCCGCGATCTCTTCGTCTCGCCCGGCATCGGCACCAGCATCGTCCCGGTGCGCTTCCGGGTGCCCCCCGAGATCTCGGTGGTCACGGTGGGCCGGTGAGAGCGCTGACCCGCGGGGAGCGCAAGCGCCTCCTGGCGACCGGCGCGCCCGCGCTCGGGGTCGCCCTCGTGGTGGCCGCGGCCTTCCTGGGCGGGCTCCTCGCCGGCTCGCGCGCACGCGTCGGCGACCTGCTCTTCGCGGTCCGCCCGGCCCAGCCCGCCCGCTCCACCGTGATCGTGGGCATCGACCAGAAGAGCTATCAGGCGCTGCTCGCGCGTCACGGTCCGCTCTCCGCCTGGCCGCGCACGCTCTACGCCGACGCGCTGGACGCGCTCCGCGCCGCCGGCCCGCGCGTGATCGCGTTCGCGATCTTCTTCGACGCCGAGCGCCCGGAGGACGGCGCCCTCGCCGAGGCGATGCGCCGCGCCGGCAACGTGGTGGTGCCGGTGGTGGCCCAGGGGCCGAAGGCGTTCGATCCGCGCCCGGGCGTCGCGCAGGAGTTCGAGGCCTTCGTGCGTCCCGCCGCGCCGGTGCGGGCCGCGGCGGCCGCCGAGGGGCTGGCCAACATCACCACGAGCCGCGACAGCGTGGTGCGGGGCCTGCCGTTGCTGCTGCGGGTCCGCGGCGAGGAGCTCCCGAGCCTGGCCCTGACCGTGGTGTCGCGCTTCACCCGGCGCCCGGTGGTGCTCGACGCGCGAGCCGAGCCCGGGCTCGTCCACGCGGCGGGCCGGTCCATCCCGGTGGCCGAGCGCGACACCATGATCATCGACTTCCTCGGCCCGCCGTCGGAGCCCGGGGACGGCGGCCCCTTCCGCATCATCTCGTTCGTCGACGTGCTCGAGGGTCGATTCGACGCCGCACTGGTCCGGGACCGGATCGTGCTGCTCGGCCCCACCATCCGCGGCGTGGACGAGCACGCCACCCCGACCACCGCCGACAGCCGCATGTGGGGCGTGGAGATCCTCGGCAACGCGGTCGAGACGGTGCTGCACCAGCGCTTCCTCCGCCCGGTCTCGCCGCCGGTCACCGTTCTCCTGATCAGCCTGATGGCGCTCCTCGCCGCGCTCGTGGTGGCCGCGTGGCGGCCGCTGCCCGCCGGCCTCGCGGTGGCGGGCGGACTCGGCCTCTACGGCACCGGAGCGGCCCTCCTCTTCGAGCGCGGGCTGGTGCTCGACCTGATCTTCCCGCCCGTCGCGCTGCTGATCGGCTTTGCGACCGCGCTGGCCTCGCGCCTCGTGGTCGAACAGGCGGAGCAGCGCATGGTGCGGGAGGCGATGGGCCGCTATCTCTCCCCCGCGGTGAGCCAGTGGGTGCTCGCCGATCCGGCTCGCCTGCGGCTCGGGGGCGAGACGCGGGAGATGACGGTGCTCTTCAGCGACCTCCGCCAGTTCACCACGCTGGCCCACGCGCTGCCGCCCGCGGCGCTGGTCGCCCTGCTGAACACCTACCGCGCCGCGATGGCGGACGTGGTCTTCCGCCACGACGGCGTGCTCGCCCAGTACGCGGGCGACGCGATCGAGGCCTTCTGGAACGCGCCGATGGACCAGGCCGACCACGCACGCCGCGCCTGCCTCACCGGGCTCGACATGGTGGCGGCCCTCGCGACGCTGCGCCCGCACTTCGAGGCGCTGGGCTGGACGCAGCTCGACCTGGGGGTGGGGATCAACACCGGGTCGATGGTGGTGGGCAACATGGGCTCGAAGGACCGCCTCATCTACACCGCGGTGGGCGACCCGGTGAACGTGGCGGCCCGGCTCGAGGGCCTCTCCAAGGAGTACGGCGTCCGCGTCGTGGTGGGCGAGGCCACCGTCGCGGCCGAGCCGCGCGCCATCGTCTATCGCTTCCTCGACCGGGTCGCGGTCAAGGGCCGCGCGGTGCCGCTCACCTGCTACGAGGCGCTGGCGCGCGAAGGCACCCTCGACCCCGCGGCGGAGCGTCGCCTCGCGCGCTACCACGAGGCCATCGAGCTCTATCGGACGCGCCGGTGGGACGAGGCGCTCCGGCTCCTCGACGAGCTCGGCGCGGAGGCGCCCGCCGACGGGCCCGTCGCGCTCTACCGGCGGCGCGCGCGGGCCCTGCTCGCGGATCCGCCGCCCGCCGACTGGGACGGCGTCTTCGTCGCGGAGTCGAAGTAGCCTCGTGTATCATGGCGCCCCATGAAGCTCGGCTTCGCGCTCCCCACCGCCGGCGACTGGGCCACTCCCGAGAACCAGATCCGCGTCGCGCGCCAGGCCGAGGCGCTCGGCTACCACTCGCTCTGGGTCTTCCAGCGCCTGCTCTACGCGCTCGAGCCGAAAAACGAGTACCCGCCGGCGCCGGGCCCGGTGTGGCCCAAGCCCTTCGAGCGCGTCTTCGATCCGATCGTCACGCTCGCCTACGTGGCCGCGGCCACCCAGCGCATCCGCCTCGGTACCAGCGTGCTGATCATGCCGTTCTACCAGCCGGTCGTCCTCGCCAAGCAGCTCGCCACGCTCGACGTGCTCTCGGGCGGCCGCCTCGACGTGGGGCTGGGCCTCGGTTGGTCGCAGGACGAGTACGAGGCGGTCGGCGTGCCGTTCAAGCACCGGGGCCGGCGCGGCGACGAGTTCCTGCGCTGCCTCGATGCGATCTGGACCCAGGAGGTCACCGAGTTCCACGGCGAGTTCTACCACGTGCCGCGCTCCCGCGTGGAGCCGAAGCCGGTACAGAAGCCGCGCCCCCCCATCACGATCGGCGGCTACGGTAGGACGGTGGTGAAGCGGGCGGTGGAGCTGGGTGACGGCTTCAACGGCGGCAACGTGCCGATGGCGAGCGTGGCACCGCTGGTGGCCGAGGTGAAGGACGCGGCGGCCGCGCTCGGCAAGGACCCCGCGAAGCTCCACATCGTCTGCCGCGGGACCTATCGCGTCCACGACCGCCCGCAGGGCGGGGACCGCCGCCCACTCTGGGGCACGCTCGACGAGATCCGCGAGGACATCGGCCGCTACGCGGAGGCCGGCCTCACCGAGCTCTTCCTCGAAGGCAACTTCACCCCCGGCGGCCCCTCGCTCGAACAGGCGCTCGAGGTGATGGCGCGCCTCGCCCCGGGCCGCTAGCGACCGCTCTCCCGGGAGCCACGCCTGGCAGCTTTGCCCCGCCAGGCCGGCTCACGGGCGGCCGACGGGCTCATTCATCGCGCTCTGTGGTGACCCATAGTGTCAACCTCATGTCAGGATGTGTGAACCGGCTGGTGAGCATACGCGCCCTTGGTCACAGACAAGCGCAGTTATTTCATAGAGTTGCCTGCGCCCTCTCCACGCTGGATACGGCATTGGTCGCGGCATTCTTCTTGCTCGGCCATATCGCCATGGACGACAGCCTCCCGAGCATCCTCTGTGTCGATGACGACGTCGACGTCCTCGAGCTGCTCAAGGAGTACTTCACCGAGCAGGGGTTCGTCGTCCTGACCGCCACGAACGGCGTCGAGGCCTTCCTCCAGGTCAAGCGGTGGCAGCCCAAGGCCGTCATCCTCGACCTGTTCATGCCCCGCCTGGGCGGGATCGGCGCGCTCGGCCGGATCAAGGCGCTCAACCCCGACGTGGTCGTGATCCTGGTCAGCGGCATGGGCAACGCGCTCGAGCTGGTCACCGAGGCGGGCCTGAGCGTGGCCGGCGCCTTCACCAAGCCGCTCAACCTGATCGAGCTCTCCGAGACGCTGGCCCGGTCGGGGGTGGTGGCCCCCGCGGCCCTGGTGGCCGCGGCGGCGGGCGGTACCGCGCAGGCCAAGCGGCCGGTGCGCGCGCGCGTGCTCGTGGTGGACGACGAGCTGGAGTTCCGCAAGGTACTGGCCGAGTACCTCGAGGACCGCGGCTTCGACGTCATCGAGGCGCAGGACGGCGAGGAGGCCCTCCTCCGCGTACCGGACTTCCACCCGCACATCGTGCTGATGGACGTGATGATGTCCGGCATGGGCGGCGTCGAGGCCCTGAAGCGGATCAAGACCACCGCGCCCGAGACCTGCGTGATCATGGTCACCGCGGTGGAGGACATCGACTCCGCGCGCGGGGCCCTGGCGCTCGGCGCCTCCGACTACGTGACCAAGCCGTTCAGCTTCCAGTATCTCGACTCGGTGCTCGAGGTCCACATGCTGATGGACCACATCGACCCGAAGTCCACCTAGCCGAGCTTCCGAGTACCCTCCGTTCGAGCGCCGGCCCCCTTCGATAGCACTCCCTCCGCCGCGGTCTCGCCCGACCGCACGCAGTCTGCGATCCCGACGCCCCGGTAGGCTCCGCCCGCCAGGCGCAGGCCCGCGTGCCGCGCCACCGCCAGCTCGATGGCCTCCGCGCGGACCGCGTGGCCCACGTGATACTGCGGCATCGCGCGCGGGTGGCGGGCGACCCGGATGAACAGCGGCGCCCCCGTCACGCCCAGCAGCTCGCCGAGCTGCGCGCGCGCGGTCTCCACCAGCGCCGCGTCGTCGGCCTCGAGCGCCGACTCGTTCAGCGCCCCCCCGATGAACACGCGCAGGAGCGCGCAGCCGTCCGGCGCGCGCCCCTCATACTTCACGCTCGAGAAGGTGGCTGCGATGATCGGCCGCCGCTCGACCTGCGGCACCACGAAGCCGAACCCGTCGAGAGGGTGGGCGATGTCGGCGCGGCGATAGGCGAGCGTCACGGTGGCGGCGGAGGCGTAGGGAATCCCCTCGAGCAGGTGCGCGAGCCCGGGATCCACGTAGCGCAGGAGCCGCGCGGCCTGGTGCGCCTCCGGCGACAGGATGAGCACGTCGCCGGTGAAGACCGCGCCGCCCTCGGTGGTGACACGCCAGCCGGCGCCGTCCCGCGCGACCGCGGCCGCCCGCTCCTTGAGGCGCACCGCCCCGGGAGGCAGCCGCGTGGCGAGCAGGCGGATCAGCTCCTCCATCCCCTCCGCGAAGGTCACGAAGAGCGACCAGCGCGCGCCGCTCGTCCCCGCGTGGAGC
>Ga0268386_10000591_pt1 | contig 23252 bp, 17 predicted proteins | sample RVTome_15_FD_200260 | JGI IMG/M metagenome (GOLD analysis project Ga0268386, IMG submission 200260) | Soil microbial communities from uranium-contaminated site in the Upper Colorado River Basin, Wyoming, United States - RVT150D86... ...
TCCTCTGACCGCTGGAGAGCGACCCGGCGCCAGTGCTCGACAGCCGCTCGCGCGGCTTCGAGCTCGACCTCCAGGTGACTCGGCTCGTCACCGCCGGGGTTTGGCGGCATGGGCGGAGCATGCCCCGCGGCCGGAGGCGTCGGCCGCTCTTGTGAACCTGTCGCCCGCCCGCTGCCCGTGTGCTCAGGCAGCGAGGCGCTCAACACCGGGCGTGGCCGGCGGTGGTCGACTATCCTCCAGCCAGACGCTGGGATGGGGGTCCAGCCAGACGCTGGGATGGGGGTAAGGTCATGGGGACGGAGCGCACGTCGCCGGCACGGTCGGCGACGTGTCAGCTTGCCACGGCCGCGCCGCAGGCGATCATCGTGGTCGACCAGCGGGGGCCACTGCTGCCATCGGGAGACTCAGGGATTCGGCTGGATCTGGCAGAGCTGCACTGGCTGGCCGTACGCGCAGGCGCAGAGGCACCGCACGCGGACACGCCGGCTCCGAGCGCGGAATCCGCGCAGCGGCTCGAGCAGGAGGTCGCCGCAGGCGGATGGCCGCCGGCGCAGCCCCGCCCTCGAGCCGCCACCACCCACCTGACCGCGCCGCTCGGCTCAGCACCCACGGGCGACCACCGTCTCATGACCCCCGTCGCACTCACACTGACCCGGGCCGGGTTCACACTCTTCGACCACGACGGCAACGTGCGCGCGCAGCTTGGGTCGCGGGAGCTTGCCAGCGCGATGAGCTTCCTCGTCGCGAGAGACCTCGATCAGGCGAACGAGCACCAGGCTCGCCGTCTCGGCCCACGCGCGCTTCCACAGGAGGACTTCGAACGGCTGTCTGCCACCCTCCTGGCTGCTGGCGCCCTGATCTCGATGGACCAGGATGCTCGACAGCGCACCGATGGCCGCGCCCAACGGGAGCTTCGTCGGGGCGTCGCTCTGCAACATCGTCGTGCCCAGAACGTCGACGAAACGATTGCGAGGCTGAAGGACGAGGAGACGCGCCGCGAAAACCGCACCGGGCGAACACGAACAAGGGTCGTGCCCGTCAACAGCGAAGGGAACCCGCTCCTCTCGCTCGGTCTGATGATGGCGCACGCCGCAGCCTTGGATGGCGGCAGACTCACAGAAACCTATGAGTTCGTGCCCGACTGGTGCGATCGAACCGTGCCCGCGTTGACCAGCAACGAGCCGCCCGCCATCTACCTGTTCTCGAACTACATCTGGTCGCACGCGTGGAACGTCGTGAGGTCTGCTGAGATCAAGGAGAAGAGTCCGCACAGCCTGACGATTCACGGTGGCCCGAACACGCCCAAGTACGTCGCCGACATCGAGTCCTTCCTGACGACCAATCCTCACGTCGACATCGCGGTTCATGGCGAAGGCGAAGCGACCTTCGGTGACGTACTCGATGTGCTCCAGGGGAGAATCGACGACGGTCCACCTGACCTTTCCGTCCTGCGTGACGTTCCGGGATTGACTTTCCGCGAGGGCGACAAGATCGTGCAGACAGGATCGCGTGATCGCATCACAGACCTCGACACCATCCCTTCGCCGTACCAGTCAGGATTGTTCGACTCTGTCGGCGATGTCGAGATCACCTTAATGACGATTGAGACGAATCGCGGCTGTCCCTATGGATGCACGTTCTGCGACTGGGGCTCCGCGACGCTGTCTCGCATGCGCAAGTTCGACCTCGATCGTGTGTTTCAAGAGATCGAGTGGTGCGCTAAGCACAAGGTCCGGGCCGTGTTCTGCGCCGACTCGAACTTCGGGATCTTTCCGCGTGACGTCGAGATCGCGCGCAAGGTCGTCGAATTGAAACAACAGTACGGCTATCCAATCATCTTCGAATCGAGTTACGCGAAGAACACAGTCAAGCACCTGCGTGACATCATTGATACCCTTGCGACGGGGGGAATCTTGTCGACTGGGACACTGTCGTTGCAGTCGGTCGATGTCGCCACGCTCGATGCGATCAGACGCTCGAACATCAAAGTCGAGAAGTATGATCAGCTGGCGGTCGAGTTCGGGAAGCAAGGCCTGCCGCTCGTCGTCGAGCTCATGATGGGACTGCCGGGATCGACAGTTCAATCATTTATCGGCGACTTGCAACAGACGATCGATCGCGAGGTCAACGCTCGCGTCAACCCCACCGAAGTCTTGATGAACAGCCCTATGAATGCCCCGGACTACAGGCGCGAGCACGAGATCGAGACCTTGCGACCGGTCAATCACGACTGGACGACCGAGAACGGCGTGCGGAAGAAGGCGCTCGTCGTCTCGACCTCGTCTTTCACGCGCGAAGACTACGCGCAGATGGAGCGCTACCGGCGCGTGTTCCGGCTGTGTGAGAACTACGGAGTACTCCGACAGGTATCTCGGTTCGCTCGCCAGGAAGCCGGGCTGACCGAGATGGAGTTCTATACCCGGCTGTCAGGCGACGTTGCAGCGAGCCCGAATCGTTGGCCTACTATTGCGTTCACGTTTGAGACCATGATCGAGTACATGATCCCCCCCTCCAGCTGGCGCTTTTTCATGGATGAAATACGGGACTATCTCACAATCGAGATCGGAATTCCCGACAACGGCGCTCTTGACTGTGTCGTTGCGGTCCAGCATGCGCTGCTACCGGCTCGCGATCGCGAGTTTCCATGTCAGCTCGCGCTCGCGCACGACTTTGCTGCCTGGCATCGGGAGATGCTGAACGTGAAGCGCGGCGGCGGATATGCGGTAGATTGGGTGAGCGCGGCACCTCGACTCGAGACGTTTGGGCCGGGAGTTTTCGAAGTCGATGATCCGCAGTCGATTCGTGAGTTTGGCTTCGGCATGTCGCTGTTCTACGACACGGACGGCGACTGGGAGCTTGGTTCACCCGTCGCACGTCCGATGCGGTACCGCAACACGGCTTATGGTTGATTCGTTCAACCCGGGAGGGTTCCTTCGCCGGATGCGGTGAGGCCAGGGGCGTCAATCGGCCCCGGCCGGCACGAGCTCGTAGAGGAACTGATAGGCGAAAAGTTGTGGCCTGGCGGCTACGGCCGCACGGTCGATGCGAGACAGGGCGCGGGCCACAGACCCCGTTCCGGCCTCCTGGCCGTTGCCGCCACGATCGACCACCTCGAAAGGCAGGCCTGTGCCGCTGCGACGGGCGACGCGGTAGCCGCCGTCGACGACGAGGCGTTCGAAGCTCCGCCTCGTGAAGAAGCGGACGTGGTCGCGGTCGAGGATGCCCCGCCGGTCGTAGTCGAAGCGGCCCAGCGCGACACGCACCCTCGGATACCAGTGGCCGAAGTTGGGCACGCTCACCAGCAGCGAGCCACCGGGCGCGAGCAACCCCCGGACATCGTCGAGGATCTGCCCGGGAGACCGGACGTGTTCGAGGACGTCGGCAGCCAACACCACGTCGTAGGATCCGTCGACCCCGGGCGGCACCCCGTGCTCGAGGTCGGCCTCCACGAAGCGGTCCACCCGCTCCTTCACGCCGTTGTGCGCCACCAGGTCGACGCCCGTCACGTAGTGGCCGCAGGCGCGCAGGCGCGCGGCCAGGTGGCCGTCGGAGCAGCCGAGGTCGAGGACCCGCCCGGGGCGCCGGCGGGCGAGCCAGCGCAGAACCTGTCCATGCGAGGAGTCGTCGGCCTGCTTGCCGTCGTAGGCCTCGCTGGCGAACGCGAGCTCGCCGGTGCCGAAGCCCATCTTGTGGGCGCGGTAGCGGAGGACGTCCCGGGTGACATCCCGCGCGTACTGCAGGCCGTTCACGTGGCAGATCTCGTCGCCGTAGTAGGTGGGGATCGGAATCTCGACGACCCGCTTGGAGGCCTCGAGGAACTGGACGATCACCTGGGTGTCGAAGTTGAAGCCGTTGTCGTTGCGGTGGAACGGCACGTCGCGCAGGGCGGCAACGGAGTAGGCCCGGTACCCGGAGTGCCACTCGGAGAGCGAGGCACCGGCGACAAGGTTCTCGACCCTGGTGAGGACGCGGTTGCCGAAGAACTTGTACCGCGGCATGCCGCCACGACGGGCGCCGCCCGGGTCGAGCATGCGGGAGCCGAACACGGCATCGGCCTGGCCGCGCTCGATCGGTGCCACCATCTCCGGAAGCAGCTCGGGGGCGTACTGGCCGTCGCCGTGCAGCAGCACGACGATGTCGAGCCCTTGGTCGATGGCCCACTGGTAGCCGGCCTTCTGGTTTCCGCCGTAGCCCAGGTTCTTCGGGTGGCGCACCACCTCGATGGGCAGGTCGCCCGCCAGTTGCCGATACCCGAGCGCGACGAGGTGGGTGCTGTCCTGGCTCGCGTCGTCGCCGACCAGGATCTTGGTGATCCGGTTACGGAACTCTGGTGGGATCCGGTCGAGCACCCGCGCGAGCGTGTTGGCCGCGTTGTAGGCCACGACGAGGATGCCGATCCGCTTGGAGTTCGTCACGTCACCCTCTCCCCGCTCGTGGCCGGAGTGTGACGACAACCGCACCCGTGAGCCTGGATGGTGCCTCGGCGCCGAACCCCAGCGTTTCCCCAAGTTCCCCGCGTAGAGTAGCGCCGGTCGATGAGCGGCGCCGTTGGGGAGGATCGTCGGGTGGGGACCACGACCGCGACAGAGCCGACCGAGACGGCGGCTCCACTGCGTCCCTCGCAACGTGTCCGGCTGCCAGTCCAGCTGCCCCGGGCCTTCGACGTGATCGCGGTGGCGCTGCTCGGCATAGGTGCGTACGTCGCTCGCCGGGGAAGCCTACCGTCCGACGGCCTGTGGTTCGACGACTCCTGGGTCGCAGCCGGCGCCATGCTCGGCAGCCCGCGGCAGCTCCTGGTCGTCGGATCCGGTCACCCGGGCTTCACGGCCATCCTCATGGCGGTCGATCGGATCGGCGGGGGCGACCTGACGCACCTCGGCGTGCCGTCCCTGGTGTTCGGCGTCCTCGCGCCCGCAGCCCTGTACCTGGTCCTCAGGTCGTTCGGCTACGCGCGGGCGATCTCCGCGATCGTGAGTGCTGCTCTCGTCGTCGCCCCGATTCCGATCCTCTACTCGGGTCGCGTGAAGGGTTACACGCTCGACACCCTGGTGGTCCTTGTGCTCGCGGTGGCGGTCCCCGTACTTGCCCGCCGCACCTGGCGCTGGCCGGTGGCAGTTGCTTGGACCATCGCCGCGATCGGCATCAGCAGCCTCAGCGCGTACACGCTCCTTGCCACTGCGGGCGCCGGTGTGATCCTGCTTCTCCACCCGCGCGCCGATCGCGGGCTTCGCATCGCCGCCGTTGGCGTTCAGGCTGTCGTCCAGGGCGCCTATCTCACGGTGGCGCAGTCCAAGTCGGACCTGGCGGGGATCGAGGAGGTGATGGAGAAGGTCTACGACGGCCACATGACCTTCTCCTGGAACCCGCTGACGTTCGGGGAAGAGGTGCTGAAACACCTGCGTCGCCTGGCCGAGGTCTATCCCGGTAGCCCGGGCGACGATCGTTGGTGGCTGGCGCTGCTCGCCCTGCTCTCGATGGCCGGTCTGGTGATCGCGGCCGTCAGGGGACGCCGACGGTCCGAAGCCCTCGCGGCCAGGTACCTGCTGCTGTTGGTCCTGGTGGCGGCCGGTGGCAGCCTGCTGGAGCGGTTCCCCTTCGGCCCCAGCAACGAGGTGCCCCTCTCTGCGGGAGGCCGCCACACGCTGTGGATGGTGCCGGCCTTGGCCCTCGGACTAGCAGCGCTCGCCCAGCGGGCCCGTGCGTTCATCGCCGACCGGGATCCGCTGCGGCTCGGCGTCGACGCCTTGGTCGTGACCGTCGCAGTCGCGATGGTGGTCGTGGCGTACGAACCGGCACGAGCGGCGCCGTTCCCGGGGTCGGCGTCGGCCGCCCGCTTCGTCGATGCATCGGTTGGGCTCCACGACGTCGTGGTCGTGACCAGTCCCAGCACCTTCTCGTTCGCCATCTCGGGCACCACACCTGTACGCGTGCACGCCACGCCCGACCACCAGGTTGGCTTCGCCCCCGTCTACCTCGATCGGCGCGTCAAGAACGTTGGGAGGTGGGCGGTGGCACCAGGTTCCCCCGCACAGGTCCGGTCGTGGACTGCCGACGCCGACCGGGTGTTCGTGCTGACTGCCGGCCCAGTGGGAGGGCCAAGCCGGGAGAACCTGCGAGCCGTGCTCGAATCACAGGGCTTCACGTCGTCGGAGACCATGAGGTTCGGTTCGAACACAGTGGATGTCTACCGCGGCTGACCCGGGCCGGGCGCCGCCGGCATCACCACACGAGGGCCACCTGACCGGCGGGATACGACGTCGGCGCGAAGAACCACGACTCGATGGCGTAGCGGGGACGGGTCATCGTCGGATCGATGGCGGTGCGGTGCAGGCACATGTCGTCGAACAGCACCGCGTCTCCTGCTCGGAACTGAGGGCGCACGGCAGGGGCGTCGACGGCCAGGCTCTCGACCACCGCCGGCCCCACCGCCCAGTCGAAGATCGCGCCGCCCGTGCCGGTCTCGACGATGTGGTCGAAGCGCCGAGGCAGCAGGTCTATCCCCGGCGCGTCGACGCCGCAGTCAGAGAGCGCGACCCAGATGTTCAGCGCACGGATGCCCCGGCCGAGGAAGGCACCGTCCTGATGCCAATCGGTGCTGGCGGTGAGCGGCACGCGCCGCAGCGTGCACTTGTTGGCCGACAGCACGGGCCGCTCGCCCAGGTAGTCGGCTACCACCTGGCGGAGCCCCACCGTCTCGTAGGTCTCGAACAGCCGGAACAGCAGCCTCGGCGAGTCGGCGGCGAGGACGCCGCCCGCGCCGGCGACCCAATGCCGCCCCAACGTCCGTGCCTCCTCGGGCGGCAACGGCAACGCGGCGAACCAGGACTGATCCCCGTGCGTCCTCATCCCGGCGGCTGGTGCGTCTTCGCGCACCGCCAGCGCCGTGTCGATACCGGCGACGAACCCGGTGACCTCATCGTCGTCGAGGAGGCCCCGCACCCGGACGCTGCCGTGGGCGAGGATGTTGCGCCGCACGGTGTCGGCATCGAGCTCGGCGGGCGTGATCTCGGGAATGCCGGTGGGGCCGGGGGTGTCGAGATCAGCGACCGGCACGGGCCACTGCCCGAACGCCGAGGCCCCGTCCAGGTGATCGAACGCAGCGTGGCGCACCTGCGCGAGCTTGCGCTCGACCGCGGGGTCGTCCGCCTCGCGGTTGGCGTCACACAGCACATCGATCGCGTCGAGGAGTCTTCCATCGGCGACCAGCGCGTCGGCGTGCACGAATACGTCGTTGCTTGTCGTTGGCATCGGCTGACCGGTCATGTCGTCGCTCCCCCATGTCTCGCCGCTGCTCCCGCCGCTCGGGACCCCAGGACCGCGGTCACCGTAGCCGACACGACCCAATCGGGGCCGCTACGGCGATGCAGGGTCAGAACAGTTCGACGTCACCCAGCGTCAGCGCCCAGTCGTCGAGGCGCGCGCCGGGACGGCCGGCCGCGAGCGGGTACCAGGTGAGCATCGGCCCTTGGCCCGGCGCTCGCACGAATCCAGTGCGGTCGAGCGTCGAGCCGCCGAGCCGAATCACGTAGTCGGCGCCACACCCACGGGCGACCGACCGGACGAGCGCGCTGTGGGCGCCTCGGTCGCCGGCGGGGGCGAGCACCTCGCACAGCACACACTCCAGCGCCGGACCACGCCGGCGAAGGCGGTAGACGGCGACGCCACGGCGCACGTCATCGCCCAGCGCGACCGCTCCGTACGCCAGGGGACCGAAGCCGTAACGCCACCGCAGGTAAGCCGGCGTGCGGTGTGTCCGCAGCCCCGGACCGCCGCCCGCCGAGCGCAGGAGCGAGGGCAGGCCCGGATCGGCCAGCACATCAGGTGCGGGCCTGCCACCCGTGGCGGGTACGGACCAGAGGTCCGCGGGGAGGCGGGCACGGGCCAGACGTCCCAGTGCGGCCGGGGATGTGACCCGCACGGTCGTGCCGAGCCGACCCACGGCCGTCCATCCCATCTTGAGGTAGCCGGGCCGGCTCTTGTCGTTGGGGGTGTTGAACACGAGCGCGACCCCCTGTGCTCGCAGGTCGTCGAGAGCCTGCAGAGTCAGCCGCCGGAAGATGCCCCGCCCCTGGTGGCTGGGGTGGGTGGCGGTGTCGACCGCCCGGACGGCCGGGAGAACCTCGCCGGTTGGCGTCTCGTGCTCCCAGCGGAGGAACGTGCGGAACCCGACCACCAGCCCATCGTCGACCGCCACCCACCCGGGAGATCGCCCGAACGGGTTGTCCTCGTGCTTCCAGGCGAAGAGCGCCTCGAAGCGGTTGTCTGACGACCATCCGAGGGTTGCGCTCAGCAGGTCCAGCACCGCACGGCGGTCCGACGGCGCGGCGGCGCGCACCTCGATCGGTCCGTCGGTCACCGTCGACATCGCCGTCACATCTCTACACCGGTGCGCAGATGAATTGGTGCTGTGCGAACTCGTTTGGTGGCAGCAACTCCAAGGGTCTCCAGCCTGTGTCCTGGATCAGTTCGAACGCATACCCACGGGAGTACAGTGCGCATCGGAGCGGATGTTCGGGATACACGTCCACGAAAGGCTGGACGTGACGTAGCCGTTCGTCCCGAGGACCGCTCGCTGCGTCACGGACCTCGCGAGAACGCACCGCTCGGTGCATCTTGTCAGCAAATCCATGACCGCCATCGGTCAACTCGTTGATGAACACGGTGTAGAGGAGCCGCCCGTCAGGCCGAACGTAGCGACGCAACAGCTTCAGCATCACGCTGTAATCGTGCGGCGCCAAGTGTGTGAAAACCGAGAACAGCCAGATGATGTCGAACGTCCGGCCCCCCTCCACACCGAAATCGGTGTCGGCAGTCATGGCTTGGCCGTCAGGGTTGTACAACTCGTTCCTGACGTTGATGTGGTGGTACTCGAATCGAGGGTCGGCGACGTTCGTCTGCAGAAAATCGATCATGTCTGCGTAGACATCGACGCCGACATACCTCCTGACCGGAATGTTGTGGTTCACAAACGCGTGCGTGAACTTGGTACCACAGCCAACATCGAGGACCTCTTTCTCGGCCAAGTCAGCGAGCCGGAGCTTCTCGCACGCATAGTGAATCAGAAACAAGGCGCTTGCCTCGGCCGACGTCGGATCACGAAGCGACTCCGCGCTGCGATTGTACTGAGGCGGTATCTCAAGCAACGGCATTACGTGCTCCCCTAAGGCTCCGGCAGATGTCGTGGCTGGCGCGTTGCCACGTCACAGCTCGGGGGACGGTAGTCCCCTTGCACCCCTGCGTGACGGCCGAAGAGCCGAGCTGTGCTCGGGACGATCCGGCGACGTGCGGCCAACGGGCTGATCGCGACGCGACCGCGGCGCGTGGTTCACCGGACACTCGCTGGCCCGGCGTGCTACGGTCACGCCCCTTGTCGTGAAGCTGGGAAGTGAGCAGGGGGCGAGCGCGTGACTCTGGCGGACGCGTCGGTCGACACCGCAGCGGACGAGCAAGAGCCTGGCCCCGTCGGCCCGGCGTCGGCACGACGGCTCTCGGATCCAGAGGCGCAGTTCCGGCTCGGCGTCGCCTGCGCGGTGGTGCTCGGTGCTGCCGTTCGCTTCGTCTACCTGTTCCACGGCGCGCAGTCGGTCTGGGGAGATGGGTTCGACTACCACTTGTCGGCTCTGCGACTGGCGGACGGCCTGGGCTATACGGAGGCGTTGGGAGATGCCGGCGCGGAGACCGCCCACCACCCGCCCGGCTGGGTCACGGTGCTCGCCGCCGTCACGGAAGCCGGCGGGCGCTCCATGTGGGCGCACCAGGTGACCGGACTGGTCATCGGGCTCGGGGTGATCGCGATCGCAGGATTGGTCGGACGGCGCTACGTCGGCCGGCGCGTCGGCGTCGTCGCCGCCTTTGCGGCCGCGGTGTATCCGGGGTTCTGGGTGCTGGACGTGCAGATCCTGTCCGAGCCGCTCGGCCTCTTCATCGCGGGCCTGGTCATGCTCGTGCTCGCGGAGCTATGGGATCGACCGACGCTCGCGCGTGCCGTCCTCGCCGGGGCGGTGTGCGGGGTCCTCGCACTCGTGCGGTCCGAACAGCTCGCGCTGCTCGTCATCGCAATCGCTCCCCTGCTGCTCCTCAACCGCCGCATCGACGTGCGCCGGCGACTCGCGTACACCGGGAGTGCGGCGCTCGCGACCGTCGTGCTGATCACGCCGTGGACGGTCTACAACCTGGGCCGGTTCGAAGAACCGGTCGTGCTGTCCAGCAATGCCGGTTCCACGCTGCTCTCCGGCAACTGCCCTGGGGGCGGCACGTACGACGGCGGGAGGATGGGCAGCTTCCACGTCGCCTGCACCGTCATACGCGCGCAAGGCAATCCCGACCTCGACCGCTCACAGCTCGACATCGTGTTCCGCGACACCGCGTTGGACAACATGCGCGACAACGTCGATCGCCTCCCGGCAACCGTCATGGCGCGGTACGGCCGCCTCCTCGGGGTGTTCCGGCCAGCGCAGACCGTCGACATCGTCGCGACCTGGTTGGGCAGTGCCCACTGGCCGGTCTGGGCGTGGGTGACCTCGTTCTGGGCCCTGGCGCCGCTGGCGGTCTACGGCAGCGTGCGCCTCCGGCGGTCGAGGACCTTCCAGTGGCCCCTCGTGGCCCCGGTCGCGATCGTCGTCCTGGTGACCGCCGTCGCGTTCGGCGACCCTCGGTATCACGTCGCGGCCGACCTCGGCACCGTCGTGCTCGCCGCCGTCGCCGTGGACCACCTGGTGCGTCGCCGCAGGAGACGGGCGCAGACATGATCATCACGCGGACACCGCTGCGCATCTCGGTCGGTGGAGGCGGGACCGACCTGCCCTCCTATTACCGGCGCGGAGGCGGCTTCCTGATATCCGCCGCCATCAACCGGTACGTGTACATCGCCATCAACGACACGTTCACCGACGACTACCTGATCAAGTACTCGGCGCTGGAACGGGCCGACCAGGTCGACGACATCGCCCACCCCCTCGTCCGCGAGGCGCTGCGGCTCCATCCCATCGGTGGCGCCAAGGAGATCGTCAGCGTCGCCGACATCCCGGCCGGGACCGGCCTCGGGTCGTCGGGAGCGTTCACCGTGGGGCTGCTGCGGGCGCTCTTCGCCTACAAGCGCGAGCACGTGACCGCCGGTGCGCTCGCCGAGGAGGCGTGCCACATCGAGATCGACATCCTGAACGAGCCCGTCGGCAAGCAGGACCAGTACATCGCGGCCTACGGCGGCATCTCGTGCTTCGAGATCGACGTCGACGGACATGTCCGGGTGTCTCCGCTGGCCATCAGCAACGACACGCTGCGCGACCTGGAGGAGAACCTCCTGTTGTTCTTCACCGGTTATTCCCACAAGGCCGGCGAGGTGCTCTCCGAACAGGACACGCGGTCGTCCGCGGGCGACGAGCAGATGCTCGCCCGCCTCGCCGAGACAGAGGCGATCGGCCGCCGCATCGGGGCGGCCCTCGAGGTGGGCGACACCGAGGAATACGGCGCGCTCATGCATGCGCACTGGATGACGAAGCGCGCACGGTCGGGCGACATGTCGAACCCCGACATCGACCGCTGGTACCAGCGCGGCATCGACAACGGCGCCATCGGCGGAAAGCTGGTCGGTGCCGGTGCGGGCGGATTCCTGCTGTTCTACGCCAAGGACGCCGCCCGGCTCCGCGAGGCCATGAGCGACGAGGGCCTGGCCGAGGTGCGCTTCTTCTTCGACCACGACGGCAGCACGGTGATGGCGCGAGGCTAGCCGTGCAGGTTCTGGTCCTGGCTGGGGGTCTCGGTACCCGGATGAGGCCGCGCACCGCCACGGTCCCGAAGGCGCTGCTCCCGGTCGCCGGGCGACCGTTCGCCGAGCGCCAGGTCGCGCTCCTCGCCGCGCACGGAGTCGACGACATCGTGTTCGCCATCGCCCACCTCGGCGACAAGATCCGCAGCACGCTGGGCGACGGGCGCCGGTGGGGGGTGCGGATCCGGTACAGCGACGAGGGCGCCGATCGTCGGGGCACGGGCGGGGCCGTGCGCCTGTTCGCGGCGTCGCGGCTGGCGGACGACGCCTTCGCGGTGCTCTACGGGGACTCGTACCTACCGACCGACTACTCGGCCGTGTGGGAGGCGTACGCGAGCAGCGGCCTGCCCGCGCTCATGGCCGTGGTCGAGAACAACGACCGGTGGGACACCAGCAATGCGACGTTCGGTCCCGAGGGTCGCCTGCGGTACCGGAAGGGCGCCGGCGCTCGCGCAGGCATGACGTACATCGACTACGGTCTGTCCGTCGTTTCCCGAGGTGCCGTGCTCGAGCGGATGCCACCCGACGGGACGAGCGACCTCGCCGACTTCTTTGCCGAGCTGGGTGAGCGTGGAGAGCTGGGGGGTTTCGAGGTGCGGGATCGCTTCTACGAGATCGGCTCTGGTGACGGCCTCGAGGACCTCGAGACCCTCCTCGCCCCGGGCACGGGAGCGCACGCATGACCCGCGTCGAGCCCGACGCAATGACGACCGTCGGCGGAGCCGGCGGGAGCGTCGTCGACCTCGACGACGACATGCGCCTGCTACTTCCCGCCCACGACGAGCGCAACCCGGAGCTCTCCGTCGTCATCCCTGCCCTCAACGAAGCACTGACGATCGCCGACTTCGTCGACTGGTGCCACCAGGGCCTCGCTGACGCAGACGTGCGCGGCGAGATCCTGATCGTCGACAGCTCCGACGACGCCACCGGCGAGATCGCCCTCGCCGGGGGTGCGAGGGTCCTCAAGACCCCCAGGCGGGGCCTCGGCCGGGCGTACATCGACGCGTTGCCGTTCGTCCGGGGGCGGTACGTGGTGATGGGCGACGCCGACTGCACATACGACTTCCGCGAGCTCGGCGCCTTCGTCCGCGCCTTCCGCGAGGGCCACGAGTTCGTGATGGGCTCGCGATGGCGGGGCTCGATCGAGCCCGGCTCGATGCCCGCCCTGCATCGGTACGTGGGCACGCCGGTCACCACGTGGATCCTCAACCGCGTCTACGGCAGCCGGTTCTCCGACATCCACTGCGGCATGCGGGGCATCACCCGCGACGCCCTCGAGCGCATGGACATCACGTCGCAGTCGTGGGAGTACGCGTCCGAGATGGTGCTCAAGTCGGTGCACATGCATCTGCGCACCACCGAGGTCCCTGTCACGTTCCTGAAGGACCGCGACGGTCGGCTGAGCCACCACAAGCGATCGGGGTGGTTCTCGCCGTTCCAGGCGGCGTGGATCAACCTGCGGGCGATGTTCGTCTATGGCGCCGACTTCTTCGCCCTGAAGCCCGGCCTGGCGCTGCTGACCCTCGGCCTGCTGCTCACGGTGCCGCTCGGCTTCGGCCCGGTGACGATCGGCAGCATCACGCTGTCGCTCTACTGGATGCTGCTCGGCTCCATGTTGACGATCCTCGGGCTGCAGAGCGTGTTCCTCGGATGCATCGCCCAGGTGCTCTACGACCGCACCGGACGCGCGCGCCGCCGCTGGGGGCACGTCTTCCGCTACACCCGCACCGTGGTTCTGGCCGGCGTGGGGTTCATCGCCGGTGCCGCCCTGAGCCTGCCGCTCGTCGTGGAGTACGTGAGGAACGACTGGTCGTTGCCAGGCGGCATCGGCCTCGAGGGGCACCTGGCTGTGCTGGGGCTCTTGGCGATGATCTCGTCGTTCCTGACGTTCACCAACACGCTGTTGTTGCACGCGGCCCTCCTGCCCCGGGCAAGCCACAAGTTCGGTCTCAACACGTTCGATCCCTGTCGGAGGGCATCCGACCCCTGACGGCGCCTGGCATCTGGGGAGCACGATGACGACCTTCACCGAGACCTACCTGAGCGAGATGCAGCGCATCGTCGGGGCGCTCGACGGCGACAGCGTCGAGGCCCTCGCGCGCGACCTCGCTTCGATACGGAGCCGCGGCGGCCGGCTGTTCGTGCTCGGCGTGGGGGGCTCGGCCGGTCATGCCGGACACGCCGTCAACGACTTCCGCAAGCTGTGTGGCTTCGAGGCCTACGCCCCGACGGACAACGTGGCGGAGCTCACGGCCCGCACCAACGACGAGGGCTGGGACTCGGTGTTCTCCGCCTGGCTCGAAGGCTCCCGGCTCTCGGCCGACGACGCGTTGCTCGTGTTCTCGGTCGGCGGGGGCGACCTCGAGCGCAACGTGTCCCCCAACATCGTGCGGGCGATCGAACTGGCCCAGAAGGTGGGGGCCGCCGTCCACGGCATCGTCGGCCGCGACGGCGGGTTCACAGCCGCGGCCGCCACGTCCTGCGTCGTGATACCCCCCCTGGTCGCGGAACGCGTCACACCGCACACCGAGGGCCTGTGTGCGGTGGTGTGGCACCTGCTCGTGAGCCACCCGGCCCTCCAGCGCGCGCCGACCACATGGGAGTCCGTCAGCGGGGATGCCCCATGACCGAGCGCTACTTCATCGTGGGCGGTGCCGGTTTCATCGGTAGCCACTTCGTCGATCGGCTCCTGGCCGACGCCGGCGCCGACCGGGTGACCATCTACGACAACTACTCGTCGGGCCGCCGCTGGCACCATGCTGCCCACGACGCCGACCCGCGCTTCGCAGCCGTCGAGGGCGACGCGGGCGACCTGGGCCAGCTGCGCGAGGCGATGGACGGCCACGACGTCGTGATCCACCTGGCGTCGAACCCCGACATCGCCGCCGCCACCACCAACCCGGCGATCGACTTCGACCAGGGCACGGTCCTCACCAACAACGTGCTCGAGGCGATGCGCACGACGTCGGCCCGCCGGCTGCTCTACGCGTCGGGCAGTGGGGTGTACGGCGACCTCGGTCACATGGAAGCACACGAGGATCACGGTCCCCTGCTCCCCGTGTCGACCTACGGCGCCAGCAAGTTGGCCGGCGAGGCCTTGCTCAGCTCCTACGTCGCCATGTTCGGCCTCACGGGGTGCGCGTTCCGCTTCGGCAACGTCGTGGGCCCCCGCCAGACCCACGGAGTCGGCTTCGACTTCGTCCGCCGCCTGCTCAAGGACCCGACCTGCCTGACGATCCTCGGCGACGGTTCGCAGAGCAAGTCCTACATCGACGTGGGTGACGTCGTGGCTGCCGTGCTGCTCGCGCATCGAGCGACCCGCCAGCCCTTCCTGGCCTACAACGTGGCGACCGGCGACCACATCACGGTGTCGGACATCGCCAGGCTGGCCGTGGACGTGCTCGGGCTCGACCCCGCCGCGGTCACGTTCGAGTACACGGGCGGCGATCGGGGCTGGAAGGGCGACGTGCCGATTGTCCGCCTCGACACCCGTCGCATCCGCGAGCTCGGGTGGCGCCAGACGGCAGGATCGGCCGAGGCCCTCGCGCACGCCATGCGGGCCCTGGCACGCGACGAAGCGGAGGGCCTGCTGTGACGCCGACACCCCGGCCGTGCGCCGGGCGTCCGGCGGTGTTCCTCGATCGCGACGGCGTCCTGAACGAGGCGATCGTGCGCGACGGGCGCCCGCTCCCCCCGTCGGGCGTCGACGAGGTGGTCATCCCCGACGGCGTGCGGGAGGCGTGTCGGCGTCTCTCGGAGGCCGGCCTGCTCCTGATCGTCGCGACCAATCAGCCCGACATCGCCCGGCGCACGACCACGTCGGAGGCGATCGATGCCATCAACCGGCACCTCACCGGCGAGCTCGGCCTCGACGCGGTGTACGTCTGCGCCCACGACGACGCTGACGCCTGCGACTGCCGCAAGCCGGCGCCGGGGCTGCTACTGCAGGCCGCCGCCCGTCATGGGGTCGACCTGGCCCGCAGTTTCATGGTCGGCGACCGCTGGCGCGACGTCGAGGCCGGTCGGCGGTCCGGCGTCACCACCGTGTGGCTCCGCCGCGACTACGACGAGCCGCCCCCCGCGGCCCCCGACCACGTCGTCGACAGCCTGCTCGACGTCGTCCCCCTGGTGCGCCCGTTCGCCACCGTCGAGGAGGTCTCGCGCCGATGATCGACGCCACCAAGCTGACCGTCCGGGTGTTCGCCGACGGGGCGGACATCGCGAGCATCCGCAAACTCGCCGAGGATCCGCTCATCGCGGGCTTCACGACCAACCCCACGTTGATGCGCAAGGCCGGGGTCGACGACTACGAGCAGTTCGCCCGCGAGCTGCTGGAGTGCGTGAACGACCGGCCGATCTCGTTCGAGGTCTTCTCCGACGACTTCGACGACATGCACCGCCAGGCGCGGAAGATCGCGTCGTGGGGCGACAACGTCTTCGTCAAGATCCCCATCACCAACACCGAGGGGGCGTCCAGCCTCGGCCTGGTTCGCCGCCTCACGGCCGAGGGCGTGAAGCTGAACATCACCGCGCTGATGGCCAGCCACCAGGTCCGGGCGGCAGCCTCGGCGCTCGAGGGCGGCCCCGCGGCCTTCGTGTCGGTGTTCGCCGGGCGCATCGCCGACACGGGGCGCGAGCCGGAGCCCATCATGGCCGAGGCGCTGGAGACGCTTCGCCCGCTCCCCGACGTCCGGCTGATCTGGGCCAGCCCGCGCGAGGTGCTCAACATCCTCCACGCCGATCGCATCGGCTGCCACATCATCACGGTGACCCATGACCTCCTCGCCAAGGTCGGACTGTTCGGACGCGACCTCACCGAGTTCTCGCTGGAGACCGTGCGGATGTTCCACCGCGACGCCACGGGCGCCGGATACATCCTGTGAGCCCGGCCAACGTTCGTCCGAGCCCGGCCCCGGACGACTGGGAGACCCACTGGGAGAGCTTCGCCGAGTCGGCCGAGCGCAACCCTGCACAGGCCTACCGTCGCCGCCTGGTGCTCGCGCTGCTGACGGCGCACGGCCCGCCGCAGCGCTACCTCGACATCGGCAGCGGCCAGGGTGATCTCGCCGTCGCGGTCGCCGACCGCTGGCCCGACGCCGAGATCAGCGGCCTCGAGCTCAGCCGACGGGGCGTGGACGTCACCGCCCGCAAGCTGCCCGGAGGCCGCTTCTACCAGTTCGATCTCCTGAGCGGCCGGGCGCCGCTCGGTGGCTACGAGGCGTGGGCGACCCATGCAACGTGCTCCGAGGTGCTGGAACACGTCGACGAGCCCGACGCCTTCCTGGCATCGGCGCAGCGCTGGCTGGCTCCCGATGCGCTGCTCGTCGTGACCGTGCCGGGCGGGCCGATGTCGGCTTTCGACCGCCACATCGGCCACCGTCGCCACTACACGGCAGACGGCCTGTCCTCCCTGCTCGAGGCGACCGGCTTCCAGGTTCTGGAGTGCGGCGGCGCCGGGTACCCGCTCTTCAACCTGTATCGCCGCATCGTCATCGCCAGAGGTGAGCGTCTCGCCACCGACGTTGACGCCACGGGTTCGGTGCCGCTCGCCGCACGGGCTGCGATGGACGTCTTCAACCGGCTGCTGGCGACCAGCCCGACGCGGGGTCGTCGTGGCTGGCAGCTGTACGCGGTGGCGAGGCTGCACACCGAGCGGGGCGCTTGACGATGTACCAGTTCTGGGACGACGTCGTCGCCCCCGTGGTCGAGGCCGCCGGAGCGCGGCGCATCGTCGAGGTGGGCGCGCTCCGCGGCGAGAACACCGCGCTGCTGCTCGAACGGCTCGGGCCGGACGCCGAGCTGCACGTCATCGACCCGCTGCCAGACTTCGACCCTGTCGAGCACGAGCGACGCTTCGAAGGCCGGTACATCTTCCACCGGGATCTCAGCGTGAAGGTGCTCGGCGACCTCGCGCCGATGGACGTGGCGCTGATCGACGGCGACCACAACTGGTACACGGTGCGCAACGAGATGCGCCTCCTGGCCGAGGTCGCACGGGCAGCGGGAGCACCGTTGCCGGTCTCGATCCTCCACGACGTCGGCTGGCCCTACGGCAGGAGAGACCTCTACTACGACCCCGCGACCATTCCCGACGAGCACCGCCAACCCTGGCGGCGAGCCGGGATCTGCCGGGGTCAGTCCGAGCTCCTCCCCGGCGGGGGCGGCCTCAACGCCGAGCTGGCCAACGCCGTGCACGAGGGCGGCCCGCGCAACGGCGTGCTGACCGCCGTCGAGGACTTCGTCGCAGACCACGACCGGCCGGTGCGCCTGGTCGTCCTGCCGATCTACTTCGGTCTGGCCATCCTCGTCGAGGAGGCGCGGCTCATCGACAGCCCGGCACTGACTGCGGTCCTTGACCGGCTCGAGAGCCCGTCCGGGAAGGACATGCTCCTGCGCCTGGGCGAGGACATCAGGCTCGAGGCAGGCGTGACCGAGCAGCTCCTGCTCGGCAAGCACAAGCGGCACGTCGACCTGCTGACCGGCCGGTACCTCGACACTGTGAAGTCGGCCATCGTGAACGACCACCACGTCGAGATGGAGGCGCGGTCCCACTACCTGCTCCAAACGGCCCGGCGCGGCGCTGGGCTCAACGAGGCCATGCTGGCCGACCCGGCTCGGCATGCCCCGAGCCTCCTCCGGCGCCTCGAGGAGCACCACCGGCTCGGCGGCGAAGGCGCCGAGGCCGCGGAAGCCATGGCCGGGCAGAGCTACGCCGCCAACGGTCGGCTGGGGCTCGACCACCTTCATCGCTGCCTCGATCTCGTGTGGGGGGCGAACGTCGCGGGAGACTTCGCTGTGTGTGGCGTCGGGCCGGGCGGGTCGGCGCTGCTGATGGCCGCGTTCCTCGAGGCCCACGACGACGACCCGCGCCGTGCGCGGCAACGGAAGCTGTGGGTCCTCGATCGGTTCCGACGGTCGCCGCAGGGCGTCGAGCTCAACATGTTCCGTGACCGGCTCCACCGGTTCGATCTGTTCGGCCCCCGCGTCCGGCTGCTCCAAGGCGACCCCGGGGCCACTGCCGGCGACGTCGCTGCCGAACAGGTGGCGGTGCTCCACCTCGGGCCCGGGGTCGACGACGACGTGGCGCAGGTGCTCGAACACCTCTATCCCCGCCTTGCCCAGGGCGGGGTGGTGCTGGTGGAGGCCGGGCATCCGGCCCTTGCCGAGGCGATCAAGGCCTACCGATCCCGGAAGGGTGTGACGGCGCCGCTCGAGCGCGACGAGTCGGGAGGCCTGGCGTGGGTCAAGGAGGAACCGCTCGGCGAACCGGGCACGGTGGCGCGTGCGCCTCGCCCGGGCGTCAGCCGCGCTCCCCTGGTCCCTCTAGCCGACTTCATGCCCCCCGAGCTCTCGGTCGTCATGGTCGTGCACAACATGCGGCGGGAGGCGCAGCGCTCGCTGCACTCGCTGTCACCGCGCTACCAGCAGGACGTGCGCGACCACCGCTACGAGGTGATCGTGGTCGAGAACGGGTCCGATCCCGACCAACGGCTCGGGGCTGAGCTGGTCGCAGGCTTCGGCAGGCAGTTCCGCTACATCGACATGGGCGACGACGCCACGGCGTCGCCGGTGCCCGCCATGAATCGCGGATTGGCGGCGAGCAAGGGCCGCAACTTCGGCCTGATGATCGACGGCGCTCACGTGCTCACACCCCGGGTGCTGCACTACGGGCTGGCCGGGCTCGACTCCTACGGTCCGGCCGTCGTCGCCACCCAGGCCTGGTACGTCGGTCCCGGCCAGCAGGGCGACGTGATGCGCGCCGGCTACGACCAGGCGGTGGAGGAAGCGCTGTTCGCACAGATCGGCTGGCCGCGCGACGGCTACCGCCTGTTCGAGATCGGCCACTTCACCGGCGATCGCGATTGGTTCGACGGCGTGTGGGAGAGCAACTGCCTCTTCGCACCCCGGTCCCTGATCGAGCAGGTCGGAGGCTTCGACGAGGCCTTCGCCATGGCGGGCGGTGGGTACACGAACCTCGACCTCTACGAGAGGTTGACGTCGACACCGGGCGTGCGGGCCGTCACCATCCTCGGCGAGGGCTCGTTCCACCAACTGCACGGCGGCACCACCACAAACCAACCAGATCCGCTCGAGCGGCGACAGCGTGTCCGTTCCTACGCCAACCATTTCGCGGAGCTGCGGGGCCGCCCGTTCATGGGCCCGGAGAAACCGATCCACTTCGTCGGTGGCTTCCACAGCGACGCCGCCAAGCGGTCGCGCGCCCGACGTATGACCGCGGCCGCGTTCGACGTCGACCCCCGGCTCGAGGGGGCCGACGGTCCGGCCCCGGAGAAGCCAGTACCCGTGGCTGACGACCTGCGCGATGCGTTCACCACCGCCCACTTCCGGAGCCTGGCGTGGCGCGAGACCCGCTGGTTGGGGCACAGCGTGCACAACGCGGCGACCGACCTTCTGACCTACCAGGAGATCCTGGCCGAGGTGCGCCCGGACTGGGTGATCGAGACCGGCACACAAGGCGGCGGCCGTGCCTATTTCCTCGCCAGCGTCTGCGAGCTGCTGGGGCACGGCGAGGTGATCTCGGTCGCCGCCAACGGGAGTGCGAACCGCCCCGTCCATCCACGACTCCGGTACCTCACGGCGCCACCCCACAAGCCCGAGGCGCGGGAGCGGGTGTGCGAGATCGTGGGACCCGAGCCACACGCCCTCGTGATCCTCGGTTCGCGGGCCCCGCGGGACCGGACCCGGCGCGAGTTCGAATCGTTCGCCCCGCTCGTTCCCGTGGGGTCCTACCTGGTCGTCGAGCACACGGTCCTCAACGGCTTTCCCGTCGATGGCAGCTTCGGGCCGGGTCCCCACGAGGCCCTGCGCCGCCTGATGAACCTGCATGGCGAGTTCCTCGCCGACAGCGCGCGGGAACGCCACGCGCTCACGTTCAACCAGGGCGGCTTCTTGAGGAGGATCTCGTGAGCCAGTCGATCCCCGGCCCCGTGCCGCAGCGCTTCTTCGTCGCCCACATGCAGAAGACCGCGGGCACCGCATTGCGAGACCGGCTCCGGGCCTCGTTCCCGGAGGAGCAGATCTACCCGAACCGTTCCGATGGTGACGACCCCCGCATCTCCGTGATCTCGGTGTCGCACCTCCGGGAGCGATGGGCCGCCCGGGGTGGGCAGATCCGCCTGCTCACCGGCCACTTCCCGGTGCGCACCGTCGAGCTGCTCGGCGCGCCGTTCGTCACGATGACCGTGCTCCGGCACCCGGTCGACCGGACGCTGTCCTTTCTTCGTCACCAGGCCCAACGCAAGCAACGAGGCGCGACGGAGGACACGCCGCTGGTGGAGATCTACGAGGACCCGTTCCGCTTCGAGCACATGATCCAGAACCACATGGTCAGAACACTGTCGCTCTCGCCCGACGAGATGCTGGCGCACAATGGGGTACTCACCCCCGTCGCCTACACACCGGAACGGCTCGAACTGGCCAAGGAGGCATTGGCCGGTCTCGATCTCTTCGGCCTCCAGGAGAGCTTCGAGGGCTTCTGCGACGAGCTGGCCGACCGGTACGGCCTCGATGTCGGCGGGCCGCTGCAGTTGAACACGACCGAATCGGCGGACGTACCCGACGGTCTCGCCGACAGGATCGCGGAGGACAACGCGCTCGACATGGAACTGTATGAATACGGCTGCGCGCTCTACCGCGAGCGGCACCGCCGTGCGGTTGGTGCAGCCAGCCGACAATCGCGCGATGGCGGGCTGGAGAGCTGCGGATGAGCGACGGCAGTCCGGTCAAGGACATCGCGCCCTCGCCGGTCGACGGCCACACCCCGAGACGCCACTGACCGTGCTCTTGTTCGAACTCGTGCTCGCGTCGGCGTACGCGCCCTCGGTCGTTGCGGAAATGGTCGTGGCCGACGGTTGGGCACACGTCGTTCGTGGCCCGGCCGACATCGACGCATCCACGTTCGACGCTTCCTGCCTCTACAGCCCGACCGCGGGTTCACTGATCGCTCGAACGAGCTAGGGGGCGGCACGTGGCGCGCATGTTGGCAAGCGAAAAAGCTGGGGCAGCGAGCTCGGTACGCGAACGCGATCGAGGAGCCGAGACGGCTTCCGAATCATTCTTCGAACGCTGGGCGCACAGTTTCGGCGCGGCCCTGAATCGTCCGTGGTTCAGCGTTGCCGTTGTCATCGCGATGCTCCTCATCGGCTACGCAGTCCGGCGCAGCGCGCTTCCGACAACGTCATCGCTGTGGTTCGACGATGCCTGGGTTGCGGCCGGCGCAATTCACTTCACGCCCTCGCAGCTGATCGTCGCGGGATCCGCGCACCCGGGTTTCACCATCACACTGCGGCTCTTCCGTGATGTGTTCTCGGGTGATGTAGGACGGCTGGCCTTCGTGCCATTCCTCGCAGGTTGTGTGGCCGCGCCGTGCCTGTATCTCTGGCTGCGCAGTCTGCGCTTCGCTCGCTCGATATGCCTGCTTCTCGCGGTGCCGCTCGTCATCGGCAAGATCCCGATCCTCTACTCCGGTCGGGTCAAGCCGTACACGCTCGATGTCGTGCTCGTGATCGCCATCTTCGTAGCGCTGCCACGCCTCGCGGCGAAGACGTGGAGATGGCCGACCGCGGCTGCATGGGTCGGTGGTGCGGTCATTGCCGGCTCATTCAGTGGAAACGTCCTGTTGACGACCGCGCTCGCTGCGGTGGTCCTGGTGCTCCATCCGGTCGGCGATCGTGTCGTCCGTGTCGGTGCCGTGGCCGTGCAAGGCGCGTTGCAGCTCCTCTTGTACACCTCGTACGCGCGAGCCAGTGACCTGGACGGCATCGAGCGGTTCATGGACACGTACGACGGCCACGTGGACCTCCACGCGAACCCACTCGACTTCCTCGACGAGGTTCTCACGCACATGGCCCGCATCGCCGAGGTCCATCCCGGCGGGTCGGGAGTCGCGCTCAGGCTCGTCGCCCTCGCAGCGTTGTCGGGGCTCGTCATCGGCGCGATCCGCCCGCGCCGCCACGCCGAGGCGCTTAGCAGCCGGCTCGCGCTCGGGCTCCTCCTGTTCGCCTTCGTCGCTTCCCTGTTCGAACGGTTCCCGTTCGGACCAAGCAGCTTCAGCCTCTTCTTTGCCGGCGTCTCGCCGGGTAGCCGTCACTCTCTGTGGCTTGCCCCGATCTTCGCCCTCGGTCTGGCTGTTGCTCTCAGCCGGATCGCACAGCGACTCACCGGCGCCGCGCGTCCAGTGTTCCACGGTGCCGCGATCGCTGCGTCCGTCGCGGTGCTCGTCCTCGGATACGGCCGGCCGTTTCCCTATCCGAGCGATGCAGCACCGCAAGCGACCAGGGTTGTCGACGAGTGGGCAGCGTCCGCAGACGCCGTCATCGTCGCCGACACGCGCGTGTACGCGTACGCCTTGTACACGTCCGAGCCGGTGGTGCTCGTGCCGACGCCCACGCACCAGGTCGGTTTCACGCCCACGATCGACGATGAGCGCTTTCACGGTTTGGGGGCCTGGTCAGAACGGCCCCTGCTA
>Ga0268386_10000592_pt1 | contig 23250 bp, 20 predicted proteins | sample RVTome_15_FD_200260 | JGI IMG/M metagenome (GOLD analysis project Ga0268386, IMG submission 200260) | Soil microbial communities from uranium-contaminated site in the Upper Colorado River Basin, Wyoming, United States - RVT150D86... ...
GAAAGGAGAGCCCACTTTCAATGAGGTTAGGAAAGCGCAGGTCTCAGGCCCGTGTCAATCAGAATCTGAGGATCGAGTTTGCCCGGCAGCGACTGACGTCGTACTCGGGGCTCGAGCTGTTGGATCGTTTCCTGCGAGTGTTGGATCTGGATGGCCGGCTGCGGCGGGCGTTCGCGACGCAACCCCTTGCCGGCGACTACTCGGTGCTCTCGATGGTTCGATTATTGCTCGGTCTGTTGTGGGTGGGCGGCCGGCGCATCAGCCATGTGGAGTACCTGCGCAGCGATCCGCTGGTGTGCCGCTTGGCGCGGCTACGGATGCTACCGGATCAGCGCACGCTGAGCCGCTGGCTGAAGCAGTTCACGCACAGAAGCGTTCGCGTGCTCGCCGAGCTGAACGCGCAGTTGGTCAGCGAAACACTGCGCAAGCTCGGCTGCCGGCGGGTCACGCTGGACGTGGACGGCTCGGTGGTGTCGACGGGGTTCCAAGTCGCCTGGGCGCAGCGTGGTTTCAATCCGCACCATCGCAAGGTCCCCAGCTACTACCCGATCCTGGCGCATGTGGCCCAGACCGGGCAGATCTTGGCGGTCAAGAACCGCCCCGGCAACGTTCACGATGGCAAGCGCGCGGAGTACTTCATCCGCGACGTGCTGCGCCAGGCCAGACGAGAACTGGGCTCGCTGGTGACGTTCGAATTCCGCCTGGATGCGGCGTTTTTTCAGCGTCCGGTCTTGGAGGAGCTGTCACGCCGGAGTGCCGAGTACGCCCTGAAGGTACCGATGGTCCCTTGGCTGGGACTCCGGGAGATCGTGAAGCGCTGCCAGCGCTGGCAGCCGCTGAACGCCGAGATCTCGTACTTCGAGACGACGTTGCCCGTCGCGTGCTGGGAGATGCAGCTTCCCGTGGTGGTGTATCGCCGACGGGTCGGCCATGAAACACGGAAGAACTTCCAGCTCGACCTATTCCTCCCCGACGACGGTCATTACGAATACTCGGCTGTGACGTCCAACAAGCAGATCGGCGCCGTTGCTCTCTGGCACTTCATGGCCGGACGTGGCGCACAGGAGAAGACGCTTGGCGAGCTCAAGGACGGCTTCGCCTTCGACAGCGTGCCCACCAACCACTATGCGGCGAACAGTGCCTGGCAACAGCTCTCGGTTCTCGCGATGAATCTCTTGCGCCGCTTTCAGATCGAGACTACGGCTGCCACCCGACCCCGCACGCGCAAGAGGACCTTCCTCTACGTGTTGGAGTCGGTCAAAACCGCGCGATTCACGTGGCTCAATATCGCCAGCCGATTCGTGGCCACCAACGGCGTGCGCAGCCTGCGCCTCAGCGACATCACTCCGATCCGGAATCGCTACGAGCGTCTTGAACGTGCCCTCGCACTCGCAGCCTAGAATGCCGGATCAAGGCTAATTAATTAAGACTCCCCTAAGTCCCGCCGCTTCAGCCTTCTTCAGGTTCCCGCAAGGTCTACGGCCTAGCTTCCGGGTTGGGAGGGCGGAAGGCCCTCCGGTCGAGCGGCCCGCAGGGGGCGGCCGCGAGGAGGTTCTCATGAGTCGATGGAAGCTGGGGCGGGACGTCGCGGTCGGTTCGCTCGCGGCCGTGGTCGGGCTCGCCGCGACCGGCGCGGCGCTCTACGCGCAGTCGGAGGACGGGCCTCCTGGCCCGGGCGGCAGGCACGGCCGGGGCGGGTTCGGGCTGCTGCGGATGGCCCGCGGCCTCGATCTGACCGAGGAGCAGAAGGCGTCGTTCAAGGCGTTCGCCGACGAGCACCGCCAGGCGATGGAGCCGCTGTGGCGGAAGCACCGCGAGCTGCGGCAGGAGGTCCGGAAGCAGCTCGACGCCGGCGACGCGGATGCCCAGACGGTGGGCCAGCTCACGATCGACGCGCGCCAGGTCGCCCAGCAGATGGCCGAGTCGCGCAAGCAGGTGAAGGAGAAGTTCGAGGCGCTGCTCACGCCCGAGCAGAAGACCAAGCTGGAGCAGTTCGAGTCGCGCCGCGGCAAGCGCGGTCCGCGCGGGTTCTTCGGCCCGGGCCGCCGTGGGCCGGCTCCGCCGGAGGACGAGGACGACTCCGAGTCGTGAGCCTCACCTCGGGTCAGCGGCCGCGGGCGAGGCGCTCGCCCGCGGCCGCGGCCTGGGCAGCCAGACGCAGGCGGGCAGTCGTCGGCGGCCGCGGATCGGGTCGAGGTCCCGATTCAACAACTCGGGCGACCGGAGTCGCGGCGGGAGCCGATCCCTATTGCGTCAGGTCGAAGGTCGCACCCAGGAGCTCGAGCGTCCGCAGAGTGCGCTTTCCCAGGGCGAGGGCCGCCTAGCGGCGGACCTGGGGGTCCAGGTGTCGCGGGGCGGCCAGCAGCCCGGGCACGACCCGCTCATCCTGGGTGTCTTCCAGGGCAACGGCCGCGCCGTAGGGGATGGCCGCGTCGGAGCCGGTGAGCGCCTCGATCAGATCCGGCGTCGCCGCCGGCCCCATCTGTTGGAGCGCCTTGATCGAGGCGCATCGAAGCGAGTTCCCGCTCTCCAGCTTGAGGTTGGCCATCATCGCCGGTATCGCCCGAGGTTCCTTCAACCGCCCGAGCACGACCACCGCCCCCTCGCGCACCAGCCAGCTCTTGCGGTTCAACACCTCCAGCAAGGCGGGCACGGCGGGCGGCCCGATCCTCACGAGCTCCTCGATCGCCGGATCCCTCTTCATCGCCACGAGGTCGATCACGGTGACGTCGTTGGTCTGGCTGTTGTACACGCAGGCCATTGTCCCGTCCGCGGTGACCGCGGCCTTTGTGTCGCCTTGCGGAACGGTGACGATCTGTCCAGGGTATATCCCCGAGCCCGCGATCACGCTCACGGGTAACTGTCCCTGGGCGACGGCTCCCGCCACGGCGGTGGCGAACCCGGCGCCGGCGGCCTGGAGCAGCTTGACCCCGGTTCGCCCCGTCACCACGGTGGCCAGCGTCTTTCCCTCTTGCACGTCCACCACGCTAACCCCGCTCGTCGCCGAGGTGCGTGACCAGCGCCCGTGGACCCGCCCCTCCCAGCAGTACCAGGCCCTTCGGCCTGGGCATCTCGATCGTACGAAGTACGTGTGAGAAGTCCGCGTCCACGACGGTCAGCCCTTTACCGCGGGGCCCGAGAGAGGGGCTCGGCCGCCCTCAGCGGAGGGGCCAAGTGGCGGCCAGGAACCGGTCGTGACGATCCGGCGTGCCTGTTCCTGTTCACCGACGGCCTGGTGTAGGCGGAGAACGAAGCCGGGCCATCGCGTCGGACGGCCCAACACGTCACAGGCGTCGGACCGAGCATTGCTGCCAGTCGAGGATCGCGTTGGGAGCGTGGTAGCGGTGCTCCCGGCGACAGACCCGTGAACACGAGCGGGACCTTCAGGATCTCGGTGTCGGCCCCGCCTGCGACGGGAACCTGGCCAACTGGACCGAGCCGAGCGTATAATAGTCCATATGACCAGAATAGGCAGGCGACGGGTCAGCTGCGTCGAGCGTAGCGGCCATTGGGCGCTCAACGAGGCGAAGGCCCGACTGAGCGAGCTCGTGCGAAAGGCGAAGAGCGAGGGGCCCCAGCGTATCACGGTACACGGACGCGAGGCGGTCGTCGTCGTCGCCGCCGAGGAGTACCGGCGCACCAGGGGTCAGCCGAGCGGCCAGGCCCTCGTCGAGCTGCTGCGCGACTCGCCGCTCCGCACCCTCGCGATCGAGCGGACGCGCACGCGTGCCCGGGTCCGCGACGTCGAGCTGTGAACGGCTGGCTCCTCGATACCAACGTTCTGTCGGAGCTGCGCCGCCCCAAGCCGGAGCCGAAGGTGGCGCGGTTCGTCGCGCGACAGCCCCTGGACCTCCTCTACGCGAGCGTCGTCACCTTTGCCGAGGTTCGATTCGGCATCGAGATGCTCGGCGACGCGGCCCGCAGGATCGAGCTGGGCGAATGGCTGGAGCACAAGCTCCGACCGATGTTCGAGGACCGCGTCCTCCAGGTCAGCGAGGACATCATGCTCAAGTGGAGGCTTCTGGTGGAGGCGGGACGCAAGGTCGGCCATACATTCGCGCAGCCGGACCTGATCATCGCGGCGACGGCCCTCCATCACGGCCTCACCGTCGTCTCCCGCGATACGAGCGAGTACGAGAGGGCGAATGCTCCGGTCCTGAACCCGTGGAAAGGGGCCTGAGCCCGGCTCGCATCGCCCCCGTCTGACCGCTGCTCTCGTTCTGCCCTGGGGCCGGGCGCCACTCGCATCCGGGCCAGGAACCGTTAGCGGGACAGCGTTTCGCCGGGCGCGAGGCTCATCTTCGGCGGGGATGGCCAGTTGAAGAGTGTTGGGCTGACGGCGAGCATTCCGTCGGCTCCCGCGCTACGGATCAGCGGGAGCCGACGGGGCGCGCCAGCTCCTCGAAGTACTTCGCGAACGCGACCATCCCGCCGGAGGCCTGCTGCCAGTCGAAGTTCTCGTTGGGCGCGTGGTAGCCGTGCTCCGGCAGCGACAGGCCCATGAACACGATCGGCACCTTCAGGATCTGCTCCATCGACAGCACGGCCCCGATCGTGCCGCCCTCGCGCACGAACACCGGCTCCCGGCCGAACGCGAAGCGGATCGCGCGCCGCGCCGCCTCCACCTCGGGCCCGCTGATGGCGCCCTTGTAGGGCGGGGCGCTGGACCCGGCCTCCACCACCACGTCGGGGTTCTTCTTCTTCACGAACGCCTTCACCAGGCGGACGACCTTGTCGCCCTTCATGTCGGGGACCAGGCGCACGGTGGCCTTCAGCTCGGCGTGGGGCGGCACGATCGTCTTGACCCCCGGGCCCGTGTAGCCGCCCACCAGCCCGTGCACCTCGAACGTCGGCAGCGCCCACAGCCGCTTCATCACGTCCAGCGGGTCGCGCGTCCGGATCGAGCGGAACCCGTGGTCCTTCATGAACCGCTTCACGCTGAACCCGGACTCCAGGAAGTCCCGCGCCTCGCGCCGGCCCAGTGGGGCGACGTCCTCGTAGAAGCCGGGGATCTTCACCCGGCCGGTGCGGGCGTCGTGGATCTCGGCGGCGAGCTGTGACAGCTCCGCGACCGGGTTGCGGGCGACGCCACCGGTGGTCCCGGAGTGCTGGTCGGTCTCGGCGGTCGTGAGCTTGAGCTCGAAGCGTTGCAGGCCGCGCAGGCCGGTGGACATCGACGGGCGGCTCCGCGACACCCAGATCGTGTCCGACACGACGACCGAGTCGGTCGCGGCGGCGCCGCCGATCTTCTTCAGGGTCTCGGCGAAATGCGGCGAGCCGACCTCCTCCTCGGTCTCCCAGAGGAAGCGGACGTTCACCGGCACACCGGCCTCGAGCGCGGCCCGGGCTCCGAACAGCGCCGCGAGGGCCGGGCCCTTGTCGTCGGTCGTCCCGCGGCCGTAGTAGGTGTCGCCGTCGCGGGTGAAGGCGAAGGGCTCGGTGCGCCACGGCTCGGTCTCGCGGGAGGCGGGCTGGACGTCCAGGTGGTTGTAGACGGTGACGGTGGGCCGGTCCGGGCCGGTGTCGAAGCGGCCGAGCACCACCGGGCTGCCGCCGTCCACGCGGTGCGTCTCGGCGTGGCCGCCGAAGCGCCGGATGACCTCGGCGCCCAGGCCGGCCACGCGCTCGACGTCGGGCCGGTGACCGGGGTCGGCGGAGACGCTCGGGATCTCGACGAACTCGCCGAGCATCTCCTCGTACGCGCCGCGCTGCCGGCGGGCGAAGTCTTCGAGGTCGGGTCGCTTGAGGGCCATGTTGTCCTCCGATGGAGCTTTCGAGACCGGGGACCGCATCTTCCCACGGGGCCGGTGGCGCCGCCAGCCGAAGCCGTCCGTCAGGTTCGACCCGGTCAGGCCCTGCCCGGCCGCCGGACGACCCAGACGTACACGGGCAGGCCCGCGACGAGCAGCAGGAAGCCCCAGTACACGGTCTCCGGGCCCGCGCCGGCGATGGCCCACAGCGAGTAGGCGAAGGCCAGCGCTGCGGTGACCGCCTGGCCCTTGGAGACCCGCCCGGTCACGAGGAAGCTCGCCATCGCGCAGAAGGCGTAGGGCACGAGGGTGCTGAGCGTCGCCAGGAGGATGATGAACGTGAACAGGTCCACGAGCCCGCGGGTGTAGTTGGCCCCGATCAGCAGGGTCGAGAGGAGGCCGGACACCAACATCCCCTGCCCCGGCGAGCCCCGGACGCCGACGCGGGCGAACCAGGACGGGAACAGCCCGTCGCGGGCGACCGCAAGGGGCAGCTGGCCCACCAGGAGGATCCAGCCGTTGAGCGCGCCGAAGCAGGACGTGGCCGCCCCGAGCGCCACGAGCGACGCCGCCCCGTCTCCGAACAGCCGCCGGGCCGCCTCGGCGAACGGCGCGGTGGTGCGGCCGAGGACGTCCGGGGCCACGACGCCCATGACCCCGATCGTGCTGACCACGTAGATCCCGGCGGCGAGCAGCGTCCCGGCTACCGTCGCCCGCGGGATCGTGCGGTCCGGGTCGCGGATCGCGTTGGCGGGGACGGTGGCGGACTCCAGGCCCAGGAACGCCCAGAGCGTCAGGGTCGCCGCCGCGGTCACGCCCTTCCCGAGCGCGAGGGGGCTCGCATCGGCCACCGCGAAGTGCGACGGGTCGACCGCGAAGAGGCCGCCGATCCCGACCGCGGCCAGGGGAATGGCCTTTAGGACGGTGGTGACCACCTGCACGCGGCCGGCCGCGCGCACGCCGGCGATGTTCACGCCGGTGAGCAGCCAGATCGCGCCGAAGGCCATGAAGGCGGCCGTGGCCGGAGTCCGCACCAGTGCCGGGAAGAACGGGTCGAGGTATCCGACGAAGGCGACCGCGAGGGCGGCGTTCGTGGTCCAGATCGAGATCCAATAGCCCCAGGCCACGAGGAACCCGGGAAGGTCGCCGAAAGCCCGTCGGGTGTAGGCATAGGGCCCGCCGGCGGCCGGGTCGCTCCGCGCGAGCCGCGCGAAGACGAGGGCGAGGGCCACCGCTCCGGCGGTCGAGACGCCCCAGCCGAGGAGGCTGACGCCGCCGAAGGCGGCCAGGGACGCGGGGAGGAGGAAGACCCCCGAGCCGATCATGTTGCCCATGACCAGCGCCACGGCGGTCCAGAAGCCCAGGGCGCCTGTGGCCGAGCGGGGAGAGTCGGAGATCGGAGGTGCCGCTTCTGTCACCTGGCGCCGTGCGGATACTACCCCACCCGCCGCCGGCTTGACCGCCGGCGGCGCGGATGAAAGACTGTCGGGCTCGACGGAGGCGATCGCCTCCGGAAGTCCCTTCCGGTACTTCTCCTGATGCCCGTCCTCGGACATGCCTTCGTAGGCCTCGCGACCAGCGTGGCCCTCCTACCCGACGCGGACCAGCTCGACAGCGGCAGGGCGCCCGCGTCGCTGTGGATGCCGGCCGCGATCGGGCTCGCGTACGTCCCCGACGTCGCCGAGCGGATCCTGTCCCCGGCGGTGGGAGACGCCACGCTCGTGACGCACTCGCTCCTGTTCGCGCTGGCCGTGTCGCTGCCCGCCGCCGCCGTGCTGACGGCCCTCTTCGGCATCCCGTTCCGGCGGGCGTTCGCGATCTCGGCGTTCTCGATCGGCCTCCACGACGTCCTGGACCTGCTTCAGGCCGACGACCGGGCGCCCCTGTGGCCACTGTGGGGCCGTATCGTCGACCTGTCCGTGCTCCCCTCGAGCGCCCGGGCGGAGGTGGTGATCTTCGGCGGTGCGCTCGCGGCCTTCCTGCTGGGTGGATGGCTCGCGGTGAGGGCGAACGCCGAGCGCATCGCGTCCGCCAGCCTGCGGGAGGGCCCGCCGCTCCTCCGCTGGGCCTCGACGGCCGTGCTGGCCCTGCTGTTCGTGGTGCCGTTCGGCGTCTACAAGCTCCGCGCCCAACGCGACGACCAGCTCGAGGACGCGCGCCGCCTCGTCGACCGCGGGAGCTACGCGGAGGCGCTGGGGTTGCTCGAGGGGGCCGGACGGTGGCCCTCGGCGGTCAGGTCCGAGAGGCTGGATCACCTGCGGGCGGAGGCGTACCTCGGCCTCGGCGACCGGGAGCGGGCCGAGGCCCATTACCTGCGGGCCTACGCCACGGACCCGCGGTACTTCTGGCTGGTCGCCGACCTGGCCGCGTTCTACGCGTCGGGGGACCAGCCGAAGGCGGTCCGGCGAGAGCAGGCACGGCCGTACCTGGACGTCCTGCAGCAGGAGTTCGGGGGGAAGAAGGAGCTGCCCCGCGTGCAGGAACGGATCCGGCGGCGGCTCGAGGCCGATCCGTAGCGGCGGCTCGTGGCCGTCGCGGGCTCGCCGGCGGCGACTCGCGGCGCCTCGACGCGCTCGTCAACGACAGGCGAGACCCGTGGCCGCGAGCACCTCCGCCCAGCCGACGCCGACCGTCGCCCGGTCGTCGTCGACCGCCACGAACAGGCCGGCGGGATAGGCGGGAAACGCCTGCTGGGTGCTCGCGATCCCGTCCGTGTGGTTGGTGTCCGCGATCTCGAGGGTCCCCAGGAACCGACCGCTCGCACGGTCGAAGAACTCGTACTGGTTGACCGGATCGGTCTGGTCCGAGACCACGACGAACCCTTCGCCGCCGTCGGTCCCGTCCGCGGCCCGGCACGGGTAGACCAGGATCCCCTCCGCGTCGGCGGCGAACACTCCCTGCCCGAACCGCTCGAAGCCGGACGGCGGCCGCCCCTCGGGGTCGTAGACGTAGACGCCGGTCCCGCCCTTCTCGTCCGGCACGTAGAGCCGCTGGTGGACGTCGTCCCCGGCGAGCGTCTCGATGCCGGTCGAGGTTCGGAACTCGGGCTTCGGGCGCACGTCGTCGAGGTCGGTGACGTCGAAGGGGAGGATCCGCGTGTCGGCGGAGACGTAGAGGCGCGTCCGGCCGGTGGGCAGGTGGAGCAGGCCGAGGTTGGGCTCCTGCCCTAGGTTCCGGCCCACCTCGAGGCGCTTCACGAAGCGGGCGCCCGAGTCGGAGACGGAGAAGACGCACACCCGGTTCGAGGGGGCGGACACCGTCACGTAGAGCCGGTCGGCGCGGGCGTCCACGACGACGCCGTTCACCTCCGGGCCGGAGAGGCAGCCCTCGCTCGCCGAAACCCCCAGCGTGAAGTCGAGGTGGGGCTGTCCCCCGGCGTCGAACCGCCACGCCTCGACCAGGTCGTTGCCCTGCGCGGTCACGAACATCAGCGTCCGGGCGGGGTCCCGCGACTCCCGGAAGGCGATCGTGTCCAGGTCGGTCCCAGGCCCCCGCGCCACGAAGGCGGCACCCAGCCGTACCCGGAACGGTGCGTTGACGGACGGCGCCCGGCTGATGAGCCCGATCCAGGCCAGCGCCAGCAGGACCGCGACCCGGAACGGCGTGAAGAGTGGCCGCACGGCGAGCCTCGCTGCGGCCGGACGGCGCGCGCGAACACGTCTCCGCGCGACACCGGCCAGGCCGCCATCGGGAGACTAGGACCGGCACCGCGTGCGCGTCAAGGCTGGGTCCGCGAGACGGGCGCAAGGCCGGCCGGCCGGGGGCCGGAACCCCCGGGCCTGGACCTCGGAACCCGCCGAAGGCCCGGGCCAGCCAATGGCTGGCGCAGAAAGCAAGAAAACGCTTGACATCGCCGCGCAAGCCCCGATATGCTACCGACCGTTCGGATGCTCCAAATCGCTCGAGTACGCCCGGTCGCACCAGTCGAGGGGGAAGGTTCCCTCCTTCGACTGCGGTCCCTGGTCCTGGTCCTGTGCATCGGGCCCGGGGGCCCTGTGACCTAGGCGAGAGCCAGAGCGAGTCACAGAGGCCCCCGGGGAAGACGCCCGGGGGTTTTTGTTTGTGGGTGGATGCAGGGGAGGTAGCCAGTGAAGCTGACGGGCGCGCAGATCCTGTGGGAGTGCCTGGTCCGGGAGGGCGTCGAGACGGTCTTCGGGTACCCGGGCGGGGCGATCCTCCCCGCCTACGACGCCATGCTCGACTACCCGATCCGCCACGTGCTCGTGCGCCACGAGCAGGGCGCCGCCCACATGGCCGACGGCTACGCGCGGGCCAGCGGGAAGGTCGGGGTGGCGATCGCCACCTCGGGTCCGGGTGCCACCAACCTCACCACCGGCATCGCCAACGCGATGATGGACTCCATCCCGACGGTGTTCATCACCGGACAGGTCCCCTCGAAGCTCCTCGGCAGCGACGCCTTCCAGGAGACCGACGTCACCGGGATCACGCTTCCGATCACGAAGCACAACGCCCTCGTGACCGAGGCGAAGGACGTGGCCCGCACCGTGCGGGAGGCCTTCGCCATCGCCCGCTCGGGGCGGCCGGGACCGGTGCTGGTGGACATCTGCAAGGACGCCCAGCAGGCCAAGGTCGACTTCGAGTGGCCCGACACCCTCGACCTCCCCGGGCTGGAGGTGCCGCCGCCCCCGTCTGCGGACGACCTCGCCCGCGCAGTCGCGCTCATCGCCGCCGCGGAGCGGCCGCTCATCCTCGCCGGCCACGGCGTCCTCAAGTCCGGGGCCAGCCAGCTCCTCCAGGCGTTCGCGGAGAAGACCCAGACCCCGGTCGCTCTCACGCTGCTCGGCCTCGGCGGCTTTCCCGCGAGCCACCCGCTGAGCCTGGGCATGATGGGGATGCACGGCGAGGCCTTCGTCAACACCGCCATCCAGAAGGCCGACCTGCTCCTGGCCTTCGGGATGCGCTTCGACGACCGCGTCACCGGCAACCTGAAGACGTACGCGCCCAGCTCGCGGAAGATCCACGTCGAGATCGACCGCTCCGAGATCGGCAAGAACGTCCCGGTGGACGTGGCGCTGGTGGCCGATCTGCGCGCCGCGCTCGAGGCGCTCGTGCCGCTGGTCCCGCAGAAGCGCAACGAGGCCTGGCTGCGGGAGATCACCGCCGGCCGCGAGGAGACCCGGCAGCGGGACATCCTCCACCAGCCCGACGGGGGCCGCCTCTACGCCGCCCACGTGATCAACGACCTCTGGGAGGCCACCGGCGGCAACGCGGTGGTCGTGACCGACGTGGGGCAGCACCAGATGTGGGAGGCCCAGTACTACCGCCACGAGCATCCCCGGACCCTCATCACGTCCGGAGGGCTCGGCACCATGGGCTTCGCCCTGCCCGCGGCGATCGGGGCCAAGCTGGCCCGCCCGGACGCGGAGGTCTGGGTGGTGGCCGGGGACGGCGGCTTCCAGATGACGCAGTGCGAGCTGGCCACGGTCAAGCAGGAGGAGCTGGACGTCAAGATCGCGGTGATCAACAACGGGTATCTCGGGATGGTCCGGCAGTGGCAGGAGTTCTTCTACGACAAGCGTTACGCCGCCACCCCGATGTTGTCCCCCGATTTCGTGGCGCTCGCCGCCGCCTACGGGATCGCGGGCCGGAAGGTGACGGCCCGCGAGGAGGTCGTTCCCGCCGTGGACCACGTCCGCCGGTCGGGGAAAGCCGGGCTCATCGAGTTCCGGGTCGAGAAGGAGGAGGCCGTGTTCCCGATGGTGCCCGCGGGGGCGGACCTCCACAACATGATCCGGCGGCCCGCCACCGAGAGCGTGGTGGTGGAGTGAGGCGCGAGGCACGGGAGGTGAAGCCGTGAAGCACACGCTGGTGGCCCGCGTCCAGGACCAGCCGGGCGTCCTGAACCGCGTGGCGAGCCTGTTCCGCAGGCGCGCGTTCAACATCGAGAGCCTGACCGTGGGCGGCAGCGAGACCCCGGACTTCTCGCGGATGACGATCGTGGTGGACACCGCCCGGAACCCGGCGCACCTGGTGGCGGCCAACCTGCGGAAGCTGGTGCCGGTGGTGGAGGTGAGGGACGTCACCCACCTTCCCACGGTGGACCGGGACCTCGCCCTGATCCGCATCCGCTGCCAGCCCCACGAGCGGTCGGAGCTGTCCGACCTGGTCTCGATCTTCCGCGGCCGCATCGTGGACGTGGCCGCGGACTCGGTGATCGTGGAAGTCACCGGCGACCAGGAGAAGGTCGACGGCCTGCTCGATCTGCTCCGGCCACGCGGGGTGATGGAGATGGTCCGGACGGGGAAGGTGTCCATGGTCCGCGGCACCGCCGCGAACGGCGACGGCGCGAAGGTGGATGGCACCGCGGGAGCCACGGAGGCCACCGGGACGCGGGAGAAGGCGTCGTGAGGCTTGTCTCGCCCGATCTGGCGGCGGCGAGGCTGTGCGCGTCCGGCGTTCGCCCCGTGCGCTCTTCGTCTCTTTGACTCTGTCCTGAAGGGAGCTCAAGCAATGGCACGGATCTACTACGACGCGGATGCCGACCTGGCCGACCTCGCCGGCCGCCGGACCGCCATCATCGGCTACGGCAGCCAGGGCCACGCCCACGCCCTGAACCTCAGGGACAGCGGCGCTGACGTGATCGTCGGGCTGCCCGAAGGCAGCCGCTCCCGCGCCAAGGCCCAGGCGGACGGCCTCACCGTGCTGACGCCCGCGGAGGCGGTGGACCGCGCCCAGGTGGTTACGATCCTGGCCCCGGACACCGCCCAGCCCCCGCTCTACCGCGACCACGTCCAGCCCAACCTGCGCTCCGGGGACACCCTGATGTTCGCGCATGGGTTCAACATCCGGTTCGGGACCATAGAGCCCCCGGCGGGTGTCGACGTCGCCATGGTCGCTCCCAAGGCGCCGGGGCACCGGGTGCGGGAGGTCTTCAAGGAGGGACAGGGCACCCCCGCCCTGGTGGCCGTCCACCAGGACGCCTCCGGCCGCGCGCTGAAGACCGCGCTCGCCTACGCCAAGGGCCTCGGCTGCACCCGCGCGGGTGTCATCGAGACCACCTTCGCGGAGGAGACCGAGACCGACCTCTTCGGCGAACAGGCGGTGCTCTGCGGCGGCGTGTCCGCGCTGGTGAAGGCCGGGTTCGAGACGCTGGTCAACGCCGGCTACCAGCCCGAGGTGGCCTACTTCGAGTGCCTGCACGAGCTGAAGCTGATCGTCGACCTCATGTACCGCGGCGGGCTCTCCTACATGCGCTACTCGATCTCCGACACCGCCGAGCACGGCGACTACACGGGCGGGCCGCGGCTCATCACCGACGAGACCCGGCGTGAGATGGTGCGGATGCTCGGTGAGATCCGCACCGGCGTCTACGCCCAGCGCTGGATCGCCGAGAACGAGGCCGGCCGGCCGTGGTTCGAGGCGCGGCGGCGCGAGGAGCGCAACACCCTGGTGGAGACGGTGGGCGCGGGGCTGCGGGGGATGATGCCGTTCCTGGACCCCGTGACCGTCACCCCCGAAGGCGACGTGCAACGCAGCGCCGACCCGGCGCGGCCCGCGACCTCCCCGGCCGCCGGGTCACGGACCACGGAGGCCACGGGGCCCGTAGCTGGGGTCGTTCGATGAACCCCCGGGTCGCCGTATTCGACACGACCCTGAGGGACGGCGAGCAGTCTCCGGGCTGCAGCATGAACCCGGCGGAGAAGCTCCGCCTGGCGCGCCAGATCGAGCGGCTCGGCGTGGACGTCATCGAGGCCGGCTTCCCGGTAGCGTCGCCGGCGGAAGTGGATGCGGTCAAGGCGGTGGCGGCGGAGGTGCGGGCGGCCAAGGTCGCCGCGCTCTGCCGGGCGAAGGAGCTGGACGTCGTGGCCGCGGGCGAGGCGCTCAAGGGTGCCGTCCGTCCGGTGATCCACACCTTCCTGGCCACCTCCGCGATCCACCTGAAGTACAAGCTCAAGATCACCCCCGAGCAGGCCCTGAAGCAGGCAGTCGACGGCGTCCGGCTCGCCCGGACCTTCGTCCCCGAGGTGGAGTTCTCCGCGGAGGACGCCTCCCGGACGGACTACGGCTACCTGCGGGAGGTGCTCCAGGCGGTGTTCGAGGCGGGCGCGTCGGTGCTGAACGTCCCGGACACCGTGGGTTACTCGCTGCCCTCGGAGTACGCCGAGATGGTGTCGCGCCTGGTCCGGGACATCCCCGGAGCGGTGATCTCGGTCCACTGCCACAACGACCTCGGGCTCGCCGTCGCCAATTCCATCGCGGCGGTCCAGGCGGGAGCGCGGCAGGTGGAGTGCACGATCAACGGCATCGGCGAGCGCGCGGGGAACACCTCGCTCGAGGAGCTCGTGATGGCCCTCAAGGTGCGCCGCGAGGCCCTCGGCTGCGACACCGGCGTGCGGCCCGAGCTGCTCGCGCCGACCAGCGCGATGCTTTCCGGCGTGACCGGCATCTGGCCGCAGCCGAACAAGGCGGTGGTGGGCCGCAACGCCTTCGCCCACGAGGCGGGGATCCACCAGCACGGCGTCCTCGCGAACCCCCTCACCTACGAGATCATGACCCCGGCCAGCGTCGGGGTCCGCGAGACCCTGCTCGTCCTGGGCAAGCACTCCGGCCGCCACGCGGTGGAGTCCCGGCTCAAGGGCCTCGGAATTGCGGTCGAGCCGGCGGAGCTGGAGGACATCACCGCCCGGGTGAAGGAGCTGGCGGACCAGAAGAAGTTCGTCTACGACGACGACCTGCTGGCGATCGCGGGCAGCGCTCCGTCCGGCCGCGCGCGGCTCGTGCGCTACCAGATCCTCTCCGGCAACCAGGTGCTCCCCACCGCGACGGTGGAGCTGGAGCTCGACGGTCGGCGCCGCACGGCCTCCGCCACCGGCAACGGCCCGCTCGACGCCGCGCTGGAGGCGGCCGACGCCGCGATCGGCGCCTCCGTCGAGCTGCTGGAGCTGACGACCCGGGCGGTCACGGGCGGGAAGGACGCCCTTGCAGAGGTCGTCGTGCGCGTCCGGGACGGCGAGCAGGAGTGCACCGGCCAGGCGGCCAGCACCGACTCGATCGAGGCGGCGCTCAGGGCCTACCTGTCGGCGGTCGGAGCGGCCCACCGGGCGCGGGAGGCGGCCGCGTGAGCAGCGGCGCGGGCGCGCGGACGCTCTTCGAGAAGGTGTGGGACGCGCACGTCGTCCGCCAGGCCGGCGCCGACACCCCGGCCGTCCTCTACGTCGACCTGCACTTGATCCACGAGGTCACCTCCCCGCAGGCGTTCTCGGCGCTGCGGGAGCGCGGCCTGAGGGTGCGCCGGCCGGACCGGACGATCGGCACCGCCGACCACTCGACCCCGACCACGCCGCCGGGGCCCGACGGGCGCTTCTCCTACGACGACGCCCAGGCGGCGGCCCAGGTGGCCGAGTTGGAGAGGAACTGCCGCGAGTTCGGGATCACCCTCCACGCGCTGGGCGACGCCCGTCAGGGGATCGTCCACGTGATCGGCCCGGAGCTGGGCCTCACGCGGCCGGGATCGACGATCGTCTGCGGCGACAGCCACACCAGCACGCACGGGGCCTTCGGAGCGCTCGCCTTCGGCATCGGCACGACCGAGGTCGGCCACGTGCTCGCCACCCAGTGCCTCCTCCAGGAGCGCCCCCGCACGCTGTCCGTGCGGGTGGACGGCGTCCTGCCGCCGGGCGTCACCGCCAAGGACCTGATCCTGGGCGTGATCGCCCGGATCGGGGCCGGCGGCGCCGCCGGCCACGTTGTGGAGTACCGCGGCTCCGCCGTCCGCGCCCTCTCGATGGAGGAGCGGATGACGGTCTGCAACATGTCGATCGAGGCGGGAGCGCGCGCGGGCATGATCGGGCCGGACGACACGACGTTCGAGTACCTGGCCGGGCGGCCCCACTCGCCGAAGGGGGCCGCCTGGGACGCGGCCGTCGCGGCGTGGCAGCGGCTGCCGAGCGACGACGGCGCGGCGTTCGACCGCGAGGTGACGCTGGAAGCCCCGTCGCTGGAGCCGATGATCACCTTCGGCACCAACCCCGGCATGGGCATCCCGGTGCGCTCCGCCGTCCCGGAGCCCGACGGGAACGCCGCCCTCGAGCGCGCCCTTCGCTACATGGGCCTGGAGCCGGGCCGGCCGCTGCTGGGCCGGCCAGTGGACGTGGTGTTCATCGGGAGCTGCACGAACTCCCGCATCTCCGACCTGCGGCTGGCGGCGCGGGTGTTCGAGGGACGGCGGGTCGCGCCCGGCGTGCGCACGCTCGTCGTCCCTGGCTCGCAGCAGGTCAAACGCCAGGCCGAGGCCGAGGGCCTGGACCGGGTGTTCCGGGACGCGGGGGCGGAGTGGCGCGAGCCCGGCTGCTCCATGTGCATCGCCATGAACGGCGACCGCCTGGAGCCGGGCCAGTACGCGGTCAGCACCAGCAACCGCAACTTCGAGGGGCGGCAGGGGCCGGGAGGGCGCACGTTCCTGGCCAGCCCGGCGACCGCCGCCGCGACCGCGGTGACCGGCCGCATCGCCGACGCCCGGGAGCTGATGGGGTGAGCGAAGCCATGACGCGGTTCCGCGCGCGTACGGTGGTGCTTCCCGCCGAGGACGTGGACACGGACCAGATCATCCCCGCCCGCTTCCTGAAGGGCACGACGCGGGACGGCCTGGGCCAGAGCCTCTTCGCCGACTGGCGGTACGACGCCGGAGGCCGGCCGCGGCCCGACTTCGTCCTGAACCGGCCGGAGGCCGCCGGGGCCGAGGTACTGGTGGCGGGCCACAACTTCGGCTGCGGGTCGTCGCGGGAGCACGCCGTTTGGGCGCTGCGGGACTTCGGTTTCCGCGCGGTGTGCAGCACGGGCTTCGCCGACATCTTCCGCAACAACGCACTGAGGAACGGGCTGCTCCCCGTCCAGGTCGACGCGCAGACTCACGACCGGCTGGCGGCTTCGGCGGGCGCCGAGGTGGAGGTGGACCTCGAGACGCGGACGCTGGCCCTGCCGGACGGGACGCGGGCTCGCTTCCCCATCGACCCCTTCGCACGGCATTGCCTGCTCAACGGCATCGACGCCCTGGACTTCCTGCTCGCGCAGGAGGCGGCGATCGCGGCCCACGAGCGTGGCGTGGAGACGGCGTGACGTACGACCCCAGGGAGGAGGGGCCGGGGCCATCCCTTCGAGGCGCCGCCCCGCCCTCCGACGTGATGGCCGGGAGGCTTTGACCCATGCGTGCGACGATCGCGGTGCTCAAGGGCGACGGAATCGGACCGGAAGTGATCGAGGCTGCCCTCTCGGTGCTGGGAGCGTGCCTGCCGGTGAAGGTCGTCGAGGCGGCGATCGGTGCCGCCGCCATCGACGCCACCGGAGACCCGCTGCCCCCTGAGACCCTGGAGGCCTGCCGCAAGAGCGACGCCGTGCTGCTGGGCGCGGTGGGCGACCCCCGGTTCGAGGGCGGCCCGGTCCGGCCGGAGCAGGGATTGCTCCAGCTCCGCCAGGGCCTCGGCCTGTACGCCAACCTACGACCCGCCCACTTCATGGGCCTGCCGACGCCGCTGCGCGAGGGTCTCGCGCGCCACGCCGACATCCTGGTCGTCCGCGACCTGGCCGGTGGCGTGTACTTCGGCGAGCCGAGGGGCGGCAACGACAGCGAGGCGTTCAACACCTGGCGTCAGACCGCCGACCAGACGAAGCGCGTGGCCCACGTGGCGTTCCGCGCCGCCCGGGCGCGCCGCCGCCGCGTGACGTCGGTGGACAAGGCGAACGTGCTCGAGGCCTCGCGCCTGTGGCGGACGGTGGTCACCGAGGTGGGGCGGAGCTACCCGGACGTGGAGCTGGAGCACCGCTACATCGACGCCGCCAGTTTCGAGATCCTCCAGACCCCTCATCGCTTCGACGTCGTCCTCGCGGAGAACCTCTTTGGCGACATCCTGAGCGACGAGGTCGCGGCGGTCGTGGGCTCGATCGGCATCCTGCCCTCCGCCTCCCTCGGCGACGGCCCGTCGCTCTTCGAGCCCGTCCACGGCTCGGCCCCGTCCATCGCCGGCAAGGGCATCGCCAACCCCGCGGGCGCGATCCTCTCGGTGGCCATGCTCGTGGAGCACGCGCTCGGGCGTCCCGACCTGGCGCGCGCGGTGGAGGCGGCGGTCGTGACCACGCTGCGGGACGTGCGCACGCCGGACATCGGGGGCCGGGCCACGACGGCGGAGCTCACCGCCGCCGTGCACCGCAACTTCTCCTGGCTGCGCTGGGAGCACTCGCCCGAGGACCCGGGACCGGGATCGTTCGAGTGGGCGGTCTAGGGATCGGAGCTGCAGGCCGCCGAGGCCGGTAGGGTTCCGCCGGGCTACGGCGCGGCGCGCGCAGCGGGCACGGGCGCAGCGGGCAGTTGACGCGGTCGCCCGCCGGGTCGTACCGTCCGCGGATGCTCCGGTCCGGGCGCTTCCGATCCGCGTCGGGATGAGCGTACGCCACGCGCCGCTGGCGGCGTTCGCGCTCGTCGCCGTGGCGATCCGGCTCGCGCTGGTCCCGCGCGGGCTGCCCTACTACTCGATCGACGAGAACGAGATCGTCGAGCCCGCCCTGGCTTTCCTGTGCGGCGACTGGAACCCGCGGTTCTTCACCTACGGCCCCCTCACCAGCTACGTGCTCGCAGGCCTGTTCGCGGGTTGGCGGCTCCTCGCCGCCGTCGCGCTCGGCTGGTCTGCGAACGACTTCTTCGACGCCGCGTTCTTCTCGCCGACTTCGTTCTACGTGATCGCGCGGGGACTCCAGCTCGCTGTCCTGACGGCGACCGCCGCCCTCGCCTGGCGGTTCGCCCGCCGATTCTTCGACGAGCCGACGGCCGCGGCCGCGCTGGCGCTCGGGCTGGCGCCGCTGCCGGACCTCCTGGCCGACTTCACGATCCGGATCGACTCCGTGCAGGGGCTTTTCGGCCTCGGCTGCGTGTTCCTGGCCGCCTTGAACCTGGAGTCGCCGAAGGCCGCCCGGTACGCGGCGGGCGCGGGGGCGCTGTTCGGGCTGAACCTCGCCGTGAAGCCGCTCCAGGCGCTGCTCCTCGTCCCGCCGGTCGCGGTCGCGGTGGTGGTCGCCGCGTGGCTGTCGCGCCCCGGCGACGGCCGGCTCGGGCGAACGCTCGCGGCGCCGGGCCCGTGGCTGTTCGTGGGAGCGGCGGCGGCGGCACACGCGCTGGCGAACCCCTACGCGATGCTGGACCCCGCGCAGCTCGTGCGGGAGAACACGCGCTGGCTGGCGATGCCCACGCCCGAGGCGCGGCCCGGGTACGAGCTGGGGTTCCTCGCGGAGGCAGGCGGCTGGCCGCTCGCGGCTGCTGCTCGGGCAGGTCCTGTGGGTCTTCGGCGCCCTGCTGTTCGCCCACCTCCGGCCCTACTGGTACGACGCGGTCCTGCCGGCGCTGCTGCTCCTGGTTGCCCGGCTGATCGGCGATGTGGCCCGCCGGCTCACGGCGCGCCGCGCCGCCAGCTCGTTCCTCACCGCGACCGGCCTGGCCCTCGCGGTCGTGGCCTGGCCGACGGCGGCGGCGGCGCGCCAGGCCTGGGACGCCTGGCCGCCCGCGCGGTCCGTCGAGCGCCGGGCCGACCGCGCCACCCAGCTCTGGATCGAATCGAACCTGCCGCCCGGCTCGGCGCTGTTCCTGGTCGGCTTCTACTCGATCGACCTCCCGCGCATCGTCGCCGAGACGCCCAAGGAGCACGGCGAGTGGGCGGAGCTGATGATGTACGGCCGCGCCTCGAACCGCGTCTGGGTGGAAGAGTTCAAGGCCGCGTTCCGCCGCCAGCGCCGGAGCGGACGGCCGCTGTATCGCGTCACCAGGGTGAGGCGTCACTACACCGGCCGGCAGGCCGACCCCGAGCGCGCCCGGCGGATGAGCGAGGAGATCGGCCGCCTCGCCCGGTCCGCCGGCGCCGGCTACGTGGTCACCGCCTCCCCCGACGGGTTCGCCGGCCGCTGGGAGCAGGGCCCGGACGTCCGCCGCGTCGCGACGTTCGGCCGCGCCACCGGACACGTCGGGCACGAGGTCAAGGTCTTCGAGCTGCTCGTGGCCTCGAACCTTCGCACCGGGGGTCAAGAACGGTTGCGTGAAGCACTACAATGAGGCGAGTCACCTCCCATGCAAGGGATCCGGTCCGTCTCGGATCTTCCGGGCGTGCTGGCCGCGCCCTACGCGGCCCGGCGATCCGGCTTCCTCCACTTCGTGCAGGCGGACGAACGGCGCAGCCTGCGGTTCCGGAACGGGCATGTCGCGTACGCCGCCACGAACGTCTCCGAGGAGCACCTCGGCGAGACTCTCGTCCATCACGGCTGGCTGCGTCCCGAGGACCTGCGCTCGGCCTCGGAGATGGTGGGACGTGACGGACGCAGGCTGGGCTCCGTCCTCGTGGCGTCGGGCTTCATCGACGCCGGCCGGCTGGACGAGGCCCTGATGCTCCACGCCCGGACCGTGATCGGCGGCCTGTTCGCGTGGAATGCAGGAGGCTACGAGTTCGAGGAGCAGGACGAGGGCTCGTCTGCCGGGGGGGACCTCGGGGATCCGTTCACGGTGGAGCTCATCGCCGGCGCGGCACGGCGGCTCGTCGACGAGGAGACGATCCGGGCCGCTCTCGGCGATCTGGATCGGCGACTGGGCCTCGGCGATCTGCCGTCGGACGATCGGCCCCTGACGCTGGCGAGCGCCGACCATTTCGTCCTCGGCCACGTCGACGGCACGCGTACCGCGCGCGAGATCGTCGCGCTGCGTCCCGGAGCTGCACGCGAGACCCTCGGCAGCGTCCTGACGCTCCTCTGCATCGGGCTGCTCCAGTGGTCTGCGAGCGCCCCCGCCGCACGGTCCGCGGTCCGCGAGGAGGTCGAGGGCGCGGTATCGGAGGACGCCTCCGGCCGCGACCTCGAAGGACCCCCGATCGATGACAGCGCGGCCGTCGACGTCCGGGACGCGCTCGAGCGCGCGGAGATGTTCGTGGCCATCGAGCGCAACTGGGAGGCGATACAGATCCTGGAGAAGGTCCTGCCCCACCTGGAGCCGCCACGGATCAAGCGCACGGCACGGGTCCTCCTGGCGCGCGCCTACCTCCGCAACCCGAAGTGGGTGCACCGGGCCGAGGAGGCACTGCAGACCGTCGTCCGCGAAGACCCGACGAACGTCGACGCCCTGCTCCTGCTGGGGAAGCTCTACGGCAGCCAGGGGTTCCGCCACCGCGCGGAGAGCATGCTGCGCCGTGTCCTGGAGCTCCAGCCAGGCCACGGGCCCGCCACCGCGGAGCTCAAGGCCCTGGCCGGCAAGCCGCTCCTGAAGAAGCTCTTCGGGAGGTGAAGGCCAGCTGCTTGGCTCAGTCGGCCCCCATCGAGTCTGCCTGGGCGGCGTCGGGCGCGGACGCGGCGCGCCGGGCCAGCCAGGCGAACGGGATCGCCAGGGCCTGGAACCCGGCGCTCAGGCCGTAAGAGGCCTGGTAGCTCCACACGTCGGCGGCCCTGCCGAGCAGCGGCTGGGCCACGACGCCGCCGCTCGAGCCGAGCAGGGAGTCGAACGACAGCACGGTGGCGCGCTGCCTGGAAGGGATGAGGCCGTTGAGGTAGGCCTGCCGGACGGGCATGACGGCGGCGGACATCAGGCCCCACACCACGAGCAGCAGGATCACGGCCCACAAGCTCGGCACCAGGCCGATCAGAGCCAGCACCGCGGTGCTGACCACCGTGCTGGCGAGGAGCACCGCGGTCCGCCGGCCGAAGAAGCGCCCGAGGTGGGGCGAGACCAGGCCGCCGACGATCTGCGCCCCGGCCACGATCGCCGCCGCCAGCCCGGCGACCCCATAGGCCTCGGGGTCGCCGTGGAGCTCCAGCAGGTATGGCTGCATGGCGTAGAACGCGTAGACGTTGACGCCCATCGTGAACGGCGCGGTCCACATGACCCATCTCACTCGAGGGTTGCGGAGGCCGTGCGTGAGCGACGCCGCCAGGACGTTCCGAATCTCCCGGACCGGGCTCTTGCCGCGGGCCGGGGTGAAGCCGAGGTCCTTCATCCAGCCGAAGGCGAGGACGAGCGTCAGCGCCAGCACGCCGGTGCGAAGGACGTAGGGAACCCCCAGGTTGGTGGCCTGTGCGATGAGGCCCCCGGCGACCGAGCCGGACAGCATCGCGACGCCCTCGACGATCTTCCCCCTGGCGAAGACCGGCTCGAGCCGCCCCTCGTAGCCGCTGAACTCGAGCGCGTCCACCAGCCACGCCTCGACCGCGCCCGAGAAGAACGTGAAGCCCAGCCCGAGCAGCGCCGATGACACGGCCCAAGCCCAGAACGGCGCGGATACGCGCCACGAGTAGAGGTACAGCAGGGTCGAGACCGCCAGGGTCAGGGTGCCGAGCAGGTACGACGTCCTCCGCCCGCGCAGGTCGGCGACCACGCCGGTGGGCACCTCGAAGAGCACGAGGCCGGCGGTGAAGAAGGCGTTGGCGGTGAAGGCCTGCAGGTTGCTCAGCCCGGCGTCGAGCAGGAACAGCGTGTTGATGCCCCAGATGAGCGACGCCGCCAGCGTGTTGAAGAAGAGCAGGCTGAGGTAGATCCGTTGGACCCTGCGGGCAGCGGAGCTCATCGTTACATGCTGGCACGGGCCGTGGGAGGGCGCCGCGATCCCGGCGAGACCGCCTGGCCGGGACCCGGAGTGGGCCATGCGGGCGCCGGACGTCGCGGGCATGATCGGCTACGACCGTGCGGACGACGCCGAGGCGGTGGACGGCTATCTGCCCGCTGCGGTGAGATCTGTCGGGGGCCCCGCCCCGGTGGTGGTTGACGCCGTGTCGATGAAGCCTACAATGTCGTCATTGTGGCGCCCCCTCTGCTCGGTGAGTTCGAGCATCTCGTCCTGCTCGCGGTGCTGCGCGCCGGCGAGGGCGCGTACGGCACGCGGATCCTCGAGCAGGTCGAGTCGTGCAGCGGCCGTCGCGTCTCCCGGGGGGCGCTCTACGTGACGTTGGTCCGCCTCGAGGAGAAGGGGCTGCTGCTGACCCGCGCGGGCGACCCGAGCCCGGCGCGAGGCGGGCGGCCGAGGCGGTACGTGCGGGTGAGCGCGGCGGGACTGCGCGCCCTGCGGGCGTCGCGGGCGACCCTCCTCCGCCTCTGGGCGGGCCTGGAGACGGCCCTGGGCGAGGCAGAATGAGCCGCCGGGACCCGCGCCCGCCCGGCACGGCCCGGTGGCTGCTCGCCCTGTTGCGGCCGCCGGACCCCGCGGCCGACGCGGCCATGGGTGACCTGGACGAGGAACACGCCGGACGGGCTCCGGGCGGAAGGCTCGAGGCGGCCGTGTGGTACTGGGCGCAGACCGCGAGCCTCGCTCGGGGCTTCGCGTTGGAGCGCATCCGCGGCTGGACCCGCGGCCGGGCTCCCGGCAGCCCCGAGCGAGGGGCAGGAGATTCGATCATGCGCATGCTGTGGGAGGACCTCCGTCTGGCCGGACGCGGCCTCGACCGCCGCCCCGGCTTCGCGGCCGCGGTCGTCGGCACGCTGGCCCTGGGCATCGGAGGCAACGCGCGCTCTTCAGCGTCGTGGACGGCGTCC
>Ga0268386_10000593_pt1 | contig 23249 bp, 23 predicted proteins | sample RVTome_15_FD_200260 | JGI IMG/M metagenome (GOLD analysis project Ga0268386, IMG submission 200260) | Soil microbial communities from uranium-contaminated site in the Upper Colorado River Basin, Wyoming, United States - RVT150D86... ...
CGGCTACATGCACCTGCTCGCGCCCGTCTTCCTCGAGCGCCACACGGCGATCAACGTCCATCCCTCGCTGCTCCCCGACTTCCCGGGGACGACGCCGATCGAGGACGCCCTCGCGGCAGGCGTCGCCGAGACGGGAGTCACGGTCCACTTCGTCGACGAGGGCGTGGACACCGGTCCGCCGATCCTCCAGGAGCCGGTGCCGATCCGGCCCGGGGACACGCCCGAGACGTTGCGAGAGCGCGTCCACGAGGTCGAGCACCGGCTACTTCCCGAGGCGGCTCGCCTCTATCTGGCCGGCGCATTACGCTCCTGAGTCACGCATGCAGGTGGGGCGCGCCCTCATGTCGGTCTTCGACAAGACCGGGCTGGATGTCTTTGCCCGCGGGCTCTTCGACCTCGGGGTCGAGATCGTGGCGAGCGGAGGTACTGCTGCCTACATCGCCGAGCTCGGCGTCGACGTCGTCCCGGTCGAGGAGCTCACCGACGTGCCGGAGCTGCTCGGCGGGCGCGTGAAGACCCTTCACCCCCGGATCCATGCCGGCATCCTCGCGCGGCGGCGGCTCGAGGCCGACCTCGACGAGCTGCGGGAGCACGAGATCCGTACGTTCGACCTTGTCTGCGTGAACCTCTACCCGTTCCAGAGCGTCACCTCCCAGCGGAACGTCCGCGAAGAGGACGCGGTCGAGATGATCGACATCGGCGGCCCCGCGCTCCTGCGCGCGGCCGCGAAGAACTTCGTCGACGTCGTGCCCGTCTGCGATGCGGCGCGCTACGAGGAGATCCTGGAGGAGCTCAGGGCCGGAGGCGTCCAGCTCGACACCCGCCGCAAGCTCGCCGCCGAGGCCTTCGCGCACACGGCCGCCTACGAGACGTCGATCGCCGCGTGGTTCGCCGACGTGGAGACCTTTCCGCCGCGGCTCCTCCTCTCGCTCGAGCGGGAGGGCGAGCTCGTGTACGGCGAGAACCCGCACCAGCGGGCGGCGTACTACGCGGAGGCGGGCGTGCGCCGCCACCTGCTCTCCCGTGTCGACCAGCTCGGCGGGAAGGAGCTCTCGTTCAACAACCTGGGCGACCTCGACGCCGCGCGGGCGGTGCTGCGGGAGTTCGCGCTCCCGGCGTGCGTGATCGTCAAGCACGCAAACCCGTGCGGCGCGGCGGTCGCGGCCACGATCGAGGAGGCGTACGAGAAGGCGCTCGCGTCCGACCCCGTCTCCGCCTACGGCGGCATCGTGGCGCTGAACCGCAAGGTGTCGCCGGAGCTCGCCGCCCAGCTGAGCGAGCACTTCGTCGAGGTCTTGATCGCGCCCGAGTACGACGAGGAGTCGCTGGCGATGCTGCGCACGAAGGAGGCCCTGCGGATCCTCAGGGACCGCGAGCGCCGAGGCGCGAGCCCCGGCGACCGCGACTACCGGCGCGTGCTGGGCGGCTTCCTCGTCCAGGACACCGACGCCGAGGTGGACGACCGCGAGGGCATGAAGGTCGTCACCGAGACACATCCCGACGAGACCGGGTGGGGCGACCTGCTCTTCGCCTGGCGGGTCGCCAAGCACGTCGCCTCGAACGCCATCGTGCTCGCGAACGACCTGCAGGTCATCGGCGTCGGCGGCGGCCAGACGAGCCGTGTCGACGCGGTCCGCGTCGCGCTGGAGAAGGCCGCCGGGCAGGGGCACGACCTCAGCGGCGCCGCGCTCGCCTCCGACGCCTTCTTCCCGTTCGCCGACGGCCCCCGGCTCGCCTTGGACGCCGGAGTTCGGGCGATCGTCCAGCCCGGCGGGTCGAAGCGTGACGACGAGGTAGTCGCCGCGGTCGAGGAGGCGGGCGGGGTGCTGGTCTTCGCCTCTCGCCGCCACTTCCGACACTAGCCGACACCGAATTCCAGCGAATACGCTTCCCGCGTGGCGCGCAAGTACCCGACCGTCCTCGACCTCGTCGGCCGGACGCCGCTGGTGCGGCTGCAGCGCGTGGGGAGCGACCTGGGCCCGACGTTGCTCGCCAAGCTCGAGTACATGAACCCCGGCGGGAGCGTCAAGGACCGGATCGGGCTCCGCATGATCGAGGACGCCGAGCGGGAGGGGAAGCTCAAGCCAGGCGGGACGATCGTCGAGCCGACGAGCGGGAACACGGGTGTCGGGCTCGCCATCGCCGCCGCGATCAAGGGCTACCGCTGCGTCTTCGTCATGCCCGACAAGATCGCCGAGGAGAAGCGCGCGCTCCTGCGCGGCTACGGCGCCGAGGTCGTCATCTGCCCCACTGCCGTCCCGCCGGAGTCGCCGGAGAGCTACTACTCGGTCTCGAACCGCCTGGCGGAGGAGATCCCGGGTGCCTTCAAGCCCGACCAGTACTCGAACCAGGCGAACCCAGACGCCCACTACGAGACGACCGGCCCGGAGATCTGGGAGCAGACCGGCGGCGAGCTGGACGCGATCGTGCTCTCCGTCGGAACCGGCGGGACGATCACGGGGACGGCGCGGTACCTTCGCGAGCAGAAGCCCGACCTGCTCGTCGTCGGAGCCGACCCGGAGGGGTCGATCTTCTCGCAGCCGGACAACGTCCACCCGTACCTCGTCGAGGGGATCGGCGAGGACTTCTGGCCGACGACCTTCGACTCGTCTCTCGTGGACGAGTACGTGACCGTCTCCGACGGCGACTCGTTCAGGACGGCCCGGCGCCTGGCGCGCGAGGAGGGGATGCTCGTGGGCGGCTCGGGCGGGACGGCCGTGTGGGCGATGCTCGAGATCGCCCGCCGATTCGGGCCGGAGGCGACGCTCGTGACGCTGATCCCGGACTCCGGCCGCGGCTACCTCTCCAAGGTCTACGACGACAACTGGCTCATGGAGCACGGCGTCCTCGAGCGGGAGGCGCCGGCGCCGACGATCGAGCAGGTGCTCGCGTTCAAGCGGCAGGGAGAGCCCGCGATGCCGGAGCTCGTCACGGTCGAGTCGCACCAGAAGGTCGGCGAGGCGATCGACCTCATGCAGCGCTACTCGATCTCGCAGATCCCGGTCGTGCGCCACGACGGCGCGGAGTCGCTCGCCGACGTGATCGGCTCCATTCGCGAGCGCGGCCTCCTCGACCGCGTCTTTCGCAGCCACGACGCGCTCGGCGAGGAGGTGGCAGTTGCCATGGAGCCGCCCCTCCCCGCGGTGGAGATCGACGAGTCGGTGGACACCGTCTTCGCCGACCTCTCCGCCGGCAACCCGGCGGTGGTCGTCGCCCGGAGCGGCAAGCCGATCGGCGTCCTCACCCGCGCCGACCTCCTCGAGTACCTCGCCCACGGCCGCGGCAGAGCCGGCGGCAACGGCGGCTAGCGTCCACAGCATGTCCTCTCTGGCCACGTCCGGGGCCTGTCCCCCAGACCTGGCTTCCTGGGACACGGTCGCTCGGGCCGCTCATCCTGTCAGGCTGCCCGGTCGCGCTCCAGTAGACAGGTCTGGGGCCTGTCCCAGGGCACGCCTGCCGGAGACCATGGTGCGTACACTGGCTGCCGTGGACTTCGAGACGCGGGCCATCCACGACGGGCAGGAGCCGGATCCGGCGACGGGGGCGGTGATCCCGCCGATCTACCAGACGTCGACCTTCGTCCAGGACGCCGTCGGCGTGAACAAGGGCTATGACTACTCCCGGTCGGGAAACCCGACGCGGACGGCGCTCGAGACCTGCCTCGCCTCGCTGGAGGGCGCCGACCACGGGCTCGCCTACGCCTCGGGGCTCGGAGCGACGACGACGATCATGCACCTGGTGAACCCCGGCGACCGCGTCGTCTGCGTTAACGACGTCTACGGCGGCGTCTACCGGATGTTCTCGCAGGTCTACGAGCCGAAGGGCTACCGTTTCGCCTACCTCTCGGCCGAGGAGATCGACGCCGGGCTGGAGCCGCACCTGGACGAGCAGACCCGCGTCGTCTGGCTCGAGACGCCGACGAACCCGCTCCTCAACCTGATCGACATCGAAAAGGCGGCCGAAGCCGCCCACGCGGCCGGCGCCCTCGTCGTCGTCGACAACACCTTCGCCACGCCGTTCCTCCAGCGCCCGCTCGAGCTGGGGGCCGACGTCGTCGTCCACTCGACGACGAAGTACCTCGGCGGCCACTCGGACGTGATCGGCGGCTTCGTCGCCACGAACGACCCCACCGTCGCGGAGCGGCTGAGGTTTCTGCAGAAGTCGCTCGGCGCCGTCCCCGGGCCCTTCGACTGCTGGCTCGTCCTGCGCGGCGTGAGGACGCTGGCCGTAAGGATGGAGCGCCACTGCGAGAACACGCGGGCGGTCGCGGCCTTCCTCTCGGAGCATCCCGCGGTCGAGCGCGTCTACTACCCCGGCCTCCCCAACCATCCCGGCCACGAGATCGCGGCCGGCCAGATGCGGGACTTCGGCGGCATGATCTCCTTCCTCGCCGGCTCCGTGGAGGAGGCCGAGGCGCTCGTCACGCGGACGAAGGTCTGGACGCTGGCCGAGAGCCTCGGCGGCGTCGAGAGCCTGATCGAGGTTCCCGCCCGCATGACGCACGCCTCGACCAGCGAGGCCTCCTTCGCCACGCCGGGGAACCTCATCCGACTCTCGGTCGGGCTCGAGTCGGCCGCCGACCTCGTAGCCGACCTCGAGCAGGCGCTGGCCGGATCTCAGGCCGCGGCGCGCGAGGCGACCGCCTCGTAGGCGGCCAGGTAGTCCTCCACCATGCGCGTCGCGGAGAAATGCTCCTCGACCCAGCGGCGGCACTCGAGCGGCTCGATCCGGTCCGCGTCGCCGAGCGCGCCGGCCATGTCGCGGTAGTCGTCCACGATCACGCCGGAGCGCCCGTGCTCGATCACCTCGGGCACGGCGCCCCAGCGGGTGGCGATGACGGGCGTCCCGCAGGCCATCGACTCGATCATGACGAGGCCGAACGGCTCGTCCCACTCGATGGGGAAGAGCGTCGCGCGAGCGTTCTGCAGCAGCGCCACCTTCTTGCCGTGGCTCGTCTCCCCGAGGTACTCGATCCCGCCGCCGAGGTACGGCGCGACGTACGTCTCGAAGTACTCCCGCTCGGCCGGCTCCCGCATCTTCCCCGCGATCCTGAGCGGCAGGCCCGCCTCCCTGGCGACCTCGACGGCGCGATGGCACCCCTTGTCCGCGCTCATCCGGCCGAGGAAGAGCAGGTACTCGCCTCGCTCGGTGTGCACCGGGTACGCGTCGAGGTCGAGCGCGTTGTGGCAGTTCGCAACCCAGGGAAGGTCCGGCTGCGGCTTCCGCTGGTTGAGGGACACGGAGATGAGCCCGACATGCGGAGAGACGCGAGCGAGGGACGCGTAAAGCTCTCCGTCCGCGCCCCCCAGGGGGCCGTGCACCGTGTGGACGACCGGCGTCTCCACGGCACCTCCGAGCGCGGCTGCGAGCGGCCCCGAGTGGTCGCTGACGATGTCGAACTCGCCCGCCCGCTCGTAGCACGCGAGCGCGTGGCGGAGCTCGGGGGTCGTCTTCCCGATGTCCGCCGAGGGCGCCTCCGGGTACGCGGCGACGAGCTCGGCCTTCGTGAACGAGTCGCCGGAGGCGAAGAGGGCGACCTCGTGACCGGCTACGGCGAGGCCGTCGGCAAGCAGTGAGACCACCCACTCGATGCCGCCGTAGCCCGACGGCGGCACCGGGAACCACACCGGGGAGATGACGGCGATCCTCACGCCGGCTCGATAGTGACACGCCCGTCCTGCAGGTGCACGTCCCACGCCCTGTCGAACGCCCGCACTCCGGTGAGCCGGAGCGAGCCGGCCCACGAGGGGATGTCCTCGGGGGCGGTCGTGCCGAGGACGTGGCGCCGCCGGTCGGGCTCGAGCCCGAGCAGGAGCTGCAGGAGGAGCACCGGCGCGCCCGCCGCCCACGCCTGCGGGCGGGCGGCGGTCGGGTAGGGGATGGGGAACGGCGTCTCCGTGCGCGAGAAGCCCGCGAAGACCTCGGGGAGCTGGTGGTCGAAGTACGACGAGGCGTTCAGGAGCCGCCTCACGATGCGCTGCGCCTCGGGCCAGCGGCCGTAACGCGCGAGACCCCAGGCGATCAGGGAGTTGTCGTGGGGCCACACCGTGCCGTTGTGGTAGGCGAGCGGGTTGAAGCCCGCGTCGCCCAGGGACATCGTCCTGACGCCCCAGCCCGACCACAGCTCCTCGCCCATGAGCTGATCGACGATCGCGTCGACGCGCCCCGGCGGGACGATCCCGCTCCAGAGCAGGTGGCCGATGTTCGAGGTGAGCGAGTCGACTCGCTGCTTGTCGGCGTCGAGGGCGAGCGCGTAGTAGCCTCCGCGCGCCTCGCACCAGAAGGCCGCGTCGAAGCGCCGCCGCAGCTCGGCCGCCTCGCGCTCGAGCCGGTCGGCCAGCTCACGCTCCCGCCAGACCTCACGGGCGAGCTCGGCGAGCCGCAGCTTGGCGTCATAGACGTAGCCCTGAACCTCGCACGGCGCGACCGGCGCCTCGGCGTGGTCGCCGTCGTGGAAGAGCTGGGAATCGCCGGAGTCCTTCCAGGACTGGTTCACGAGCCCGCGCGACGAGCGCCGTCGGTACTCGACGAAGCCGTCGCCGTCGAGGTCGCCGTGGCGGTCGATCCATTCGAGCGCGCGCATCGCGGGCTCGCGCAGGTCGCGCACGAGGCCGGCGTCATCCGTCCAGCGCCAGACCTCCGAGAGCAGGACCAGGTACAGCGGGGTCGCGTCCACGGTGCCGTAGTAGCGGGGGAACCAGGCCTCGGCTCCCCTGCCGTGACGGACCTCGTGGACGATCTTCCCGGGCTCGGCGTCCGCCGCCGGGTCGTCGTCGCGCGCCTGCAGCTCCGCGAGCACGGCGAGCGCGTTCTGGGCGAGCTCAGGCCCGAAGAGGAGCGTCTGCAGGCACGTGATCAGCGTGTCACGGCCGAATACGGTCATGAACCACGGCATTCCCGCTGCCGGAAGCTGCCCCGGAACGCGGGTGTCCTCGTCCATGCGCAGCGAAGAGAGGTCGGCCACCGACTGCCGGAACGAGTGCGTGAGGTCGTCCCAGGAGCCGCGGAGCTGCGGGACGCGAAGCCGCCAGGCCGCGAGCGAGGCGCGGACCCGCGCGAGCTCGTCGCCGAACCGCCGCTCCGCGAGCTGCACGGCGATGCGATGACCGTCCGTCGCCGGGATCACGTCGGCGCGCAGGCGCCAGGTCTCCCTCGGCCCGAGCTCGATGCGGTAGGTCACCTTCGAGTCCTCGGCGACGCCCCGCTCGGAGAGGACGACCTGCGTCAGGCCGTGGAAGCCGTTCTCGCTCGCCGAGAACACGAACTGGTTGTCCTCGGCCTCGTACACGGCCGGGATCGCGGCCGGAAGCGGGCCCGCGCGGTCGGGGTCGCCGAGAGCGAAGTCATACGCCTTCACGGCGAAGATGTCCGCGAAGTCGTTCCCGATCTCGAGCGCGAGGTCGAACGCCACCCGCCTCGGCGCGTGATTCGAGACGACGACGTGCTCCTGCATCGAGTCGCCGATGAAGCGCTCGCGCGCGATGGAGATCTCGTCGTGCGCGAGGTCGTCCACGACCGGGTTGCGGAGGAAGAAGGCGGCCGAGTAGTACTCCACCTTCCGCGACGAGAGCATGAGCGGCCGGGCGCCGTTGATTGTCAGCACCCACCGCGAGAGGAAGCGCGTGTCGTGGGCGAAGAGCCCCATCGTCGGCTCGCTGATGTCCCCGAGCTCGTCGGAGACGCAGAAGGTGGAGCCCTCGAGGATCGTCAGCGCCACTTAGTGTCCCTCCAAGGCAATACCAGCCTGCATGGGCACTAGCCGTCCTCGCGCACGATCAGGTCCTGGCTCGCCTGCTGGAGGGGCTTCACGACGATCTCGTCGACGACCATGTGCTCGGGCCGGGTGACGGCCCAGAGGATGCAGTCGGTGACGTCGTCCGGCGTCAGGTAGCGCACGCCGCGGTAGACCGCGTCCTTCTTCTCCCGCTCGCCGCGGAACCTGACGTCGGAGAACTCGGTGTCGCCGACCATGCCCGGGTCGACGGTCGTCACCCGGATCCGGCCGACGAGCTCCTTGCGCATGACCTCCGTGAGCGCGCGCACGGCGGTCTTCGTGCCGACGTACATCCCGCCGCCGGCATAGGACTCGCGCCCGGCCCACGACCCGAGGTTGACGATGTGACCGCGCCAGTCCTCCATGTGCGGGAGCACCAACCGGGTCATGCGCACGAGGCCGAGGACGTTCGTCTCGACCATGACCCTGTCGTCCTCGTCGGAGCCCTCCGCGATCTCCGTCCGCCCGAGGGCGAGGCCGGCGTTGTTCACCAGGATGTCGACGCGGCCGAACTCCTCGACGACGCGGGCGACGAAGGTGCGGGCGCTGGCGTCGTCGGTGACGTCGAGCGGGCCCACGACGTGGCCCTCCCCTCGGAGAGTCCGAACCGCCCCCTCGAGCCTCTCCGTGCGACGAGCTCCGAGCGCGACCCGGGCGCCCTCGGCCGCGAGCGCGCGGGCGGTCGTCAGCCCGATCCCGCTCGAGGCGCCGGTGACGATCGCCGTCCTGCCCTCCAACGCGCCCATCGCGGGAGACTACGTGGCGCCGACGGTCGCGTCGACGAGGTCGGCGAGCTCCCCGCCGTGGCGTCCGTGCGCGAGGCCCACGAGGTAGCAGAGGAGCGGGGCGTTCGTGCGCTCGCCGCTCTCGTGCGCGGCCACGCGCGCGAGCTCGAGCAGCTCGTCCATCTCGGCGCGGGAGAGATCGTAGCCGGAGGCGTCCTCGCCCACGGCGTCGGCGAGCTTCGCTCGCGCCTCCTCCAGCCATCCGTCCATGGCCGCAGCTTAGACTCTTGCCCGACGCATGAGGGTAGGTGTCGCGAGGGAGTCGGCTCCCGGGGAAACCAGGGTGGCCGTCGTGCCGGACACGGCGCGGCGGCTCGTCGGCGACGGCGTCGACGTGCTCGTGGAGCGGGGGGCCGGCGAGGCCGCCACGTTCCCGGACGCCGCCTACGAGGAGGCCGGCGCGCGCGTCGTCGGCGCCGACGAGCTCTACGCGGAAGCCGACGTCCTCTGCAAGGTCCGCAAGCCGTCCGCCGAGGAGGTGGAGCGCCTGCGCGCCGGGCAGGTGCTGGTCGCGCTCCTGCAGCCGCTGGTCGACGCGGACCTCGCCCGCGCGCTGGCCGAGCGCGGCGTCACGGCGTTCTCCCTCGATTCGATCCCACGGGTGACCAGGGCGCAGCCGATGGACGCGCTCTCGTCCCAGAGCACGGTCGCGGGTTACAAGGCCGCCATCCTCGCCGCGGAGCACCTGGGGAAGTTCTTTCCGATGCTCACGACCGCGGCCGGCACGATCCCGCCCGCCAAGATCCTCGTCCTCGGTGCCGGCGTGGCGGGCCTGCAGGCGATCGCCACCGCCCGGCGCCTCGGCGCAGTCGTCTCGGCCTTCGACGTGCGCCCTGTCGTGAAGGAGCAGGTGGAGAGCCTCGGCGCGATCTTCCTCGAGCTCGACGTCGAGGGTGCGGAGGGCGTCGGCGGCTACGCCGTCGCCCTTGCCGAGGACCAGCACGAGCGGGAGCAGCAGCTGATCGCCCACCACGCCGCCGGGTCCGACGCGGTGATCACGACCGCGCTCGTCCCGGGCCGCCCCGCGCCCGAGCTGATCACGGAGAGCGCCGTGGGCGGCATGCGCGCGGGCTCGGTGATCGTCGACCTGGCTGCGGAGGCGGGCGGCAACTGCGCGGCGACGAGGCCCGGGGAGACGGTCGTCGTCGGAGGCGTGACCGTCGTCGGCCACACGAACGTCCCGGCGACGATGCCGGTGCACGCGAGCCAGATGTACTCGCGGAACGTCCAGGCCTTTCTGGGCCTGATCGTCGTGGACGGCGCGCTCGCCCTCGACTTCGAGGACGAGATCGTGCGCGCGACGTGCGTCGCGCACGAGGGCAAGGTCGCCCGGGAGAGCGCATGACGGCTGAGCTGATCGCCTCCATCACGATCTTCGCGCTCGCCGTCTTCCTCGGCTTCGAGCTGATCGGGCGCGTGCCGACGCTCCTGCACACGCCGCTCATGTCCGGGACGAATGCGATCTCCGGGATCGTGCTCGTCGGCGCTCTGCTCGTCGCGGGCCAGGCCAAGTCCGGGTTGGAGGAGGCGGTCGCGTTCCTGGCCATCGTCTTCGCGACGGTGAACGTCGTCGGAGGGTTCCTCGTCACGGACCGCATGCTCGAGATGTTCAAGCGCCGGCCCGAGGAGCGCGAGGAGTGATCGCCCCGCTCGCGGTCGTCTCGCAGAACGTCGTCGACCTCATGTACGTCGTCGCGGCGATCCTGTTCGTCATCGGGATCAAGCGGCTTTCGTCCCCGACGACGGCGCGCTCCGGGAACATGCTGGCCGCCGTCGGGATGGTCATCGCCGTCGTCTTCACCATCCTCCTGCCCGAGGTCGCCCACTACTGGCTGATCGCCGCGGGCCTCGCCGTCGGGACGGCGATCGGAGCGGTCGCGGCCCGGCGCGTGAAGATGACCGCGATGCCGCAGATGGTGGCCGTCTTCAACGGCCTCGGCGGCGGCGCGTCCGTGCTAGTCGCGGTCTTCGAGTACCGCCGGCTCGCGCCCGAGCCGGGCGCGCTCGATGGCGACGTCCTCGGCGCGGCGCTCTTCTCGGCGCTCATCGGCGCGATCACCTTCAGCGGCAGCCTCGTCGCGTTCGCCAAGCTTCAGGAGCTCCTGCCCGGCCGCCCGCTCGTCTTTCCGGGCCAGCAGCCGCTGAACGCCGTCCTCCTCGCCGCCGCCCTGACCGCCGGAATCGCTGCGGGCATCGCCGAGGAGACGGTCTGGTGTTACCTCCTCGTCCTCGTCGCCCTGGCGCTCGGAGTGCTCTTCGTCCTCCCGATCGGGGGGGCCGACATGCCGGTCGTGATCGCGTTCCTGAACGCCTTCTCGGGCCTCTCGGCCGTCGGGGCGGGATTCGTGCTCTCCAACACCGCGCTCATCATCGGCGGGACGCTCGTCGGCGCCTCCGGAACCCTGCTCACGGTGATCATGAGCCGGGCGATGAACCGCTCGCTCGCGAACGTCCTCTTCGGCGCGTTCGGCGGCAGCCCGCCCAGCGAGGAGGCGGCCGGCGCCGCCGGACCCGATGCGAGGAGCTATCGCGAGGTGTCGGCCGAGGACTGCGCCGTCATGCTCGCCTACGCGACGAGGGTCGTCGTCGTCCCCGGCTACGGGCTCGCCGTCGCCCAGGCGCAGCACACCGTGCGAGAGCTGGCCGAGCTCCTGGAGAGGCGCGGCGTCGACGTGAAGTACGCCATCCACCCGGTCGCAGGGCGGATGCCGGGGCACATGAACGTGCTGCTCGCGGAGGCGAACGTCCCGTATCCGCAGCTGTACGACATGGAGGACATCAACCCGGAGTTCCCGCGGACGGACGTCGCGCTCGTCATCGGCGCGAACGACGTCACGAACCCGGCGGCCCGCGAGGACCCGGAGAGCCCTCTGTACGGAATGCCGATCCTGAACGTCGACGCCTCCGCGAACGTCGTCGTCCTCAAGCGGAGCATGAGCCCCGGCTTCGCCGGGATCGACAACGACCTCTTCTACCGGCCGAACACGGCGATGCTCTTCGGCGACGCCAAGGCGTCGGTCGACCAGCTCGTCGCCGCCGTGAAAGCGGCCTAGCGGTCCCGCTTGTCGCGCTTCACGGCGCGGAGCGCGTCGACGACGCCCGAGCCGAAGAAGCCGTTCCGCTTGCCTTCCGTCACGCAGCGGGGATCGGCGGCCGGGCAGGGCAGCGGGTCCGCCGTCTGGAGCAGGAAGGCCGACACGCGGTCAGGATTCATCTTCCCGCCCCACCACCAGCTCTTCCGTCCGAACTGGCTGACGACGAGCGCCGCCGCGCCGCTCACCTGTGCGGCCGCCTGGGACGTGCCCGCAAAGTATGCGTAGTAGGAGGCGTCGGGCCCGATGCACGGGTCGCAGAGGAGCCGAGGCACCTGGAAGGCGGCCGGCCAGGGGCCGAGCACGAGGCCGGCCGGAGGAACGCCCTGGAGGAAGTCGCCGCCGGGAGCCGTCAGGTCGACGAAGCCGAGGCCGTAGTTGGAGGGCGGCCCGGCCGCGAGCCCGTCGTTCATGCCGATCGAGGAGACGGTGAGCACGTGGGGCAGCCCGCTCGGCAGCCGGCTGCAGCCCTGGAGCGAGGGGGCGGACATGTCGAGCCCGTTGTTCCCGGCCGAGGCGACGATGGAGACGTCGCGACGGTGCGCATAGTCGACGGCCCGCTTCACGGCCTTGATGATCGTGCGCTGCGCGGGGTCGTTGCGGCAGAACGTGGTCGTCCCGCCGCTGAGCGCGCTGTCCACCGAGAAGCTCGAGTTCGCCACGTCGACGCCGTGTTCGGCCGCCCACACGTAGGAGCAGATGACCGCGTCGGCGAGGAAGATGTCAGCCGCGCCGCTCTTGACGCTCGCCTTGATCACGGCGAGCCTGACGTTCGGGGCGATGCCGACGATTCCGTAGCCGTTCGCCGCCGCGCCCACGATGCCGGCGACGTTCGTCCCGTGGCCCGAGTCGTCGTTCCACGCGGCCGGATCCTGGTTCGGCACGCCGCCGATGCAGGAGACGCTGCGCGAGGGATCGACGTTGTCCCTCAGGTCGATGTGGGTCGCGTCGACGCCGGTGTCGATCACGCCGACGAGGACCTTCGGGCTGCCGCCCGTGATCGCGTGCGCCGCGGGCGCGTCGATCCGCTGCGAGTACCACTGGAGCGGGGAGAACGTGTCGGCGTCCACGACCGGCGAGCTCGGCAACCCGTGGCCCGTCCAGCCCCAGCCGGTTGCCGTCGCGACGACGCTGCCCACGGGGGCGACGCCCTCGACACGGCGAGTTCGGTCGAGCTTCCCTGCGAAGGCCGGATCGTCGGACTCGGCGATGACGACGCCCACCTGCGGGTAGGCGGTGACGACCGAGCCGCCGGCCTTCGCCACGTCGTGCTTGGCGCCCCACACGCCCCAGCCGTGCTCCGGGTAGAGCACGACGTAGCGCTCTGCCGCCGCCGGAGCGACCAGTGCCAGCGCGAGGACGCCCACAAGCGCAAGCACGATGGAACGAATGGATACTGCTGGCCGCAAGCTCTTCTCCCTGTCGAACCTCTACCCGAAGGGCGCCGGGGCGCCCGTCAGACCGGACTATACGGACAGTCCGCGAGTTTGCATTCCCTCAGGTGGGGGAGGCGCTCGAACCCTCCCGGACTACGTGGAGACCTTGTAGACGGCGGCCGCTCCCGAGGCGATCGTCCAGCGCGTCATGAACGCGGCTCCGGGCGCGAGGCTCGTCGTCCAGTAGCTCGCGGCACGGCCCCTGATCCTGGCCAGCACCCGCCGGCTCTTGGAGTCGAGCCGCCCGTGCCGGAGGTAGGTGACCCCAGAGCGCGCATCCACCCAGATCAGCCGTCGTCCGCTGAGGGACGGGTTGCTCAGCCTCCCGATCTCCGTCCGGGCGAACACGCGCCTCGTCGAGTTCGCGAGCGTCCGGACGAAGATGCGAGACCGGTTGCGCGTCACGACGTGCCACGCCAGCCGCCCGTTGCGCAGGGACGGGCGTCCGAGATCGGCGCCCGGCGCGACCCTGGCGGGGTACTTCGTCGTGCCGCTCTCGAGGTCGCGCACGAGCAGGCGCTTCGAGTCGGCGCCGACGGAAACGAACGCCAGGTTGGGCCAGTCGAGGGCGGGCCGCGAGACTCCGTGGTCGGCGATTCTGGCCACCTCCGTCCGGTCCCGCCAGCGAACGACGCGGATGCCCCCCGCGTCGACGTAGGCGAGGTACTCGCCCGAGAGGGCCGGCTGTGCCGCGTCCGGGAAGACGACGTCGGGCTCGCCGGGGGGCCGCACGACAACGTCCCCGCCCTTCGTCTCGAAGGCGATCACGCCGCCGCTGACGGTCGGATCGAGCGCCGAGCCGGCGACCAGGGTCGCCCCGCCGGCAGCGGGGGCGAGGGCGAGCAGGACGGCGCAAACGACCAGCGCGACCACATTCGCCCTGAGGAGCGCCCCGCGGCGCCGGGTGAGCCGCTCCACGGCGGCGGTGGGATCCTCTGCCGGCCGCCGGGGCCAGACCACCATCGCCGCGCGGCCGGCGCCGTAGAGCGAGAAGCAGAGCGCCGCCGGCAGCGGCCGCGCGAGCGCGAGCGCGCCCGCGCAGGCGACCCAGAACGTCGACACGGGCTGGAAGGTGAAGAGGCCGGCGCCGAGTCCCGCGCCGTACCCGGTCGCCCAGACCGGCAGCGGCAGCTCGAAGCGCCAGCGGTCGGGCACCTGGCGGCGCGCCTGCGGAAGCGGGAGCCGCACCAGCCCGGCCTCGCGCGCCGCGGCGACGAGCGCGAGCGCGGCGGCCGCGAGCACCGCCTCCCGGGCGCCGACGCGGCTCCCGACGAAGCCGAGCGCGAGGCCGAGGGCCGCCGCGGCCGCGATCGCGGCCACCGCGAAGAGGGCCTGGGCGACGATCTGGCGCTTGCGGCTCCCGCACACGGCGGGAGTGAATGTCTCCAGCATCGAGAGTCCTCAGGGCGACCAGGCGCCCGAGACCCCTGCGACGAGCGCTGCGAGCGCGACCCCGATCTCGATCAGCACGGCAGCCCCGTGTCGTAGTACATGACGCAGTAGACCCGGCGCCCGCCCCAGCAGTACCCGACGAGCGACGCGTCGCCGTTGATCCGGCGCCGGCTGCGCGAGCAGCAATCCACGAGCTTGCGGATCTGCCCGCCGCAGCAGCGGAACCAGGCCCCCTGGACGCGGAGGTCCTTGAGCCCCTTGACCTCGGCGGTCCAGTCCTCGCAGATGCGCGTCCGCGGCGCCGGAGCCAGCACCTCGCCGTCCGGGCCGCGGAGGCGGTTGCCGTTGCCGTCGAGCGCGTGGCCGGCCGAGTCGACGATCCGGCCGAGGTTGTCGATCGGCCTGCCGCTCTGCGGGTGGAGCGGAAGGCCCTTGCGGTCGATGCGGGCGAGCGGCGGGTACGGGCTCGGGCACGAGCCGGTCGTCCAGATGTGGCCGCAGAAGTGGAAGGCCTCGGCCTCGTCGGGCTTGACGGCGGCGGCGACGGCGGAGCCACCGGCGACGGCGAGGGCGGCGGCGCTCAGGCGGCCCAGGAAGGAGCGGCGCGTGGTGGACTCGGCCAGCTTCGCCGAGAGCTTCTCCGCCTGCCGGTCGAGCGCGGAGGCCCCGCGTTCAGGCGGCTGCATGAACCCGGGCTCTGCCCGTGTCGAGAAGCGTCTCGAGCTCCTCCAGCGTGTTCACGGTTCCCTTGGCGGCGACGACGCCGTCGACGAGGTGGACGACGAACGGCGTCCCCGGCACGTTCCAGCGGGCGAAGGCGTCCTCCTCGAGCTCCTCCTCGACGACCCGAACCGTGAGGCCCCGGCGGGCGAGCGCCGCCACCCCGGCGCTGAGCTGGCGGCAGATGCGACACGTGGACGAGAAGAAGAAGACCACCTCGGAGCCCCGGCCGCGAAGACCGTCGAGCGCGGGAGCTGCCTGACCGAGCTGCGGCCCCTCCTCGGCCAGCTCGAAGGGCACCCTTGGCCCGATCCGGAGCGTCAGCACGCCCACCTGGCGGTAGAGCGCGAGGACGAGCAGCGACAGCAGGACGACCGCGCCCGAGAGGAGCACGAGCATCACCGCGACCACGGAGTCGGCGGAGACGGAGAGGTCGAGGCTGCCGCCGAAAGCCGCCACCAGGGCGAGCGCCGTGAAGGCGCCCGCGCGGAGCAGCAGGTGCGTCGTGCGCCCTTCGGAGGCGCCGAAGCAACCGCACCGCAGCCGCTCGACGCCGCGGAGGCGCGCCCACCCCAGCGCGGCGAGGAAGCCGACGCCGAGGGCGACCGCGGCGTAGGCGCTCGCAGGCATGCCGACGCCGACGAGGAGAAGAACGCCGACGACCGCCTCCGCCGCCACGACGGCCCAGGCGGCCGGGCGGGCGTAGCGCGCGGGCAGGCCGTACGCGGTCAGCCAGTCGGGCAGGTCCTCCCGCCGGCGCAGCTTGGCTGCCGCTGCCCAGAGGAGGAGAAGGCCGACGACGATCTGGGCGATGGTCGACAAGTCAATCACTGTAGGAGCTAATCGGTGGACATGCGCCGGGGCGAAAGAGTCTTCATCAAATCCTCACGAAGCCGTGCGGTTAAGGTTTCGGGCGATTTGCGCCTGTCCCTTCCCACGCTACCCGTATGAGCGAGCGCCCACGCCTGGTGGGCTTGAACCACGTCGCGCTCGAGGTCGGGGACGTCGAAGAGGCGCTCGCGTTCTACGGCCGGATCTTCGACATCGAGCTGCGCGGGCGGGCGCCCAGCATGGCCTTTGTCGATATGGGCGACCAGTTCCTCGCGCTCGGCGAGGGCCGGAGGCAGCCGCCGGACGAGCACCGCCACCTCGGGCTCGTGGTCGACGACAAGGAGGCCGTGCGGCGCGCCCTGGCGGCGGCTGGCGTCGAGATCCTCCCCGGCCGAGGCCTCGACTTCCGCGACCCCTGGGGGAACCGAATCCAGGTCGTCGACTACCGGGAGGTCCAGTTCACGAAAGCTCCCGAGGTCCTGAGCGGCATGGAGCTCCGGGACCTCGGCAAGACCGACAGCGCCCTCGAGGAGCTTCGCCGCAAGGGGCTCGCGCCGGACTAGAACCGCGCCGAACGTCGTTTGAAGGAGCATGTCCACGACGTTCGATCGAGCGCGTCGCCGAAGGGCGTACGCCCGCCTCGCCCGCGTCGTCCGGAGACGCGGGCCTCGCGAGCTGCTGCCGCTCGACGAGGCGACGCGGCGCCTGCGGCCGTTCGCGCGAACCTACGTCGGTCTTCGGCCCATCCCGGTGAGCCGGATCGTCGGAACGGACAGTCGCGGGAGCGACTTCGACCGCGATTTCCAGCCCCGGCGGCCCGGCCTTCGCGACCGCTGGCAGCAGGTCGAGCGAGCATTTCCCGATGCCGCCTTCCCCCCGATCGTCGCCTACCAGCTCGGGGACGTCTACTTCGTGATCGACGGCCACCATCGCGTCGCCATCGCCCGCCAGATGGGGATGGAGACGATCGACGCGGAGGTGACGGAGCTGAAGGCGCGCTGGCACCTCCCCCCGGAGGCGGACGTCGTCGAGCTCATCCACGCCGAGCAGGAGCGGATCTTCATGGAGCAGAGCGGCCTCGGAGAGATCCACCCGGGGCTCCGCATGCGCTTCAGCCGGCCGGTCGGCTACATCCAGCTTCTCGAGACGGTGCAGCTCCACGGATACCACCTGATGCAGGCGGCTGGGCGTGTCGTCCCCCAGGCCGAGATCGCAGTCGAGTGGTACGAGAGCGTCTACCTCCCGACCGTGGACGCGATTCACGCCGAAGGGCTCGACGATGTCTGCCCCGGGGCGACCGACCCGGATCGCTTCCTCTGGGTCTGGCACCGCCGCCGCGAGCTGATGCCCGAGTACGGCTGTCAGCCGCTGGAGGAAGCCGCGCGCCGGGCCACCGAGCAGCTCGCCCGGGGCCGGCGCCGGGTTAGCCGGCGGACTCGGCGCTCCGGAGCCCTCGCAGCGCCCAGAGGCTGAGAAGGACTACCGCGGCGGCGGCGATGGCGAAGGCGGCGCCGACGTCGGTGGGCTCGCCGGCGAAGAGGCCGCGGCCGGCCTCGAGCAGGAAGGTCGCGGGGTTGACGGACGCGACCGCATGGATCCAGCCGTCCAGGAGCTCGAGCGGCACGTAGACCGGGGCGAGGAAGAGCGTCAGGAAGACCGGCACCTGCATGAGCGGGCCGGCCTGGAGGGTGCGGAAGCGCATCGCGATCCCCGACGCCCAGAGCACGGCCGCGACGTTGACGAGGAGCCCGAGGAGGACGAGCGCGAAGAGCTCGGCCGCGTCGCCGAGCACCTCCATCCCCGAGATGAGCGCGACGACGAGGACGACCGAGGCCGTCGCAGCCCAGCGGACGAGCGCGACGAGCGCGTAGCCGGCGATGATCCCGGTCCGCCGCGGCGCCGCGAGCAGGAGCCGGCGCGCAAACCCGCTCTCGAAGTCCCGCGCGATGGCGAAGCCGTTGAAGATCCCGCCGAAGGCCGCCGACTGGAGGAAGACGAAGACGAACTGGAAGGCCGTGTAGCCGGCCGGGAAGTCGAACCCGGGAACGTCGGCGACTCGCGAGAGCCCGCCGGCGAACGCGGTGAAGAAGAAGAGCGGGAAGAGGAGCGAGGGCACGAGGATGGACGGGTTCGTGAACGCGTTGTGGATCCCGCGCCAGGCGACGGCGAGCGCGACGGAGACGAAGGCCCTCACGACCGCGCCAGCCTTCCCTTCAACGCGACGCTGGCAGCCGCCAGCGCCAGAGCGGCGATCCCCGCGGCGAGGCCGAACCCGAGCGCGAGCGCCTGGGCGTCCCAGCCCGTGATGATCAGGCTCCTGATGCCCTCGATCAGGTACGAGACCGGGTTGATGGTCGCCACGATGCGGAACCACTCGATCTCGATCAGGTTCCGCGGCAGGTTCATGGACGAGAGGAAGAGGAAGACAAAGAAAAGCGGGAAGAGCGCCTGGATCGCCTCGCCCGAGCCGGTGCGGAGCGCGAGGAAGGCGCCGATCGCGCCGAACGCCAGCGCGACGAGCAGGCCGAGGAACACGATCAGGAACACGCCCGCGAGGCCGCTCTCGGGCCGCACGCCCGCAAGGAGCCCGACGGTGAGGTAGAGCGTCGCCTGGATCAACGCGAGCGCGATCACGCCGGCGAGCTGGCCGAGGAGGAGCGCCGCGCTCAGCATCGGCGTGAGCGCCAGGCGGTTGAGGAACCCGGTCTGGATGTCGCGCGCGAGATCGGTGCCGGCGTTCGTCGTGGCGAAGAGCGCGCCCTGCATGAACGTGAACGCCAGGGCGAAGTCGAGGTACGAGTCGGCCGGGAAGCCCGGGATCCGAGCGGCCGACTCGAGTCCGCCGACGTTCACGGCGAGCAGGATGAGCGGAAAGACGAACGACGGCACGACGTTCAACGGCTGCCGCAGGGTCCGAAGGACGGAGCGGCGCGCGAGGTAGCCGACCTGGAGGAGCAGGGGGCTGCTCACGTCGCCGCGGGCGCCGCCTCGGGCTGCGGCTCGGGCTCCGGCTCGGCCTCGTCGCCGGCGCCCTCGAGCGAACGGCCGGTCTTCGCCAGGAAGACGTCGTCGAGCGTCGGCGCGTGGAGCTGGAGGTGCTGCAGGTGGAGGCCCTCGGCGTCGAGCGCGCGGACGACGTCGGCCAGCGCCTCCTCGCCGCCGTCGAGCCGGACCGACGCGCCCTTCGGCGAGCCCGGGACCGGGTCGCCGAAACGCTCGAGCGTCCGCGCGACCGCGCCCAGCTCGGCCGGGTCGGCGGGAATGGCCTCGACGCTCGGCCGGCCGATCTCGGCCTTGAGCGCCGCGGGCGTGCCCGAGGCGACGATGCGGCCGTGGTCGATGATCCCGACCCGGTCGGCGAGGACGTCGGCTTCCTCCAGGTACTGCGTCGTGAGGAAGACGGTGACCCCCTCGTCGCGCGCGAGCCGGGCCACCTCCGCCCAGAGGGCATTCCGGCTTTGCGGGTCGAGGCCGGTCGTCGGCTCGTCGAGGAAGAGGATGCTCGGCTCGTGCACGAGCGCGAGCGCCAGGTCGAGACGGCGCTTCATGCCGCCGGAGTACGTCTTCACCTTGCGGTCGGCGGCTTCGGTCAGACCTACCCGCTCGAGCAGCTCCTCGCTCCGCCGTCGCCTTCGCGCCTTGGGCATGCCGTGCAGCGCCGTCTGGAGGCGCAGGTGCTCCCGCCCGCTGAGGAGCGGGTCGAGGGCAGCCTCCTGGAGCGCGGCGCCGATCGCCGCCCGCACCTGTGCGCCCTCGTGGACGACGTCGAAGCCGGCCACGCGCGCGACACCAGCCGTCGGCGGCAGGAGCGTCGTCAGCATGTGCACGGTCGTCGACTTTCCGGCGCCGTTCGGTCCGAGGAAGCCGTAGATCTCACCGGGCGCCACGACGAGGTCGATCCCGTCGACCGCGCGGATCCCGCCCTTGAACTCGCGTGCCAGGCCCTCCGCCCGGATTCCGTGCTCGTCGCGCATGCAGGCAGGCTAGCAAAAACTTGAGCTTGTCAAGTGTTTAGTTCATCAAGTATAATCCCTACGATGGCGGTCACGACAGAGCCTGCAACGGACGTCGCCCGTGAGGCCTGGGAGCTGCTTTTCAGGGTCGCGAAGGCGAAGCACGCAGTCCTGAGCGCGCAGCTGGCGGAGCTCGATCTCACCCCGGTCCAGGCGCACGCGCTGAGACGGCTCGATCCGGAGCAGCCGCTGGGCATGAGCGCGCTCGCGGACGCGCTCTACTGCCACGCCTCCAACGTCACCGGGATCGTCGACCGCCTCGAGTCGCGCGGCCTCGTCGAACGTACGCCGGGAGCCGAGGACCGGCGCGTCAAGACGCTCGTCCTCACGCCCGAGGGCGCCGAGGTCCGCGCCCGCGTCAGCGAGCTCCTGAGCGAGCCGCCGGCCGCCCTCGCGGCGCTCCCGGCGGGCGACCAGAGGGCGCTGCGGGACATTCTCCGCCGCGCGCTCGCTGACGAGATCACTACAGTCCGACCATGACCGTCGGCGCCCAGGCGCTGCCCGACACGGCGAGGCTCGAGGCGTGGATTCGCTTCCTGCGCGCGCACGCGGCGCTGACCCGGGAGCTCTCGGCCGAGCTCGTCGCCGAGCACGGGCTGACGATCAACGACTACGAGGTCCTCCTCCACTTGGCGCGCGCCCCGGAGAAGCGGATGCGGCGGGTCGACCTCGCCGAGTCCGTTCTCCTGACCGCCTCGGGGATCACGCGCCTGCTGGAGGGGCTCGAGCGCGCCGGCCTCGTCGAGCGCGTCCTGTGCGAGTCCGACCGCCGGGTGGTCTACGCGAAGCTCACGGCGGACGGCTACGAGAAGCTCCGCCAGGCCTCGCGCACGCACGTCGCCGGGATCGAGTCGCTCTTCATCGGCCGCTTCACGGACGACGAACGGCGCACGCTCTCCACGCTGCTCGCCCGCCTTCCCGGCGCAGCCGCCGAGACCGACGGCGACTGCGAGCCGCCCGAAGAGGCCTAGAGACCGCGGCGCTCGTCGCCGGCGAAGATCCGCATCGGCAGTCCCGCGAGCGGCTCGCCGCCCTCCGCCGTGACGAGCCACGTGTCCTGCATGTAGAGGCACGCCCTCCCGTCCTCGGCGATCGCGTGGGGGTGCATCGAGAAGACCATGTTCTCGGCCAGCTCCGTCTCGACGCCCTCGCCGATCTTCGGGAACTCGATCATGGTCATCCCGATCGAGTGCCCGGTCACGTGCCCCAGGGCGAAGCCCCGCTCGACGAAGCCGCGCGAGACCGCCCGGTGGACGTCGTGCGCGGACGCGCCCGGCCGCATGGCCGACCCGGCGGCCTCGGAGTACTCCTCGTAGGCCTCGAGCATCAGCTTCACGTCGTCACGCGGCCCCCCGTCGGCGATCGCGCGCGAGACCTCCACCCAATGGCCGCCGGGCCCGGCGATCTCGAGCGAGGGCAGGACGAGGTCTCCCGGCTGGACGCGTCGCTCGCCACTCGCGATGCGGAACTCCGGCTCGGCCGCCCCACCCTCGCCGACGAGCACCATGTCCATCGTGAGCCGACCGCAGCCCTGCTCGACGAAGTAGCGCTCGCAGGGGGCGAGCAGCTCCGCCTCGGTCCTCCCGGGCGCGAACTCCTCGAGGAAGAGCCAGAAGCCCTCGGTGTTGATCCGGACGCTGTCGCGCACCGAGGCGAGCTCCTCGTCGCTCTTGACCGCCCGAGCGTGGTCGAACTCGACGTCGAAGGCGAAGAGCTCGGGCCCACCGTCGGCGAGCGCCCGGTAGTCACGGACGGGCATCACGTAGTCGAGCCCGTAGACGCCGAGCCGCTTCCAGCCGCGGTCCCGAGCCCGCTCGCGGAGCCAGGCGCCGGGCGTGTCGACGAAGACGTGCTCGTCGATCCACGTCGTGCCGTGCTCCCCGACGTAGCGCGCCTCGCTCGGGAAGACGATCGCCGGCTCGCCCTCGAGCGGCAGCAGCACGTACGCGTACCGGTGGACGATGACGAAGCCGGACAGGTACGTCACCGCGCCCTCGAAGCCCGTGTACTCGCTGCCCGCGACGACGGCGGCGTCCAGGTCGTTCCGCGCGAGCGCCTCCCGGACGTTCCGGTAGCGGCGCTCGACGTCAGCGGTCACTGTTGCCACGATGCCTCCAGTCCCTTGATCAGCGCGACCACGGCCGCGTTCAGCGGCGTGGGCACTCCGCGCGCCTGCCCGAAGCGGACGATGCCGCCGTTCAGGTAGTCGACCTCCGTCTGCCGCCGCGCCTCGACGTCCTGGAGCATGCTCGCCCTGTGGTCGTAGGCGACGTCGGGGCGGGCGGCGTAGTCGATCAGCTCCTCCGGGTCGGCGTCCAGGGCGATGCCCTCCGCGGCCGCCACCGCCTTCCCCTCGTCGACGAGGCCGCTGACGAGTCGGCGCAGCGCCTCGTCCTCGCAGACGCGGCCGTGGGTCAGCCCGGTGAGCGCGCCGACGGGGTTGGTGGCGGCATTGAAGATCACCTTGCGCCACTGCGGCCCGCGTGCGTCGGCGACCGCGACGGTCGGCATTCCGGCGCGAGTACAGGCCTCCGCGAGCCGCTCGACCTCCTCGTCCGAGGCGGGGCTCGGCTCGAACGGGCCGATGGTCGTGTCGCCCTCGACGTCCCAGTGGACGTGGCCGGGCTCGACGACGTGGCCGGCCGGGAAGGTCGTCCCGCGGATCACCCGAGGGACGTGCTCGGCGATCGCCTCCTCGTTCCCGAGGCCGTTCTGGACGGAGCAGACGGCGCCCTCCTCGAGCGCGTGCGCGACCGCGGCCGTCGCGACGTCCGTGTGCATGCTCTTCGTCGCCACGATCGCGAGCTCACAGGGAGGGAGCTCCGAGGCGTCCGTCGTCGCCTGCGGCCGGCCGACCAGGTCGCGGGCGCCGGAGAGCCGGAGGCCGCGCTCCCGGATCGCACCGACGTGCTCGGCGTCGAGGTCGAAGGCCCAGACCTCGACGTCGTCGAGCTGGGCCAGCGACGCCGCGAAGAGGGAGCCGACGGCACCGCAGCCGACGACGCAGACCTTCAACGCGGGAGCCTCAGCGTGACCTCACGGCCGCCCGTGAGCCCTCGCGGCCGAAAGAGGAGGATCAGCGCCATGACGACGCCCAGCGTAACCAGCCGCGTGCCGGTGGGGACGTTCAGCTCGCCGAAGCCCAGGCCGAGCCCGCTCTCGGCGGTGAGGAGGAGGGAGTTGACCCCGCTCACGAGCAGGGCGCC
>Ga0268386_10000595_pt1 | contig 23207 bp, 16 predicted proteins | sample RVTome_15_FD_200260 | JGI IMG/M metagenome (GOLD analysis project Ga0268386, IMG submission 200260) | Soil microbial communities from uranium-contaminated site in the Upper Colorado River Basin, Wyoming, United States - RVT150D86... ...
AGTGATGTCGTTGACGCACGAGTAACCAAGAACATAACTCAAAGGATCGTCGCTGCCTGAGAGTTTGTGTGCGAGGCGTCCGATCACTACCCCAAGCTCACCTTCATGTTCGACCTGTTGTGAAGCCTCCGGCAACTCGATCTGTTCGCGCGAACCAATCACCGCTGATGGCGCCTTTAGAAACAGCAGTGGTTCATCAGGCATCTTGTTGCCCAGCTCAGCGGCATGCTCGCGGTAGTTTCTGCCGACACAAACGATCTTTGAAGGCGCAACGGGCGCGAGGAGTTTCACCTCACTAACATCGAGCACGCCTCGCTCGTTAAAGCGTTCAACACGCTCGAAGTTGTAGTCATCCGAAAGAGGAGAGACTTTCGACCCGTCCAACAATGCATAGCGAGGCGCACCGAGACTCCTGTGTGAAATGCGACAGAGTTTCATAGAGTTAAGGCGCCTTTTCCGATCCGACCTCGGAAGGTGGGCTGACATTTCCAGTCTTGTCAACAGCCGTCACGTAGTAGTAATAGGTTTTACCAGGCTCAACCCTCTCATCCTGATAAGTCGTCCGCGTCAATAGTGCCTGGTTCAGTTTGGTCCAATTTTGTTTTGGCAGATCGGGATCGGTCGAGCGATAAATATTGTAACCGGCAATATCTGACTCTTTGTTGGCGGCAAAAAAGATCGCCAGCCTTGCCGACGATGGTTCCGGCGCCGCCACACTTGGCCTTTCCGGAGCAGCGGGCGGAAAAATGTCTCGGGGCGAAACAGGGACAAAGTTTGAGTTCAGACTTTCTACCTGCGCGCCTCCTGTTCCGAGTGACACTGACCGGACGACGTAGTTGTAGTCCTTGCCAAATTGGAAGTTCTTATCGGCGTATTCCGTACCTGAAATAAGTGCTGAGTTGATTGCCTGATGACCGAGTTCCGTCTGCGACTCATCAGTTCGGTACACGTTGTAGCCCAGCAGATTCACAGGCGTTGAGCCATCGATGTTGGCCGTAGGTGGTTGCCATGAAATTGTAATTGAATCTTCTACGACACTTGGCGTGGCTGAAAGTGTGGGCGCTTGCGCGATACGCACAGCCGGTTCAATGCTCAAAAAGTTAGAGAATGCCGCTCGTTGGCCCGACGCATTAACGTAGCGAAGCGCGTAACGAAGCCGCGTGGGCTGTCCGGCAAGTTCAAGTACATCCCTGTACGTAAGGCTATCACCTGCAGTCTGGATCTGTTCAAAGGTGACAGAACCAACGAGCGTTGCGCGCGCCGAAAATTCATCTTCGGTAAGGGCAAGCGGCGCGCCGGGTCTTTCCGCGAGCCTGTAAACGTCGATCCTTCGGATGCTCTGCACACTGCTGTCAGGCGCGTTTCGTTGTGGCGCAGGCCAACTAAGGATCACTTCGTTGCCTTGTTGTGCGCCTGAAAGAAACTCCGTGCGTTGTTGGACGCGTTCGACTGGAGGAAGCGGCGGCCTTCGTTTGCCGCAGCCTGGCGTAACCAGGAGCCCAACCACAAAGGCACAAAGACACAAGGCTTTGAGAAGCTGATTCATTCTTGATTTGTGTTTTGGTGCCTTGGTGGTTAAAGGTTGCTTCACAGAATGTAACGACTGAGATCCTGATCCTTAACCGTCTCCGAGAGCATTCCGGACACATAAGCCGCGTCGATCCGCCGCTGTTTCGGATCGAGGTCAGGACCTTCAAAGCTGATCTCTTCCAACAGTTTTTCCATGATTGTTTGCAGACGACGTGCACCGATGTCTTCAGTCTGTTGGTTGACCTGAGCGGCGAAGTTGGCAATCGAATCGATCGCGTCAGACGTAAACTCGATCGTCACGCCTTCGGTCTCCATCATTGCCTGATACTGTTTTATGAGCGCGTTACGCGGTTCTGTCAGAATACGTTTGAAGTCTTCGATTGTTAGCGACTCAAGCTCGACGCGAATCGGAAAGCGCCCTTGAAGCTCCGGAATCAGGTCTGAAGGCTTTGAGACGTGAAATGCGCCGGCCGCAATGAAGAGGATGTGGTCCGTTCGGACCATTCCGTAACGACTATTAACAGTTGTTCCCTCAACGATAGGAAGAATGTCACGCTGTACGCCCTCACGAGAAACATCCGGACCATGTCCCGACTCTCGTCCGGCGATCTTATCGATCTCATCGAGAAAGATAATTCCCGAATTCTCCACTCGTTCGATCGCGGCGCGCGCGACCTGGTCCATATCGATGAGGCGCTCTTCTTCTTCCTGCATCAGATATTCCATCGCCTCGTCGACGCGCAGCTTCCGTCTCTTGGTACGCCCTTGAAACAGGTTGCCCAACATGTCTTTCATGTTGATACCCATTTCTTCGACGCCCTGAGGTCCAGCCAGCTCGATCACGGGAAAGTTTTTTTCTCTGACTTCAAGTTCAACAAGTCGATTGTCGAGCTTGCCGCTGCGTAGTTGCGTTCGCAATTTTTCTCGCGTCCGTTGAAATTGCTCGTCGCGCGCCGGAGCATCCAGTTCAGTTGACTGTTCTTCGCTGGTGTCCGCATCGAAATCGTAAAAACCCGAAACCGAGCGCGGCGGAGGCAGCAGCAAGTCGAGGATTCGTTCCTCGACATTCAGTTCGGCTTTTTCCGCGATCTCTTCGCTCTTCTCCTGACGCGTCATCTCAACAGAGATCTCCGTGAGATCGCGGATCATGCTCTCCACATCGCGTCCGACGTAACCAACTTCAGTAAACTTCGAAGCTTCGACTTTTAGAAATGGCGAGCTGGACATACGGGCCAGGCGACGCGCGATTTCGGTTTTGCCAACGCCTGTCGAGCCGATCATGATGATGTTCTTTGGCATCACGTCGACTGCCATTTCGGGCGCGAGTTTTTGCCGGCGCACGCGATTTCGCAAGGCAATTGCCACTGCCCGTTTTGCGTTGCGCTGACCAACCACGTGCTTGTCGAGTTCGGTCACGATCTGACGAGGCGACATCTCGTCGAGCCGAGTTTCCTCATCCACTTCTCCAGCAAGGTAGATAACCATTGTTACTAAAGCAGCTTTCTAAATCTTCAAAGTTCTTCTACGACGATGTTTTGATTCGAATAAATGCAGATTTCGCCGGCAATGCGAAGCGCTTCCACAGCAATGTCACGAGCAGTGAGATTCGTGTTCTTGATAAGCGCACGAGCGGCGGCGAGGGCATAAGAGCCGCCTGAGCCAATCGCCAGTACGCCTTCATCCGGTGCGATCACATCGCCATTTCCGGACAAAAGAAAAGAAGCCTTTTTGTCAGCGACAACTAAAAGCGCTTCGAGATGGCGTAACATCTTGTCTGTACGCCATTCTTTGCTGAGTTCAATCGCCGCTCTTTCGAGATTCCCGTGATATTGCTCGAGCTTGCTTTCGAATCGCGTCAAAAGGGCAAAAGCATCTCCGGTTGCACCTGCGAAGCCGGCCAGAATCTGATCGTTATAGAGCCGCCGGACCTTTTTTGCGCTCGCTTTCATAACGGTCTCGCCAAGTGTTACCTGCCCGTCCCCCGCAAGCGCAACCTGAGCGTCTTTCCTCACGAGGAGTACCGTAGTGCTACGCACCCTATTATTTTCTTTCTGCATTCTTCTTTGCTGAGACTATAGGAACTCGTTTGAATGTAAGTCAAGGAGATGAGTTATGATACGCGAGTGAAATGATTGCCGATTGGCAATGGCCCAGAGTGCAAACAAAGAGCATGAACACACGACCTCGCATCGGTATCACGATGCGCACAGAACACGCAACCGATCGATTCTATCTTTCGCGTCACTATAGTGAGGCCGTCGAGGCGGCTGGTCGTGCTCCATTGCATATTAGTCTTATTCCAAACTTTGACTACATCGAGTCAGTTGTCGATGGAGCAAATCTAAATCGCGACGGCCTGGACCACAGATGGAGTGATCGAGGCACTGGAAGATCCACGGCCCGACCGGTTTGTTATGGCGGTTCAATGGCATCCAGAGCTTGGTTGGGAGGATGATGCTTTTTCCCAGCGGCTGTTTAAGTTGTTTGTGAACTACGCAACAACTGCTCGCGAATCAGATCTAGCTTCACTCTCCACGCCTGCATGAATCCATCGAATACCGGGAAGGGAACTGAAACACTCGTGCAAAACGGCAAGCTAGGTTTGGCGGATCGAGTTGCGCTTGTCACCGGAGGATCGCGAGGTATCGGAAAAGCAGTCGTCGCGCTTCTCGCTTCATTCGGCGCACACGTTGTCGTGAATTACGTAAAACATGAAGAAGCTGCGATGTCTACCGTCGACATGGCGAGGGCGCGCGGTGTCAAAGCCCTGGCTATTCGGGCAGATGTGTCGCAAATTGAAGAAGCGGAGCGGCTCGTTCAGCAAACTGTCGATCATTTCGGACGAATAGACTTCCTGATTTGTAACGCCGGTCTCTGGGATGGTGGTCCTGTTGAGTTGATCTCGGAAGAGCTCTGGGATAAGACGCTCGACATCAATCTCAAAGGCACGTGGTCGGTTTGTCGCGCTGCGGTTCCGCTGATGAAGAAACAGCGATATGGCCGGATTGTAATCGTGAGTTCCACCGCTGGGCAGCGGGGCGAAGCTTATGTTTCCAACTATGCGGCATCAAAAGGCGGCCAGATCTCTTTTACGAAGTCCCTTTCCCATGAATTGGGGGCTTTCGGCATCAATGTTAACTGCGTGGCGCCAGGGTGGGTCAAAACAGAGATGACTGAAGCTGTTTTTGCTGACAAGGAGATGCTCGAGTCGATCAAAAAGAGCATTCCGTTAGGCAACGTTGCAACGCCGGAGGAGATTGCGGGGCCAATAGTCTTTCTGTGCACGGAATGGGCAGATCACGTAACAGGCGAAGTACTGAACGTGAATGGCGGATCAGTCTTATGCGGCTAGTGTCCTGTCTCTAAAGTTCGCTGAGAAAGCGGAGCGGGCCATTAGCCCGACCGTCAGAGAGGGCTCTGCCTTTTATGCCGCTAAACGAATGAGCCCTCCTAACGGTCGGGCTAATGCCCCGATGATCAATTCAGCGAACTTTAAAGACACCACACTAGTAGAAACCTCAAGTATGACTTTAACCTGGCTTTGCACGAAAAGTAATAAGAACCGGCTTCTTTGTGCTATCTCTGTGTCCTCTGTGTCTCTGTGGTGGCTTATTTCCCGGCAAAAACTCACCACCGAGACACAGAGAACACAGAGATAGCACAGAGAAATCAGTGCGCAAGGAACTCTTCCTGCAAAGCCACTTTAACTCTCGAGAGAAAGCGATAAAGATCTTATGAAGAGGTCGGTGTCAGTTCAGTTGGGACTTGAGAGGCTACTTAAAGAAATTCCTCCGGCGATCAGAGGCGCGCGAGTCGGACTGATCTGCAATCAAGCATCTGTGGACCATGGTTACCGGCATGCCGCAGATCTGTTGCACCAGCATCCAGACATTCAGTTGCGGGCCCTCTTTGGTCCACAGCACGGAATCCGCGGCGACGTTCAGGACAACATGATCGAAACAGGCCATAGCGCGGATGGCAAGACAGGGCTTCCGGTACATTCACTCTACAGCGAAACGAGAGAGCCGACTGATGCGATGCTTCGAGACATCGACGCGCTGATATTCGATATGCAGGACGTCGGGTGTCGAATTTATACGTTTGTGTATACGCTGGCGAACTGCATGCGAGCTGCGCGCAGGTTGGGAAAGAAAGTGATTGTTTGCGATCGTCCGAATCCAATAAACGGCATCAGCGTTGCGGGCAATATTCTTGAACCTCAATATGCGTCGTTTGTTGGCCAGTTCCCGCTGCCTACTCGGCACGGAATGACGGTCGGCGAGTTGGCCCAGATGTTCGGCGAACACTTTAACCTCCGCTGTGATTTGGAAGTGACTCCGATGTCTGGATGGAAGCGAGAGTTTTGGCATGATGAGACCGATGTGCCATGGGTGATGCCTTCGCCAAACATGCCGGCTCTTGATACGGCTACTGTTTTTCCTGGTACCGTCCATTTCGAAGGCACACAGGTTTCTGAGGGTAGAGGAACGACAAAGCCTTTCGAGCTGATTGGCGCGCCTTACATCGATCCTGATGCTTATGCAGAACGACTAAATGCGCTTGGATTAGCGGGTGTATTCTTTAGGAGCTGTGTATTCCAACCAACATTTCAGAAGCATGCAGGCGTCAGTTGCGGCGGAGTGCAGATTCATGTAACTGACAGAAATTCATTTGAGCCGTGGTTCGCGGGCATTGCGATGGTGAAGTTTGCGCACGATATGTACAGAGACGACTTTCGCTGGAAGGAACCGCCGTACGAGTATGTCTACGACAAGAATCCATTCGACGTGATCAGCGGAACTGCGAAGATTAGAGAGGCGTTTGAAAAGGGAATCGAACTGGATGCGATTGCGGAAGAAACAAAAGCACCGCTTGCTGAGTTTAAAGAATTACGTGAGGCGTGTCTGCTGTATCGATAGAGAGCTAACGCCGGACATTAAAGGTCGCAATGCCGACGGCTAAAGTTAATGCTTAACTTCGAGGGGTTTTCTCTTCGCACCTCTGCGCCTCTGCGGTGAGGAAGTCGTTGAATTAGGACTTAGCAGCGCAGAGGTAGGTAGTGTCATAGTTTGGGATTTCTCTGTGCAGCCTCTGTGTCCTCTGTGTCTCGGTGGTTCAACTTTGCCAAGAAAAATCACCATCAGAGACACCGAGGACACAGAGGTTGCACAGAGAAGAAATTCAATTCAAGACACCACTCAGAGGTACGCAGAGTTGAATAGAAGCGCTCTATTAATGTAAAAGCTTAAGCGCCTACTTCAAGGTTTGGAGGATCGATTTGGTTAAGACTGAACGTACGCGGGGCGAGGACGCGGAACCAACGCCCGGTTTTGCCTGGCTGATTGGAACGGCGGCCTGGTTTATTCCTGGCATTGGTCACATTCTTCAAAAGCGATGGGTTCGAGCTGCCTTAATGGGTGGATCCGTTTGGCTCTGCTTCTTTTTGGGGCTGAGAATGGGTGGACACATGTTTGACCTCTCAACCGGTCAGGGATCATCAACCCTTCTTCAAGTTCCGCCAATGATTGCCAACCTTGGCACGGGGGCGCTTTACATCGTTTTCTGGTTGCTGGGAACAGGCTTCGCCGACGATCCGCAACAAGCAGCGCGAACAACCTATGAGTATGGCAACACTTTTTTGCTGATTGCCGGGCTGATGAATTACCTCACAATGCTTGACGCCTTTGACATCGCCGCTGGGAGGAAGTCTTGAGACATTTCCTCGTGATGACTTTGTTTGCTGCTCTTGCTTCCGTCGTATTCGGAGCCATGGCCAAAGACACACCACGTGAGCGTTGGCTCTATGGCGTTAAGGTCTTTGCCGAGTTCTTAGTGATAGGCCTGGTGCTGAGCTGGATCCTTTACTTCATTCCTTGACCATTACAAAATGGCTCTATTCGAAACTGAGGCTCTGATCCTTCGCACTTACAATTTGGCAGAGGCTGACAAGATTGTCGTTTGTTTGAGTCGCTCAGCGGGACTAATCAGAGGGGTCGCCAAGGGTTGTCGAAAACTGAGGAATCGTTTCGGAGCCGCGCTTGAACCATTCACGCTCATTAACCTCACCTATTACGAGAAGGAGCACCGGGAACTCGTATCTTTCCGACAAGTCGAGATCCTAAAGTCTCGCTTTAACCTTTCATCGAATGCATCAATTCTCACCGGCTTCTCCTACATGGGTGATCTGCTTATCGATTTTTCACCTCCACACCAGGCAAATGACAATCTCTTCCGGATGGCGTTGGCGTGTTTCGAGGCGGTCTCAGAAACTCCCTCAGATCTCGATTCAGTTCTTCGATACTTTGAAGTATGGCTTTTGAAGCTTGAAGGCTTTTTGCCTGACTTGCGCACGTGCGCAAACTGCCATAAGGCGTTCAGCAGCGAGGAAGCCGTTTATCTTGGCGCGGATCTATCTTTTCGTTGCCCTCAATGCAGCAATGGGCGAGGTGGTGCAGTCTCAAAGCGGCTTCATACACACCTGCGGACGACGGAGAAGTTATCTCCGGCCAAATTCGCCGAGGAAGCGAGGGACTTGCCAAAGACGACAAAGCGAGAGATGGCTGAATTGACCTTTCAGCTCATTGGCCGAGTTCTTGAGCGTATCCCGCGGGTTAGACCCGCGCCGTAAACACGTTTTGTTGCTACGGCCACGGAGTGCCACCCTACAAAGGTCCAAGGTCCAAGGGTCCAAGTGGCTTTGCACGAAAAGTGCCTTGCGCACTATTTTCTCTGTGCTATCTCTGTGTCCTCTGTGTCTCGGTGGTGAGTTTTGCTGGGAAATAAGCCACCACAGAGACACAGAGGACACAGAGATAGCACAGAGAAGCTGGTTCTTATTACTTTTCGTGCAAAGCCAGTCCAAGAGTCCAAATAAGAAGCCAAATGTTAAAGGAAAACTTTAACTTCCGCAGATTCTTGATCCCGCGATACATCGCCGGGGCGATGGCACCCTACATAATCCTCGGGCTGTTGATGCTTACAGCTATCCTTTTGGCTCAACAGGCGGCTCGTCTCACGGAAGTGGTCGTCTACGCAGACCTCCCATTCTCTCTGCTTGGCGGCATCGGCGCGGCGCTGCTGCCCGGTGTGCTTACTTTCTCCATCCCTCTCGCTACCCTTGCCGGAATCATCATTGGGTACTCGCGCATGGGAAGCGATAGCGAAATAGTCGCAATGCGCGCTGCGGGCGTAGGCTCCTGGACCATGATCTGGCCGGCGCTGCTCATCGGGTTGGTGTTGACTGGTGCCACGACCTACCTGCACTTGAAAGAAGCGCCGGAAGCCGCCAGGGATCTCGAGCGCATCGCTCTTCAGGGCGCACTTGCGAAATTGGATTCACCGGTAGAGCCTGGAACTTTTAGTACACTGCCGAGATATGTCATCTATGTGCGTGATGGCAACAAAGACCTGGGTACGTGGGGTCGCGTTTTCATTTTCGCACAACGCTCCGATCGAACCACCGAAGTCTTCACCGCTCGTTCCGGTCGAATCGACTCGTCAGGTGATCAATCAGAACTGGTTTTGACCGACGTGCTTGCCACAAAGTTTCCCAGTTCGGACGCGGAGAATCAGTCAGAAGTTACTGCGACCACCTCGAGCGCTGCCGGCGATCAGAAGTCTTACGTCGTCGAGCGTTCCGATCAGTTGAGAATCTCCATCAACACGGGGCGCGCTGACATCGTGCAGCGATTGAATCAGCGAGATACGAACGCGGACTCCATGGACTGGGGAGATCTACGCGAGCGAGTTGCATCTGGATCACCAGTACAACAAAAGGAAGCGATAAGAATCCTCAATCGACGAGCGGCACTTTCGGTTGCGCCGTTATTCTTCTCTTTCCTGGCCGCGGCACTCGGTTTACGAATACGACGTGGAGGCCGAAGCATTGGCGTGCTTCTGACACTAATAGTCGTCATTGTTTACTATTTGATCTCGCTGCTTGGAGAATCGCTGTCACGCGTCGGCACAGTATCGCCTTACATTGGACCATGGTTGGCGACGGTCTTCATATTCGGTTTGAGTTTGCTGTTTTTGCTGGTCAAACAAGTTCCTTTTATATCTTCTGGTTCGATCTTGTCTCGAGCATCAGAGGTTTCCGCATCGACCTCAAAAAATCGTCAGACTTCGCATCGAGGCTTTTCGGCTTTAGGCTTTCCAAATTTGATGGACGCGACGCTCTTTCGCTCGTTAGCGGTCAGCTTCCTTGTATGTTTTGTGGCGCTCGCCGCTATTTTCAATATTTTCACCTTGTTTGAACTGTGGCGTTTCATTGCGGTCACTCAGGCGGGTGCAGGCCTCGTCGCAAGGTACCTGTTGTTTCTTCTTCCGCTGATTACGGTTGAACTCTTTCCCGCCACCATGTTGATCTCAGTGCTAGTCACTTACGCGCTACTTGCCAGAAGGCATGAGGCGATAGCCTGGTGGGCATCCGGCCAGAGTGTTTACCGATTGATGTTGCCGGGCTTCTTCTTTGCCGTCGCGATAGCGCTGGGCTCATGGCTGGTCCAAGAGCACGTTATGCCTGGAACCAATCTAAAGCAGGACGCCCTGCGAGCCAGGATTCGCGGTGGCGAGGCTCGCGCAACTACAGGCACCGGGCGACAGTGGCTTGCCTCCACCGAGACGCGACGATTTTACTCATATGAGTTTAGCGAAGATGGAAGACTGATAGAGCCCACAGTCTATGAGTTGGATTCTGATGCAGTTCATCTCGCGCAGGTAGTGAGCGGCAAAAGCGGTGCATGGTCAGATGCCACTAATCTCAGGATAAGCGACGCTGAAACTCTTGCGCTAAAAGGCCTGGAAGTCGAACGTAGATCTGACGTTGAAACTACTTTTGGCGGCGTTGAATCACCGGCAGTTTTCAAGCCAACCATCGATAAGCCTTCGCAGCTCAGTGCGCACGACTTAAGGATCTACTTGAGTGCAGCCAGGCAGCGCGGAATGGATGTTTCCGCCCTGGCGGTTGCGTTGCAAAGGAAATACGCTGGGCCATTCGGGATCATCATAATGGCCTTTATCGGAATGCCTTTAGCGGTCTCGTTTGGAAGGAAGGGAACTGTGATTGCGCTTTGCGCAGCGGTGGTAGTTGGTATTGCTTACTGGGCCGTTGGAGGTGGATTTCAGCAACTCGGTAACCATGGGTTGTTGCGGCCGTCTGTTGCGGGATGGTCCCCGCTGCTGATCTTCGCAGCAGCAGGGACTTATTTTCTTTCGCGTGTGCGAACCTGAACCGCAAAAAAGCACAAAAAGCGTTTTTGTGCTCTTTGTGGCAAATGCCTTTTGTGGCTAGGTTCCGGTTTCCCAGCTCGAGATGTATTCGAGTTGTTCCGAAGTCAGGGTATCGATCGATATCCCCAGCGCGCGCAACTTAAGGCTCGCAATCTCGGTGTCAACTTCAGCAGGCAACAGGTGAACGCCTGGCGCCAACGTTCCCTTGTTCTTCACCAGATACTCTACCGAAAGCGCCTGGTTTGCAAAACTCATATCCATGACGCTCGCCGGATGTCCCTCGGCGGCGGCGAGGTTGATTAGGCGGCCTTCGCCAAGCACTATTATCTTGCGGCCACTTGACTGAATTCTGTATTCCTCGACGAACGCACGCATCGTTACCGGAGCGCCCGCCATCTCCCGCAGCGCGACAAGATTGAGTTCGAGATCAAAGTGTCCGCTGTTACAGACGATCGCTCCATCCTTCATTCGTGAAAAGTGTTCGCCGTCGATTACGTGACGATTGCCAGTGACGGTCACAAAGATATCGCCGATGGATGACGCTTCGCTAATCGGCATCACACGAAATCCATCCATCACCGCTTCGACGGCTTTGATTGGATCGACCTCGGTGACGACAACATTAGCTCCCATGCCTCTCGCGCGCAGGGCGATTCCCTTGCCGCACCATCCATAACCGACTACCACAAACGTACGACCGGCGAGCAGGATGTTTGTAGCGCGGATGATGCCGTCGAGAGTCGATTGGCCCGTGCCATAACGGTTATCAAAGAAGTGTTTGGTTTGCGCGTTGTTTACTGCGATGGAAGGGAAGGGCAACACACCGGCAGTCTCCATTGCTTTGAGACGTTGAATGCCGGTGGTTGTTTCTTCAGTCGAACCGATGATCTCTTTTATCTGGCTCGCGCGTTCCTTCAGAAGCGTCGCAACAACATCAGATCCGTCGTCGATGATGATGTCAGGGTGTGAATCGAGTGCGGTCCTTACGTGACGATTGTAAGTGTCCGTGGATTCACCCTTGATTGCGTAAACTGGAATTCCCCAATCCGCGACCAGAGATGCGGCTACGTCGTCCTGAGTGGACAGGGGATTGGAAGCAATCAGAATTGCCTCGGCGCCTCCGGCTTGCAGAGCTCGGGCCAGGTTTGCGGTCTCAGTTGTGATGTGGGCACAGGCAACCAGCTTGGTCCCACTCAAAGGTTTCTCTTCCGCAAATCTTTCGCGGATGAGACGCAGGACGGGCATTTCACGTTCGGCCCATTCAATGCGTTGTTTACCATGGTTCGATAGGCCTATGTCTTTCACGTCGTATTCGACGGTTGGTGCAGAACTCATACTTGAATATTCCTCGGTGAACTATGAAATTCTTCTCTGTGCAACCTCTGTGTTCTCTGTGTCTCTGTGGTTGACAGGTGGTGGATAAACTCACCACAGAGACACAGAGAACACAGAGGTTGCACAGAGAATACTGTATTAACGCGACCGCTCTCAAATGCCGGCAGTTGCGCGTAAAGCCTCGGCCTTATCAGTTTTTTCCCAGGTGAAGCCTTCCTCATTACGCCCGAAGTGCCCGTAAGCCGCAGTGGCCTTGTAAATAGGCCGGCGGAGATTTAGTGATTCAATTATTCCGCGCGGCGTCAGCTCAAAGTTGTCGCGGACCAACTTCGCCAGTGCGGTCTCGCTGATACGTCCGGTTCCTGCTGTATCAACCAACACTGAAACCGGATTTGCAACTCCGATCGCGTACGCAAGCTGGACCAAACAACGGTCCGCAAGTCCTGCGGCAACGATGTTCTTGGCGACGTAGCGCGCCATGTAAGCAGCCGAACGATCGACCTTGGTCGGATCCTTTCCTGAGAAGGCGCCGCCGCCATGAGGCGCGTAGCCTCCGTAAGTATCGACAATGATCTTCCTCCCGGTTAGACCAGCGTCGCCCTGAGGACCTCCGGTAACAAATCTACCCGTCGGGTTAATGTGATACTTCGTGTCTTTGTCGAGAAGCTCAGAAGAGACGGTTTGTTTAATGACCTTTTCTTCGATCTCGGAACGGAGTTGTTCGTTACTGACGTTGGAGTCGTGCTGCGAAGAAATAACAACAGCTTCGAGCCGGAATGGCCGCCCGTCACGGTACTCGACCGTTACTTGAGACTTTCCATCTGGACGGAGGTAGGGCATCTCCCCTGATTTGCGTACTTCAGAAAGACGGCGCGAAAGAAGATGGGCCAATTGAATCGGCAAAGGCATCAACTCCGGCGTCTCGTTACAGGCAAAGCCAAACATCAATCCCTGGTCGCCGGCGCCGCCAGTGTCAACACCCATTGCGATGTCGGGCGATTGGCGATCGAGAGCTGACAACACAGCGCAGGTGTCGCAATCGAAGCCGTACTTCGCTCGGGTGTAACCGATATCGCGAACTGTATCGCGGGCAACTCTCGAATAGTCGATGACGGCGTCGGTCGTGATCTCGCCGGCGACAACGACTAGTCCAGTTGTGACCAGCGTCTCACACGCTACGCGCGCAGTCGGATCGGCAGTCAATGCGGCGTCAAGTACCGCATCGGAGATTTGATCGGATATCTTGTCTGGATGGCCTTCAGTGACGGACTCAGAGGTGAACAGGTAACCGGATTCGCTAGTCAAAACAACTCCTTTGCGTGTACAAGACTTGAATTCAGTGCAGAAAAAGACCGCAAACTTTAGCAGTCAGATTAAACGGGTGTCAAGGCGACATTCCTGGAAGGTGCCCTGATTTGAATTTCTTCTCTCTGCAGCCTCTGCGTTCCTCTGTGTCTCTGTGGTGATTTTTCTCGGCAAAGGGTGAACCACAGAGACACCGAGGACACAGAGGTTGCACAGAGATGAGAGGCACACACCTAAATCTCTCCGACAACATCTAACCCACAACGTAGCACCTAACTCCTGTTGTTATGTCACACTCACCATCATCCCCTCTAGAAGTAACCGGAGCGCTGTTGGATTGTGCGAAAGCCGCTCGGTTTCAGTTTGGTGAAGACACCGCGCTCGTGGCTGTCCAGCATATGCTTCGGCAGACTGTGGATCTCTTTCGAACTGTAGGTGATTTGGGCCTCAGTCTGAAGAACATTTTTGCGCTTGGTAAAGTCTATTCAAACAGTCTTCCGGTGATCAGAACCCTGCGAGATATGGGCGTGACGGTTATCGACACTACGCTGCCCGAACCAGGAGAATTCCATTCTTACTTCCAACACGATATCAACAGGCTTTGGAAAGTTGCCGCCGAAACGTTGGCCCAACGCCGGATCAAACGCGTCCTCGCATTGGATGATGCCGGAGTCTGCATTACCAGCGTGCCTCCTGACGTCCTTCGGCAGTACGCCGTGTGCGGCGTTGAGCAAACGTCTCAGGGTATCTTTCTTTTCGAGGCAAGGCCGCCACCTTTTGCTGTGTTTTCATGGGCCAGGGCAGCCGTGAAATTAGAGATCGGTGGTCCTGTTTTTTCTCAAAGCTTCATAGACAAATTGAACACGGAGTTCCTTCACGGCAGGTCACTCCAGGGAGCGCAAATCGGCATCATTGGTTTGGGGAGCATCGGGAAGGGAATAGCAAACCTGGCCGTTAGACAGGGAAGCAGAGTCCTGTTCTACGACGCGAATCCGTATTTGCACATTCCTTCATCCCTACGCAAAAGAATCACTCGTGCGGATACTCTCGAGGAACTGACGGTCGGTTGCGATTATGTGCTGGGCTGTTCCGGCCGTAACCCGTTTAGAGGTAAATGGCCGTTGGACCACCGACCCGGATTGAGGCTTCTCAGCGCTTCCGGGGGCGATCAAGAGTTTGATCCGATCATCAAGGACCTAAAAGACAAACCAAATTTCAAAGTTGCGCCTAATACCTGGGACATCACTTCAGAACACGGGCCATCCGGTCCTATTCACCTCGCGTATCTGGGATATCCGTACAACTTTGTCTGTCGGGGCCCTGAGGCAGTGCGAGCGCGAATAGTACAAATCGAAACAGGTGGCCTGCTTGCGGCGCTTATCCAGGCGCGTATATACCTTGACTCATGTGAAAACGGTCAACAAGAAAACCGAGGTATCCATCGAGTGTCGCCCAGCGCACAACGCTTCGTTTATGAGAGCTGGCTTAGAGCGATGAAAGCTCAAGGCATTAATCTCATTGACCATTTTGGCTACGATCCGGGAACGCTGAGCGCTGCTCAGCACGACGGTTGGTTTATAGAGAGAACGGAGCCTCAGCCGAGCGAGCACTACATGCCGCTAACAGCGATCGAGGAGATGATGACCCGAATGACCTCCCAGGGCGGGTGGTCAATGCTCAAGAGGGAGCCTGAACCGAACTTCAGTACCCTTGGACACTATTGAATCGATCTCGATTATCCCACCCGCAGCATGTGCTCGTTCCTGCATGCTGATTAGACCGAGCGTGGCGGCCCGGGGAGCGCACTGTCGCAGACTCTCGTGATCGAAACCCACACCGTCGTCCCTTACCGTCAGAAGCAGAATGTTGCCGTCGTTCGCAAGCTTCACCAATATCTGACTAGCGTTCGCATGGCGCACTATGTTGGTGAGCGCTTCCTGCGCTATGCGAAAGCAAGCTGTCTCGAGATCTCGTGAAAAACGTTCATTGTGATCCGGCAATTCGATCATCACTTCAGCATTTAATCCGGTGCGATTCGCATAACGATCGACGTACCAACGAAGAGCAGTTGCCAACCCCAGGTCGTCAAGCACCGGAGGTCGCAGATCAACCGAAAGATCGCGCACCAAACGAAGAGCCTCATCAACTGCTTCGATATTATCTTTGACGTATGACCGTGTTTCGGAACAGCCGCAAACCTGCCGCACGGTATGAAGATTCATCTTGACCGCAGTCAGCACCTGTCCTATCTGGTCGTGCAGCTCGCGCGCTATTCGCCGGCGCTCATCTTCCTGAGCTTCGATTAGCTGGCGCGAAAACATTTGCAGTGTATTCTGGGCCAGCTTGCGCTCCGTAATATCGCGAGCCGTTCCCTGGACGCCCACTAATACGCCGTTCTCATAAATTGCCCGGCTGCTGACCTCGACGGGCACGCGACGACCATCCTTTGCAATCACGTCGACTTCATATCTGGTTTCACCCTTTTTATCGAGCTTCCTACAGAAGCTATCGCGAACAAGCCGAATGTGGTCCGCGGCTATGAATTCGGTAAAGTGATGGCCGACAATCTCCTCACGTGTGTATCCCGATAGCCGTTCCGCAGCCCGGTTAATCTTGATGTATGTGCCTTCGAGATCGTGAACATAAATGGCGTCTCTGGCATTTTCGAATAACTCGCGATAACGCTCTTCGCTTTCGCGCAGGGCAACTTCCGCTTGCTTTCGTTCAGCGATCCGTTCTTCCAGTTCCGCGACGTACCGCTGGCTTTGCTCGAACAACTGAGCATTCTGAATTGCGCTGGCTGCGCGTGCTGCCAGGGTCTCGGCCAGGCGCGAATGTTCCGGCTGAAAGAATGCTGGTACGATCTTGTCCACCGAATACAAACCGATGACCTTGCCTGATGCAACGAGCGGTACTCCCAGCCAATTGCGAACGTGATCAGCACCTATAACCCTTTCCCATCCAGGGTCTTTGTGAGTATCCGCCACAACTAAACTCTGTTTGGTCTGACAGATGCGCCGCAACAGGGAATTGCTTTTTGCATCGAAAGAAATGGCTCGAGTATGCTTGACATTCTGAAATCCTTCGTAACGCCTCAGGGCGCTGACAACGAATTTCGAATCTTCATTGAGCAACATCACGTTTGCGCTGTCGTAAGGAATCAGCTTGCTGAGATAATCGAGCAGCGCTTCGAGAACTCTTTCGAGACTAAGATTCTCCGTCAGAGCGATATTGGCATCGCGAAGAATCTCCGTCTCCTGGCGTATGGCCAGCTCACGGGCCATCAGTCCAGCTAATTCAGGTGCTTCAGTCTTCATAAACAACTCTTCACCCCGACGCCAAAGATCAGCGCCGGCTGGAGCACAATTTCTTATAAGTTGACTCGTATTAACGTGAGGGGTACGCGAAGGTACGTCACACGTAACGGACGAAGTCGAAGGGAGGAATCGACTTGGAGCCGCATTATCAGGTCAACCAATGGCAGGCAATTCTAGCACGGCCAGAGAAATAGTTTAATCGGACTGCTTGCTGCTGACGTGTTACCCGATCGGTCGACGGCTTTCACCGTGAAAAAATTATCCCCATGCGCTGTGCCGTACACGAAGTCGAAGTCGACCCCGGCCGAAACGGGAAGTGGACTCAACACGCTGTTTACATAGATCTCATACTCGATCGTATCCTGGGCATCCGTTTCGTCAGTTGCTTCGTTCCAGCCCAGCCATACCTCAGCACAACTATCATCACGAACGAGATGCAGATTAGTCGGGGCGGTTGGCGGCACGACGTCGCTGCTCGGCTCTGTCGTCGCTTCAACAATGTTGCTTGTTGCGACGTTTCCGCCTGACCAGTCGGACCACTAATGCTGAACGTGTTCGTTGATCCGGGCGGCAAGTGGCGAATGACCGCTGAGAGTTTATCAGGCGGCGCGGCCACCCAGTTGATGTGTTCAGTGAATGGACTGCCGTTCATGTTAACGCCGTAGGAGCAGCAGTGGTTGGCGACGTTGTCAGTCGATTTTGTCCAGGTTAGCTGGACTTGAGACGGTCCGAAAGTACGGGGCCGCTTGGTGGGGTTGTATCGGCAAGGGTGCAGGCGCTTGCGACATTGCTCTCGCTGGATCGATTAAGCATTATTAAAATGGGGCTTACCATCACCTATGGACACCACGGTCCATACCCACGCAGCAGAATTCTTTACACGAACGAAGTGATAAGGGAGCGGCAGCTTATCAGATTTCACTCGTGCAGAGTATTGCTAATTGTGACGTAACTTAATGGAGATTTGATGACTTTGCCGGTCGAAAGTCTGAGGTTTTTCATGGCGCGTGTACAATAATTTCAGTATAGTGAAGCGACCTCAGAAACAATGACGCTCGGATGCCGGAGTCGCATGTGAATGAGGGCTCTCCCCAATTAGTACCTGCCAAATCGAGGAGTAAATTCCAATGCAGCGTCAGATCTCGACCGTCATCTCTCTGTTGCTTCTGTCTACAGCAGTGTTTGGGCAGCGCCCGGCACCTACTCCTGCGACATCACCACAAACATCGCCGGTTCAGGATGACACGGTCCGTGTCACAACCAACCTGGTTCAGGCGGATGTTACTGTAACCGACAAAGACGGAAAACCTGTCCGCGACCTTCGCTCCGAAGATTTCGAGATAATCGAGGATGGAAAGCGGCAGCAGATCACACACTTTTCATACATCGCTGCTGCAGAGGCGGCTTCAGCCCCGTCCACCGCAGAATCGGCTCCATCTGAGACCCGAACAACCGGTAGCTCCATCCCAGCCGTACCGCTGAAGCGTGAGCAGGTGCGCCGGACGATCGCACTCGTCGTGGATGATCTGGGGCTTTCGTTTGAGAGTGTGGGCTTTGTGCGCGAGGCCTTACGCAAGTTCGTCGACGAGCAGATGCTGCCCAACGATCTGGTTGCGATCCTTCGCACAAGCGGCGGCAGTGGCGTTCTGCAACAGTTCAGTTCCAACAAGCGACAGCTTTACGCCGCTATCGGGCTCGTGCGCTGGAATCCTCAGGGAAGAGGTGGACTAAGCCCCGCCGGAACCCTGAACGAACAGAGTATCGGAGCCGACGTCAGGGATACTATTCAGTTCACGGAGGAGATGGAAGAGAGTCGCGCCGGTCAATATTCAGTCGGCACCATTGGCACGATCAATTCCATCGTGCGTGGACTCGGCGACATGCCTGGTCGCAAGTCAGTAGTGCTCATTTCCGAAGCTTTCCGTTTGTTTACGGCCCAGGGACGCAACACTCAACTGGTCCAATCCTTACGTCTTTTAACGGATGAGGCCAACGCGAACTCGGTGGCAATCTACACTCTGGATGCCAGCGGACTGCAATCCTATTCATTCGAGGCGAGCGACAAGGTTGCGGGTTACTCTTATCTCATTGACCCTGCATTGATGGCCGCTTCAGGCGGCCCGGAGACCGGAGCTGGGGCGGGAGGAGTATCAGTCAATCCTCCTCCGCGGACCTTGCCACGCAACGACACCCTGACCGCACAGTCCGAACAGGATTCGGGAGCGGCTTTCCGGAGACTTGCCGCGTTGTCGAGTAGGCGTGAGCAGCAGGCCGGCGAAACCCACACCGTCCTTTCGTACCTGGCCCAGCGCACCGGTGGTATCTTTGTGCGCAACCGTAATGACATGGGCACGGGCATCGCTCAGATTATGCAGGATCAGCAAGGCTTTTATCTCCTGGGCTACCGCCCCAACGAATCTACAATCGATCCCAAAACAGGCCGAAGACGGCTCCATAAGCTCGAGGTTAAGGTAAAACGCTCGGGCTTGAAGGTGCGTTCGCGCGCCGGTTATTTCGGAGTTACTTATGAGGACCGAAGCGCGAGCCGGCGCACGCGCCAGGAGAAGTTGACCGCGGCGCTCACCTCACCTTTCGCTTCAGACGACGTACGGGTGCGCCTCACCTCACTTGTCGGCGACGAACCGAACGGTGGTGGCGCTTATGTGCGCTCGTTGTTGCACATCGATGCCCGTGATCTGACGTTTAAGGATAAGACGGGCGGCGCACGCATGGCGGAACTGGAAATGGTGGCTGTAGCCTTCGGCGATAACGGTCGAGTAGTGGATCAACTCAGTTATCCGCAAACGGTTCGGGCTGCAAATGATGTGGACCATCAGAAAGTGCTGAAAGATGGTCTCGTATACATACTGAACTTTCCGATAAAGCGAGGTGGTCCATACCAGATGCGGGTTGCCGTGCGTGATGCGTTGTCAGAGCGCGTAGGTGCGGCAATGCAGTTCGTCGAAGTCCCCGACCTCAGCAAAAACCGCCTCGCGCTCTCAAGCATTGTCCTCAGCGGCGTGACGGAGACGGAGAGTGCATCCGGCGCTGAGATTGAATCGCAGTCCGGACCCGCCGTGCGTCGCCTCCGCCAGGGGATGACGCTCGACTATCGCTACATCATTTATAATGCGCAAACAAACGGCTCGGACAAAAACCCGCGTGTCCAAACGCAAACGCGTTTACTTCGCGACGGGCAACCGGTATTCACTGGCAAAGTGGTTCCACTCGATGTATCTCAGCAGGCTGATATGAAACGGCTCAGTGTTGGCGGACGGCTGCGCGTTGGACCAGAATTGATTCCGGGAGACTACGTGCTGCAAATCTTCGTTACAGATTTGTTCGTGCCAACTAAACCTCGCGCTGCAACGCAGTCCATTGATTTCGAAATCGTTAAATGAGGAGATAGACTTATCAGTTTTTTGAGCGGAGGTACTCGGCGAGTTTGCGGGTCGCTTCCGCATCATGTGCCTTAGGCGCCAGTGCGAGATAAGCGTCAAGGTGGGCAAGCGCGAGTGCACGATTGCCTCTGGATTCGGCCAGGCGAGCGAGCGCCAGATGCGCCCGGGCTGCTTTGTGCTCGTCGAGTTCAAGCGCACGAGTAAAATGCTTTTCGGCCTCACTGCCATCGCCTTCAAGCAGCGCCCATCCGAGGTAAAGGTGCCCGGCCCAATTAGGCTCTTCCAACCGTAACGCGGCGTTGAGTTCTTCGATGGCTTCTTTGCGGCGTTCGAGTTCAAGCAAGACGATTCCGCACTCGATATGCGGTTCTGTGCGTTTTGGCGCAATTCCGGTCAGCGGCTGAATAACGGGCAGCGCCTCCTGAAAACGCTTCTGAAGCCGCAACTCACGTCCCAATTCGAGTCGAGCGGCGTAGTACTGTGGGTAAATTTCGACAGCCGTCTTCAGCTCTTTAATCGCCTCGGCAGACTCACCCTTGTCGAGTTTCTTCATTCCGGCGTTGTAGTGTTTGACCGCGTTCTTCGGAACATTTAGGTCTACGTCAGCCATCAATTCACCACGCGCCATCTTCTCAGGTGGGGGCTTTAGCGGTAGCTCGACAAAGACAGTGAAGAGGGTGGGTCTTCTGGGCATGGGCCGCACCTGGACGTTGGTGATCGTTGCCTCAAACAGTTCGGTCTCAAACGTCTCAATAGCGTAATCGCCCTCGGTCACTTGATTAAATGTGAACTGGCCTTCGGGCCTGCTGAAGGTCTCGGTTACAGGACGCATCTCGGGCAGGCGAAGGAGCCGCACGCGCACGTTTCTTACGGTGCCGCTGCGATGCTGAATGCGTCCTTCAATCTGATGATAAATCGTGGTTGCATCTGATTGTGCTGCCGCGGTGAAGGGAACGGTGAGTGTAATGAAAAGCGTTGCCCAGAGACTTCTAACGGTAAAAATCCGCCACATGCCTGCGCTCGTGACTGCTCGCATGATACGACTCCGGTTTCAGTAAGTGAGTGAGACTATAACACGTTGAGATGTGTATCTAACAGACTTGCACTTAGTTCATCTCTGCGTTATCTCTGCGGTCCTCTGCGTCTCTGCGTAAAATGTGGCCGTGCGTTTAGCAAACCGCAGAGCACGCAGAGATAACGCAGAGAATAATTTCAAATTACGACACTACTATTTATCCATGTCGTCGGAAGAAAGAAGCCTGCCGAATCGCTTCAGCAGGCTTCTATGAAAGGCGGTTGTAAACCGCAATTAGAAGGAGAAACGCGCTCCGAGCTGGATTACGCGAGATTCACGTGCGCCAGTGTATTTACCGAAGTTGGGGTTAGACGCGCGATTGCATTCATCGGCCGTGGTGCAGCCTGGGATCGCCGCGCTCCCGAGATTAAGGTCAACAGTAGTGAACTGCGTGTGGTTCAAGGCATTGAACACCTCAAACCGCAACTCCATATTGTACCTTTCACCAAACCTCGTGTTTTTCGCGAGGATGAGGTCAAAGTTGTTCACACTGTTGCCCAAGCGGAACTGGTTGAAGCCAGCAGTGCCGCGACGGAAATCGCTGGCAAGAACGAAGCCGGAGTTCGGAGCACCTATGCGACGGAAAGCGTCGATGTTGAACGCCCGTCCATCGTTTTGGCGCGGGTCAAGCAACTGGAAGGGCGCGCCAAGGTCGGCATTTGTCAAAACTCCGCCACCGCTGCCAACGGTGTCGAATGGGTTAGCCACGCTGAACACCGTACCAGATTGATAGCTGTAGATGCCGCCGACATTCCAGCCACCCAGTAGTGTGCGACCCCAGCCGCCTCCCGTTCTAAAGAACGGCAGGTCATAGAGGGCGGTCGCGGTGAAGCGGTGTGGAATGTCCTGTGCCGACAACGACTTTCCGGCACGGCGGTCGATCAGATCGAGCGTGTCACGCAGGGTATCCGAATCCCCAATGGACTTCGAGTAGGTGTAAGCAACCTGGAACAGAAGGCCATTGACAAAACGCCTTTGAACCTGTGTCTGCAATGAATCATAAGAAGAGTTACCTGATGCGACCATCTGACTAATGCCGAGTCGCACGTCGTCGTTCAGACGCCGAAGGTTGACGCTACCAGCGGTTACCGCCGGAAGTATTCGCCCAGGAGGCGCCGGGAAAAACGTACCGAGCGACGGATTGACCTGCTCCAGCGCGTACAGTTTCCTACCGCGGTTGCCAACGTACGCGATGCTGGCGAGGTAGTTATTGGCAAACGCGCGTTCGAACGTCATGTTGAACTGGTACGTGTAAGGCGTCCGAATGTTTGGGTCAATCGCGCGTGAGAACTGAGCTAACGGCGCGCTCACGATGACGTTTGCACCGGCTAAGAACGGGTTCGCAATCTGTCCTTGATTAGGAACATCGCCATCTGCGCCAAAGAATGGGAATGGATCGGGCAAAAATGGATTAGCAAGTGTACCGCTGCCTGGGAAGAAGAACGCGTTCGTGCCCTGATAGCCTGGGGCAGTCAATTGCTGGAGGGCGGTGTCTCCGATGATAGCGCCATAGGTGACGCCGAAACCAGCCCGAATGACGGAGTCGCTGTTGCCGAGCAGTCTACGCATGAAACTACCATCTGAACTCCGCGGAGACCAGGCAATGCCGAATCGAGGAGCGAAGTTGTTCCAATCCTTTTTCACGCCGCCGACCGGAACCGTGCCACCGAGAACAGAATCAGGGTCACCTGGATAGACCAATCCAATTGGTGCCCGACCCCCTCCCGTTGAGATGGGCGTTCCATCCCAGGCAGTAAAGCCGGAGGAGAGAAGCTGCGACACCTGACCGGGACGATAGTAAGCAACGCGATTGTATTTATCGGTAAGCGGTGAGTTGTACTCGTAACGCAATCCGAGTGACAGCGTCACATTGTCACGTATACGCCAGTTGTCCTGCCCGAACAGTGCGAATGCCGTCTGGCGAAAGTCACGTTCACCATTCGAACCGAGTTGCAACGCGATCGGCGAAGTGCCGATCAGCAAGTCTGCCAAATCATCGCCCGTGGAATTACC
>Ga0268386_10000596_pt1 | contig 23188 bp, 25 predicted proteins | sample RVTome_15_FD_200260 | JGI IMG/M metagenome (GOLD analysis project Ga0268386, IMG submission 200260) | Soil microbial communities from uranium-contaminated site in the Upper Colorado River Basin, Wyoming, United States - RVT150D86... ...
CCCGCGGGAAGGGCGGCCTCACGGGTTTGGAGGGCGTCCCGCAGCAGCGGCACCGCATCGTCGGGCCTTCCCGACTCCACCAGCGCCGCGCCGAGGCAGATCTGCGCCTCCCCGATCCGGGTGTGCCCCGGCGGAAACGTCTGCTCAAACAGGGCGAGCGCTTCCCGCCCGAGGACTTCGGCTTCGTCGAAGCGGCCCTGCTCCCGACGTAGTTCGGACAGCCAGCGAAGACTGTTCGCGACATCGGGATGATCGGTTCCGAGCGTCCGCCGTCGGCCCTCCAGCGCCTCGTGCAGCAGGCTATCAGCCGTCGCCAGGTCTCCTTCCTTGAAGTGCATCAGAGCGCCCCCACTACTCGAGGAAGGCCGGAACCGGTCGGTCCTCGTCGGGCCGGAGAGATTCGTCTCCCATGATCATCCTCGCGCACGCATTCCAGCGGAGCACCGCGTCGTCGTATCCCGGCGGCCGAAGGGATTCCGCCTTCTCGTACCACGCCATGGCCTGCCGGAGCCAGTCGTAGGCCACGGACCCCGATCCGGGTCCGCCGCGGGCGAGCCTCGCCTTGGCTGAGCGTTCGCAGATGATCCCGGTGTAGTAGGCCCGGTCGTATTCGTCCCCGAGGTCCTGGACTACGACCCTTGCCTTCTCCAGCGCCTTCGGGTCCCGCCCCGCTCGTATCTGGTCGGTCAGGGAGAGCAGCAGGACGATCCGTGCTTCCTCATTGTCAGGCTCCACGTCGAGTATGTCGCGGCAAATGCTGCCCGCCTCCCACGGCTCGTTGAGGAGCCGATAGTGCTTCGCCTTCTCGAGCGCCGCGGCGACCCCTTCCTTCGACAACCCCTTGAGTTCGAACATGATCCCGCCTCGCTACAGTTTGCTACAGTATGATGAAGATCACTCCGGCACCCAGGCTGAGCACGGTGGCGGACCCATAGGTGAGCGCCGCGATCAGATCGTTCAGGTGATACAGCTGGAGCCCGTCGTACAGCGTGTACCGGAAGCGGTGGGCCCAGTGGAAGAACGCCAGGGTCACGAACCCGAACAGAGCGACTCGCGCGACCGGATGACGCACCAGTTCCGCGAACCTGTCGTACACGGCCACGTCCACCCACCCGAGCGGAGCGGCGACCCAGAGCACGAGCACCACCGCAGGCAGGACGAGCGCGGCAAGCATGCCGCCGCCGCTGAACATCGCCCACAGCAGTGGCTCTCGCGAGCGACCCATCGTCACCCTGCCAGCAGCCAGAGGATAGCGGCGGAGGTGACGAGCCAGCCCGCGTAGTGCAGCGCGAGGACGACCGCGTCGGGAAGCCTCCGGCCCGCCAGTCGCAGCACGAGGGCGCGGGGCGCCAGACTGAGCCAGGTCAGGGAATGGTACACGAGAGCAGCGAGCACGAAGGCGTGCAGCACGATCACCGGCGGGAGGTCGAGCCAGGCGACGAAGCGCTCGTACGACGCCGGCCCACGGGCGAGACTCCACACCTGGAGCATCAGGACCAGAGCGGCATAGCCGACGGCGAGGCTCGTGAGCTCCCGGGTGATGAACTTCGTGTACGTACGCTTCCCGAGCCACCAGAAGATCGGAATCTTCCGCCGGTACCACTTCGGATGGTGCTTCGTGTAACCGGTACTCATCGGTCCATCCACGGCAGCAGCGCCCGAAACGCGTCGACCGTCGCGGACACCTTGTAGCGCTGGATCGCGCCGGCCGGGTCCACGTTCTTCGGGCAGACCGTCGAGCACTCGCCCACGAACGTGCAGGACCAGATCCCGTCGTGCCCGGAGAGGACGTTCATCCGCTCGTTCGCGCCTTCGTCACGGGAGTCGAGGTTGTAGCGCTGAGCCAGCGCGATCACGGCCGGGCCGAAGAACTCCGGCTCGAGCTCGTAGATCGGGCACGCCGAATAGCACAGCATGCAGTTGATACACATGCCGTATTGCTTGTACTCGCCCAGCTCCTCCGGCGTCTGGAGGTACTCCCCCTCTTCGAGGGGCTTCTCGGTGTCGCGCACGATCCACGGCTTGACGCGTTCGAGCTTGCGGACGAAGTCGGTGATGTCGCCGACCAGGTCCCGGATCACCGGAAAGCCCCGCAGCGGCTCGACCCGCACGGGTCCGGGCAGCACGGAAGTGACGTAGGTCGCACAGGTGAGGACGGGCTCGCCGTTGACCAGCATGCCGCAACTGCCGCAAACGCCCATGCGGCAGGCCCAGCGGTAGGAGAGCGATCCGTCCAGGTGGTCCTTGATGTGGTTCAGCGCGTCGAGGATCATCCACTCCGGTCGGCACGGCACCTCGAAGCTTTCCCAGGTCGGCTCCGCCTCGGCCTCCGGCCGGTAGCGTTGGATCTCGAACGCCACGGGTTCCATCAGGACACCTGCTCGCCGTAGACCCGCTCTCCGGGAGGCCAGCGCGTGATCGTCACCGGGGCGTACTCGATCCGAGGCGCGCCATCTTCCGTCCTGAAGGTCAGCGAGTGGGAAAGCAGCGCCTCGTCGTCCCTCAGCGGATGGTCGGTGCGCTGATGAGCGCCCCTCGACTCCGTGCGGCCGAGCGCCGAATGCAGGACTGCCTCTGCCACGTCAAGCATGTTCGCGAGCTCCAGGGCGGCCACGAGTTCCGTGTTGAACGTGCGGCTCCGGTCGTCCAGCGCCACGTTCTCGTATCTGTGCTGCAGGTCGCGGATCGTCGCGATCGCCGAATCGATCCCCTCGTGGTTCCGGTAGATGCCGGCTCCACGCTCCAACGCCTCCTGCATCTCGCTCCTCAGTCCCGCAATGCGCTCGCCGCCCCGCCTGCCATCGACGACGGCCTGAACTCGCCGCTCTTCGTCGAGAGCCTGACCGAGGATCGCCGGGCTCGCCGGGCCCGCCCCCGCCGCGGCGAACTCGGCCGCCGCCCTCCCGGCGCGGGCCCCGAACACGAGAAGCTCGGTGAGCGAGTTCGATCCGAGGCGGTTGGCACCGTTGATGTTCACGCACGCGACCTCGCCGGCCGCGTACAGCCCGGGGAGCGGCGTACTCCCGTTCATGTCCGTGTGGACCCCGCCCATCATGTAGTGCACGACGGGCCTCACAGGGATGAGCTCTTCCAGCGGATCGAGGTTCTGATACTTGAGACACAGCTCGCGGACGAACGGCAACTGCGTGTCGATAACGTCTTCGCCGAGATGCCGGATGTCCAGGTGGACCACCTGACCGTGCGGCGTGTCGATCGTGCGGCCCTTCTCCATCTCCTTGACGAACGCCTGAGACAGCCGATCTCGTGGACCGAGTTCCATGGATCGCTTGACCGGCTCGGGGTTCGGCACGCCGAGGTCGTAGTCCTGAAGGTACCTGTAACCATCCCTGTTGAGCAGCCAGCCGCCCTCGGCGCGCGCAGCTTCCGTGATCAGGATTCCCGTGAACGGGAGCCCCGTTGGATGGAACTGGACGAACTCCATGTCCTTGAGAGGAGCACCCGCGCGGTAGGCGAGCGCCATACCGTCGCCCGTCTTGATGTTCGCGTTTGTGGTGAACGGATAGATCCGGCCCGCGCCTCCCGCGCACAGGATTACGGCGCCCGACGCCATCGCATACGCCTTCCCCGACGCGAGCTCGATTGCCACCAGGCCGCGGCACCGCCCGTCGTCGACGAGGAGCCGCGTGACGAACCACTCGTCGTAGTTGGTGACGCGTTCGTACTTGAGGGAGGTCTGGTAGAGGGCGTGCAGGAGGTGGAATCCGGTCTTGTCCGCCGCGTACCACGTGCGCTCGAGCTTCATCCCGCCGAACGGTCGGACCGCGACGTGACCGTCGGGCTCGCGGCTCCACGGACAGCCCCAGTGCTCGAGCCGCACCATCTCCTCCGGCGCTTCCCGGACGAATGCCTCCACGGCGTCCTGGTCGCACAGCCAGTCCCCACCGCTGATCGTGTCGTAGGCGTGCGCGTCGAGGCTGTCCTCTGGCTTGACGACCGCGGCCGCTCCGCCCTCGGCCGCTACCGTGTGACTGCGCATCGGATAGACCTTGGAGACGATTCCGACGCTCAGCCCGGGATTCGTCTCGGAAACCGCGATCGCCGCCCGCAGCCCGGCGCCACCACCGCCGACCACCAGCACGTCGTGGGAAATGGTTTCCATGCCTCGCAGCTCCGCGCGCGGAATCGAGTCCGGGAACCCCGGCCACCCGTCACAGTGTGCTGGAATGTGCGCGAGATAGTCAAGTCGGCGCGGTTACTTGCCAGAGCGTTCCATGACCCAGTCCTGCGGCTCCGTGAGGAAGCGGCTCACCGGCCTCGAGCGGCGAACCGCCGGCGCCGGCCTGCTGTGGCCCCTCCTGTCGTGACGGCCTCGACTACGCCGGACGACGCCTCAGCGCCGCCACTTCATCCATTCGAACACGGTTCGGCAGGTCCGGCAGTAGTACTGGCCGACCGAGACGGCGGAACCGAAGGCCGAGAACTGCTCGGTCTCGGAACGGTCGCAGAACGGACAGGAGACCGACTCCGGCATCGCGTCGCTCGACAGGGGACGCTTCAGGATGTTCTCGCCGCCGCCCTCGGAGCCGTCATCGTCGGCCCCCGCTCCGCGCCCCGCGCCCGCTGCGTTTCCGACTCCGTCTGCGTCGTCGACCATCAGTCCATCAGCATCGCGCGGTTCTTGTCGCCCCGGACGCGTGCCAGCGTCTCGGCATCAGGTCCGCCTCCGCCCGCCCGGCGGCGGGCGCCGTCCCACGCCGTCCAGTCGAGCCGGGCACCCGTGGCGGCCGGGACGTCGAGCCCCACGTCGTCGAGCAGCGAGCCCATGCGCTCGAGCCAGCGCCCGCGCTGGACGTCGGGCGACCCGTCGATCACGCCCTCTTCGGCGAGTGTCGCCCACACCTCGCCCTCGCCGCGCCCGAACCAGCGCAGGCACGGCTCGACGGCGGCGGCGTATGCGGCAGTGAGCGCGGCGCGGCCGGCATCGGTCTCCGCCAGGCGGCTCGTCCATCCCCGCGCGTGCTCGAAGTGAAAGCGCTCCTCGTCGAGCAGCTTGCCCATCTTGAACTGGAGAGGGGTATACCGGCTCTCGGTCAATGCGGCGCACTGCACCGAGATCGCCGTGTCGAGCAGAGCGTTCAGTGCGAGCAGCGCCGGCCACTCGTCGGGCGGCGCGTCGAGCAGCTCGACGACCAGGTACTCGTCCGGTTCCCGCTCGTGCTCGAGCGCCCCCGGATCGCGACCGAAGTCCTTGAGCATCGCGTACAGGATGCGACCGTGGCCCCACTCGTCCTGCGCCATCGCGCTGCAGGCGATCCCGGCCTCGAGCGTCGGGGCACCGAGGATCCACTCGGAGTAGCGCATGCCGAGGAGCCGCTTGTTGTCGGCGAGTGACAGGAGCAGCGACCCGAGGGGCTCGTGCAGGGTCTCCGGAACGTCGCCGGCCGATTTCCAGCCGGCCCGCCCTGTGCCCGCTTTCGCCGCATTCACGAGGCCTCCGACGGATGGAGCGTGAACGGCGCCTCGTCGCGATTCACCGGCTCGAACGCGTCACGCGGCGCGACGATCATCTCGAACCACTTCGCTTCGTCGTACGTCTGCCACGCGTAGACGCGGGCGAGCGCCGCGCCAGGGGCCTGCACCGTGCCCACGTGCTCGAACCGGTCCTCGCGCTTCTGCCGCGCGAAGATTTCGTAGAGCCTCTCGCCGCTCAGCCGACCCATGCGTTTCCCTCTCGCCAGATCTTCAGACCGCGACCCCCGCCCGCTTCAGGGCGCGGCGGCCGCGTTCGGTGATGCGGCCGGTCGTCCACGGGGGATCCCAGGTGACTTCGACCTCGACGGCCGAGATCCCGGGCTCCTCGAGCAGCCGGTCGCGGATGTCCCACTTGATGAACTCGACGCACGGGCAGGCGGAGGCGGTGAACGTGACCGCGACGCGCACGGTGCCGCCCTCGACCTCGACCCCGTAGATCAGCCCGAGATCGGGCAGCGAGATCGGGAACTCGGGATCGGCCACTTCGTGCAGGGCGCGCCATACGGCCTCCTCGGGCGAGTCGGCCGGACCGTCCCACTCGGGCAGCTCGAGCTCGAGGTCGGGGTTCTGCCCGAACGACTCGGCCAGCACGGCGGCGAAGTTCATCCCGCGCTCGCGCGGCGACTCGTAGCCCGCGTCGGCCGCCGCGCGGCGCAGCGGGACGAGGTTCGGTCCGGCGTTCTCGGTTCTCACGCCGCTGCCTCCGCTCACGCGGCCAGCAGCCGCTCCGTGGCCGACCGGCTGCGCCGGATCGACTCCACGAACTGCTCGTTCATCGGGCCGCGGGCCTTCCAGCGGTCCCACACCTCGTCCCAGGTGATCGGCTCGTCGTGCAGCCACACCCGCTCGTCGGCGTCCCAGCGGCACGGGAACTCGTACTCGAGCTCCACCTCGCCGGTCTCGGGGTCGCTGTGTGCCGGAACGTCGAGGCCGAGCTGCTCGCACAGCGGAACTACGGCCTTGAGCCAGGTGGCGCGGAGCTGATCGTTCGTCATCCCCTTGAGCTTGAACTCGAGCTGCGCGTTGTGGCGCTTGCGGTCGTCGGGCATCCCGAACCACTCGACGCCCATCGGGAACATCCAGTCGACGGCGCGCTGGACGAGGTCGCGGCCCTCGCCGCCGGCCTCCGACAGGCGGCGCATCCACACCTCGCCATGCCTGAGGTGGAAATTCTCCTCCATGCCGACCTTGGTCAGGGCGCGCTTGAGCGGCCCGTACGAGGTGTGGCGGTGGACGTCCGACAGCAGGGTGATTCCGGCGCGGTCGTACAGGCCGTTCGCGGTCACGAGCTCGGCCCAGTTCGCCAGCGGCTGATCGAACCCGAACGGGTTCTTGAACTTGTTCGGCGGGCGCTCGTACAGCAGCGCCTCGGGATCTTCGCCGAGGTCGGCCAGCAGCCGGTAGGCGATATTCGCGTGGCCGAGCTCATCCTGGATGATCGCCGTGGCCGACACCATCGTGTTGGTCGACGGGGCGTCCTTCGCCGCCATGTAATAGGCCGGCGCGCTGATCAGCTCGGTGTCTCCCTGCACGGTGAGCTGGATGATCAGCGCTTTCTTGTAGGTTTCGGTCATGTCGGCTTCGGACTCGACGATGAAGCCTTCCTGGACCTTGCGCATCAATTCTTCGTCTGTGAATCTCGCCACGTCAGACCTCCTCGGGCGCCGGCTGATCCGCCTTCTCCAGCGTGCGCGCCAACTGTTGCTTGAGCGAGCCTCCCAGTCCTTCGAGGTGCTCGCGGATGTCCCCCGCCCGGTCGCCGAACCGCTCGCGCAACTCGTCCTTGAGCTCCGCCAGCTTGCGGTCGGAGCCGAGGAACGGATAGCGGTAGTCGGTCGGTGGATCGAAGCGCTCCTTGATCGTCCGCGGCGACACCCAGCGCAGGAGGTTAAGGTGCGAGCCGGCTTTGTCGTTGGTTCCGCTGGCCCGCGCGCCGCCGAACGGCTGCTGACCCACCACGGCCCCGGTCGGCTTGTCGTTGATGTAGAAGTTGCCCGCCGCGTCGCGCAGTCCGGCCAGCGCGTCGCGCACGGCGGCCCGGTCGGTGGCGAACACGGCCCCGGTGAGCGCGTAGGGCGACGTTCCGTCCACCAGGCGGATCGTCTCCTCCCACTCGGCGGCCGGGTAGACGTACACGGTCAGCACCGGGCCGAAGATCTCCTCGCACATCGTCGTGAACTTCGGATCCTTCGCCACGATCACGGTCGGCTCGACGAACCAGCCAGTCTCGTCGGAGTACTCGCCGCCGATGATCACGTCGGCGTCGGGCGAGGTCTTCGCCCCGTCGATGTAGGCGGTGATCGAGCGGAAGGCCGCCTCGTCGATCACCGCGCCGAGGAAGTTGCCGAAGTCCGTCGGGTCGCCCATCTCGATCTCGTCGAGCTGCGCCTCCATTGTCTCGCGCACGGCCGGCCACATCGTGTCGGGGACGTAGGCGCGCGAGGCCGCGCTGCACTTCTGCCCCTGGTACTCGAACGCGCCGCGCACCAGGGCGGTCGCCACCTGTCGGGGGTCGGCGCTCTCGTGGGCGAGCACGAAGTCCTTGCCGCCCGTCTCGCCGACCAGGCGCGGATAGGTGCGATACGTCTCGAGGTTCTCGGCCACCTGCCTCCACAGGTGCTGGAACGTGCCGGTCGAACCCGTGAAGTGGATGCCGGCGAGGTGCGGGCTCGGGACGAGCACCCCACTGAGCTCACGGGCGTCGGCGGGCGTGAAGTTGATCACGCCGGCCGGGAGCCCCGCGGCCTGGAGGAGCCGCATGTTGTAGTAGGAAGCAAGCAGCGAGGTGTGGGCCGGCTTCCAGATCGCCACGTTGCCCATCAGGCCGGGCGCCGTGCACAGGTTGGCGCCGATGGAGGTGAAGTTGAACGGGGAGATTGCGTAGATGAAGCCTTCGAGGGGGCGGTAGTCCATCATGTTCCACATGCCGGGCGAGCTGTGCGGCTGCTCGGCGTAGATTCGTCGCGCGTAGTGGACGTTGAACCGCCAGAAATCGATCAGCTCGCAGGCCGCGTCGATCTCGGCCTGGTGGCAGGTCTTGCTCTGGCCGAGCATGGTCGCGGCGTTCAGCGTCTGGCGCCACGGACCGGCCAGCAGGTCGGCGGCGCGCAGGAGCACCGAGGCGCGGTCCTGCCAGTTCCAGTTCGCCCAGTCGGACCGCGCGTCGAGGCAGCTTTCGATCGCCTGCTTCGCCTGCTCGGGACCCGCCTTGTGATAGCGGGCGATGACGTGCCCGTGATCGTGCGGCATCGTCACTTCGGCCACGTCGCCGGTGAGAATGTCCTCACCGTCGATGATCACCGGGATCTCGACGACCGCCTGCTCCATGTCGGCGAGCTTCGCCTTCAGCTCGACGCGCTCGGGTGAGCCCGGCGCGTAGCCGAGGACGGGCTCGTTGAACGGTGTCGGCGGTCGATGGTCGCCCTCGACGGTGCGTCCGATGGATCGATCGGCTGGCATGTCTATGACTCCGTGGTGCGTGGTGGTTTTCGCGGCGGAACCGGCGGCGGCGTGTCGCGTTCCTCTATGTGTACACATGTACAGCTAGAGAGAGCCCGTCTCCGGCCCCATCCTACTTCGGGACGGGTCCGCCGGCCACCGTCGCCCGGGCTGTCCGGCGCCCACCCGGGAAGCCCAATCGGATGCGGCATTACTTGTGCCGACGGCGGATTCCGGGCATTTTAAGGGTCCGCCCTCGACCCCCCAGGGCGTCGGGTGCCGCACGACTCACACGCCTGATGAAGGAGATAGAGACATGCCCTACCCATTCGAACTTCCTGAGCTCGGATACGACTACGACGCGCTCGAGCCGCACGTCGACGCGCGCACGATGGAGATTCATCACTCGAAACACCACCAGGGCTACACGGACAAGCTGAACGACGCCCTCGAAGGGTACGACGACCTGCACGGCAAGTCGATCGAAGAGTTGCTGGCCGGTCTCGACGCCCTGCCGGCCGACATCCGGACGGCCGTGCGCAACAACGGCGGCGGTTACGCGAATCACCGGCTGTTCTGGCAGATCATGGCGCCGGGTGGTGACTCGTCCCCCGGTGGTGACCTGTCGGCGGCAATCGATGATGCGTTCGGCTCGTTCGACGCATTCAAGAAGAAGCTCGCGAGCACGGCGGCCGGGCAGTTCGGCTCCGGCTGGGGCTGGCTCAAGGTGTCGAGCGACGGGAACCTGAAAGTCGCCTCGACGCCGAACCAGGACAGCCCGCTGATGGCCGGGTACACGCCGATCCTCGGCGTCGACGTGTGGGAGCACGCGTACTACCTGCACTACCAGAACCGCCGCGCCGACTACATTGAGGCGTGGTGGGAGGTGGTGAACTGGGATGTGGTGGCTGAGATGTACGAAACGGCCATGCGCTATGCGGCGACCGGCTGAGGTCGCGCGTCGCTCGAATAGGGACACGGCCTTGACAGCAATTCCCGTTCTCCTCGCCCTCGTAATCGCCGGGTGCGGCGGTTACGGGGGCGCCGGTGCATCGGGGACCGAGGATTACGGAGCCGACCGCGAAGGCGCAGCCGCCGTGGTCTCCGTTTCCCCCGAGCTCGAATCACAGGCGAGCGGTACGACGGCGTTGCTCCAGGCGGTCAGCCCGGTGGACGAAGACGTCGTCTGGGTGAGCGGTCACCGGGGCACGTGGGGCCGGACGCTCGACGGCGGCGTCACCTGGACGACCGATGTCGTTCCCGGCGCCGACACGCTGCAGTTTCGCGACATCCACGCCCATTCGGCCGACGTCGCCTGGCTGCTGTCGGCCGGATCCGGTGAGTTGTCGCGCATCTATCGCACCGACGACGGCGGCGCGAGCTGGACGCTTCAGTGGACGAACGAGGAGCCGGACGGATTCTACGACTGCCTCGACTTCTGGAGCGCCGACCGCGGTGCGGTCTACGGAGACGCGGTCACGGGAGAACTCCGGATTCTGCGAACCGTCGACGGCGGCCGGCATTGGACGCGCCTCGCCGGCGAGAACCTCCCTAAAGCCCTGCCGGGCGAGGGCGGGTTCGCTGCCAGCGGCACGTGCCTCGTTACGCACAGGGGGGGACGGGCCTGGGTCGCTACGGGCAACGCCGAGACGGCACGCGTACTTCGCACCGACGATTGGGGTGCGACGTGGAACGCCGTCGATGCGGCGATTCCCGGCGGCGAGGGAGCCGGCCTGTTTTCCGTATCGTTTCGCGATTCGCTGCAGGGCGTGATCTTCGGCGGCAGCCTCGCGCCTTCTTCCGACGAAGCGGGCGCGGTACCCGTCACCCCCCCGAGAGTCGCAATTTCTCGCGACGGCGGTATCACGTGGGACGCCACAGGCCAGCCCGGGTTTGGCGGCGCGATTTTCGGCGGCGCCTGGGTGCCGGACTCCGAACCGCCTCTGATGGTGGCCGTCGCGCCGACCGGGGTGGCCTGGTCGAGCGACGGGGGCGAAACCTGGACGCCGCTCGACTCGGCTGCATACTGGGGACTCGGCTTCACTTCGCCCGCGACCGGCTGGCTCGTGGGGCCCGGTGGACGCATCATGAAGGTCCGCTTCGTTGGGCGCTGATCGGAGCCAGATTGCACGAGCGGACTGGCCGTTGGCTACCTTTAGGGAGGTGGAGATCCATCGACTCTCTTCGGAAGGAGCTTCAACGTGAATACCGCAAGCAATCTTACGACTCGATACCTGCGTATGCTGGCCGCGTGCGCATTATTCGCACTCGTCGCCCCGGGGCCCGTTTTCGGCCAGGACTTCCCGCGGGGGGAACTGGACGAGGCGCTCGACGAACTCGCCACCGAGCGGGCGCAGGAGCTGAACGACGCCTATTACGGCTACGAACGCGCCCTGGAAGAGCTCCGGCGTGAGGCCGACCGACAGAACCGTCCCGAACTCTATACCGAGCGACGGACCGAACTGCGAGCGACGCTCGAGGACCGGGTGCTTCGGATCGAGCGTTCCTACGAGCGGCATCGCGCCGACGTTCTCCTTGCGCACACCGGGCGCGGGGACCAGGAACGGCCCATGGCGGCAGAAGACCGCTTCGACCGACCCTCAGACGAAGAACGGCCGGGCGTCGATCGGGACCGGGCCGATCACCGGATCGCGGAGTTGAACGATGAGCTCGCCCAGGTCTGGGCGGAGTTCAACCGTGAAGCCGACGAGGCGCGCGAAAGAGCGCGGACGGACGACACATGGGACGGGTACGAGGCGACGATCACGCGACTGGAGGACGAGTACCAGGAGAAGATTGCGGAAATTCAAAGCCGCCAGCGCGCACTGAGGTTCGAACTGGAACGGGAACGCCGCGGACGGATTGGCAGCGACCGCCCAGACGACGAGTGACGAACCGCCGCCGGCGCGAGAACCGGCGGGTTGATCAGGCGGCGATTCGTGGCGGTCAGGGCGACGTGCGTCGGGTCGCTCGAGCGCAGAATCGCCGCCACCCCGGTTGCTGAATCAACCATCGGAAGCGCAACCGGGCCGTCCGTGTTTCCGTGCCTCCGGCCGCTCTGTTCAGCTGGCTCCCGGTCATTTCACTTCCGTTCGAACTGAAACTATACAGGAAGCCGAAACGGAAGCCCGACGCTCTGCACCAGGGCTATATCCCGAGCCCGGATCTCGTTCTCTCGCATGAACTTCCCTGTCGGCTCGCCTCCCTGCTGACTTGATCGGTCCGATCGGCCCGTCTCATGCACCCATGCGACCTCGGCGGGCCCCAGGACGGCCCCCGTGAAACGGCAACCATCCCGGAGGCAGGCAATGACCGACGAGCGAGTTTCAATCTTCGAACGCTACACCAGCGGGCTCGAGAGCCTGCTCGCACTCGAGATTCAGACGGGAACACTCGTGCCGACGCTGTCGGCCTACGCTGGCTGCGAGCGGCTCCGCCGGTTCTTCGAGGACCTTCCGCCGATGCTCGGGCGGCAGCGCCGCCGTCTCGAGCTTCTGCTGAAGACGATTCCGGAGCGTATGGACCCTACGCCTGCCTTGCGGAGCGGACTGGAGGACGATCTGCGGGACATTCGAGGCACACAGGATCCCGCCGACCGGGACAGCGAACTCGTGAAGGCGTTCGCCTGGATCATCGGACTCGAGATCGAACAATACGCAGCCACGCGTGACGTGGCGATGCGTCTCGGAGACTTCGAGGCCGCCAAGCATCTCCAGCGATCCCTGAACACGGTCGGCGCGCTGAGTCTGCGCCTGTTCCGCATCGCGCAGCGGATCCGGCATGTCGCCCCCGGCCTCCCGTTGATGGAGATCAGCGAGTTCGATCGCCTGCCGCTCCACACCGGCGTCATGCGTTGACTTCTAACCGGTGGGCGCAGCAGCGGTGAATCCGCTAGAACGCGCCCGCCGCATACCAGATGCCGAAGGCGGCGCTGGCGATCCCGATCACCGGGATCAGCGGTTCCAGCCGCCGTCCGATCGTGCCGGTGGTCAGGCCATGGCCGACGATCGCCGACACGACGCCCATCGAGAGGGCCGTCCCGCCCGCGAACACGAGCAGGGCGAGGGTTCCGATCGCGGGTGTCGATGCGGCCGCCACCAGCAGGACACCGGCGCCCGCCGAGCCACCGACGCCGTGCACGAGGCCGATGCCGAACGCCTCGCGCGGCGACCGCCCGAACGCCTCGTCGGGATGATCGTGGGCGTGTACCGCCGGCCTCGGATGGCCCTGGTGGGGCGGGTGCTCGTGCATGTGGGGGTGAGCGTGCACCAGCGGCTCGTCCGCTTGCCCGTGCTCGTGGACGTGGACGTGCAGGTAGCCCCTCCGCCAGCGAACCAGCAGCCGAACGGCGAGCGCCACGATCAGCGCCCCGACCGTGAACTCGGCGGCGCGCGCGGCGCTCTCGGGCAGCCACTGCCCGAAGAACACGACCGGCAGGCCGAACAAGAACAGCGTGGCTCCGTGGCCGAGGCCCCAGGCGAGACCAAGACGTCCGGCCCGGCGGCGGGCGTCTGCACGATCGCTGAACACGAGCGTCGAAAGAGCGGTAACGTGATCGGGGTCGGAGGCGTGCCGGATCCCGAGCAGAAGAGCCGCCGCGAGACCGAGCAGGACGCTCCCGCCGCCGAGGCCGGCGATCCAGTCATCCAGACCGTGCATTCAGCCTCCCTCCGGGGCGGTTTCGACTAGCTCGCGAAGCAGATGATAGGCGCTGGCCTGCGCCAGCCGCTACGGCCAGGGCCCCCGTCTCTTCGACCAGCGTCTGCCGCCGGAGTTCGGCAACTTCCTCCGACTTCATGATCACCGAACTTCGCACGTCGTCGAGGACGGCCGCCAGGTCGGTCTCCTGCTCGCCGAGGAACGGATACAGGAAGCGCGACTCGCCCGGATCCTGGACACCTCGCGCCTGCCAGCCCTCGAGCAAACCCCGGTGGTCGAAAAACACGTGGACGAGTTCCCACAACACGTGACCGCAGTCGGATTTCGGGGGTGGACATGGTTCAGAGTGCGCGCTGGCGCGCGCTCCGAGCAAGCGGCCGGGCGGCACCGGGGCCGCGCGGATTTTCGCCCGCGGTGCCTCCAGGCCCCATTTTCGAACAGGAGGCACTCATTTCGGTCACCGGTCCGCCGGCCGGTCCCGTTGGAAAGGAGAATCCGATGGCAGTCTGTGAAGTGTGCGGCAACGACTACTACGCCTCGTTCGAGGTCATCGCCGCCGGCCGCACGCACGTGTTCGACAGCTTCGAGTGTGCCATCCACAGGCTTGCGCCGATTTGCGAGAACTGCGGATGCAAGATCATCGGCCACGGGGTGGAGGCCGACGGAACGTACTACTGCTGCGGCCACTGCGCGCACGCCGAAGGAGTCACCGAAATCGTCGACAGTGTCTGAGGTCCCGTTGCCTGAAACTCGTCGGGCCGCCCACCCGTAGGGTCCTGCAACCGTTTGGCGGGAAGCGCTGTCCAAACGGATGAAGCAGCAGCGAGACCTCGAATCATCGGGACATGGGTGGGGGAATCATGAGGCGTGGAGAAGCGAGAGAGCTGGCCGGGATGCTGGGCATCCTGGCGGTGCTGGTAGGGGCGGGACTGGGCGTGAGCTCGATGGCAGCCGATGTGGCGGAGGTCGGGGAGGTACGCGATGTGCCCGCCGTGGAGACCCCGGCGGTGACCGGCCCCGGTCAGGTGGCCGGTCCCGCCGCCTCCGCGGACCCGCTGCCGAAGCTGCCGGTCGGCGTGCTCGTCGGCGTCTGATCGACGATCGGCCGGTACGTCTCCGGCCGTCGGTCCGCCCGGTAGTCGAATTCGTACGCGCCGGGCGACAGCACGACGCGGTTCGCGTCCGCTCCTTCCATGTCGAACTCCGCGACGATCCGCTCCGGACCGTCGCCGCCCTCCGCGATGATCCGGCCGAGTGGGTCGACCGCCATGCTGCCGCCCGGAAACACGGTTCCGCGCTCTTCACCCACCCGATTCACCGCCAGGTAATTCACGTGGTTCTCGTAGGCCCGCATCGTGGTCTGCGCCCGCTTCATGTTGAGTCGCGGCCAGTTGGTCGGCAGGACGACAAGCTGGGCGCCCAGCAGTTTCAACGTGCGTGAGGACTCCGGGAACGTGCCGTCGTAGCAGATGTTCAGGCCGATCCTGCCGATCGGCAGCTGCCATACCGTGAACCCCGCGCCACGCGCCGCGAACCGGTCGACGCCGAGGCACAGAGTGTGAACCTTCCGGTAGCACCCGACCAATCCCTCGGGACCGACCAGGAAGGCGGAATTGTACACCCGGCCGCCGTCGCGCTCCACTGCCCCGACCACCGCCCACGCCGCCGCTTCGCGGCAAGCGGCGCCGATCCGCCCGATCTCGGGGCCGTCCGCCTCGACCGCCGCCGCCAGCGCCTCGGCCTCGCTCTCGAACACGTAGCCCGTGAGCGCCGCTTCCGGGAACACGACGAGGCGGGCTCCCGCGTCGCCGGCCGCCGACACCACCTCGTTGGCCATGAACTCCGCGTTGCCCGGTGCCTCGCCCAGCTTGCAGTCGAACTGCACACCGCAGGCGGTCAGTCGTCGAGTCATCGGGTCACGACGCCGGCATCGAGCCGACGAAGTCCTCGCCACCGTCGACCCGGATCGTGTTCCCGGTCATCCAGTCGGTACCGCGGTCGCAGAATGCGAGCATGCAGCGCGCGACGTCCTCGGGAGTGGTGAGCCGGCCATACGGGTTCTGACGCTTCGCCTCCTCGATCATGAACTCGGCGCCCGGGATCTTTCGCAGCGCCGGCGTGTCGGTCACGCCCGCCCGGATCGCATTCGCCGTGATGCCGCGCGGGGCGAGCTCGAGCGCGAGCTGGCGCGTGTGCGACTCGAGCGCCGCCTTGGCCGCCGACACGGCACCGTAGGATGGGATCACGCGGTCGCCGCCCGAGCTCGTCATCGCAAAGATTCGCCCGCCCTCGCCCATCAGACCGCGAGCCACCACCCCCTGCGTCCAGTAGACCAGGGTATGGGCCATGACGGTGAGCGTCATGTCCATCTGGTCCTCGGTCATCGAGTCGGTGGGGTGCTCGGCCACCAGCGGGCGAAGCGTCCCGAAGGCCAGAGAATGCATCAGTACGGCGATCGAGCCGGGTTGCAGCCGCCCTGCCAGCTCGTCGAGCAGCTCGTCCCGCTTCTCGGCGTTAGCGGCGTTCATGTTGTGAAAGTCCGCCCGCGCGCCCGCCGCCTCGACGAGCTCGACGAGCTCGCCGACGTGGGCCAGACCGGCCCGCCGATCGAGATGAACCCCGACGATGTCGTAGCCCGCGCGCGCGAACTCGATCGCCGCCGCCTCGCCGAACCCGCTCGACGCGCCGAGGATCAGTGTGGCTTTCCGGTTGCTGCTGCTCACCCTGCCTCCGTGATTCACGTGTCGTGGGTCGGGTCGTTCGGGGAGGTTCGATCATACCCGCCCGGCCGGCCGGCGACCAGCGGACCGGGCAGAGCTCAGGTGATGTGGCCGGGCCCCGCCCTCCGCCGGTCGAGCGCTTTCAGGATGTCCTCCATCAGGCACCACTTCGTGAACGCCGACTGCAGCAGATTGAAGCCCACGAACGCTGTGAACAGGAACCACAGCGGATTGACCCACCAGCCGAGGGCCAGGCTTGCGAGAACGAACGTCCCGGCGATCGCGCGAATTCTGTTCTCGAGGCGCATACTTTTCCTCCATCGTTGAAGCTGCAGTTGAAGCGGCCGCCTACGGGCTCGTCGTGTTCTGCTCGTCCGTCGAATGGACGAGGAAGTAGATGCCGGGTACCACTACCAGCGTCAGTACGGTCGAGGCGACGGCCCCGGCGATCAGCGACACCGCCAGTCCCTGGAAGATCGGGTCGAACAGGATGACCAGTGCCCCGATCGCGACGGTTCCGGCCGTGAGCGCGATCGGCCGCGTGCGCACCGCCCCGGCCTCGACGATCGCCTGCTCGAGGGGCACGCCCACCTTCAGCCGCGCCTCGATGTAGTCCACCAGCAGGATGCCGTTGCGAACCATGATGCCGGCCAGGGCGATCATCCCGATCATCGACGTGGCCGTGAAGAAGGCGTCGAACATCAGATGTCCGGGCACGATACCCACCAGGGTGAGGGGGATCGCGACCATGATGATCAGCGGTGTCGTGAGCGACCCGAACCAGCCGACGATCAGCGCATAGATCAGGATCAGCGCGCCCGCGAAGGCGATTCCGAGGTCGCGGAACACCTCGTAGGTGATCTGCCACTCGCCGTCCCATTTCACGACCGGCTGCTCGACCAGTCCGGGCTGCCGGGCGTACAGTTGCCCGAGCCTGCCGCCGGACGGAAGCTCGATCTCTGCCAGCCGGTCGTCGAGGTCGAGGATGGCGTAGACCGGGCTTTCCTCCTCGCCGGCCACGTCGGCCGTCACGTAGACGACCCGGCGTCCGTTCTTGCGGTCGATCACCTGCGGCACGACCACTTCTTCGGCGCGGGCGAGCTCGCCGACGGGCACCATCGTACCGGACATGGACGAAACGTGCAGTGCGCCCAGGCGCTCCGCGCCGGAGCGCGATGCCTCGTCCAATCGCAGACGCACTGGCACCGGCGCACGGCGAGAGGGCTCGGACAGATAGGCGGGCACGTCGCCCGCCAGCGCAATGCGCAGCGCGTTCGCGACGGCGGCCTTCGAAACGCCGCTCAGCGCCGCCTTCTCCTCGTCGATGACGAAGCGGATTTCGCGCTGAGAGGCGGCGAGCGACCAGTCGAGGTCGACCACCCCTGGGTGGGCGGCGAACAGGCGCCGGATCTCGCGCGCCACGTCCTCCCGCTCGGCATGCGATTCGCCATATACCTCCGCCACCAGGGTCGAGAGCACCGGCGGGCCGGGCGGGACCTCGACCACCTTGGCGCTGACGTCAGAACCGGAACGGGCGGCCGCTTCCTGCACGAGCGGCCGCAGGCGGAGGGCGACGTCGTGGCTCTGCGCCTTCCGGTCGCCCTTGTCGCTCAGGTTGACCTGAACGTCGGCCACGTTGGACCCGCGCCGCAGGTAGTAATGGCGGATCAGGCCGTTGAAGTTGAACGGCGCCGCCGTCCCCACGTACACCTGGGCCTCGACCACCTCGGGCACGCCAGCGAGGGAGCGCGCGACGTCTCGGGCCGCCGCCGCCGTGCGCTCGAGCGACGTGCCCTCTGGCAGATCCATGATCACCTGCATCTCGTTCTTGTCATCGAACGGCAGCATCTTCACGGTCACGACCCGCAGCGGGAACAGGACGACCGCCGCCAGCAGGAGGAGCGCGACGCCGCCCAGCAGGGCATACAGACGTCGGGGGCGCTCGAGCAGGGGCTCCATCACGGATCGGTAGAGACGGTAGATCCGGGTTCGCTCGAGCACGTAGGCGGGTTCGGCATCGCGTCCGGAGCCCGGTTCCGCTCCGGCCGACGGTTCTCCGTGCTTCGAAAGCAGGCGGAACGCCAGCCACGGCGCGACGACGAGCGCGACGAGCAGCGAAAAGCTCATGGCCAGCGTCGCGCCGATCGGCATGGGGCTCATGTACGGCCCCATCAAGCCCGAGACGAACAGCATCGGGAGCACGGCGGCGATCACGGTCAACGTCGCGAGAATGGTCGGGTTCCCCACCTCGTCGATTGCCGCCCGTGCGGCGTCGCGCAATGGCCGCGTCCGCATCGAGAAATGACGGTGCATGTTCTCGACCACGATGATCGAGTCGTCGATCACGATGCCGGTCACGAAGATCAGGGCGAACAGCGTCACCCGGTTCAGCGTGTAGCCGAACAGGCGATACACGAGCAGGGTCAGGGCGAAGGTGACCGGGACGGCCACCATCACCACGGCGGCGCTTCGCCAGCCCATCGCCAGGGCGACGACGATTCCGACCGCGATGATCGCGAGCAGCAGGTGCTCCTGCAGCGTCACGACCTTCTCGCGCGCCGTCTCGCCGTAATTGCGGGTGACGCGGAGTTCCGCATCGCGCGGCACGACGCGACCGTGCATGGCGTCGAGCCGCCGTTCGAGATTGCGACCGAGTGCGGTGGCGTCGGCCCCCGGGCGCTTCGCTACCGCCAGCGAGACCATCGGCTGAAAGCCCGCCTCGCGCGTCCAGTGAAAGGTGTACGTGTCGACCTCAGCCGGGCCGTCGACCACGCGGGCGACGTCTTCGACCCGTACGAGGCGTCCGTCACGCACGTCGACAACCACCTGCTCGACGTCGGCCGCCGAGGTGAGAAACGATCCGGCCTGGACACGAAACACCTCGTCGGAGCGAGCATAGTCGCCGGCATCGATGCTCACGTCGGCCGCTCGCAGGCGCTCGGACAGCGTTCCGGGATCCACGCCGAACGCGGCGAGGCGGTCGGTCAGCAACTCGACCCGGATCTCTCGGGGGCGACCGCCTATCACGGTTACTTCGCGGACGTCGGGCAGGGCCTCGAGCTCGACCCGCATCTCGTCGGCCAGCTCGCGCAGCGCGGGACCATCGAGTCCGCCGCCGAACAGCGCGGCGGTGAAGAACGGTACGTCATCGATCGTGACGGTCTTGATCAGGGGTGGCGAGGCGCCCAGCGGCATGCGGTCGGCGTGCTTGAGCAGGGCGCTCCACAGGCGCACCTGGCTCTGCTCCATGTCGCGACCCACCTCGAACCGCACCGTGGCGAGTGCCATCCCGCGTTGCGCATGCGTGTAGACGTACTCGACGCCTTCGATGCCCGTGAGCGCGCCCTCGAGCGGCAGGAGGATGCGATTCTCGATCTCCTCCGGTTCACGGCCGGGGTCCATCACGAAGATGTCGGCCACCGGCACGATGATCTGCGGCTCCTCCTCGCTCGGCATCGTGAGGGTCGAGTACAGGCCGACGCCGAGGGCCGCCGCCAGGAGCAGCGGCGTCAGCTTCGACGCAATGAACAGGTCGGCTATGCGACCCGCCGGACCCCGGCTCAAGGCGCGCTCCCGCCCGTGGTGACCCGTACGGCCGCCCCGTCCTCCAGCCCGGCGGGCGGATCGACGACCACAGCGTCATCGGGCGCCAGGCCGGCCAGGATTTCGACTGCCGCTTCGCGCCGGCCACCCGGCCGTACCCAGCGCAGGTGAGCCGTGTCCTGCGCGACCGCGAACACGCCGGACAGCTGACCACGCCGGACGATCGCACCCTCTGGAACCCAGAGGGTGCTCCGATCGGGTGCATCGACCTCGAGGCGTACGTACGCGCCCGGTACGAGCCCGCTCTCTTCCGCGTCGGCGGGCAACGGCGCCTCGACCCGGAAGCGGCGCGTCGCGGCTTCGAGGGCCGGCGCCACCCGGGCGACGGCCACCAGGATCCGCGCGCCGGTCTCGGGGCGTACGAGGGTCAGCGTGTCGCCGACCTCGATCCTGCCTTCGAGAGCGCCCGGCAGATCGGCGCCCACCTCGAGGCCCCCGGTGCCAGCCAGGGTGAGCACAGGACGCCCGGGTGACGCGAGATCGCCCGGATCGACGTTGCGGGTGGTGACGACGCCGGAAAACGGCGCACGCAGAACGGAATAGGCCTGCTGGGCCCGCGCTTCCGCTAGTCCCGCTTCGGCGACCCCGGACGCGGCGCGCGCGTCGTCCAGTTCCTGGTCCGTGGCGGCGCCATCGGCGTTGAGCGACTCGATCCTGGCGAGCGCCCCTCGCGCCCGCTCGAGCTGCGCTTCGGCGCGTCGGATTCGGGCCGCCACGTCGGCGTCGTCGAGGACGAGCAGGACGTCGCCGCGACCCACCCGACTGCCGACGTCTACCGGGACACGCACCACCGTACCGCTGACCCGTGCGGCGAGATCGGCCCGGTCGACGGCATGAACCGTGGCCGGAAAGCTGACCGTCGCGCCCGCGCTGGTCGGACGCACGACGGTGACCTCCGGGATCCCCGTCGGCGGCGGGATCTCGCCCGGTTCTTCGCCTCCGCAGGCGGCCGATGCCACGAGCGGGACCAGCAACGCGGCGGTGAGCCGGATGTCGAGCATCATCGGTTCTCCTGTGCGGAAGGTCGGCCGTCGGCCCGAATCCGTTCGGAGCTGCCGGACGCGACGAGCTCGAGGCGGGCGAGGGCCACGTTGTAATCGACCAGCGCCGCCACCTCACGACTTCGGGCGCCTGCGGCCCGGGCTTCGGCCTGCAGGAACTCCGCGGCCGTCGCCAGTCCTTCGTCGAACCGGCGGCGCATGAGCTCGCGCGCCTCGCCCGCGGCGCGGGCGGCGGCCCGTGTCGCCTCCAGACCGGCGCGGCTCGCGTGCACGTCCCGCAGGGCCTGCGCCGCCTCGGCCCGCGCCGCCCGGACAGCCTCCTCGTGCCTGATGCGTGCGATCTCCCGCGCCTCGGTGGCTCGCTGACGCTCGGCCACGCGGCCGAATCCGGCGAACACGGTCCAGCGCAGGGCCACGCCCGCCGTCCAGTTGGAACCGTCGACTCCGAAGGCGCGATCGGCATGGCTCGACCAGCCTGCGAAGCCTTCGATGCGCGGAAGGAACGACAGGCCGGCACGACGGAGCTCGGCGGCGGCGGCTTCGCGGGCCGCGCCGAGCGAGCGGACGTCGGCGCGCGTCGTCGCCGGACGTGGCGCGTCCGGCGGAGGGGGCGCGAGCAGCGTGTCCGTCGGCGCCGGAACCCGGTCGATCTCCCACCCCAGTTGGAGGGCGAGATCCTCCCGCGCCCGCTCGACGTTTCGCTCCGCCGCGAGCCGGTACGCTTCGGCCGCTCGCAGCTCGGCCTCGGCCTGAAGAGCATCGGCCCGGGTGAGCAGGCCGCGCTCCTCGCGGCTCTCGAACAGCTCGAGGGCGGCGCGTGCGGCCTCTTCCTCAGAAACCGCCGCCACGAGCGCCGCATCCGCCCCCGCCGCGCCGTAGTAGAGCACTTTCGTGGCGAACACGGTCTGCTCGGCGCTCCATGTCTCTCCCCAGTCCGTCGCGTCCACGAGCGAGCGGGCGGCGGAGCGACCGGCCCAGCGGGTCGCATCCAGCGGCGACCACCGAAGCCCGGCGTCCATGGTCCAGTCGCTGATCGGGTCCGGTCGGTTCAGCGCGTCGAGCGCGAAGTCGGCCTCGGCGAACCGCTCCTGGCGCAGGCGCGTTCCGAAGGCGAAAACGGGGTCATCGGAGCGCGTGACCCCGGTTCCGACCTCGAGAGCAGGAAGGAGGCCCGAGCCGATGGCGCGAGCGTCGGCCCGAGCGATCGCCGCCCGGCGTCCGGAAACCCGATGCGCCGGGTTCCCCATCAGGGCCTCGGCCACGGCCTCGCTCAGCGTGAGGGGAGTTCGCGTTTCCCGATCCGCTTGCTGCGCGGCCAGGGGTCGCGGAACGGCGACGAGCGCCGCCGCCCCCAGCACCAAGAGCGCCGCGCGCACGCCTCGTATCGCCTTCGTTCGAGCTCCACAGCCCATTCTCATCCAGGTCACCGGTCGACTCCTCGGGGTCATGACGTCGCGCCGCGCCTCGATCCCCCATACGCACAGCGGCGGCTCGTGGTTGTGGGTGGCATGAGCCGCCGATCGGGTTCCGGGGCGCATCGATCGATCCGGGCCGCAGGTGGCGGCCATCGGCTCACTCGCCGGGGATCAGGCCATCCTCTCGGTACTGCTTGAGCTTGCGATACACCGTTCGTCGATCGACGCCGAGGATATCGGCGGCATCGCTCTGGTGGCCTCCGGTTCTCTCGAGGGTCGTCAGGATGTACTCGCGCTCGAGCCGGTCGAGGTCCCAACGATCGTCACCAGCTCGAGCGATCAGCTCCCGCTCGACGGCGACCTGGCGCTCGCCGGGCAAATCGAAGCGGATAGAGGGGGCGCCGGCATACATAATCAATGAACGCTCGACGAAGTTCTCGAGCTCGCGGACGTTCCCCGGCCACTCGTACTCCATCATCCGATCGAGCGTCGGGCCCGAGATGGCCGGCGGCTCGACGTGGTTTTCCTCGGCGAAGCGCTGTCGGAAGAAGTTGGCGAGCACCGGAATGTCGGTCTTCCGCTCGCGAAGGGGTGGCACGTGGATCGGAAACACCTCGATCCGGTAGAGCAGATCCTCGCGAAACCCACCCTCGGCCACTTCGCGCGCGAGATCGACGTTCGTGGCCGCGATGAGCCGAAAATCGGTGGCGATCGGGGTATTGCCTCCGACGCGCGTGATGCGCTTTTCCTGGAGAACGCGCAGGAGCTTCACTTGCACGGCTGGCGCAATCGTGCCGATTTCGTCCAGGAACAGGGTCCCACCGTGCGCCTCCTCGATCAGCCCGCGTCGACTGGCGAC
>Ga0268386_10000597_pt1 | contig 23186 bp, 32 predicted proteins | sample RVTome_15_FD_200260 | JGI IMG/M metagenome (GOLD analysis project Ga0268386, IMG submission 200260) | Soil microbial communities from uranium-contaminated site in the Upper Colorado River Basin, Wyoming, United States - RVT150D86... ...
ATTGCCGCGGCACCTGCCGCGTCAGCGCCTGCTCGTAATGCAGGTGCAAGGCCTCGTGGGACGTGAAGAAATCAACACGCCTCACGCTGCCCGGCTGCTGGCCGGTAATGGTCTCCATGAACCGAACGGACTGACCGATGTTGTCTGCCAGCCGTTGGAATTCGGCGGCCAGGGGCGAATGCTCGACCCAGCTCAGGTTCCAGTACTCGGGGTGGTGCAAATCGGCGAAGCCACCGTCGACCAGTGCCCGCACGAAATTCATGGTCAGCGCAGAACAGGCGTGTCCCTGGATCAGCCGCTGCGGATCCGGGGTACGGGCTGCCTCGGTGAATTCGACCTCGTTGACCAGATCACCCCGGTAGCTCGGCAGCGTGGCGTCACCCCGGGTTTCGGTATCCGAGGAACGCGGCTTGGCGTACTGGCCGGCGAAGCGACCGATCCGAACTACCGGCATCTCGAGGCCGTGCACCAGCACCAGGCTCATCTGCAACAGCACCTTGAGCCGGTTGGCGATCAGCGGAGATGTACACTCGTGGAAATGCTCAGCGCAGTCACCGCCCTGCAGCACGAAACGCTTGCCGGCCTGAGCGTCGGCGATCTGCTCACGCAGGCTGAGCACCTCCCAGGACGTCACCAGCGGCGGGAGCTCACTGAGCCGCTCCAGGACGGCGGCCAGCGCCGCGCGGTCAGGGTAGATCGCCTGCTGCAGGGTCTCGCGCTGGGACCACGAATCCGGCCGCCAGCCGGGCGCCAGGTTGACGCCCTTCAGCGGGGCGTCGGCCAATTGTTTCGGCGCGGTTGTCATGCGTAAATTATCGTGCCTTGAGGTTTTGCGCGCGGGCGTTGTCCCGCGCCGTTACAAGGATGGTAACGGCTGTCAGCCCGATGTACCAGATCAGCGTCCACGCCGGCATGCTGAGCCCCAGGAAGGACCAGTCGATTGTGGCGCACTCTCCAGAGCCGCCAAAGACCTCGCCCAGCACTTCCAGGAACGGCATGCTGTCGAGCATGTAGTTGAGCCCCATACCACATTCGGGAACCTGGTCCGGCGGCAGGTTCTGCAGCCAGACGTGACGGCCGGCGATGGCGGCACCGGCTATACCGCCGACGGCGATCAGGCTCGTATACGCCCACCGCCCTTTGGGGCCGGGGTTATGCGCGAAAGCCGCCAGGGCCACGAGGCCCAACCAAAGAAAGGCGACGCGCTGGAAGATGCACAGCGGGCAGGGATCGAGGAAGTCGACGTGCTGCACGTATAGGGCGTAGCCCAGCAGTGCCGCGCAGCTGAGCGCGACGATGAGGTACCAGGGTCTGGCGCGAAAAATGAATCCCATCAATAGTTCCCGTGTTTTGCATGATTATTCCATCTACGTAGCGGAGGGGATACCCCTTCCGCAACACGCCGTGAATACATCCCTGTAGGCTCCTCGCCGGGGTCCCTCCCGTCGAGGGTTGCGAAAGGGGTATCCCCTCCGCAGCCTGCTCAGCCGTGCCACATCGGAGAACCCCCGGTTCCTTTATAATCCCGTGCAGCACTGGCATAGATGGAAAGAAGATGAGTGTAAGTCCCGAAAACCTCAAGGATAGTTCCCGCGGCCCTATCCACGCCTATACCGGCACCGAGCTGCACTGCAAGGGCTGGCACCAGGAAGCGGCGCTGCGCATGCTGATGAACAACCTCGATCCGAACGTGGCGGAAAAACCGGACGAACTCATCGTCTATGGCGGCACCGGCAAGGCGGCGCGCAACTGGGAGTGCTACGACCGCATCGTCGCCACCCTCAAGCGCCTCGAAAACGACGAGACCCTGCTGGTGCAAAGTGGCAAGCCGGTCGGGGTGTTTCGCACCCACGAGGAGGCGCCTCGGGTGCTGATCGCCAATTCCAACCTGGTGCCGCGCTGGGGCACCTGGGAAGTATTCCGAGAGCTGGAAAAGAAGGGCCTTACGATGTACGGGCAGATGACGGCGGGCTCGTGGATCTACATCGGTTCGCAGGGCATCGTGCAAGGCACTTACGAGACTTTTGCCGAATGCGCCAAGCAGCACTTCGGTGGAAGCCTGCAGGGCAAGCTGGTAGTCACGGCGGGCCTGGGTGGAATGGGCGGCGCGCAGCCGCTTGCCGTCACCATGAACGAAGGCAAGTGCCTGGCCGTCGAGGTTGACCCCTGGCGGATCAAGCGACGCGTCGAAACCGGCTACTGCGACCAAATGTCCCGCGACCTGGACGAAGCGCTGGCATTGCTGGAAAAGTCTGACGGCCCACTATCGGTCGGACTGCTGGGTAACATCGCCGAAATCATGCCGGAACTGGTCCGGCGCGATATCGTCCCCGACGTCATCACCGACCAGACCTCCGCGCACGACCTGCGTTACGGCTACATCCCGGCGGGATATTCCCTGGAGGCGGCCAACGCCTTGCGTAAGTCCAAGCCCGAGAAGTACGACGACGCCGTGCTCGATTCCATGGTCGAGCACGTGCAGGCGATCCTCGACCTGAAGGAGCGCGGGGCCATCTGCTTCGATTATGGCAACAACCTGAGAGGTCAGGTGGCGGACCACAGGAACATGCCACAGGCTTTTGATTTTCCTGGTTTTGTTCCCGCCTACATCCGCCCGCTCTTCTGCAAGGGCGCAGGTCCCTTCCGCTGGGCGGCGCTGTCGGGCAACCCCCAAGACATCTACACCACCGATGCGGCCATCCTCGAGCTGTTCCCCGAGAAAGAGGCGTTGCACCGCTGGATCAACAAGGCACGCAAGCACATCCAGTTCCAAGGGCTGCCGGCCCGCATCTGCTGGCTGGAATACGGTGAGCGCGCCGAGGCTGGTCTCAAGTTCAACTGGCTGGTGAAGAATGGCAAGTTGGATGCCCCGATCGTAATCGGACGCGATCATCTCGACGCGGGTTCGGTTGCCTCCCCCAACCGTGAAACCGAAGCGATGAAGGACGGTTCGGACGCCATCGCCGACTGGCCCATCCTCAATGCACTGATGAACACGGCCTGCGGGGCAAGCTGGGTGTCGGTGCACCACGGCGGCGGTGTCGGCATCGGATATTCCCTGCACGCGGGCATGGTGTGCGTGGTCGACGGGACCGAAATGGCCGATCGGAGGCTGGAGCGGGTGTTGACCGCCGATCCCGGCATGGGGGTTATGCGGCACGCCGATGCCGGATACGATCTGGCGATCGAGACTGCAAACGAGCGCGGCGTTGATCTTCCGATGATTAACGGGAGATCATAAGTCCGTGAGAAAATCACCGGTCATTCGCGCAGACGGGGAGCTACTTTCAAAACACGCCGTGAATACATCCCTGTAGGCTTTTCGCCAACATCCCTGTTGTCGAAAGTTTTGAAAGTAGCTCCCCGCCTCCACGCCTGACTGCAAGGCCGTGCCCAAAAACCTGTAGGAGCGGCGCCCTCGCCGCGATCGATTCATGACATGACCACCATTCGCATCGCCAACCTTTACGAAGACCTCACCGCCAGCATGGCGGGGTTGAGGGAAGATCGAGCCGCCGTCGATCGCTCGCGCGAAGTGGTGTCGCTGGCGCTCGAAGACGGCAAGGCGCACTACGGCATCAACACCGGCTTCGGGGTGCTCGCCAACAAGCGCATCAGCCGCGAGCAACTCAACATTCTTCAAACCAACATCCTGCTGAGCCATGCCTGCGGCGTGGGCGACCCGGTGCCGGTCGAGATTTCCCGCCTGATGCTCCAACTCAAGATCCATGCGCTCGGACTCGGCCATTCGGGAATCTCGCTCCCGACGTTCCTCCAGCTTCTGGCCTTCGATGAACACGGCATCGTCCCGTGGATTCCCAGCCGGGGCAGCGTCGGTGCTTCTGGCGACCTGGCGCCGCTCGCCCACATGTGCCTGCCGCTGATCGGCCGTGGCGAAGTCTGGGACGATGAGCGCAGGGAAAAGGTAGCGGCACAGCACGCTTTGGACCGGCACGGTCTGAAGCCGGTGCAGCTCACCGCCAAAGACGGCCTCGCCCTCATAAACGGCACCCAGCTCATGGCCGCTTACGGCGCCTTCGTTCTGGAGCGCATGCTGAGGTTATTGAAAGAGGCCGACGTGCTCGCCGCCATGAGTCTCGAGGCGCTGCAAGGCAGCGCCTCGCCGTTCGATGCCCGCGTCCACGAGCTCCGACCGCATCCCGGGCAGGCCGCTGTCGCCGCCAATATTCGGCTCCTCCTGGAGGAAAGCGAGATCCTGGATTCGCATCGTGACTGCGGCAAGGTGCAGGATCCCTATTGCCTGCGCTGCGTGCCCCAGGTCCATGGCGCAAGTAGAGATGCTCTTAACTATGCAATACAGGTTATTGAAACTGAGATGAATTCTGTTACCGACAACCCACTGGTTTTCGACAACGGCGACATCATCTCCGCGGGTAATTTTCATGGCCAGCCGCTCGCCCTGGCCCTCGATTTCGCAGCCATTGCAGTGGCCGAGCTCGGCAGCATTTCCGAGCGCCGCACCTACCTTCTGCTGGAAGGGCACGATGGTCTGCCCAAGCTGCTGATGGAGGACACCGGCGTCAACTCGGGCTTCATGATCCCGCAGTACACGGCAGCAGCGCTGGTGTCGGAGAACAAGATCCTGTCGCATCCCGCCAGCGTAGATTCCATCCCCACCAGCCTCGGCCAGGAGGACCACGTCAGCATGGGCTCGATCAGCGCCATCAAGCTGCTGGGGGTAATGCGCAATCTCGAGTACATCCTCGCGGTCGAGCTGCTTACCGCGGCACAGGCCCTGGACTTCCGCGCCCCGCTTAAAGCCGGTCGCGGAGTGCACATCGCGCACGAAGTCCTGAGGGCGCACGTGGCGCATGCCTACCGGGACTATGAAGTCCGCAACGATCTCGACAAGTGCGCCGAACTCCTGCGCGACGGCGCGCTGAGCCAGGCCATCGCCGAGCGCATGGAAGCTCTGGCCTAGGCGCTGCGTGCCGGTCCTGCGCAACATCGGCCAACTGGCCACCTGCCCGCCCGATTCCCCTCAATCGGATGCCGGCCTGATCGAAGGCGCGGCGCTGGCCTGGCGCGGCGAGCGGATCGAATGGCTCGGCCGCGACCGCGATTTACCCGGGGAATTCGCGCGCGAAGCAATAATCGATTGCGAGGCCCGCCTGGTCATCCCCGGCTTGGTCGACTGTCACACCCACCTCTGCTTCGGCGGCTGGCGCGGCGATGAATTCGAAATGCGCCTTAAAGGCAGGAGCTACCAGGAAATCGCAGCCGCGGGTGGCGGCATCACCAGCACGGTGAAGGCGACCCGCGCGGCCAGTGCGGAGCAACTGGAACACCGCGCCAGCGGTTTTCTCGACGACATGCTCGCGCTGGGCGTGACGACCGTCGAGGCCAAGAGCGGTTACGGTTTGAGCGAAGACGATGAGATCAAGCAACTCGAGGTGTACCGCCGACTTTCGCGAACGCATCGCGTGGAACTCGTGCCTACCTTCCTTGGCGCTCACATCATCCCGCCCGGGTTCAAGGATCGCCGAGACGAGTACGTCGATTTGCTGTGCGAGCGCCTGATTCCGCGGATTGCTCAAGAGGGGCTGGCCGAATTCTGCGATGCTTTCGTCGAAGAGGGTGCCTACACACTGGAAGAGGCCGAGCGCATCCTGTCGGCGGCCGCCACCCACGGCCTCGGCCTCAAGCTCCACGCCGACCAGCTGAGCGCCGGCGGCGGCGCGCAACTGGCGGCGAAGCTCGGCGCAGTGTCCGCGGAGCACCTGGAGTACATCGACGAAGACGGTATCGGGGCACTGGCAGCATCGGGCACGGTCGCGGTCAGCCTGCCGCTGGCCTCGATGTACCTCAGGGAGCCTTACCTGCCGGCGCGTCGATTGCTCGACGCCGGGGTGGCCGTGGCGGTGGCTACCGATTTCAACCCCGGCACCAGCCCCAGCTTCCACCTGCCGCTGGCCATGCTGCAGGCGTGCCTCTACCAGGGCATGACGCCCCAGGAGGTGCTGAAAGGCGCGACTGAGGTGGCGGCGCGGGCCGTGTCGCGTGGTACGCGGATCGGCTCGCTGCAGCGCGGTTTCCAGGCGGATATCACGATCGTCGACACCCCTGACCTCAACCATTGGATGTACCACTTCCGCGCCAACGCCTGCCACGGGGTCGTCAAGAAGGGCGAATGGGTCTGAAGCTGCCCGGCCGAGTCCAGATCGCGGGCGTGATCGACCAGGCCGAGGCCGAGCTCATCATCGAGGCCGGCGCCGAAATGCTGGGTTTCCCCCTGGGGCTTAAAGACGGCCGAGAGGACCTCGACGTCGACGAGGCAGCCGCGATCGTGCGGCAAATGTCCGCAAAGGCCACGCCGATTTGCATCACCTACCTCGACACGGTCGGTGAAATCGCGGCGCTTTGCGGTCGTCTGGGCGCCCGCTGGGTCCAGTTGCACGGGCCGATGGCCAAGGCCGAGATCATCAAACTCAAGGCGCAAGACCCCGACCTCGGGCTCATCAAGAGCCTGATCGTCAAACCAGGCACGGAAGCACAGCTGTTGCGCCAGGTGCACGACCTGGAGTCGCATGTCGACGCCTTCATCACCGATACCTTCGATCCGGAAAGCGGCCGCTCGGGCGCCACCGGCAAGACCCACAACTGGGAAGTCAGCAGAAGGCTCGTGTCCAGCACCGAGAAGCCTGTGATCCTCGCCGGCGGGCTCACCCCAGAAAACGTCGTCGAAGCCATCGCCGCCGTCCACCCCGCGGCGGTCGACGCGCATACCGGCGTCGAGGACCCGGATGGGCGAAAAAACAAGGCCCTGCTCATCGATTTCATCAAGCACGCGCGACACGGTTTCGAAAGGCTTGGCCGACAAAACCGCGCGGCCCCCAGCAGACGCCTGAATTGACGTGCCAACATCGGCAAACCATGATTCAGCCACAAACAACACTTTAAAGGGGAGCCATTCATGAACCGAATCACCCAAACGTGCCTGGTCTTGGGCGCGATACTGGCCTTTCACGCGCCGGGCGCGCGCGCCCAGGTATCGGTGACCGCACCAGCCGAGGCCGGCATCAACGAAACCATTGAAGTACACGTCGGTGGCGAAGCTACCAGCGGGGACATGATCCGCTTCGCTGACGCCGAAGGCACTGTCATCGGCGGAAGCTATGGATACGTGGGTAACGCGAAGGAAGGCGTGCTGCGCCTCGCAGCGCCACTGGAGCCGGGTAGCTACTTTGTCGTTTACCTGACCAAGGGAGAAGTCGTAGCTCGCTCACCTCTGGAGGTTCACGCAGTCCAGGCCTCGATCGACGCACCCGAGCAGGTCGGGATCAATGAATCATTCGAGGTCAGCTTCAAAGGGCCAGCCAATCAGGGTGACACGCTTCAGTTCTACCGGCTTGACGGTTCTGCAGTTGGCGGCACTTACGCCTACGTCGGAATGGCCGCGGACAATCGCCTTAAGATGAAAGCCCCCGGTGAGCCCGGAAGCTACCAGGTCGTGTATATCACCGGGCGCCAGCTGATCGGCAGCGATCCGATTGAAGTATTGGGCGTCCAGGCAATGTTGACCGCGCCCGAATCCGTGCAGGCAGGTGCTTTTTTTGATGTCACTTGGGAGGGCCCCAACAATTCGGGCGATATGTTACGCGTCATGAACAGCGCCGGTCAGGCTGCCGGCAGCTACGGCTATGTCGGCCAGAACCCTGAAAGCGTCAAACTGCGAGCGCCGGAGCAGCCGGGAAGCTATTCGGTGGTCTACCTCACGGGCGGCCAGGCGATCGGCTCGGTCGATTTCGAGGTTGTGGAAGTCACGGCATCGCTCAAGGCCCCGGCGCAAGCGCCCGGGAGCGAACCCTTCGAAGTAACGTGGGAAGGCCCGGGCAATTACGGGGACGTCATCCAGCTCTTCCCCGCAGGTGGCGAAAACGATGTGGCCTACAGTTACGTCAGCCCCACGGAACCGGGCCTGACTCGGGTGCTGGCACCGGCCGAACCCGGCCCGCATGAACTCAGGTACGTCACGCAGGGAGGACGCACGCTGGCCACTCGTGACATCGAGATCACGCCGCCGGTCGTGAAACCGGGTTCACTCCAAGTGCTGGCCTCCGCCAACCCTGAGTTCGGAACCGGCGATGCCGTCGAGGTGGTGCTTGACGCCTCGGGCAGCATGTTGCAGCGCCAGGGCGACGCGCGGCGAATCGAGATCGCGAAACGCACGCTTGCACACTTGATCAGCGAAACCATTCCGGCGGGCACAGCCTTCGCCATGCGGGTGTTCGGCCACAAGGAGGCCGACAGTTGCCGCAGCGATCTCGAGATTCCGCTGGCACCACTCCATCGTGCCACCGCGAACGACACGCTCGAGGGCGTTAACGCCATGAATCTCGCCAAGACGCCGATCGCCGACTCATTGGCCCTGACGGACTCCGACTTGCGCGGCGTCACCGGCGAGCGGATCATCGTGCTCGTCACCGACGGCGAGGAGACCTGCGAGGGCGATCCCGCGGCGGTGATCGCCGGCATGCGCGCCAAAGGCCAGGACATCCGCTTCAATATCGTCGGCTACGCCATCGACGATGCTGACCTGCAGGCCACCTTCGAGCGCTGGGCCACTTTGGGCGGTGGTGAGTACTTCAATGCCGCGGACGAGTTGCAGCTCGCCGAAGCCCTGACTCATTCCGTAGCGCCTTCGTTTGTGGTGCTGGACGAGTCAGGTTCGGAGGTGGCGTCCGGCGTCGCAGATGGGAAGCCCGTCACCCTCGTGCCGGGAACTTACACAGTTGAAATCGGCGACCACCGTCACACTGTGAAAATCGAGACTGATACCCAAGCCACGCTTGATCTCTCAGGTTGATCGTCCGCCAAGCAACGAACAAGTGCTTGCGTTTGGTACGGAACTATATGATCAGTACGGTGCCACCAGCATCGCCCGGTCGCACCAGCATCCATGATCCAGGCTCAATCTGGATCTTCAAGGCCTAGAATCCATTGTTCTATCAGCGCGACTCCCTCCCTGTCCACGACCTCGGTCGCCAACGGCGGCATCTGCCATCCACCGTCATCGCGGATCGACATCCGGCGCCAGGCGAAGCTGTCATCCGGCGCACCCGGATTGATGTAGACTTCGGTTCCGAGACCGGGCAAATGGGGTTCATGACCAATCGCTGTTCGGTAGACTTCGGTCGCTTGCACGTCGGCGAGCGTACCTGCCGTCAGGTTCATGAATAATGGCACCTTGTCGGTCACGAAAGTCGAGCCTTCGTAATGGCAACTTCCACAATTCGAATGCAGGTAGCCCAGCGCGGCACGGGTGAGATCGTCGCCCGGAATATCGAACGGACGATCCGGGGAATTCGTGAGCAGATCCATGCCGGTAAGGTCCTGGATGGAGAGGGAATCCTGGTTGGACCAGGGAAGTTGAATGGCCGTAACGCCGAGCGGCCGCCTTTGCTCGCCGCTGCTGTGGCAGGTCACGCAGTCCGAGGGGGCTGGAATGTCATGCGCGGTACCGGAGACGTTTTCCTTCGCCAGCGCAAGTTTCCGGCTGGCACCTGTTTCGCCATCCGGCTGATAGACGGCCATGTCCCACGCCCACGGTTCGGGCCCGTGCTTGTAGAGCATGCGCGTTTCAACCAAGACGCCATCACGCTCAAACACTTTCCAGATCCGCGTACCTTCCGGAAAATTCCAGCGATCCGGCTCGGTAGTGTCTATCCTGGTACCGGGCGGAATATGAATGTAGCGATCCTTGCGCGCGCCATCGCTCCAGAACGGATAGCTGGGTGCGAACGGGTAGGTATTGGGCAGCTGCCCATTCTGTGCCGCATCCCAGTCGAATCCGGTCTCGCTGAGGGACGCCTCGGAAGGCCCAAGGTAAAATTGCAGCACCCGGATCCATTGCCAGGCAACATAACCTGCAACGGTGAGCCCGATGCCCAGGAGCACCGCCTGAAGCACCCGGCGCCCCACGCGGCTCATGACATTATTTCGATACTCATGTAGACTGTCTAGGTATCATGTTTGAAGCACCCCTGTCAATCAATATGACGTCCTCGAGATCTCCCAAATCGGCTTACCTGACCGAACTGCGCCGTGAAATCGAGCGCTGCGCGAACCTGGACCTGGCGACCCGGGAGCTGTTCGTCGCCGAGATCAGCCAACACATCGATATGCTTTACGAGAGCCTGGAAGAGGACGGCCGCCGAGACGAGCAACTGGAATCCAGGGCCGTGTCGCTGATGGAGCGCCCCGCCCAGCTCGTCCGGGCTCTGCGCCAGGCCGAGATCATTGCGAAGGAATCATGCCCGCACTGGTGGCAGGCAAGCATGCTCAAGGCTTGGGCGCAGTTCCTGCAACTCAAGGCCACCGTTGTGTTGGCGGTTTTGGTCAGCGCGGCTTGCGTGCTGACAGCGCTGTTCCTGGGCGCTGTGATCCCACCTGCCTGGCAAGAGCTCTGGATCGTTCCGGCGGTCGCGGCTGCCATGTTCGGTTCTACCGTCATGGCCAGTCAGCTGCTCCATGCCAAAACGAACCGACTCGATAAGGCAAGACTTGTCTTCTCAGGACTCGTCTTCGCGCTCGGCGCCCATCTGGCGACCTGGTGCGCAGAATCGCTTGCAGGGCTCGATTGGGCCCTGGCGGTGCCAGCGGCCTACTCGGCGCTGGTCGTCACCATCAGCCTGTTCACTGCGACTTCGTTTTCAGGCATTTTCTTCGATGATGCCCGGTCGCGGGGACGCTACTTGAGGATCTCCTTTACTGCCGTATTGGTCGCTTTTCTTTTACTCACGCTGTTGCTCGGCCTGCTGCCGGGCTCCAACCACGGCCTGCTGTTCTGCCTCTATGCCTTCTTCGGCATTGCCACCGTTTTCGCCACTCGCCGATATGTCTGCCTGCGTACGAGGGACGAACTCCGCCTCGAGACGTACATGAGATGACCCAGAAGAATGCCTTGTACCAGGGCACATTGGACTTGCTTGTCTTCCGGGCGGTCGCCAAAGAACCGTTGCATGGATGGGGCATCTCGCAATGGCTGGCACGAACATCCGGAGGGCACATTTCCGTACCGCAGGGCTCCCTCTACCCTGCCCTGCACCGGCTCGAGCGCCAAGGTCTGCTCAGCGCAAAATGGAAGCGGAGTCCGGAAGGGCGCAAGGCCAAGTACTATTCACTCACCCGACGGGGCAAGCAGGCGCTTCAGGAAACCGAGAGTCGATGGCTGGAATTCGCCGAATCTGTCCGAAAGATTATGCAGGCGGGGGGCGCCAACTGAAGACCGCGCGAGTCACTCGAATGTACTGCACAAAAAACCCGGCCGGAGCCGGGTTTCTTGCTTTTCTTGTTGTTATCTCTGTAAACCGTGTTTACTCGGCGGCCTCCGCCCGGGCTTCTGCGGCCTCGACCTCGGTCTGACGATCGACGAGCTCCACGTAGGCCATGGGGGCGTTGTCGCCGGCCCGGTACCCGCATTTCAGAATACGCAGGTACCCACCCGGGCGGTCCTTGAGGCGCGGCCCGAGCTCGTTGAAAAGCTTGGTGACGGCATCACGGTCGCGCAGGCGGTCGAAGGCCTGGCGGCGGTGCGCCACGCTGTCTTCCTTGGCGAGCGTGATCAGGGGCTCAGCCACGCGGCGCAGCTCCTTGGCTTTCGGCACGGTGGTCTTGATGATCTCGTTCTGGAACAGCGACGAGGCCATGTTCCTGAACATCGCCCGGCGGTGCGCGCTGGTGCGGTTCAGCTTTCTTCCGGATTTAAGGTGACGCATTGTTCTTTCCCGTCAAAATTCGATGGCTCAGGCGTTCACCAGGCTCGCCGGTGGCCAGTTTTCCAGTTTCATGCCCAGCGACAGGTCGTGCGAGGCGAGCACGTCCTTGATCTCGGTTAATGACTTCTTGCCGAGGTTCGGTGTCTTGAGCAGCTCGACCTCGGTGCGCTGCACCAGGTCGCCGATATAAAGAATGCTCTCCGCTTTCAGGCAATTGGCGGAACGCACGGTGAGCTCCAGGTCGTCGATCGGGCGCAGCAGCACCGGGTCGATTTCCTCCGACTTGGGTTCGGTTTCCACTTCCTGTCGCGCCCGGAAGTCGATGAAGACACCGAGTTGATCGGCCAGGATGTTCGCAGCGAGCTTCACCGCGCCTTCGCAGTCAACCGTGCCATTGGTCTCGATGTCCAGCACCAGCTTGTCGAGGTTCGTGCGCTGCTCGACACGCGCGGCGTCGACCGAGTAGGCCACCTTGCGCACCGGGCAGAAGGAGGCATCGAGCTGAAGCCGGCCGATGGGCCGCGATTCCTGCTCGCCCGCGTTGAAGAGCTGCGTGGCGGGCTGATAACCCACGCCACGTGCGACCTTGAGCCGCATGCTGATCTTGCCGTTCTTGGTCAAATTGCAGATCACGTGGTCGGGGTTGACCACCTCGATGGAGTGATCCAACTCGATGTCCCCGGCCGTTACGGGGCCGGCGCCGGACTTGCTCAGCGACAGGACGGCTTCCTCGCGCTCGTGCATGCGCAGGGCGACGCCCTTCAGGTTGAGAAGAATCTCGATGATGTCTTCCTGCAGGCCTTCCACGGCGGTGTACTCATGGAGCACGCCGTCCATCTCGACTTCGACGATGGCGCAGCCGGGAATGGAAGAGAGCAGGACCCTGCGCAAGGCGTTACCCAGCGTGTGGCCGAAACCGCGCTCGAGCGGCTCCAGCGTGATGCGCGCACGATTCGGATTGACTTCGTCAACCCCGACCGCACTGGGCTTAAGCATGTTTTCAATAACACCCAACATGTGATGACCTCGCTAGCTTGATATTCGTGTCCAGCCGCCGCCACCCGGCGGCAGCCGATGATTCGATTACTTGGAGTACAGCTCCACGATCAGATTCTCGTTGATTGCCGGCGACATCTGATCGCGATCCGGATACGCCTTGAACGAGCCTTCCAGCTTACTGGGATCGACCTCCATCCAGGCCGGAACCAGGTCCATCTCCTGGCTGAGGGTCATGGCTTCCTTGACCCGCAACTGTTCCTTTGCCTTTGGGCGAACCGCGATCACGTCGTCCGGCTGCACCCGGTAGGACGGAATGTTTACCGTCTCGCCGTTGACGGAGATGCCCTTGTGGGTGACGAGCTGGCGGGCCTGGGCACGGGTGACCGCGAAACCCATGCGGTACACCACGTTGTCCAGCCGGCTCTCCAGCAGGCGCAGCAGATTTTCACCCGTGGCGCCCTTCTGGCCGGCGGCCAGCTTGTAGTAATTCCTGAACTGGCGTTCGAGAATGCCGTACATGCGGCGAACCTTTTGCTTCTCGCGAAGCTGAACCGCATAGTCGGACAGGCGCTGTCGGCGGGAAGCCCCGTGCTGCCCCGGCGGCTGGTTGAGCTTGCATTTCGACTCCAGGCCGCGCGCAGCGCTCTTGAGCTCAAGGTCAGCGCCCTCGCGGCGCGCCAGTTTACAGGTTGGTCCGGTATATCTAGCCATCTAATTCTCTCCGCCTATATATAGGACGTCACACGCGGCGCTTTTTCGGCGCCCGGCAGCCGTTATGGGGGATCGGCGTCACATCCGTGATGTTCGTGATCTTGTAGCCCACCGCGTTGAGGGCGCGCACCGAGGACTCCCGTCCCGGGCCGGGGCCTTTCACCCGCACTTCCAGGTTCTTCAGCCCATACTCCTGGGCTGCACGGCCGGCGCTCTCGGCTGCTACCTGGGCTGCGAACGGCGTGCTCTTTCGCGAGCCTCGGAAGCCGGCGCCACCGGACGTCGCCCAGGAAAGCGCGTTGCCCTGGCGATCCGTGATGGTGATGATCGTGTTGTTAAAAGAAGCGTGGACGTGGGCGATCCCGTCGACCACGGTCTTCTTCACCTTCTTTTTCTTGCTCGGCTTAGCCATGTGTACTTCGCTCTGTTAATTAATCCGTTCGTTGGGCAGGCAAGTCAGCGCTTGATCGGCCGGCGCGGGCCTTTGCGCGTGCGGGCGTTGGTCTTGGTCCGCTGTCCGCGCACAGGCAAACCGCGGCGGTGGCGCAGCCCGCGGTAGGCGCCAAGATCCATCAGGCGCTTGACGTTCATCGCGACTTCACGCCGCAGATCGCCCTCAACCGGGATCTTGCCGACCTCCGCGCGAATGGCTTCCACCTCGGCGTCGGTCAGGTCCTTGATCTTGGTCTCGGGCGCCACGCCGGCCGCCTTGCAGATCTGCAAGGCGCGCGAGCGGCCGATGCCGAAGACGTGCGTCAAGCCCACCCAGACATGCTTTTGAACCGGTATGTTGACTCCTGCGATGCGAGCCATGTTTTAACTCCTTTTAATCGGGTGCCGTCAAGCAAAACGGCGCATTATAATCAAACGCGTTCGAAAAAGCCTGAAATCTCACGGATTTCCTGCCGGCGGCCAAGTCTCAGCCCTGCCGCTGCTTGTGCTTTTTCTCGGTGCAAATCACGTACAGCACACCCTTGCGGCGCACGATCTTGCAGTTGCGGCAAATCTTTTTTACCGATGCCTGTACTTTCATAATCTGTTCTCCCCAAACCAAGCCGCGATCACCGGCGAACGACGCCGGAGCGGCCATAAGACCTCAGGTTCGCCTTTTTCATCAGGCTGTCGTATTGGTGCGATATGAGGTGCGCCTGCACCTGGGCGATGAAGTCCATGATCACCACCACCACGATCAGCACCGATGTGCCGCCAAAATAGAATGGGACCTGCCAGACCACCCGCAGAATATCGGGCAACAGGCACACCGCCACGAGGTAGAGCGAGCCGACCATGGTCAGACGCGTCAGCACGGTGTCGATGTACTCGGCGGTCTGGCGCCCGGGCCGGATGCCGGGGATGAACGCCCCCGATCGCTTCAGGTTGTCCGCCGTCTCCTTCGAGTTGAACACGATGGCCGTGTAGAAAAAGCAGAAGAAGATGATCAGCCCGGAGAACATGATGGTATACGCCAGGTTCCCGGGGGTCAGCGCGGCCGATACGTCGGTCAGAAAGCCCATGCCCTCCGAGCCGCTGAACCAGGTCGCCAGCGTCGAGGGGAAGATTACGATGCTGGAGGCGAAGATGGCCGGGATCACGCCCGACATGTTCACCTTCAGCGGCAAGTGCGTTGACTGGTTCTGGTACGCCACGCGCCCGGCGCGCTGCGCATAATTGACGGTAATCCGCCGCTGTCCGCGTTCCACGCGTACCACGAAATAGATCACACCCAGTACCAGTAGCAGGATCAGCAGCATCGCCGGGATGCTGAGCTGGCCGGTGTTGACCAGTTCCAGCGTACCCGCCACGGCCCGCGGCAAGCCGGCGACAATGCCGGCGAAGATGATCAGTGAAATACCGTTGCCGACACCCCGTTCCGTAATCTGCTCGCCCAGCCACATCAGGAAGATCGTGCCGCAGGTCAGCGTCACGAGCGCGGTGAAGATGAAGCCGAATCCGGGCGCCATGACAACGCCGGTCTGCCCCTGCAGGGCAAAAGCGACACCGCCTGCCTGGATGCCGGCGAACAGCACCGTCAGGTTACGCGTGTATTGCGTGATCTTCTGGCGGCCCTGCGAGCCTTCCTTCTTGAGCTGGGCCAGTTGCGGCACAGTGCTCGACATCAACTGCATGATGATCGAGGAGGTGATGTACGGCATCACGCCCAGTGCAAATAGGGAGAAGCGTTCCAGGGCGCCGCCGGTGAACAGGTTGAAAACGTCCACGATGGTGCCTTGCTGCGAGTTCATGAACTGCAGCAGCGCCTGCGGGTTGACGCCCGGCACCGGGATGAAGGTGCCGATGCGGTAAATGATCAACGCCACGAAAACGAACAGCAGGCGCTGGCGGAGCTCGGTCAGCCGACCCAGCCCGCCCAACGTTTCCGCCATTTGTGAGGGAGAACGTGACATTACTCGACTTTGCCTCCGGCGGCTTCGATCGCGGCCTTGGCACCCTCGGTCACGCCCAGGCCCTTGAGGGTGACGGCGCGCTCGATCTTGCCGGTGTTGATCACCTTGACCGCGCGAACGACATGACCGATCACGCCCTCGGCCCTCAGGGCTTCGAGGTCGATGACATCGGCCTTCATGACCTGCAGCTCGTACAGCCGCACGGCATCGTTGAAGCGAGCGGTTCGCGACGCGAATCCGCGCTTGGGCAGGCGGCGCTGCAGGGGCATCTGGCCGCCCTCGAAACCGACTTTGTGGTAGCCACCGGCGCGCGCTTTCTGTCCCTTGTGGCCTCGGCCCGCGGTCTTTCCGAGCCCGGAGCCTACGCCCCGGCCGACACGTTTGCGGCTTTGTTTTGCACCCGCTGCCGGGCGTATGTTGTTCAGTTTCATCTCAGTCATTTCCACTTGGGGTCAGAGCTGTTTTCTCTGATCGCAAATTCGTTATGGGGAACTTTGAGCCCCGGAAAAAGGGCTCTGACCCCATTTATGCCTCTTCGACACGCACCATGTAATTGATGGCGTTGATCATGCCGCGGACCGACGGCGTATCCTCCACCGTCACGGTCTGGTGCATGCGCTTCAATCCCAGCCCACGGGCGCACTCGCGGTGCCGCGGCTGGTACCCAAAAGGCGAACGCGTGAGCGTTACCTTGATTTGCTTCTTCTTAGTCATAGCCCTATGCGCCCACGCTCTCTACGTTTGCCATGATTTCTTCCAGCGCTTTGCCGCGCTTGGTCGCAACCGACTGCGGGCTCTGCATGGCCTGCAGGCCCTTCATCGTCGCTCTCACAAGGTTGATCGGGTTGTTCGAACCCACACTCTTGGCCAACACGTTGTGTATGCCCACTGATTCGCAGACCGCGCGCATGGCGCCACCGGCAATCACGCCGGTACCCTCGGAGGCGGGCTGCATGTAAATTCGCGAACCGGCGTGGCTTGCCTTGACGGCATGCCACAGGGTGCCCTCATGAAGGTTGACCGAGATCATGTTCTTACGGGCTTTCTCCATCGACTTCTGGATGGCTACGGGAACCTCCCGCGCCTTGCCATAGCCGAAGCCGACCTTGCCCCTGCCGTCACCGACCACGCTCAGGGCGGTAAAGCCGAAAATACGGCCGCCTTTTACCACCTTGGCCACGCGGTTGACTGCTACCAGCTTCTCGAGCAGGCCGTCGCCGTTTTCCCTATCCATATTCGCCATCTTCGATTCCTGTGTTCCGGGTGTTCCTAACCCGCGGTCATGATCTGGTTAAAACTTCAATCCGCCCTCGCGCGCGGCGTCGGCCAGGGCCTTGATTCGGCCGTGGTACTTGAACCCCGAGCGATCGAAGGCCACCGATTCGATGCCGGCGGCAAGCGCCTGCTCTGCGACCTTCTTGCCGACCGCGACCGCGGCTGCCTTGTTGCAGGTGCCTTTCAGTTCGTGCTCCTCGCGCAATTCCTTCTGGACGGTAGACGCGGCAGCGACCACGTTTCCGCCATCCGGGGAAATCACCTGGGCATAAAGGTGCCGTCCGCTGCGGTGAACCGTCAGCCGCGGGACCTCCAGCTTGCGGATCTGATTGCGATTCTTGGTCGCCCGTCGAATCCGTGCAGCTTTCTTCTTGTCCATACTCATCTACCTCAATGCAATACTGCTCGTCAGTCCTTGGGTCAGGCCTTCTTGGCTTCCTTACGGACAACGCGCTCGTCGGAGTAACGAACGCCCTTGCCCTTGTAGGGCTCGGGCGGGCGGAACCCGCGAATTTCGGCCGCCACCTGCCCGACCCGCTGCTTATCGCAGCCGCTCACGACGATTTCGGTCTGGCTGGGCGTCTCGATGTTGATCCCTTCCGGGGTCTGGTACTCGATCGGATGGGAGAACCCCAGCGTCATGCTCAGTTTCTTGCCCTGCATTTGGGCGCGGTATCCGACGCCGACCAGGGTCAAGCGCTTCTCGAATCCCTCGGTCACGCCGCTCACCATGTTGCCGAGCAAAGCTCGCATGGTGCCGGCAACCGGCAAATCCGAATCCTGCTCGGGCTTTACCATGACGGTGCCGTTCTCCTGCTCGACGCGCACCCGGGGATGCAGCTTCATCTCGAGGTTGCCCTTGGGGCCCTTGACACGGACCTGGTCGGCGTTGCAGTTGAATTCAACGCCCTTGGGCAGCTCGATTGGCACATTGGCTATGCGTGACATCTCAGATCTCCAAATTCAATACCGCATCAGGTCACGATGCAGAGAATCTCTCCGCCGTGACCCTCCTTGCGGGCCCTGGCATCCGTCATGATGCCCTGCGAGGTGCTCACCACGGCGATACCCAGGCCGCTCAGGATCCGCGGCACGTCTTCCTTGCCCCGGTACTGGCGAAGCCCGGGCCGGCTGACGCGCTTCAGGGAGTCTATGACCCCGCGGCCATCCTTGTAGCGCAGGGTAACCTCCAGCGTCGGCATGCCGTTGTCGTCAAACTCGCGGAAGTCGTTGATAAAACCTTCTTCCTTGAGCACATTGGCAATGCCCCGCTTCACCCGGGATGCCGGCATGCTGACCGTGGATTTGCGCACGCCCTGGGCGTTACGGATACGCGTCAGCATGTCTGAAATCGGGTCGTTCATACTCATTGGTGTTTCCTCAGTATCTGCCGCTTACCACGAAGCCTTCTTAAGCCCCGGCACGTCGCCGCGCATGGCGGCCTCGCGCAACTTGTTGCGACCCAGCCCGAACTTGCGGTAGAACCCGCGCGGGCGGCCGGAAATGGCGCAGCGGTTACGCTGGCGCGACGGGCTCGAATCCCGCGGCAGCTTCTGCAGGTCGAACATCGCCGCCTGGCGCTCATCGAAGCTCGCCTCGGGATCGGAGACGATCTCCTTCAGCTGGGCGCGCTTTGCCGCATACTTCTTGACCAGCTTGCCGCGGCGCTTCTCGCGGTTGACTACCGAAACTTTTGCCATCGTAAATATCCTTTAGTTTTTGCTCTTACTTGTCCTTGAACGGGAAGCTGAAGGCCTCCATGAGGGCCCGCGCTTCATCGTCGGACTTGGCGTTGGTCGCGATCGTGATGTCCATGCCCCGGATCATGTCGATCTTGTCGTAGTCGATTTCTGGGAACATGATCTGTTCCTTCACGCCCATCGAATAATTGCCGCGGCCGTCGAACGACTTGCGGTTCAGCCCGCGGAAGTCCCTGATGCGCGGAATGGCCACGTTCACCAGGCGATCCAGGAACTCGTACATGCGCTCGCGGCGCAGCGTGACCTTGCAGCCGACCGGCCAGCCGTCACGGATCTTGAACGAAGCCACCGACTTGCGTGACATGGTCACGATCGGCTGCTGGCCGCTGATGGCCGCCATGTCGGCTACCGCCCGGTCCATGACCTTCTTGTCGGCCACGGCCTCGCCCACGCCCATGTTGAGCACGACCTTGGTTACCTTGGGAACCTGCATCGGATTCTGGTAGCCGAACTGCTTCATCAGCTGCGGCACCACGGTTTCCCTGTAATAATTCTGCAGTCTAGACATCACCTTGATCCTCACACATCCACGACTTCACCGGTGGACTTGTAAATCCGCACCTTGCGCCCGTCTTCAAGATTCTTGAAGGCGACGCCGTCGGCCTTGCCCGTGATCGGGTTGTAAAGGCGGACGTTGGACAGGTGGATCGGCCCCTCCTTGTCCACGATGCCGCCCGGCTGCTGAATGCTCGGGTTCGGCTTCTGGTGTTTTTTCAGCATGTTGACGTTTTCCACCAACAGGCGCTCGTCGTCCAGGACGCGCAGGACGTGGCCGCGCTGGCCCCTGCTGCGGCCGGCGGTCACGATCACTTCGTCGCCTTTCCTGATGCGTTTCATTTCATCTGCTCCTGTCGGCCCTACAGCACTTCGGGTGCCAACGAGACGATCTTCATGAACCGTTCCGAGCGCAACTCCCTCGTGACGGGCCCGAAGATGCGGGTGCCGATCGGCTCGTGCTTTCCGTCCAACAGCACGGCAGCGTTGTTGTCGAAGCGGATCTGGGATCCGTCGTTGCGTCGCACGCCCGAGCGGGTGCGCACGACCACGGCGTTGTAAACCTCGCCCTTCTTCACCTTGCCGCGTGGAATGGCGTCCTTCACAGTCACCTTGATGATGTCGCCGATGCGCGCATAACGGCGCTTTGAGCCACCCAGTACCTTGATACATTGAATCTGCCTCGCACCGCTGTTGTCCGCGGCTGACAGAACGCTCTGCATCTGAATCATCTTCTTCTACCTCGGCTAAACGCCATTCGTTACTCTTTGCGCTCCAGAATCTCGACCAGGCGCCAGGCCTTGGTCTTGGAGATCGGGCGACACTCGGCGATGGAGACGGTGTCACCCTCGCCACATTCGTTGTTCTCGTCGTGCGCGTGCACCTTGCTCGAGCGCTTGATGTACTTGCCGTACAACGGGTGCTTGACCTGCCGTTCCAGCAGAACGGTGATGGTCTTGTCGGCCTTGTTGCTGATGACCGTGCCTTGTTTGGTGCGTTTTACTTCGGTCGTCATGTTCATTCACCTGCTTTGGCGGCGTCAGGCGCCGCGGCTGTCGCTTTCTCGCGGAGTATCGTGCGGACTCGCGCGATGTCACGGCGAACGCGCCGCAACTGGTGCGTGTTCGAGAGCTGCCCCATGCCCTTCTGCATCCGCAGGTTGAACTGTTCCTTGAGAAGCTCGCTAAGCTCATTCTGCAGTTCAGCGGGCTCCTTGCTTCTAAGTTCCTGCGCTTCCATCACTGCACCGTTCTCTTCACAAAGGTGGTGTTTACCGAAAGCTTGGCCGCCGCCAGCCGGAAGGCCTCGCGCGCTGCTTCTTCTGACACACCCTGGATCTCGTACATCACGCGTCCGGGCTCCACCGGGGCCACCCAGTACTCGACGTTGCCCTTACCCTTGCCCATGCGAACTTCCACGGGTTTCTTGGTGACCGGCTTGTCGGGAAATATGCGGATCCACAGCTTGCCGCCGCGCTTCACGTAACGCGTAATTGCGCGGCGCGCGGCCTCGATCTGGCGCGCCGTGACGAAGCCGCGGGTGGTGGCCTTGAGCCCGTATTCGCCGAAGCTCACGCGGTTGCCGACGTGTGCCAGGCCACGGTTACGGCCTTTCTGCTGCTTTCTGTATTTGGTTCGTTTTGGCTGAAGCATGATTAAGCCACTCCTAGCTCGCCGCGGCCTGACCGCGTTGTTCGCCCTCAGGCTGCTCGTAAAGGTCGAAGACCTCGCCTTTGTAGATCCACACTTTCACGCCCAGCACGCCATAGGTCGTCTTGGCTTCGTACAGACCGTAGTCGACGTTGGCACGCAGGGTGTGCAGCGGCACGCGACCCTCGCGGTACCACTCGCTGCGGGCGATGTCGGCACCGTTCAGGCGGCCCGACACGCAAACCTTGATACCTTCCGCACCCAGGCGCATGGCGTTGCCCACCGCGCGCTTCATGGCGCGCCGGAACATGATGCGCCGCTCGAGCTGCTGGGCCACGCCCTCAGCGACCAACTTGGCGTCAAGCTCCGGCTTGCGGATCTCCGCCACCGTGATGTGGGTGGGCACACCCATGATCTCGGTGACTTCACGCCGCAGCTTCTCGATGTCCTCGCCCTTCTTGCCGATCACGATACCCGGACGCGCCGTGTGGATCGTGATGCGGGCGGACTTGGCCGGCCGCTCGATCTGGATCCGGCTGACGGCCGCGTGAGCGAGCCTCTTCTGCAGGAAATCCCGCACTTCCAGATCAGACTTGAGCTGGTCGGCGAATTCGCCCTTGTCGGCGTACCAGGTTGAGTTCCAGTCCTTGGCGATGCCAAGCCGGATACCGATTGGATGTACCTTTTGACCCATGTTTATTGTCCCGTGTCGTTGTCGGCGACGGTCACACTTATGTGCGAACAGCGCTTCAAAATTCTCGTGCCGCGGCCGCGGGCGCGCGCCCGGCCGCGTTTCAGCGTAGGCCCTTCGTTGACCACGATCTTACTGACGTTCAGTTCGTCGATGTCCGCGCCGGAGTTGTGCTCGGCGTTGGCCACCGCCGAAAGCAGCACCTTCTTCATCAGATGAGCCGCCTTCTTGGGGCTGAAGGTGAGCAGCTGCTCGGCCTGCTCCACGGGCAAGCCGCGGACCTGGTCGGCCACCAGGCGAACCTTCTGCGCCGATATGCGCGCGTTTCTCAGATGTGCAGTCGCTTGCATGACTTAAGGCCCTCGATTCCTATACCGCAGTGGTCTTGCGGTTGCCCGAATGCGCCCGGAACGTCCGGGTCGGGGCGAATTCGCCCAGCTTGTGCCCGATCATCTGGTCGTTGATCAGGATCGGCACGTGCTGGCGCCCGTTATGAACGGCGATCGTCAGCCCCACCATCTCCGGCAGGATCATCGAACGCCGCGACCAGGTCTTAATCGGCCGCTTGTTGTTGCTTGCAATCGCATCGCTCACCTTCTTCAACAGGTGGTGATCGATGAACGGACCTTTTTTTATCGAACGTGGCATGTCGCTACCTTTTACCTGCCCCAGTTACCTACCAGAGCGCTTGCGGACGATGAACTTGTTCGTACTCTTGTTCTTACGGGTCTTGTACCCCTTGGTCGGCATGCCCCAAGGCGAAACCGGATGACGGCCGCCCGAGGTCTTGCCCTCGCCACCGCCGTGCGGATGATCGACCGGGTTCATGGCAACGCCGCGAACGGTCGGGCGTACGCCGCGCCAGCGCTGCGCGCCAGCCTTGCCGATCTTCTCCAGGTTGTGCTCCGAGTTGGAGACTTCCCCGATGGTGGCGCGACAACGGGACTGCACCTTGCGCATTTCGCCGGAACGCAGGCGAAGCGTGGCGTACTGCCCTTCGCGCGCGACCACCTGGGCGGCCGAACCCGCGCTGCGCGCGAGCTGCCCGCCCTTGCCGGGCTTCATTTCGACACAGTGCACCGTCGAGCCCACCGGGATATTGCGCAGCGCCAGGCAGTTGCCGGGCTTGATCGCCGCGTCCCGCCCGCTGATGACCTGGTCACCTGCGCGCAGGCCCTTGGGCGCGATGATGTAGCGGCGCTCACCGTCCGCGTACAGCACCAGCGCGATGTGCGCGCTGCGGTTCGGGTCGTACTCGATCCGCTCAATCCTGCCGGTGATGCCGTCCTTATCGCGCTTGAAATCGATCACGCGATAACGCTGCTTGTGGCCACCGCCGCGATGGCGGGTCGTGATTCGCCCCACGTTGTTGCGGCCGCCCGTCCGGGTCTGTTTGACGACCAGCGCGGCATGCGGCTCGCCCTTGTGCAGGTGATCATGCTTGACCTGAACGACTCCACGGC
>Ga0268386_10000598_pt1 | contig 23183 bp, 17 predicted proteins | sample RVTome_15_FD_200260 | JGI IMG/M metagenome (GOLD analysis project Ga0268386, IMG submission 200260) | Soil microbial communities from uranium-contaminated site in the Upper Colorado River Basin, Wyoming, United States - RVT150D86... ...
AGTACACCCGAAGGGGTGGGGAAAACAATACTGATGGCAATTTTCAGCAAAAAAAGCCGCAGGAACAGCGAGCACGGTAAGTGGTGCAGTTTGGATTTGGCCGCGATGGGCATCGGTCAGTACGTAGGGATTGATCATCGGGGCATTAGGAATTGAGTATCGGGTGCATTAGCCCGACCGTAAGGGAGGGCTCTGCCTTTTGCGCGGCAAGACCAACCTCCCTGACGGTCGGGCTAATGCCCCGAATTCCTTACGGTACGTCAAGTTGTATTCCCGCGAGCAGGGGCAGATGAACGGGAATCAAGAACCGGGGCCAACCAAGACCCAAGACTTAAGGCCAAAGGCCCAAACTATAAATACTTTTCCCGAAGCCCCTGAGTGTGATGGGTGAGATGGCCGGCGATTATGTAAGCCAGCGCGCGCACTGTGAAAGAGCTGTCACTGGCGATTCCACTCCGCGACCAGGCCTCAATCGGAAGGTTATTGAAGAACGATATTGTCCCCAAACGGACCGTTCTGAACTCTTCAACCAGTTGAGCCCAGGGCGTCCCATTCGCCTGAGCCACTTGAACAGCAAGTTCCTGATCGAAACTCGGGAGCGGCTCCTGGAATCCCCGCGCGAGCCAGAACGCGCGGCCCACGAAAAGTCGCTCACAGTCGTTGACGTGATTCAAAACTTCCCGGATGGTCCACTTTCCCGGAGCGTAAGTCTTCAGACTCTTCTCTTCGGAAATTCCTTCCAAAAACTGAAGACTTTCGCCGAGTTGAGACTGAATAGTCGGAACGATATCTTCACTCTCGATAAGGTCAATGTATTTGAAATAGTAGGAAGCGGCTTCGTTTGTTTGGGGTCGTGTCATTTGGCCGGGAATCGTAGCAAAGTTTCGGCATTTTCGTAACCAACCCTGCCTTCCCGGTGTCTATCTAAGGTCATAAGGGTGATAGAAAGATTGGGCCTGAAAAGGGAGCATAAACAAGGGGTTAAGAGCATGAAAGAAAGAAAGAATTATTCAATTTCGCAATTTGCAATTGGCATTTTCGCAACACTGTTGCTATCGATTGTACCCGCGGTTGCGTTGGCTAATCCTGTTCAAGGGGCAATAGATCCTCAACTTGCCAGGCGTGTGCGACGTGAGTTGGTGACACTTCCGTACTACGGCGTATTCGATAATCTCGCATACAGCCTCAACGGCGGTACCGTAACGCTTTACGGACAGGTAGTGCGTCCGACGACACGTTCAGACGCAGAAGGCAGGATAAAGAGACTTAACGGCGTGACGCGCGTGGTGAACAACATCAAGGTGTTACCGTTGTCTAGATTCGACGATAACATCCGGGTTGCGACGTATCGTTCGATTGCGCGCACGGGTGGGCTATATCGTTACCTGCAGGGAACAAATCCATCGCTGCACATCGTGGTCGACCGCGGACACGTGACATTGGAAGGCGTTGTTTCCAGTAGCAGTGATCGGACATTGGCATACATGGCGGCTAACCGCGTTCCGGGAACGTTTTCCGTAAGGAATAACTTGCGGATCGAAGGTGAAGAACCGAGGTAAGCCGCAGCAGGGGCAGATAACCCGGGTCAGGAGCAGGAGCAGGAGCAGGAAAACGTGCCCCTGCTAACTGCTCCTGCTCCTGACCCTGCTCCTGTCTGAATCTGTGGACGCGGCAATTCCCATCAAGAACCAGAACATCATCGCAACCTCAGCATCCCCGTAGTTGTAGTTCACCAATGAACTTACGAGAAACGCTGTAAGCGCGCCCAGCGTGCCCAGCAGAATGCCGTAGGAGTTGGTGTCACTCAAATCAGCGGAGCTTCTTGCGGCACGCGCGATAGTTAACCAAAACAGAATCATCATCCATAGCCAAAGAACCAACATTGGCAATCCCCGGTCGAATGCCAGTTGCAAGGGAGTCGAGTGCAGGTGAAGCATGTCTTTACCGGGGAATCCCCATTCGGTCCAGTGCATCTTCATCGCGTCCATGCCGTGTCCAAAGATCGGATGAACCGGAATGCGCGACAGGCCAACGCGAGCAACCTGCATACGTAGTGATGAACTCGGATCACCGAGCAAGAGAGAATTCCGGTCACGCGTTTGCCAGACGACAACAGCCCCGAAAGCAAGTACAAAGAACAACGCGAAGGTAAATACCACCCTGTAATTGCCGCGCAGCGACCTCCAGGCGATCACACCGGCGCCAACCACAAAAGCAACGATCACCGTTCTCATCGCTGTGAAAACAAGCCCCAACGTCAACAACGACGCCGCGACAATTGCGACTCTGAAATACCGGTTCGCGCCGTGATTCCTGAGGTGGGCCAGTCCGAGACCTAATGCAAGCAGCGCGATCATTTGCATCAACTCGGCGAATGTTTGGTAATGCCGCGTCCATCCCGAAGCGCGAAATTGATGATTTCGATTGCTCCCAATTATTCCCGAAGGTGACGGCTGCTGGTGTTGAGCAGGAGTGAGCACCAGTCCGGGACGCTCGACCTGCTCGCCACGCGAAGTAATGCCAACCGTCACCGGCGTGCCTGGCTGCGTAAGCTTCAATGTCTGATCGAGATCAGCTACGGAATAGATTCGACGACGGCCAATTCGCCAGATCGTGTCGCCCGGTTGAATTCCAACTTGATGAAGAGGACTGTTGTTTGCAATCACCTCGACCACAACTCCGCGTCCTCGCACCAGGTCGAAGGCGCTGTAGAGTGCTCCGGCGCTACCGGAAACAATCAGTAACGCAACCAGATAGAGCGCCGAACGTTTGTTGAGTATTGCCCGCGCTAGATAGAAGAGAAACACACACCACGACGCGTGGAGCTTCGCAATACTGATTCGAGGTTCTTCCGAGAGTAAAGCGGAGGCGAGGGTCCAAAGCAGCGACAACACAATGACAAGATCAAACTTCGACCGCCTGAGGCCCAGGCTACCTGTCCCGAGCGTTCTGATTAGCCACCCTATGCCGGCGATTACTACGGCGGTGGCGCTTGCAGCTATCGAGTGTGGCGCGAGAAGAACGTATACTACGAGTCCTGCGAGAGCAATTTGCTGCCCCAGCTTTGACAATGGAGACTGATCGGCGTTGGTTGGAAATACCTGCGTTGACACCCTTTATTTACGCATGTTAGCGTATCACGCGGCTATTCGCCGGAGTTGCAAGTGGAGTTTTTGACAAGCGCTTATCTCGAATGGCATTGTCCCGCTGCCCGCTGCTACGATTAAAGCCGCCGACACCGTTTTAATGATACATAAGATTCCTGATGGCTTTCGATAAAGCTAAGGTCCTAAAAGCCGCCGAGAAATTCCTTTCACAGGGGAAGATCAACGCAGCAATCAAGGAGTATCGGCAAATCGTCGATAACGACGCTGACGATCTCACTACCTTGAACATGCTGGGTGATCTTTACGTGCGCTCTGGCAAAAAAGAGGAAGCAGTCTCGTGTTTTGAACGCATCGCCGAACACTACAGCGCCCAGGAATTCAATCTCAAAGCGATTGCGATGTACAAGAAGATCGAGCGCATCCGTACGCGCGATCCGATCATCTCTCTCAAACTTGCCGAACTCTATGCCAGCCAGGGCTTAGTTCACGATGCACGCGCGCAGTATCTGGTAGTCGCCGATTCCTACACGCGTTCCGGCGACAACAAGAAAGCACTCGATATTCTTCACAAGATTGCCGATCTCGATCCAAATAACACAGAGATCCGGCTGAAACTCGCGGACGGTTATCTCAAAGAGAACATGCGCCGCGAAGCCGCCGCAGCGTTCGTGCAGGCCGCGAATCGCCTTCACCAGACGGGCGCGCAGGACAAAGCTCTGGAAGCTTACTCCAAAGCGTTGCAATTGGTGCGCGACGATCGAGAGGCTCTGCGCGGCATGCTCGAAACACATATCGCGAGAGGCACTGCCGACGAAGCGGCGGAGGTCCTCGAGCGCGTCGTCGAAGGTCATGAAGACGACAACGAACTCGTCTCAATGCTCGCGCGAGCTTACCTGGAGGCCGAAGATCCCAAAGGAGCGGAGCGGGCCACGTCGATGCTCATGGCCCAGGAAGCGTCGAACTATCCTCAATTCCTTCCGGTTACTCGACTTTATCTGAAGGTCGGCGAGGTAGACGAAACGATACGCATTCTCTCAACGATCATCGAGCGAATGCTTGCGGGACGCGAGGAGAGGGAACTGCTGGAACTTGTCAATCAGGTTTTGGATCGCAATCCCGATCACGTCGCCGCTCTTCGAATGCTGGTTCGCATTCACTGGTGGCAACGCGATATGGACGCGTTGCGTACCTCGCTGGAACGGTTGGCAGAGTCGGCCGAGGCGTCGGAACTGGTGGATGAAGAACGCTACGCGTTGACGCAGTTGGTGAGACTCGCGCCCGACGAACAGCGTTATCTCGATCGACTGAACCTGCTTGGTGGCTTGCAGGAAGACACTGCGGAAGACCTTTCTGCTTCTCCGGAACCAGAGAGCGAAGTTCCGCAGTTTGAAACGTTTGCCGTGGTGGATGATGACGAAATGGCGGCGCCGGTTGCGGTCGATGAATTTGAGACGAATGCTGCTTCTGGTTCGACGTCCTCCGATCCCACAGCGTCATTTGCAGATCTCAACGATGAAGAACCTTCACCAGCCTTCTCAACTGATTTTCAAGAAGTAGACTTCAGCATCGTCGCGCCGGCCGAGACAGAACCTGAGAGCTCGCCAGCAGGGCCCGAGGAAGAAGCGCGGCTTGAAAACATGATGCGACAGGAGCTGGAGAGCGTGGATTTCTACATAGCCCAGGGCTACGCGGACATCGCGATCGATACGCTCGAGATGCTCGACCGGCAGTTTGGACCTCATCCTGATATTCAGGCACGACGCGAGAAGCTTGCTTCGAGGGACCAGCAGGCGGCGCCAGCGGTGTTTGAGTTTGGCGGCGCTGAAGATTTGTCAGCCACGACTGCACCCGACACTACAGCTTTCGACACCGAGACTGCGTATGCATCACTCGCCGGTGATGGAACAGAACATGGTCGCAATAATGCCGGCCCGGCCACCCCGGTCGCGGCAGGAATCGATGCCGGTCTTGCGGAGCTCTTCGAAGAGTTTCGTGTCGCTGAAGAAGGCGACACTGTTCGCGAGGATTTTGAGACGCATTACAACATGGGCACAGCCTACAAAGAGATGGATCTCATGGATGAGGCCATCCAGGAGTTTCAAACTTCCGCGAGTCTGGTTAAACCCGGTGATGGCACGTCCCGGTTCCTGCAATGTTGCAACATGCTGGGGCATTGTTTCATCCAGAAGGGCATGCCCGAAGCGGCAGTATTATGGTTCAAGAAAGGGCTTTCCGCGCCTGGCCACAGCGAGGACGAGTATCAGGCGTTGCGTTATGAGTTGGCTTCTGCGTACGAGCAGCTCGGCGATTTGAAGCAGGCCCGGGAGTTTTATACTGAAGTTTATGGCGTCGATGTTTCATATCGTGAAGTTGCGGAGAAGCTAAGCCAGTTAAGGCAGAGGCAGGACTAGCAGAACCGAGCGCGGTAGCGCCGGGGTCTATTTCCACTCTTACAGGCTTCATTTGGAATGTGGACCCGGCGCTACCGCGCTCGGTTCAGTAGTTATGTCAGCGAAACTAAGCGTTATTTTTTACATCATCCTTTGCCTGGAAATCGGCATCTTCCTCACCGTGTTGCCCTGGTGGCCGCAGGGCATGTGGGGAATCAGTGACTGGGGCAACAACTATTTCTTGTTATATGCTGCCCGCAAGACCGGCATTCAGGGGCTGCAAGCAGTTGTTGCGTCAGGCTGGGTCCGGGGCGCCGTGAGTGGCGTCGGGATTTTGAATCTCGGAATCGCTTTCTGGGAAATCTTTAACTTCAAACGAACAGTCAGGGCTTTGCAAAACCAGACCGACCCCTCTAAAAATGTCGTTCGACCCTCCACCGCCGATCATCTACGCGATAACGAGCGGCACGACGACCGCCCGAACAACTCCTGAAGATCAACAATTCTCAGATATCCTCCTGTTAGTTGAAGCTGCCGTAGCCACAAAGGTTCCGCTCCTTCAGATACGTGAAAAAAAGTTGTCCGCCCGCGTTCTTTACGAGCTAACTACTCGCGCGGTCGATAGCACGCGCGGAAGCGAGACACGATTGATCGTCAACGATCGATCTGATATCGCTGCAGCCGCAGGCGCCGATGGTGTGCATTTGACCACTCTGTCGTTGCCGGTTGAGATAGTGCGAAAGATACATGGCACGGAGTTTTTGATCGGCGTTTCAACTCACTCAAGCGAGGAAGCGCTTGCGGCTAAGGTTGACGGTGCTGACTTTGTGGTGTTTGGGCCAGTTTTCGAAACTCAATCGAAGCGCGAATTTGGCGAGCCGCAGGGATTGGAGAAGCTTCAGGAAGTCACGCGCGAGCTGCGCGAGTTTCCTGTTCTTGCGATTGGTGGTATTACGCTCGAGAACATCGATGGGTGTTTCAAGGCAGGCGCGAGTGGTGTTGCCGCGATCCGTTTGTTGAATGACGCGCAGGGAATGTCGTCAATTGTGGAACAACTGAGGAGTCGAGGTTAAGACGTTTCTCTGCGCAAACCTCTGCGTTCTCTGCGTCTCTGCGGTATACGCAACCGCCAAACCAAGTAACCGCTGAGACGCAAAGGCCGCAGAGGTTACGCAGAGGTTTGGTTCTATACTCTGACGATGAACACTAAAGCCAAACCAGTCGTGTTAACAATCGCGGGTCTCGATCCTTCCGGCGGGGCGGGGATTGTTGCTGATATCAAAACGATTTCTGCACTCGGCTGTTTTCCCGCTGCGGCGCTCACGTCGATAACCTTTCAAAACACGACCGGTGTATTCGGCGCCGAACACCAGACGGCCGCCACGTTGCGTGCGCAGGTTGAACCGATTGTTCAGGATCTAAACGTCGCAGCGGCGAAGACCGGGATGCTGCCGACGGCCGAAATAGTCGCTGAAGTCGCTCGTCTTTTTAGTGAAGAAAGTCTCCCGGCGCCTGTGGTCGATCCGGTGATGGTAGCGACCTCCGGAGACGTTCTGATCGATGACGATGCTATTCAGATTCTGAGAACAAAACTATTTCCGCTTGCTCGAATTGTGACGCCGAACATTCCTGAGGCCGAGAAGCTGGCAGGATTTTCAATTGAAAGCGTAACGGACATGCGACGTGCGGCAGAGGTTATTCAATCAATCGGCGCGCGCGCTGTGCTTGTGAAGGGTGGACACAGGAGAGTCAGCAGGCAGGAAGCAGGAGCAGGAGCAGGAGCAGGAGCAGGAGCAGGAGCAGGCGAAGCGGTTGATGTTTTGTTAGGCGAAGACGGAAGCTTCAGGGAGTTTCGGACGGACTATCTTGAAGTCGGTGAGGTACATGGATCAGGATGCACGCTCTCCGCTGCGATTGCAGCGTGTCTTGGAAAGGGAATGACCCTGGAAGAGGCAGTCGGCGCCGCAAAGAACTATGTGACTGACGCGATCCGGGCATTGCGATCAGCGCCTCGCATTGGCCACGGCGCCGCCCCTTTGTAAGAATTGCGAATTGCGAAATGCGGAATTGCGAATTTGACGACGTTGCGAACATCGATTGTCATTCCGCAATTCGCAATTCGCAGTTCGCAATTCGCAATTCGCAATTACTCAATCGTAACCTTTTCCATCTTCACTTCTGACACCGGTCGATCGTTGCGATCGGTCGGGCTGGTCGCAATCGAATTAACCACGTCCTGACCATCAGTAACCCTTCCAAAGATCGTGTAACTCGGCGGCAGAGCATAATCGGCGTGCATGATGAAAAACTGTGATCCATTCGTGTTTGGCCCAGCGTTGGCCATGGCCATCGTACCTGCCTTGTAGCCTGTCTGATACACAGGCGACTTCGGATCGATCTCATCGTTAAAACGACCGCCCCATGCAGACTCTCCGCCTCGACCCGTGCCTGTTGGATCGCCACCCTGAATCATGAAGCCCTTGATCACGCGGTGAAAGATAATGCCGTTGTAGTATCCGCGCTCGGCCAACGTAATAAAATTCTCGGTAGTCTTCGGTGCGTCCGATTCCAAAAGCTCGACTCGAATCGTACCTTTGTTTGTCTCGATCACTGCCGTTCGGTTTGCCATGTTGTCTCCTTACTGGTTGATTAATTGCTGACGGTTCAATATGAATTGCGCGATCGCCAACGCTACGCCGTCATCACGGTTGGAAGCGGTCGGATGCAAGCCGGCGATCTCGCGTAACGAAAGCGGAGCATTCGCCATAACAACGCCTGTGCCCGCGAAGAGCAGCATTTCAAGATCGTTATAATTGTCTCCAATGGCCATGATCTCTTCGCGAGTTACTTCCAGCTCGGCCGCCGCTGCCGCTACTCCAGCGCCCTTTGACGCGGACGGATTCATGATATCCAACAACGTAAAATCCTGTTCGGGATACTTCGTTCCCAAAATCTTCACACTCGAGCCGAGTTCGACGTGCAGTATCTCTTCGAGTTGATCCATCTCCTGACAACCACCTGAGAATGCCAGATGAATTGGTTCGTGGTCCAAGTAGTCTTCCAAAGAGGTTACCTGCTGTACCGCGTTTCCGCCTTCTTCATCACCATGAATTCGACGTGCCCAGGCGACATACCGATGAGCTGCGGAGTTTTCGTTACGAAGGTGATCGTAAACAAGCACACCCAATCCGTCATGGTCGTCACTCAAGAGCGCATCGGCACCCGCTTCGCGGCCCACTCGCAGCGCTTCGCGCGCGGCTGCAAGTGGTAACGGTAAGACGGACACGGTCTGAAGCGTTTCCGCATGTTTGGTCAGCGCTCCGTTGTGGGAGATCAACGGAACATCAAGGCCCAACTCCAGTGCGACTGGACGGGAATCGCGAAAGCGGCGCCCGGTAACCAGCGCGACGTGAACGCCCTGTTCACGCACGTTCTCAATTGCCGTGCGGTTGCGCTCAGAGATATGACCTCGAGAGTCGAGGAGAGTCCCGTCGAGATCAAGAGCCAGAAGACTTATCGCCATAAAGACAAACAAGGTAGCATCCACAGATTACACAGATCAATCTGCGAAATCTGTGGATAGTGACCCAATTTTCATCTCTGCGTATCTCTGCGTCCTCTGCGGCTCCGCGGTTACCGGCACTTAACGGACAAATCACCGCAGAGGCGCAGAGGACGCAGAGATACGCAGAGAAAACTTTTCAAAATTAGGGCACCACCAATTTGTGGAATCTGTGGATTCCAGGCATCCCTCGTGATATCATGCGCCCCCCCACTTAGCTACAACAGAATCTTTGGAGGTAAAGGGATGCGAAGACTAGGAATGTCTATTGCAGTAATAGCCTTGGTGTCGGCCTCGACCGTTATCGGTGCCCAGGGCTTCAAGAGGATTAGCGAGTTCCTGACAGGATATGAGGAGGTCCCGTCAGTTTCGACTACCGCCACCGGGACCTTTAACGCGCGGATCAGCAACGATGAATCCCGAATTGACTGGGAACTGAGCTATTCGGACCTCGAAGGCACGATCCAGCAAGCCCACATCCATATCGGGAACACGGGTGTTAATGGTGGCATCACGGTTTTTCTCTGCACGAATCTGGGCAATGGTCCGGCGGGAATTCAGCCTTGTCCCGCACCACCGGCAACAATATCAGGCACGATTTTGGCTGCTGATGTGAGTCCAGACATCCCCGCTACCCAGGCCGCGAGGAATCAGGGCCTGAACACCGGGGAGATCGACGAGCTGATCAAGGCGATTCGTGCCGGTGCGACCTATGTGAACGTCCACAGCACGATGTGGCCCGGCGGCGAGATTCGCAGCCAGATCGACGGCAACAGCTCACACAATCACTGAGGATCACCTCCGCTACTTAAAGCTTGCTCCCTGGTGCAAGAGGTTTGCTGCAACTATCGCAAACCTCTTGCTCTTGCCGGACCCTGCGACCGCGCGTTTTTAAGCCTACCGCGTTACCTGTAATTCCCATTTGTATCGCATACTGAGGGCTGTTCGCCCGAATTCACACACAACTCGAAGGAAAGTCTGCTCATGAACGTCACTCATCTTGAATGCGGTCTTTGCGGCCTGGAGCACGAGGCACGTCGGTTGCTCAATCTTTGTCCCGCCTGCGGTAAGCCTTTGTTGGTTCGCTACGATCTGAATCGCAGCAAAACGACTTTGACAAAAGAATCTCTGGCCTCCAGACGCCCTGACCTATGGCGCTATCGAGAGGTTTTGCCCGTCGACAACGACGACAACATCATCTCGTTGGGCGAGGGCTGGACTCCTCTATTGCGAGCAGAAAGATTGGGCGAAGGCGTCGGAGTTCGTGAGCTTTACATTAAGGACGAATCGCAGAATCCGACGCAGAGTTTCAAGGCCCGCGGCATGGCCGCCGCGGTATCGATGGCGAAGGAATTGGGTGTTACGAAACTGGCTGTTCCATCTGCGGGAAACGCTGCCGGAGCTTTGGCTGCGTACGCCGCTCGCGCCGGACTCGAGTCGTTCATCTTTATGCCTCGCGATACGCCGAGGGCGAACGTCGTCGAGTGTGAGCAAACCGGCGCTCACGTGACGCTGATGGATGGTCTGATTACTGACTGCGGCGCGGAGGTGGGCAGGCGGAAAGAAGCCGAAGGCTGGTTCGACGTTTCAACGTTGAAAGAACCCTATCGCGTCGAAGGAAAGAAGACGCTGGGTTACGAGGTCGCCGAACAACTCAAATGGGAATTGCCGGATGTAATCATTTATCCGACGGGTGGCGGCACGGGCCTGATCGGAATGTGGAAAGCGTTCGAGGAGATGGAACAAATGGGCTGGATCGGGAGTAGGCGGCCAAGGATGGTGACGGTGCAAGCTGCGGGGTGTGCACCGATCGTACGCGCTTTCGAAGAAGGGAAACGCTTTGCGGATGAGTTTCCCAATGCTGCGACAACCGCTTCAGGTTTGCGCGTGCCGAAAGCAATTGGCGATTTTTTGATTCTTGACGCGCTACGTGAATCTGGAGGAACGGCTGTCAGCGTTACGGATGAGGAATTAATTGCTGCGACTCGCGAGATCGGCGCCGCCGAAGGAATCTTTTGCGCGCCGGAGGGTGCGGCGTGCTTGCCTGCGTTGCGGAAGTTGATCGATACCGGGGAGGTGTTGGCAAGCGATCGAGTTGTTTTGTTCAATACCGGATCGGGTGTGAAGTACATGGAATCGTTTGAAGCAATGGATTTACACTGATTTACACGGATCAGAAAATCTGATCTGTGTCATCCGTGTTTGTCTGTGGCTAATTTGGGAGGTTATGAAGTGAAATATTTTGGTGTTCTGGTTTTATTGCTCGCTGCCACGCTTCCTGTGTTTGCGCAGCAGCAACCTTCATCCCCATGGCTAACTGACTCGGAACGCGCGCGCTTTGAGGCTCTGCGTCGTAGTGGACTCGATGCTCTTTACAACATCGACTACGACAAAGCGCAGCGCGACTTCAAGGAGATTGTCCAGCTCTTCCCAAACCATCCCGGTGGCTACCAATTACTTGCCGCACGCGTGTGGATCAAGACGCTTTATGAATCACGACGCTTGCAGGCTTCGCTCTACAGTTCGGAGTCGTTCTACTCAAACGGCGACGATAAAGTCGATCCGAAGATAGTGGCCGAGTTTCGAAATCTAGCTCGCCAAGCAAGACGCCTCGCCGAAGCGAAACTCAAGCAGGAACCCAAAAACATTGAAGCGCTGGATTTTCTGGCGAACACAGAGGGACTGAAAGCATCCTTTGAAGAAGCTGTCGAACGACGCCATTTCGCAGCGCTGCGCGACGGTAACGACGCCGTAAACCATCATCGTGAAGTACTGAAACTCGATCCAAAGTATATCGATGCGCAGATAACCATCGGTCTTTACGAGTACGTCGTCGGATCGCTGCCTCTGCCTGTCAAGATCATTGCCGGCGCCACCGGTTTTCGTGGTTCCAAAAAGCGTGGTCTTGCAATGCTCGAGCAAGTTGCGAAAGAAGGCCGTTGGGCCCAGGACGATGCCAAGACCGTTCTTGTACTTCTGTACCGGCGCGAAAAACGTTTTGCTGATGTGCTCAAACTGACTCGCGAACTCAGTGCGAAGTATCCTCGCAACTATCTATTGCGCCTTGAAACTGCCGATGCGCTTGTTTCACTCGCCGGTGTGAAAAGAAAAGAGAATGAAGTTGCGGGCGCAGTGCTGGCTGAAAAAGAAGCCTTTGCTACTTTTGATGAACTGCTGCGCGATCGAAACGTTCGCAACACGGCGGCGCACGCTCTGGATCTGATCCATTTCAAGTACGGCGAAGTGCTCATGATGGCGGGTTACCACGATCGTGCGGCGAAGGAGTTTCTCTCGGCGACAAAAGTTGATCGCGCGGAAGCAGGTTTGATCACGATGGCCCATCTTTATGCCGCACGCTCCTACGACGCCGCGGGCAAGCGTGCGGAAGCGTTGGCGCAATACAAGGTAGTTTTGGCCCGTCCAAACGTTTACGACGCGCACGACGAAGCGAAAAAAGGTTTGCGGCAGGCTTATAAGTCAGAGCAGGCTGTTAGATCGGACGCCGAACAGTAAGAAGACAGGAGCAGGAGCAGGTGACAGGCGGCAGAGGCACCTTACGGGAGCAAGAGTCAGGCGGCAGAAGCAGCTTACGGGAGCAGGTACGACACACATCCTTCCTGCACCTGCAACCTGCTCCTGCCGCCGACTCTCGTCCTCGACGCTTGCTTCTTTGTCTGGATGGCGTACCGCACAGGCTAATCGAGGCTGCAAAGACGCGCGGGTTGTTTGATGGTTTTGGACCACCTACACGCCTTCTCTCACCATTTCCGACTATGACCAACGTAGCGCTTTCGGCGATGCTTGGTGCTTCGCCGCCTGCCGGCTACGAGAGTTTGTACTTCGATCGTAACGCCGGTGAACTGCGTGGCGGGATCAGGAAGTACATCGGTCGTCGCACTCCGGACAAGATGCCCTCGTCATACATGGACGACCTCGACTATCAGGAACCGCTGCCGTTTGAGTTTTTGATCTACGTTGCGCCCGAGAGCATCTGGCGCGCCGACATGCAACGGTTTCGAGAACGGTTCCGAGCAGCGCCTCAAACTCGCGACTATTTTGCATTCCTCAAAGCCACCGACGGGCTGCTTCACGCCCAGGGACCCGGGCCCCTTACAGTTGCACTGGAGTCGCTCGACCAGATTCTTCGCGAGATTCAGAACTATTGCGGCGCTGAGACCGAAATCGTGATGTTCTCGGACCACGGTATGAATCTCGAAGAAAATCGTCGCGTGAATCTCGCTACCACTCTTGGGCGGAAGGGCTTTCAAGTAGTGTCTCAGTTTACGCGCAACAAGAGACGCGAACTCTCGATACCGGCATTTGGTCTTTGCAGCTACGCCGCTGCGTATTGTGGCGATCAGGAAGCTGTGCCCGACGTAGCCAGCGCATTAATCGACACTCCGGGCATTGACTTTCTGGTCTATAAAAATGGGAGTGAAGCTGTCCTTGAGAGTTCGCGCGGACGTGCTGTTATTGAACGCGGCGGGCATGATTACCGTTACTTGAACACGAACGGCGACCCTCTCGAATTGGAGGCCACCGTTAAGAAACTTCGCGATGAAGGAAAACTGGACCAGGAAGGATTTGCAGCAGATTCCGTCTGGCTCGAACACACCAGTGCACATCGTTATCCGGATGCGCTCGCGAACATCTACGCGTCGCTCTTCGCACCAAGAGTGAAGCACACGGCTGATATCCTCATCAGCTTGCACGATGGTTACTACTATGGCTGGTCGCCTTTTGGGCGCTTCGTCCGCCTGGCTGCAACTCACGGCAATGCATTGCAATCCAGCTCCAACGCATTCCTGATGAGTACCCACAGACACCTTCCCGCATACGTGCGCGCCGACGATGCGAAAGAACTATTGAAGCGGTAATCATTTTCCATTTTTTATTTTTTATTTTAGGCAGGGCAGATTTCTGAGGACTCGGCTGCTTAAAACGGCAAATGAAAAATGAAAAATGACAAATGGAAAACAACTTCCTCCTACCTCTCGCTTGATTCTCGCTAACCAACCGCGTACAAAGACTTGCATGTCAGCATCACTCGCGGTCGAGACGTTTTCACTGGTCAAGCAGTTTGGTGACTTTGTCGCTGTCGACCATATTAACCTGCGAGTGAATCGCGGCAGCTTCTTCGGTTTTCTTGGCCCCAACGGCGCAGGTAAATCAACGACGATCAAGATGCTCACCGGCCTGTTGGCTCCAACCAGCGGCACCTTGAGAGTCCTCGATCTCGATATCTCGGAACATCCAATGGAGGTCAAAAGAAAGATCGGAGTTGTGCCCGAAGACTTGAATCTGTTTGAGAGATTAACAGGCGCGGAGATGTTGTCATTCACAGCACGAATGTACGGACTTCGCGCCGAAGAGATTGCACAACGTTCGAAGGAACTGCTCGAGTTGATGGATCTTCAGGACGAGCCGAAAAAGTTGATCATCGAATACTCCCACGGGATGAAGAAAAAGCTCTCGCTCGCCTGTGCGCTGATTCATCGTCCGGAGATACTCTTTCTCGATGAGCCGTTTGAAGGTGTCGACGCGATCGCTTCGCGTACGCTGAAAGATCTGCTGTCGCGACTGACAGCGCGGGGCCTCACAGTTTTTCTCACATCGCACGTGCTCGAGATCGTGGAACGACTTTGCAGCGACATCGCGATCATCGCGCAGGGCCAGTTACTTGCTTCCGGATCGCTGAACGAACTGCGAAAGGGAATACGCGTTGAAGGCGACGGCGAAGGACCAGTCTCGCTCGAGGAGTATTTCATTCACGTGGTGGGCGGCACACGCAGCGCGGGTGAGGAAGAAGTACTGCAATGGTTGATCTGATACGGAGCACGAGGCACTTTGCAGGAGGCACGACGACCTTACTTACGTGCTCCTTATGCCTGCTCCTGCCCGCAAACCGCGCCGATATAACAACTTAAGAAAACTCTTGGCCTCGCGCCCTGTTGTCCGCTAGAATCAATCCCGGTGGGTCATTTGCCCGTCTTCAAGATCTAGACCTTACCGCCCCGAAACTTTCCTGTTTGGTTTAGTCCCGGGTAGTTACTTCCAAGTTCTCGTCTTCCCGTGTTTCTAAGGCAAACCCCTTATTCCTTAACGAGGTCCGGTTTATGGATTCGAATATCGGTCTCGCCATCCAGTGCGTTGGCATCCTCCTGATCACCCTGCTTTCGATCTTCATGCGGTCGTCAATTAAGAGCAATGCTCTGACGTACTGGACTGCGTCGTGGGCAAGCCTGTCGTTGTCGCTCCTGAGTTTGTTTATCGGTTTACAATTTGCTTCCCACCAGACGATCTTCTACTCGTTCTACTTCTTCGGCGAGTACATCTTTGGACTGCTTTTTATAGCCGGTTGCCGGAACCAGATGACCGGCGCATTGCTAACCAAAAAGCATAATTACTATCTCATCCCTGCCGTTGCGTTATCACTCCTCCTGCCGCACGCATCCAGCGATCTCAATGATCTCTTCATGATTCACGCGGCAATTCTAGCCGTTCTCTTCGTCGTCGCCTTTTTTACATTACGCGCAGGGCCTCGAACGGAAGATCCCAGTCCGGGTATTCAGGTTATGTCCGTGGCGTTGCTGCTTCTGGCAATCGGTGTTCTTCACTACTTGCCGGTGTTTGGAGCGCGAAAGGGACTCTGGGGCATGACTGTCCCTTTGAGCTATTTGCAGTACGCGCCGGTTTTCGATCTGCTGTTTGAGATACTTCTTGGTTTTGGCACGGTGATGGTGTTGATGGAAAGTGTGCGACGCGAAGTGGAAATGGCAAACAAAAAACTGCTTCAGGCGCACGATAAGCTCGAGTTGTTGGTCCAGATGGATCCGCTGACCGAAGCTTTGAATCGCCATGCATTCCATTCACTGCTCCGGCGGCCCGAAGTGGGCCAGGACGCCGTGACTTCCGGCAGCGTCGCCGTGCTCGACATCGACAATCTGAAACCAATCAACGACACAATGGGCCATACGGCCGGAGACAAAGCGATTCGCGCAGTAGCGCGGGCGATGCGCTCGTTGGTTCGTGCTGACGACATGCTCTTTCGGTGGGGTGGCGACGAGTTTCTCGTGTTGATGTTCAAACTGCCGGAGGCTGAAGCCAGCCGGCGCCTGGAAAAACTGAATGAGATCCTCGAGGAGAACTGCGAGCGCTGGATCGGAATGCCGTTCACTGTGACGGTCTCCCACGGCGTGGCCGGATTCAACTCACTCACAGACCTGGGCCAGGCGATCGAGTTGGCTGATAAAGAAATGTATGCCCGTCGCAGTCGAATGCGCGGCCGGACATTTCAGCAAGTTGAGGAAAGCCTGGGTCAGCCAGTCTTCTGAATAGTTTTCTCGCACGGAAAACTACTTAAGGAGCGTCGACGATCAAATCCCGACCAAACGTGAAATTTGGTCGCTTTCGTCCCTTCATGTACTTCGCCGCGGTTTGGGAAAGTGACGTGATCAATATCGGAAGCGCGATGGTTGCATCGCATGGAACGTAAGCCGTGTGTGCCCCGCGAGCCAGTTTCCCGTAAATCAATCCTTCATCAAACGACACTGCATTCGACCTCCCTCCAGGATGTGGGGCATCAGTCGAGATTTGAATAGCGTACTTGTGTCCGTGATGATGTTCCTTTTGTAGAAACGACGAGAGCGTCGCCTGTTGAATAAAACTCTTTGTTGTTCCGCCGCCGAGATTGAGGATTCCTGAAACTCGCGCGTGAATCATTACATTCATCATGTCGAGCACGTCTTGAATGATGTCGAACATGAAATTGTTCTTTTTCTCGAATCGCGCTCCGGCGATACCGACAGCGAGACCGCTGTCAGCGATGGCGGGACAAAAGATCGGCACACGCGCTTTATAAGCGGATGTGAGCACGCCATCTTCCGAAGCAATCTCGGCAAGTTCTCTGCCGAGCAGATGCAGGAACTCACGCGGGGAATAGGGACGAGTTTGATCGAGCTGGTTTGTGAATCCGCCAATCCATTCCTTAGCCTCTCGATATTCTTCGTCACTGGCAAGAAGGTCCCACATACGACTGATCTGTGCGGATTCCAATTCCGCGTCGGTCATGGTTGGGTGGGCCTGGAAGTGATAACGCCCGAGTGTTTCGTGTAGATCGTGAAAGAGCATCGAACCGGAGAGGACCAGCACATCGACGAAGCGATTCTTAATTACATACGCCAACAAACGCCGCATTCCCGCGGGAATCAGCGCTCCTGAAGCTGCCACCATGATGGTGGTGTTGTCGCCAAGCATGTCCAGCCAGATGCGATGAGCCTCGGCGAGTTGCCGGCCTCCAAAGCCTGTTCCTTCCATCTTCTCGAGGAGTCCGGCCACCGAACGATCGCGGTCGACCTGGACTGGACGCGTGGGAGTGGTCAGGTACTTCGATGCTTTTGGTTTTCGTTGAGTGACCATGCAGGTTGTCAACCTCTCGGGACTGAACTTTATCGATAGTATAGATTTGCTGAATTACTTAATTAGTAATCGGTCTTGCGCCGCGAACGGGTTTTGACTCCGTTCACTGCCAGATAGGTATAAGCGTCGTAACGAGATTCGTAGAACTGGGCCAGTTCGGCGCCGTCGGCCTCGCTCAGCTCGCCTTCTTTCACGCGACGATTGATTAACCGGCGAAAGCCATCGTGCAGCAGGCTGCGCTCGTAGCGAGCTCGCTCCGCGGCGGCTCCTACAGTCGTTCCTTTAATGACCTTCTTGATGAGAAAACCTTCCTCGTCGATGTGTATATGGGCTTCATGAGGCGCTCCGAAAAGGTTGTGATTGTTTCCCATCGCCTCCTGGTATGCGCCCACCAGCAAGAATGCGAGGTAGTACGGCTCGTCCGGATTGAGAGTGTGGAGTTCCAGGACCTGTTTGACGTCGTGCAGGTCTACAAACTTGTCGACGATGCCGTCCGAGTCGCACGTGATGTCGCACAACGTCGTGTATTCGGTTGGCGGCTTGTTGAGATGATGAATCGGCACTATGGGAAACAATTGATCCAGCGCCCAATGATCGGGCACGGAGCGAAACACCGAGAAGTTAGTCAGATACTTGGCGCAAAGCAGACGTCGAAGATCGCCAAACTCTTCTGACACGTATTTCGCTTGCTGCGCATACTTATCTGCTCGCTCGCAAACGTCCCAGAAGAGCACTTCACCTTTCGCGCGATCCTCGAGCGAGATCAATCCCAGATTGAAAAGGGTGAACAGCTCTTCGCGATGTTCCAGGGCGTCGTGGTAATACTCACGGTAATTCTTAACTGTGATGGATTCGCGAAGATCGCCGAGTTCGATTACTACCTGCGGATCGTCTTCACCAATCTCGATCGGGGTGATGTCTTCAACGACGGTTTCGATTTCATCCAGAACATTGGTAACCAGGATCGCGTGATACGCTGCAAGGAAACGGCCTGATTCCTGAATGATCGTCGGATGCGGAACGTTTTCGTCGTCGCAGACCTGCTTGATTGTGTAGATAACGTCGTTGGCAAACTCCTGCGCCGTGTAGTTTGCAGAGGAATCAAAAGCGGTCCTTGAGCCATCGTAATCGACCGCCATGCCGCCGCCGACGTCTAATAGCTCGATAGGAACCTTCATCTGGTAGACCTTCGCGTAAACGCGAGCCGCTTCTTTCATCGCATTCTTGATACGCTTGATGTCGGTAAGCTGCGAGCCGATGTGGAAGTGGAGGAGCTTCAGCATGCCCATGCGATCGGCTTCCTCGAGACGTCGAATCACTTCCAGGAGTTCGGTTGTCGTCAAACCAAATTTGGCGGCTTCACCGCCGGACTTTTCCCAACGACCTGAGCCTTTCGAGTAGAGCTTCACGCGCATGCCGAGCATCGGCAGCGCTCCTTCCTGACGCTCAGCTACGTTGAGTACGTGATCGAGTTCGTTGAGCTTCTCGATCACGATTACGACCTTCTTTCCGACTTTGGCGCCTGCAAATGCAAGCTCTATGAACTCCTCGTCTTTAAAACCATTAAGGACCAGAAGGCTGTCGCCTGGTTGTTCGAGAGCGAGAGCGGCATAGAGTTCAGCTTTCGAACCCGCCTCGAGTCCAAAATCGTAGCGGGCGCCTTCGCGAAGATATTCCTCCACCACAGACCGATGTTGGTTTACCTTCATCGGGTAAACACACATGTGCGTTCCCTGGTACTCAAACTCTCGAATCGAGCGGCTAAAAGCGCGCTGAAGTTTTCTTACTTGAGCTGCAACCAACTGCGGAAAGCGCAGGAGGACGGGAGTGGTGATGCCGCGTTTGGCAAGGTCATCAATGATCTCTTTGAGGTCCCCTGAGCGAGGATCTCCCTCGACAGGGCGGACGATAAGATTTCCCTTCCGGTTTACATCAAAGTAGCCAGCGCCCCAGTTTTCGATTCCATAAGTTTCGAGCGTTTGCTCGATTGCCGTGGTCAATTGGCGGTCTCCTGCCTTAGAAGTAAGACTTGATCGGTATGAATAGCTTTAGCTGAAACACAGGTGTACATTTTTCCGAATCGAGTTGCGGAGTTGTTGTTTGGGTGGAACGCTTTGTGCGCAATGTAACAGAAACTGCCGGTTCCGGTCTATAACTTTTTTGTTTCAGAAGGACCAGCAAAAGCACGAATTTAGGCGAAAACAGGGCGTTTTTGGTGGTGTTCCTATTTCAAGAATATCTCTGCGGCCCTCAGCGTATCTCTGCGTTCTCTGCGCTTAAAGTGTACTTTTCAACGCAGAGGTCGCAGAGATACGCAGAGGGCCGCAGAGTAAATTCAGACAAGAACGTACTTGACAATGTTTCCATGCACACTATAATCGCAGTTTTTTACGCGTCGTCCTTCAAATGCCGCACGACTGTTTTCCTGGGGTCGTTAAGCACGCCAACATACTTCGCACCAAAAACCACGCCGGGGCGAAGAGCACCCCCAACACTCCCTTTATCTTTCAGGAGATCAAATGAACCCTAAGACTGTCTTGAAATACGCTTCCGACCAGGGCGCCAAATTCGTCTCAGTTCGTTTCACGGATTTGCCCGGCTCCTGGCAACACCTTACCTTCCCCATCGCGGAACTTGGAGAGGATCAATTCGAAGACGGCTTCGGTTTCGATGCGTCTTCAATTCGTGGCTGGGCGGCAATTCACGAGTCAGACATGTTGCTCGTACCTGACGCTACACGCTTCTGGATGGATCCGTTTGCCGAACAACCGACGCTCTGTTTAATCGGCAGCGCGGTCGATCCGATAACCAAAGAGGGTTACGCCTTCGATCCGCGGTCGGTTGCGCAGCGCGCCGAAAGCTATCTCAAATTCACAGGCCTCGCGGATACCGCTTACTTCGGTCCCGAAGCTGAGTTTTTTGTGTTTGATTCAGTTAAGTTTCATAACGAACAACATTCTGCGGGTTTTGCCATCGATTCTGACGAAGCACACTGGAACAGCGGCCGCGATGCAAACGAGTTTGCGGGATCGAACCTCGGTTATCGCATTCGTGCCAAGGAAGGTTACGTGCCCTGCGCGCCAACCGATTCGTTAACCGACTTGCGATCCGAGATCTCACTCACTTTGGGCAAGTGTGGCGTTACAGTCGAATGCCATCACCACGAAGTAGCCACAGCCGGTCAGTGTGAGATCGATTTCCGCTATTCCACGATGTTGGGAACCGCCGATAATCTTCAAGTATTTAAATATGTGGTTCGCAATACTGCGCGCCAGTTTGGGAAGTCAGCGACATTCATGCCGAAGCCGCTGTTTGGCGATAACGGTTCGGGAATGCACTGTCACCAATCTTTGTGGAAGGGTGAGAAACCGCTCTTTGCGGGCGACGGGTATGCCGGACTCTCTGAAATCGCGCGGTACTACATTGGTGGATTGTTGAAACATGCGGCAGCAGTCGTGGCTTTTGCTGCGCCGACAACGAACAGTTACAAGCGTCTAGTGCCGGGCTTCGAAGCGCCGGTGAATCTTGCATACTCCGCGCGAAATCGTTCGGCTGCGATTCGTATTCCGATGTTCTCCACCAATCCAAAACTTAAACGGCTCGAGTTTCGACCGCCTGATCCGTCATGCAACGCTTACCTCGCGTTCTCTGCGATGCTGCTTGCGGGTCTCGATGGCGTGCAGAACCGGATCGATCCCGGTGACCCATTGGAGAAGGACATCTACGATCTTTCGCCTGAAGAGCTGAAAGATGTGCCGACTCTGCCTGGTTCGCTCGACGATGCACTAAAGGCGCTAGAAGCGGATCACGATTTTCTGTTGAAGGGCGACGTGTTCAACCCTCTACTGATAGAGCGATGGATCAGCTACAAGCGCGATCGCGAGATCACTCCTCTCCGCATGCGGCCACATCCGCTGGAGTTTTCGCTTTACTACGACATCTAGAGAGCCAGGAGGCAGGAGCAGATGGCAGGAGGAGCCCACTGCTCCTGCCTCCTGCTCCTGGCTCTCTGCTCCCTGCTGTTTGCGCCTGCCTCCTGTAAAATGCGCGTGTGCCAACCGATGCCACCCTAAAGCTCCTTCTTCTCGATCTGCCCGATCAGAATTCTGCCCGTCTCTTTCTCGAGCGGTTAGCGAAAGAGCAGCCGCGTGCACATCAAAATCTCCTCAAACAACCCGCGTTGCTTTCAGACGTCCTGGCTCTTGCCGCGTGGAGCCCGCTGCTCGCCACAACGCTCGAGCAGAACACTGAATATCTCTCCTGGTTATCCCGCGAACGAATTGATCCTCGCATCAGAACCTGCGATGAGTTGAGGGAAGCACTCGCTCGTTTTGCGCTGACAAATTCCTCTCTGAATCCACAAGTGTTGCTTGCTCGTTTTCGCCGGCGCGAACTGCTTCGCATTTACCTGCACGACATTCGTCGTTCTCGAACTATCGTTGAGACGATGGAAGAGCTGTCGAATCTGGCTGACGCGATTCTGGATTACGCACTCAGTCTCGCCCGCCAGGATCTCGATAATCGCTATGGCTTGCCGCGACGCGTCGATGAGCGAGGTCGCAGTGCCACTGCCGAGTTTTGCGTTATTGCACTCGGTAAGCTCGGTTCCATGGAACTCAACTACGCCTCAGACATCGATCTCGTCTTTCTCTATTCAGACGATGGAACAACAGCCGGTTCGGGCGACCGAGGCGAGGTTAGTAATCGCGAATACTTCGTGAAGCTCTCCGAAACAATCGCACGCCTGGTTGGTCAATCGGGAGGTGAAGGAGCTGCGTATCGAGTCGATTTGCGTCTTCGTCCTCACGGCCGCGACGGCGCGCTTGCGTGTTCGTTACACGAAGCCACACGTTACTACATGCATTCAGCACATGACTGGGAGCGGCAGGCTTTGATTCGTTCGCGTGCGGCGGCGGGTTCGGGAGAACTCTTCGCAAGATTCAAGGAGGCCGTCACGCCTTACGTCTTTCGGCCTGACGTGTCAGTAAGCGGAGCTCTCGCCAGCGTTCGTTTGGCTAAACAGAAGATCGACCGGCAGGTTGAAAAGAAGAGTGGATTCAACGTGAAACTGGGTCGAGGTGGAATTCGCGAAATAGAGTTTATCGCGCAGGCACTGCAGTTGGCCCATGGCGGACGCGACGAGTGGTTGCGTGTGCCGCACACTCTCGTAAGTCTCGGCAGGGTCGCTGATCGCGGCTTTATCACACAACCGGAACGCAGTGAATTGTCGGATGCCTACGGTTTCCTCCGTACACTGGAACACAGGCTACAGATGGAGCACGGCCTGCAGACGCATACTGTTCCGGAAAGTGATGAGGCACAAACGCTGGTTGCACGCCGGATGAGTTTTTCCGGTCCGAATGCGCGAAAGGATTTCGTCGCTGCCTTGAAAGCTCATGTCGCGAATGTGGTTAACACCTACGATCGCCTGTTTTCAGAAGTCGAGAAAAGCTCAGAGGTAATCGTTGGTGACGACGACTCACAACTTCCACATGATGTCTCGTCAGACATGGTGTTCGCGATGGAATGCGCGCGCATCTTTGCGAGGCACATGGATAGAGTTTGGTTAGGAAAACTAACATCCCTAGCTACCTTACTTCTCTCGCTCGCAGGCAAGTCTCTCAACCCTCATCGTGCGTTGATCCAGGTTTGTCGTATCTCGAGTTCGCTCGCAAAAACAGACCGCCGCCTGGTGATTACAGAAAC
>Ga0268386_10000599_pt1 | contig 23144 bp, 20 predicted proteins | sample RVTome_15_FD_200260 | JGI IMG/M metagenome (GOLD analysis project Ga0268386, IMG submission 200260) | Soil microbial communities from uranium-contaminated site in the Upper Colorado River Basin, Wyoming, United States - RVT150D86... ...
CCACGAGCACACGGCGTGCGCGGACGTGGCGGGGCGCGGTGTCCGCGGCCGCGCCCGCACGCAGCGACGCATAGGCGTCGCCCGCTGCGGCGCGCACGGCCGGCCCCAGCCCGAAGGCCAGGCCGGTGGCGAGGGTGGCCAGCGCCGAGAAGGCGAGGACCGCCCCGTCCAGGCTCACGGCGTCCAGCCTCGGCAGGCCGCTGGCGGCGGATTCCCTCAGGGATCGCAGCACGCCCGCGGCCACCGCAGCTCCGGCGATTCCGCCCACGATCGAGAGGACGGCGCTCTCCACCAGGAGCTGGCGGGCGAGGCGCAACCGTGAGGCGCCGAGGGCCACCCGTACGGCGAGCTCCCGGCTGCGGGCCGCGCTCCGCGCCAGCATCACGCTCGAGAGGTTGGCGCAGGCGATCACGAGCAGGAGCAACACCGAAGCCTGCAGGGCGAGGAGGCCGGGACGCGCCTCTCCCACCTCGAACTCCAGCAGGGGCAGGAGCGCGGCCCCGAACCCCGAGTTCTCCTCGGCGTGCTCACGGGCGAGGTGCGCCGCGATCGACTCGGCCTCCGCCCGGGCCTGCGCGACGGTCGCGCCGTCCGCCAGCCGGGCGACCACCTCGAGGATGCGGTAGGCGCGGTACGACATCCCGATCCTTGCGGCGTCCGCCTCCCGCTCCAGCCGCAAGGGCAGCCAGAGCTGCGTGCCCGCGCGCGGGAAGTCGAATCCGGGCGGCATCACGCCGATCACCGTGTGGGGACGGCCGTCGAGGGTGAGGGCACGTCCCAGAAGGTCCGGATCACCGCCGAAGCGGCGCCGCCAGAGGCCGTGCCCGAGCACGACCACCGCGGCGCCACCCGGCGAGTCCTCCTCCCGGCCGTAGACCCGGCCCAGCGCGGGCGCGGTCCGGAGGAGGCCGAAGAGCTCGTGCGAAGCCACGGCTCCGAGGAGCCGCTCGGGTTCTCCGGCGCCGGTCAGCGTCACCTCGGGGCTCCAGTAGGCGGCGAGGCCGGTGAGGAGCGCCGAGCGCTCACGCCAGTCGAAGAGGTTGGGTGGGGAGAGCGGAGCCCTCGCCTCCGAGGGCGGGGGCTCGACCTGGAAGAGGCGCACGAGCCTGTCGGAGTCGGGATGGGGGAGCGGGCGCAGGAGCACGCCGTTGACGACGGCGAAGATGGCCGTGTTCGCGCCGATGGCCAGGGCGATGGCCATCACCACGGCCACGGTCAGCGCAGGATGGCGTCGCAGCGTGCGCAGGGCGAAGCGCACGTCGTGGGGGAGATCCGCGGGCATGTCGTCGTCTCCTCGCCCCCGCCCTCGGCGGCGCCGCCTCGGGAAGCCCCATCCTAGCTCGGGGCTCGAGGGGAAGGAACTCGTGCGCGGAGTGAGACCACGGGCAAGGCGCCGAGCTCGCCCGGCCGGCGCTCGGCCACCTGAAGAGCAGCGACCTGAAGAGCAGCGAGGTGTGCGAGGAGCTAGAACGCCCCTTCGCTCACGACCTCGCCCTCGATGACGGTGGCCACGCAGCGGGTGGTCCAGGCGAAGGGATCGCCGTCGTAGAGGGCGAGGTCGCCGTCCTTGCCCGCTTCGAGCGAGCCGACGCGCGCGTCGAGGCCGAGGAGCTTCGCGGCGTCGATGGTGATCGCGGCCAGCGCCGCCTCGAAGGACAGCCCGTAGGCGGCGGCCATCCCCGCTTCGAAGAGGACGACCCGGGTCTTGGGCACGTACGACTCGTAGCCGCTCTGGAGGGCGAAGGGGATTCCGGCTTCCCGCAGCAGCGAGGCTGCGGCCTTGGTCATGTTCTCGAGCTCGCCGAAGTCGCGGGCCATGGTCGGGTGGAGGATCACGGGCGCACCGGAGGAGCGGATGGGCTCGGTGACCAGGTGGGCCTCGGCGGCGCCGTCGAGGACGATCCGGAGCGAGAACTCCTGGGCCAGGCGCAGCGCGCTGAGGATGTCGTGGGCGCGGTGGACGGTGACGAGGAGCGGCATCTCGCCCGCCAGGACGCGCTCGAGGGCTTCGAGGCGCAGGCTGCGGTCGGGCTCCTTGCCCTTCTCCGCGGTCTCGCGCTTGCGGCGGTGCTCCTGGGCCTTGATCAGCTCGGCGCGCAGCAGGGCCACCGCCTTGGCCCGCGTGCCCGGCGATTTGCCCTCTTCGCGCGTGCGCGCGCCCTCGCCGAGGGTCGCGGCCAGCATGGCGGCGGGGACGATCACGGCGTCCTCCACGCGCCGCCCGCGCGTCTTGGCGACCAGCGTCTGGCCGGAGACGACGGTGCCGGGGGCGTGGCCGGTGTGGAGAGTCGTGACGCCGAGCGAGCGCACCCAGTCCACGAGGCGGTCCTCGGGGTTGTAAGCGTCGATCGCCCGCAGCTCGGGTTGCAGCGGCGCCGAGGGCTCGATCTGGTCCTGGTCGTGGGGTTGGTTGAGCCAGCCGGCGATGCCGACGACGCTGTGGGCGTCGACGAGGCCGGGGGTGACGACCTTGGCCCGCAACGTCCGCCAGCCGGACGGGACGCGGACCTGGGATGCCGCTCCGACGCGCTCGATCTTGCCGCCGCGGACGAGCACGACGCCGTCGCGCAGCGGCGCCCCGGCCATGGTGTAGACCGTCTCGCCGCGGACGGCGATCTGCGGCGCCGCCGGCGCGGCCAGCAGGACGAGAGCGGGCAGCAGCGAGGCCACGCGTCTCATCGGGCGTCCTCCTCGTGGTCGCCGCACAGGTGCGCCTCGCGCGGCTGCTCGCGGCCCGCGCCGAGGCCGCCCGTCGCGTAGAGCCGGTCCTCGGGGTCCGAGCGGTCGAAGACCTTCCGGCCCTCCACCCAGGTCTCGAGCACGTGCGTGCGGTAGTCGAGCGGATCGCCGTCGAGCACGACGAAGTCGGCGTCCTTGCCCGGGGCGAGCGAGCCGACACGGTCGCCCAGGTCGAGCATGAGCGCGCCGGCCTGGGTGAGGCCGTAGAGCACCTTCTCCCGCGACATGCCGGCCCTGACGGCCAGGCCGGCCGAGCGCAGGAAGTGGCGCGAGTCGGTGATGGGGTCGTCGGTGTGGAAGCCCACCAACGCCCCCGCCCTCTCGAGCGCGGCCCCGCTCTTCCACTGCAGGTCCATGGCTTCGAGCTTCCCGCCCGGGCTGTCCACGAGGATGATCGAGGCGCCGACCCCCGCCTCGGCGATCTCGTCGGCCACCTTCCAGGCCTCGCTCACGTGGTGGAGCACGACGCGGAAGCCGAACTCCTGCTTCAGCCGCAGCACGCTGACGATGTCGTCGTGGCGGTGGGTGTGGTGGTGCACCATGCGGCGCCCGTCGAGCACCTCGACGAGCGCTTCCAGGCCGAGGTCGCGCGCCGGCGCCTTGTTGGGGTCCTCGGCTGCCTCGGCCAGCTTGCGGCGGTACTCCTGGGCCTTGACGTACTGCTCGCGCACGAGCGCCGCCGACTTGGCGCGCGTGCCGGGGAACGGCGGCTTGCGGCGGGAGTTGGTGCCGTTGGCCATCTTGATCCCGCCCACGAGGCCGCTCTGCGGGTTGGGGATGAGCAGCTCCTCGAGGGTGTGGCCGGGACGGAGCTTGAGGTACACGGTCTGGCCGGAGAGCAGGTGGCCAGAGCCCGGCATCACGTTCACGGTCGTGATGCCTCCGGCCCTGGCCTTGCGCAGGCGGGGGTCGCGCACGTTGACGGCATCGAGCGCGCGCACCTCGGGCTGGATCGGGGCCGAGGCGTCCGCCCCCTCCACGCTGCCGATGTGGCTGTGGGTGTCGACGAGGCCGGGCATCACGACCCTGCCGGAAAGGTCGAGGCGCTCGGCGTCCGCGGGAATACGCGTCTCGCCCTCGACCCCCACGGCGACGACCTTGCCCTGGTCGACGACGAGCACTCCTTGCGCGATCTCGGGGCCATCGATCGGGATGACGCGGCCGCCCACGAAGGCCAGAGGCTTCTCCCCGGCCGACGCGAGGGGGGCGCACAGCGCCACGACTGCAGCCATCGGGATCTTCATATGAGGAGGCACCCCTCGTGAACGGTCCGCGGAGTCTACCGCGCGCCAGCCGGGATGGTCCAGGCCTTGCGGTTTCCTGTCGTCAGGCGTGTCCGGTGGCCGGCAGGGGAATGTGCGGTGGCACCCGCTCGGGGGAGGTAGATGATCATGAGCACGTCGGCGGCCAGAAAGGGAAGACACAGGACGGCGAAGAACCAGGGCACACCATGCGCGCCCGGCTCGGCCGTCACTGGCTCTTGACGTACCGCCCGTCGAAGACTGTGGACCACGTCTTGCCGCCGTCCCTCGAGGCCTCCCAGAGCTGGCGGACGCTTCCATCGGCCTCGCGGGACCATGTGATGCGCTGGATGCCCGCGTTGCCCTTGGTGCCCGGAGCGGGGTCGGTCTGCATCACCATGCGCCCGTTCTGCAGGCCGCCCTTGAGGCGGAGCGCGCCGCCGCGATCGTCGATCCAGGACTGGTACCACGACCGGGTGTTCCGGTCGTAGTAGTTCAGGCTGGTGCCACGGCTGCCGTTGGCCGCCGTCCATTGCTCGACGAGCGCGCAGCCCTCGAGGTCGGCCTCGATGCTGTTGGTTCCGGCAGGCTTGCCCTGCGAAGAGACGGTCCAGGTGCCCCGCCAGAAGTCGAACTGGCGGTGCTCCGGGGCGCTACAATCCGGAGCCGACGTGGCCCCCGATGGGGTCTGGGTCCCGCCCCCGGCCGAGGGCACCACACCGGCACCCAGGACGGAAGCCAGGACCATTGCCGTGACGCGAAGCATCCGCACCTCCAGGAGCGATTCTCGCGCCTCGGTTCAGGGGCCTGCTATCGGAATCTTGCGCGCCCCGGCGCGGGTGCGGCGGTGAGGACGGGACTGCAGCCGGTTCCCGCCGCCGCCCTGCACGGGTACCGGCTACAGCTTCGGCTGCGGACGGCCCTGGAACGGCTGGAGCAGGGGAGCGACGTCACGACGGTCGCCCTCGACGTCGGCTTCTCGAGCCACAGCCATTTCACCGCCGCGTTCCGATCGGCGTTCGGCGTGACTCCGACCCGGTTCGCACGCCACGGCCGGAGGGCGCTCAGGACCCTCAGGGCAGACGGAGCTGCGCGCGTGCCGAGAGCGTGAAGCAGTCGCCCCGTCGCGCGACCGCCGGCGCGACGAGATGGGTCCGATGAATGACAGGGAAGGCTCTGGCCGGGATGATAGGAAGGGCTTGGAACAGCCAGACGGCCGCCCGCCTCACGACCAGCTACCTGGCCGTGCCGGAGAAGAGCCAGCCGACGCGACCACGCGGCGGGAGGGCGGCCGGCCCGGCGCATCGAGTGGAGGGCGACATGGAACGGCACCGCATCGTCCAGGACGTCCGCGTGCCCGTCTTCATCTACGGGACGGCCTGGAAGGAGGGGCGCACCGAGGAGCTGACGCGCCTCGCCATCGACGCGGGTTTCCTGGGCATCGACACCGCGAACCAGCGGCGGCACTACGTCGAGGATGCGGTGGGGGCGGCGGTGGCGTCGGTGCTGCAGGAGGGCGGCCTGCGGCGTGCCGACGTGTTCGTGCAGACCAAGTTCACGTCCGTCGACGGTCAGGACCAGCGGATCCCCTACGACCCGGCGGCGGACGAGGCCACCCAGGTGCGGCAGTCGTTCGAGATCTCGCTGGCGCACCTGCGAACGGGCTACGTCGACTCGTACGTGCTGCACGGGCCGTCCTCGCGGCGCGGCGTGGCGCGGTCGGACTGGAACGTCTGGCGCGCGATGGAGGAGCTTCGCCGCGAGGGGAAGGCGCGGCTGATCGGGATCAGCAACGTTTCGCTGGACCAATTGGCGGCCATCCACGAGGACAGCGAGGTCAAGCCCGCCGTCGTGCAGAACCGCTGCGTCGCCAGCACCGGATGGGACCGGGAGGTCCGGGCCTTCTGCCGGGCCAACGACATCGTCTACCAGGGCTTCTCGCTCCTCACCGCCAACACGCGCGAGCTCCGCTCGCCCGCCGTCACCCGCGCGGCGCAGCGCACCGGCCGCACGGCCGCGCAGGTCGTGTTCCGCTTCGCCCTGCAGTCCGGCATGATCCCGCTGACCGGAACCTCGAGCCCGGCTCACATGCGGGAGGACCTGGACTGCTTCGGGTTCGATCTCGACGCGGCCGAGGTGGAGGCGATCGACAGGGTCGCCGGCCGATGAGCGGGTGAGGGCGCCATGTTCCCGCATGGCGCCCCAGGGGTCACCTGGCAGGAACGAGCCCGCCAGCCGCCGGGGTCCTGGCGGGTCGCCCCTGGCCGGCGTCCTACGGTAACGAGCAGGGTCTCTACGCTTGACCCGGCCGATCGTGCGGGCGTACGCTCATCCCCAACGCCAACTTGGACGAACGCGCCACGAAGGGCACGGTTCCCTGACGCCTTTGCGGAGGACGCCATGCTCGTTGCGAGTCTCGTGGTGGAGACGCTGCCGGGAGACGCCCGCACCGTCGCCGAGCGCATGGGCCGGATCAGGGGGATGGGGTCGCTTTCGGTCGACGGCGATCGGCGCGTCGTCGGGACGTGGACGGTCCCCGACGGCGACAACCGCGAGGGACTCTCGGAAGTCCTCCACGCCATGAACCCGGAGATCGTGGAGGTGTACTCCACGCTCAGCGAAGAGGCGGACTGAGCGGCGAGTGCTCGTTCGGCCCCGCCCTCGGGGCGCCGGCTCGGGCCGGCTTTGTAGCAAACTTCTGAAAACCCTCAGTAAACACTTGACCTTGCGGTTCTGCCGGGCGTAGCCTCGGTTCAAGCAGAGGAATCCTTCCCATGGGTGCCATTTCCAGCCCGATCCCGCCCTTCGAGAGGCGAGGCCGAGGGTTCGCCCCGATACGCAGCCCGCTCCTCCCCCGCGCCGGGCCTGCTCAGGCGGCCAGGTCGGCGCCACTTCCCAGCGAGGAGCTGAAACAATGGCCACGGAGATCACGGTCGGAATCGCCGGCGCCGCGGGAGACGGCCTGGACCGAACGGGCGACACGCTCGCACGGACCGCCGCGCGTCTGGGGCTGCACCTCTTCACCTACAACAGCTATCAGTCGCTGATCCGCGGCGGCCACACCTGGCTGCGGCTGCGGCTGTCCGAGGAGAAGGTCGACAACCACGGCGACCATTTGAACGTCCTGGTGGCCCTCAACCAGGACGGCATCGAGCGCCACGCCCGCGAAGTTGAAGCCGGCGGCGCGATCGTCTTCAACAGCGCCCGCTTCCACTGCGACCCCGTGCTGGTGCCCGAGGGCGTGGCCCTCGTCCCCCTGCCGGTGCCCAAGCTGACCGCGAGCCTGGGCAAGCTGCTGCCGGTGATGCAGAACACCGCCGCCCTGGGAGCTCTGCTCCACCTGGTCGGCTTCGACCTCGAGGTGACGGTGGAGCTCATGGCCGAGACCTTCAAGAAGAAGGGGAAGGAGATCATCGACCAGAACGTGGGGGTGCTGCGCGCCGGGTACGAGTACGCCGCCGCGCAGGCGAGGCCGCTTTCGGGCTATCCCTGGAGCTTCAGCCGCAAGCGGCGTCCGGTGGTCACCGGCAACCTGATGACGGCGCTGGGGGCGGTTGCGGGGGGATGCAAGTTCTACTCCGCCTATCCGATGAGCCCGGCGTCCTACATTCTCCACTGGCTGGCGTCCCACAGCGAGAAGGTCGGCGTGGTGGTGAAGCAGGCCGAGGACGAGCTGGCCGTGGCCAACATCGCGATCGGGGCCGGCCATGCCGGCGTACGCGCCATGTGTGCGACCTCCGGCGGGGGCTTCGCCCTGATGAGCGAGGCCATCGGGATGGCCGGGATGATCGAGGCCCCGGTGGTGATCGTCAACGTCCAGCGCGGCGGTCCCTCCACGGGACTCCCCACGAAGTCCGAGCAGGGCGACCTGAACCAGGCACTGGGCGCCTCCCAGGGTGACTACCCGCGGGTCGTCATCGCCCCGCGGGACGCCATCGACAGCTTCGACACCGCGGTGGAAGCCTTCAACCTCGCCGAGAGCTTCCAGCTCCCCGTGATCCTGCTCTCCGACCTGCTGCTCGGCGAGCACCGCTCGACCGTCGACCCGGAGGCGATCTCCCACCAGGTCCCCATCGAGCGAGGCGAGTGGGTCACGGAGCTGGACCTCGAGCAGTCCCGGAACGGCGGCTACAAGCGCTATGCGCTGACGGCTTCCGGGGTGTCCCCCCGGGCACGCCCCGGCACGCCGGGGACGATCCACGTGTCGGGCACGGACGACCACGACGAGAAGGGCATCTTGATCAGCGACGAGCACACCAACCCCGCCATCCGCCGCAAGATGCACGAGAAGCGGATGCGCAAGATGGAGGGCGTCCGCGCACGGCTGAAGCCGCCCGCCCTGGAGGGTCCCGCCCAGGCGCGCGTCACCCTGATCGGCTGGGGCTCGACCTGGAGCGTGATCGGCGAAGCCGCCGGGCGGCTGACCGCCGCCGGCACCCCCACGAACCAGCTCCACTTCAAGTACCTGCATCCCTTCCACGGCACCGAGGCGCGCTCGATCCTGGAGGGCTGCAAGCGCACGATCGTGGTGGAGAACAACTTCACCGGCCAGTTCGCCCGCCACCTGCGGGCCGAGAGCGGCTTCACCGTCGACCACGTCCTCACGCGCTACGACGGCGAGCCGTTCGAGCCACGCTACATCGTGGAGCGGGTGGCGGCGCTGCTCGAGGGCCGTCCCGTCGACCTCAAGGTGGAGGAGCAGGAGGCGCGGGAGATGGCCTACCACTACATCCGCATCCACATGCAGGACCGGACCCGGCCCGCGCGGCTGAAGCAGGTGGCGGCGCCGGAGTACGGTGAGCCGGTGTGGGAGGTGGAGCTGGTCGGCCGGTCGAACGGGCAGCCGGAGGCGACGCTCGTGATCGGGATGGACACCGGCTCGACGTACGGCTGCCACGCCCTGTCCGGCGCACACTAGGAGGAGAGTCCCATGGCCACGGCGACCGAGCTGACCCTGAAGAGCCTCGAAGCCGACGTCCATCCCGACTGGTGCCCGGGGTGCGGCGACTTCGGCGTGCTGAAGTCCCTGAAGGAAGCGATCCTGCAACTGGGCATCGCCCCCCACAAGGTCCTGGTGGTCTCCGGCATCGGCTGCTCGTCGAACCTGCCCGGTTTCATCCGGGCCTACGGCGTCCACAGCCTGCACGGCCGCGCCCTGCCGGTCGCCACCGGCGCGGCGCTCGCCAACCACGACCTCCACGTTGTGGCGGTGGGCGGGGACGGCGACGGCTACGGGATCGGCATGGCCCACTTCATCCACGCCATGCGCCGGAACCTCAACCTGACCTACATCGTGATGGACAACGAGATCTATGGGTTGACCACGGGCCAGGCCTCCCCGACCACGACCGAGGGACACAAGACCAAGAGCACGCCCCGCGGCAACGTCGAGAAGCCCGTCCAGCCGCTCGCACTGGCGCTCGCCACCGGCGCGACCTACGTGGCCCGGGGCTTCTCGGGGGAGCCGAAGCAGCTCACCAGGCTCACCGCGGCGGCCATCGCCCACAAGGGCTTCTCGCTCGTCGACGTGTTCAGCCCCTGCGTCACCTTCAACATGGTGAACACGTATCCGTGGTTCAAGCAGCGGGTCTACAAGCTCGAGGACGAGCAGGGTTACGACACGGCCGACCTGATGGCGGCGATGGGGAAGGCGATGGAGTTCGGCGCGCGCCTCCCGATCGGCCTGCTGTACCAGACCGAGAAGCCCACCTACGAGGACACCGAGCCGGTGTTGGGCAGGGGTCCGCTGGTGGATCAGCCCCTGGGCCTGGACCGCCGGACCTTCGAGGAGATCCTGGCCGAGACCATGTAGGCGCCAGTCCGGTCACGCCAGGACGGGAGCGGCGAAGGCCGGCGTGCTGACCAGCGCTTGAGCGCCGCGCGGCCCCGCGCAGTTGACGCCGGCGGTGGAGGCGGCGGAGCATTCCTGCAAGTGCGACCCGTCTCCCCGCCCGCCCCCGCTCCCCGCCGCTCCCGCTCCGTCGCGCCGGGCCGGACCTTTGTCCCTCGGGGGTTCGAATGGGCGCTCGTGTGCGGCGGCCCCGGCGCGGATAGCTCCGTCTCGTCGATGCCGCCGAGGATCACCGCCAGCTCGTGGTACGCGGAGACGTGCTGGAGACTGGCGGCGGGCACGATCACGACCGCGTTCCCACGTTCGCGGCGACAGTGTCCGCATCCGGACAGGGGCGAGGTCACGCGCTCGCGCCGGGAGAAGCAGGGGAGTCGGCCCGGCGCGCCGGAACCGACCGGGCCGGTGCACCGTTAGAATCGTCTCGACGTCATGGAGCCCGAACACCGGCGCCTCGTGCGCTCGCGGCTGGCGCAACTGCTGGGCCTCGAGCTCGAGCGGTTGGGGCCCGAAAGGACGCTGGCCGAGCTGGCTCGCGATCCCCGCCGGCTCGAGGCCGCGGTGACACGGCTCGTGCGGGAGCTCGGGGTCCGCGTGGACCCGCGGGCGCTGCTGGGCGCGCGCACCGTGAGCCACCTGGTCACGGTGGTGTCGGACGCCGTGCGCGAGACGCGCCGCAATGCGGGGGATGAAGGGACCCGCCGGCCGCAGCCCGCGGCCGAGGCGCGACCGGCAGCGCGTCCACCCGTACCGCCGGGAGCCGACACCTACGACAGCCCGATCCCGTACGAGGCCGAGCGCATCCACGCCGCGGCGATCTACTGCTCCGACGGCCGCATCGGCGACCACGTGGACGACTTCCTTCACGTCGGGCTGCGCCTGCCGCGCTACGACCGGCTCGCCTGCCCGGGCGGGCCGATCGCGCTGGCGGGGCGGCTGACCGCGTTCTGGGAGTGCCAGGGAGTGGGCGAGCAACTGCGGTTCCTGCTGCGCGTCCACGACGTCCGGCAGGTCGTGCTGATCGCGCACCAGCCCTGCGCCTACTACCTGGAGAGGATGGGAGTCCCGGAGCCCGACCTCGAGGCCGATCAGCGCCGCGACCTCCAGCACGCCACCTGGGCCGTGCAGCGCCTCGACCCCGCCCTCGAGGTGGCCGGGTTCGTGGCGCGGGCAGGGTCCGGCCGGCTGGTGTTCGAGAAGGTCCTGGCGACGCCCGCGCTGGAACAGCGTGCCCGCGGCTGGCGGAGCCGCCCCTCCTGAGGCACGGGCAGCGGAGATTCGGCTGACGAAAGCGTCGGTAGTCCTCGCGGAGTGGCGGCGGTCACACCCATGGGCAGCCGGTGCCGGACCTCGATCGGGACGGTGAGCGCGTCTATGCTCCGCACCTGCCAGGCGGCGTACCCTGCCATGCAGGGAGGTGAGGCGGTCCGGACGGCAGGGCTACAATACGTCGATGCCAGAAGCGGCCCGCCGGCTCGCCACCTGGGAGGACCTGCTCGCCATGCCCGACGACGGCAGGACGTACGAGATCCTGTCGGGGCAGATCGAGGGGCTGCCGCGGCCGTTGCCGCGGCACGGCCGATCGCAGGGACAGCTCTATGCAAGGCTCTCGGGACCGTTCGACCCGGGAGCAGAAGGACCGGGCGGTGGTTGGTGGCTCATCATCGAACCGGACGTCCGGCTCGCCCCTCACGACGTCGTCGCCCCGGACCTGGCCGGCTGGCGGCGCGAGCGGATGCCAGTCTTTCCGGAGACCCGGCCGATCGACCTGGCGCCAGACTGGGTCTGTGAGATCGTCTCTCCCAGGGACGGTGGCCGCGACCGGGTCCGCAAGGCCGACCTCTACCTTCGTTCGAGCGTAGGGTTCTACTGGATCCTCGATCCCGCGGAGCGCACCCTCGAGGCGTTTTCTGCCCACGAGGGCGCCTGGCTGCGCCTGGGTGCCTGGACGGAGGGCGACTCGCCTCGCATCCCGCCCTTCGAGGCGATCGAGATCGGCGTTGGCGGGCTGTTTCCCCCGATACTCCAGGACTGAGCCCCGGCGCAGCCGTGGTGGCTCACCTCATCCTGGCCCATGGTCCTGACGGCCGCCCTGAGCGTGTTCGTGGCGTCTACGGCCGGGCTGTTCCTGCTCGTCGAGCCTGCCGTGAGCTGGTACTTCCAGCTGGCGTGGTGGTCCTACGTCGTGGCCGTGGACGCGCTAAACCGGCGTCTCGCGGGCCGCAGCCTGATCCGGGACTCCACACGGCGGTTCGCCTGGCTGGCCGGCGGATCGGTCGCCTGGTGGACGCTGTTCGAGGCGATCAACCTCCGCCTCGGCAACTGGTACTACGTGATGGACCCCGCCCAGCGGTGGGTGCGCTGGACCGGCGGCGTCGTGGCCTTCGCCACGGTCCTGCCGGCCATCGTCGGGACCGTCGAGCTGCTGGAGAACCTGGGCTGGCCGAGGACGGCGCGGGTCCCGCGGCTGCGCTGGGGACCGGCGAGGGACGCGGCGTTCGTGGCGCTCGGCGCCGCGAGCCTGCTGCTTCCCCTGGCGTGGCCTGACCACTTCTTCCCGCTGACCTGGGGCAGCTTCGCCTTCCTCCTGGCGCCGTGGAACCGCCGGCACGCGCCGCGCAGCTTCCTGCGCGACCTCGAGCGCGGCGAGGCGGGGCCGCTGTGCCGGACGCTGCTGGCCGGGCTCGCCTGCGGGGTGTTGTGGGAGGCGTGGAACTACTGGGCGCGGACGAAGTGGATCTATACCGTCCCCGGTCTCGAGCGGCTCAAGCTGTTCGAGATGCCGCTGCTCGGGTTCCTCGGCTTCCCGGCTTTCGCGGTGGAGTGCCTGGTCGTCATCCGATTCGTGCAGGCGCTCGCCTCGCGGCTTCCGGCAGCCCGGGTCCGGGCCGTCGGCGCGGCGGTGGTCGCGTCCGCGGCGGCCGCCACCGCGATCGTGTTCCGGGCCGCCGACGAGGTCTCGGTCGAGTCCGTCTACGTGCCGGTTGCGGAGCTGGAGCTGCTGCCCGCGGAGGCGCGGGAGCGGCTCCCGGCCGCCGGCCTGGAGAGCCCGGAGGAGCTGCTCCGCGCCCTGGCGACGGGTGAGGGGCTCCGCTCGTGGAGCGCGCGGACCCAGATCGCTCCGGAGGCGCTCGAGCGGGTGCGGTCGCGGGTCGAGCTGGTGATGCACCGCGGGCTCGGACAAGGCCGCGCCCTGCAGCTCTCGCGGCTCGGCGTGGCCGGGCTCGCCGACCTGGCCGCCTGGGACGCCCGGAGCCTCGCCGCGGCGCTGCGGGCGCAGGGGACGACGCCCCGTGACCGCTTCCTGGAGCGGCGGGCGCGCGTGTGGCTCCAGGGCCTCCGTCCCATGCCGGACAGCAGGTGAGTGAACGCCGTCGAGAGCACGACGCCGCAGACGCACGCGATGCCGACGACCCCTCAGGCCCTGGGCGGCGAACTGGCCAGCGATGTCGCTGCGCACCGCCCCGAGCGCCATCCGCAACCCGACCTCGCCCCGGCGAATGCTGACCACAGAGCTGAGGGTGCCGTAGAGCCCCGGGCAGGTCGGCGATAGCGCCGGGTCGCGGCTATCCGGGCGGCCTGAAGGCCTCGGCGGGAGCGTGGACCAACCCTGCCGCGGTCGCTCCCGGGTGGTCGGCGAGGTAGGCCTCGACCAGGCGGAAGCCCAGCGTGTAGCCCGTCCACCGGGGCAGCTCGGGACCGGATCCGAAGAACCAGCGTCCGAAGTCGTAGCTCGTGGAATCGAGCTGGGACCGAGCCAGGTCCAGGTAGAACGCCGTCCTGTCACGGGTCCGGGCGCGTACCCGCCGACTCCGTAGCCCGCGACGGCCCGCTGCGGGTCGGGCAGGACCAGAATCGTCACGCCGGTCACGGGAAGCACGGCGTTCACCCTGGCCACGGCCGAGGAGACGATCGAGCGGATCGCCGGCTCGTCGTCGCGGAGGAGGCCCGCCGGGTCCTGGAAATGGATCTGGTTCGAGCCGAGGCCGGGCTCGTCGGGGCCCGTGGCGCCGCTGCAGCCGAAGGCGCTGATCAGAAGCAGTCCCGCCGCGGCGACGCGGGACGCGCCGCGCCGGATGTCGCGCCGCATCCTCTCCACTACGCAGTCGCGCACGACGGTGGGTGTCAGAGTACGGCGCCGCCGTTCCAGTCCCGAGGGGCGTCCGGTCGGGGGGACGGTGACCGGGCCGGCGATCTCAGCCGGCCGCGGAACGCGCGTCCAGCCGCGCGACCAGCCCCTTGGGTGCGATGGCGCGATAGCTCTCGTCGATCCAGGCGTAGAGCAGCGGCAGGGGGACCGAGGCGCGCCCGGAGAAGCGCGCGGTCACCCACCCGCTTCGGGCCATGCCGTAGCCGGTCGGCTCGGCGAACGGCAGCCCGAGCGCCATGGACTGCGAACGGGGGAGCTTGGCCGTCACCGAGAACACGCCGTCGTCCCAGGCCAGGAACAGGAACACCTTCTTCCCGATCCGGAACGCCCGGTGTCCCCAGGGGAAGTCCTCGGTGGCGTCGGGCATGCCGAGAGCGTATCTGCGCACGGCCATCTCGGGGGCGTGGAACCGGTCGCCCCTGGGAGCCGTGCGGATGCCGAACCGCCCGGGACCCTTTCGCGGGTGCTCCGCCTTCCGGGGCGCCTTGCGTCCAGCCGTGGCTGCCGTCGATCGGCGCGATCCGGCGGTCCGGGTCCGGCCTTCGGCCCGACGCTCCCCCGGCGCCTTCCGGGCGGTGGCCATCGATCCGCTCAGTCCTTCGGCACCGCAGCCCATGCCAGGCCGTCGGCGAGGGGCCCGGCGTCGATCAGCCGGTCCACCTTCCACGTGGCGAGATCGATGGCCGCGACCTTCCCGCTCGCGTCGCAGGACACGTACGCGATCGCGCCGTCCGGACGGACGACCACCATCTGGGGCTCCCGGGGGACGTCGATGGCGCGGGCGACCTGCAGAGTCTGCAGGTCCACGACGCCGACCTTGCTCGCGTTCCTGAGGGCGATCAGCAGGAAGCGGCCGTCGGGGGTCGGCGCGCTGCCGTAGCCGATCCCGGGCAGGCTCACCCAGCGCTCCACGGAGTTCGTGGCGGTGTCGATGACGGCCAGGCGCGGCTCGGTCTGGTCCGCCGTGAACAGCCGCCGTTCGTCCACGGAGAGCGAGACCCGCTGGGCGTAGGCGGAGATCGGGATGACCGCCGTGACCTCCTTGCGCGCGAGGTCGATGGCGCTCACCGTCCCCACGTGCGCGTTGGACGTGTACGCCTTCCTCCCGTCCCTGGTCAGGACCAGCATGTGGGACTCGTCCTGCCCTGTGGGGATCGTGTCGACCACCTGCCGCGTGCCGGGATCGATCACCGTGATGGACCGGGTCAGCTCGGTGCTGACGTAGAGCTTGCCGTCGGGACCGAACTGGGGGCAGTGCGGGCGCTGCGGGCGGCCGAGATCGATGGTGCCGAGGCGCCGGCGAGAGACGAGGTCGATCACGTCGATCGAGCTGCCGTCGCTGCCCGGCCGGCCGACGCCCGAGTCTCCGTAGATCGGCACGTACGCGGTGCGGCCGTCGGGAGAAGCGATCACCTCGTGGCCGGTGACGCCGCTCTGCTCGACCGCCGCTACCTGGCGCCCTGCGGCGGGATCGATGATCCCCAAGGTGTGGTCGCCCTTGTTCGCAACCAGCAGCAGCCCCGGCGAGGGCCCGGACGGCGGGCCGGCGGCGCGGGCCCCCCCTCCCGCCGTGGCCAGGGCCATCACGACCGCCAGTCGATTCCGCAGCATCGAGGCACCTCGATCGGCTCGCGCCGCATGGCGTGAGCATACCCGATCCCGCGCGGGCCGGCCGCTGCCATCGAGGTTGCGCGACCCCGGGCTGGAAGTTGCGATCGCTCAGGGTGCTACGGGCGATACGCTTCCTTGATAACGGCCGGAAGCCACTGCTAGAATGCCGTCTTTGCTCGTTCCGTGAAGGAGGGGACCATGTTCCATCGCGTATTGGTGTTTCGTATCGCGCCCGCATTCATCGTCGCCGCGGCCCTGGTCGGAGAAGGCTGCGGCGGCAGCTCACCCGCCGCCCCTGCTCCCAACCCGACGCCCGTCGCCACCCCGACTCCGGCGCCCACCCCCACGCCTACCCCGACGCCGTCCGCCACGCCGTCTCCCGATGCGGCCGCCCGATGCGACGGCCTGGCCGACGGCCCCGTGACGCGCATCGCGGTCACGGCACGCCAGCAGCAGACGGACGGCGCGAGCGTGCCGATCCGGGTGCGCGCCCGTACCGGCTTCGACGAGGCGTGGTGCCTCGACAAGGACAAGGATCATCGCCTCGACTTCGACCTCAACCAGCGCAACGCCGACGGCCGCGCCTGCTGCTGGGACGACACTCCGGAGTGGAGCGTCGACGATCCCTCCGGTCTGCTGTCCGGCAGCGGCACCACGCGCGACGACAACGGCTTCATCTACCGCATTCGGGTGGCTTCCGGAGGAGGGCGCGGCACCCTCGGGGTCTCGGCCCAGCTCGATGGCGTGGACTCCCACCCCTGGCAGTCCGGCAGCGGCTACCAGAGGGGCAACCTGGAGATCGTCCTGCTCTCCGCCAGCGACATTCAGAAGGACTGCCTGTGCACGTTCCTGGGCAACGGGCAATACGAGGGCGACAAGTGCCCGAAGTAGGCTCCTTCCGGAGCTAGTCGACCGAACGACCTCTTCGCAACGCGGCGCCGCAGGGAACCCTGCGGCGCCGCGTCCACGTCCGCGTGGCGGTCAGCCCGGCTGGCCTCTCGACCCGCAGGCGAGCCGTGTGGGCTGGGCCGCCGACGGCGTGCGCGGAGGCGGCCCCGGAGCGCCGCGGGAACGCTTCGAGCGCTTCGACTGTTTCGACTTGACGGCTCCGCAGCCGTGCCCTAGGCTGTTTTCGTTCCGATGAGGCTCCGGCGCTGCACGACGTCCGTCGCCGTGACCGCCCTGGCGTTGGCCGCGGCGGTCGGGTTGCTGCTCGCCGAGGGCTTCCTGCCCCACACCGACGACGGCTGCGAGGTCGAGCTCCACTGTCTCGCCTGCCGCCTGCTGCTCTCGACCGCCGTCGGTACGGCCATCCCCGCCCCCGACGTGGCTCCTCCTTTCGCCGCCTCCGAACGTCCGCTCCTCGATCGGAACCGGTTGCGGGTGGGGCCGGCATCCCGCCCCACCGCGTCCCGCGCTCCTCCCTTCGCGTAACCGGTCCGCGTCCCTGGGCACGCCGGAGGTCCATCTCCGCGCACGCCCTTTCCAGCGCGTCGGGTTCACGAAGGAGAAGCGATGTCGGTTCAGCGTCGGGCCTTGTCGTTCGTTGTCGGAGCAGCGCTGTGCGGGCTCCTGGCGCCCGCCGCGCCCGCGGCGGGGCAGGAAGCCGGGTCGATCACCGGCAAGGTCGTGAGCGCCTCCGGGGCGCCCGCCGAGGGCGTCCAGGTCCTGCTGGTGGACCTTCGCCGGAGGGCCACGGCGGACGTGTCCGGGACGTTTCGTTTCGAAGGTGTACCCCCTGGCACCTACCTCCTCGAGGCCGCGAGCCCGCGGTTCGGCCGGAGCGTGTCCCGGGTGGCGGTGGAGGCCGGCCAGGAAGCGAGTGCCGACCTCACGCTCGACGTGGACGTGCACCACGAGGTCGTGGTGGTGACCGCCCGCCCCGACGCCCGCGCCCTCAGCGAGGTGGCGCAGCCGGTAGCGGTCCTGACCGGCGAGGAGCTGCGGCTGCGGCTCGAGCCGACGCTGGGAGAGACGTTGAGCCAGCTTCCCGGCGTCAGCTCGACCTACTTCGGCCCCGGCGCCAGCCGGCCGATCATCCGCGGCATCGGCGGCGACCGGATCCGCATCCTCGAGGACGGGATCGGGACCGGCGACGCCTCCAACACCAGCCCCGACCACGCGGTGAGCTACGACCCGATCGGGGCCGAGCGAATCGAGGTCGTGCGGGGGCCCTCGACGCTCCTGTACGGCAGCAGCGCGGTGGGCGGTGTCGTGAACACGATCGACCGGCGCATTCCTGACGTCGCCTCGGACCAGATGGTCAGCGGCGTGATCGACGGGACGCTGGGATCGGTCTCCGACGAGAGGTCGGGGGCCGGAGCGCTGCAGGTTGGGCGAGGGCCGTTCATCGTCCGTGGCGAATACTCGCGGCGCGAGACCGACGACCTGAACATACCGGGGCTCGCCGAGTCGGCGGCCCTGCGGGCCGAAGAGGAGGAGCACGCCGAGGAGGAGGAAGGCGAGGAGCACGCCGAGGAGGAGGTGTCGGGCACCCTTCCGAACAGCGCCCTCGAGAGCGAGAGAGCGAGCCTCGGCGCAGCCCTCGTGGGCCGGAAGGGCTTCATGGGCCTCTCGGCCAGCGGCTTCGACACGCTCTACGGCGTCCCCGGTGGCCACGGGCACGCCGAGGAGGGGGAGCACGAGGAGGAAGGCGAGGAGCACGACGAAGGCGAGGGCGAGGAGCACGACGAAGGCGAGGGTGAGGAGCACGCCGAAGAAGGCGCGGTGCGCATCGACATGGAGCAGCGCCGCCTCGACTTTCGTGCGGGCTACACGGAGCCGTTCGGGGGCTTCCGTGCTGCGAAGCTGCGCTTCGGCCGGGCCGACTACCAGCACGTGGAGCTGGAGGGGGCCGAGGTCGGAACGACGTTCAACAACGACGCCTGGGAGGGGCGCCTCGAGCTGCTCCACCGGCCGCTGGGGGCGCTGTCCGGCTCCTTCGGGGCCCAGTTCGTGAGCCGTGACTTCGAGGCGATCGGGGCCGAAGCCTTCGTCCCCCCCACCGAGACCCGTACCTTCGCCCTGTTCGCGTTCGAGGAGGTGGGCCAGGGGTCGTTGAAGGGCCAGTTCGGCGCCCGCTACGAGCACCAGAAGGCGGACGCCGTCGGCGAGTCTCCGCTGGGCCGCTCCTTCGACGGGGTGAGCGGCTCGGCCGGCCTGCTCTGGAACGCCAGCGGCGGGTTCGGCCTGGCGCTCACGCTGGCGCGGTCGGCGAAGCTGCCCAACGCCGAAGAGCTCTACGCCAACGGGCCCCACATCGCGACCCGCGCGTTCGAGATCGGTGACCCCGACCTCGAGACGGAGTCGAGCCTGGGACTGGACCTGACCCTGCGGCAGCGCTCGGGACGCTTCACGGGCGAGCTGAGCTTCTTCGCGAACTGGTTCGACGAGTACATCTTCGACGAGCTGACCGGCGAGGAAGAGGACGGCCTCCAGGTCGTGCGGTTCGTCCAGAAAGACGCTCGCTTCGTGGGTGCCGAGCTCTCGGCCCACGTGGACCTGTTGCAGAGCGGACCCCACCACGTCGACATCGAGTTGTCGGGCGACCTGGTGCGGGCGCGGCTCACCGACGAGGGCCAGGACCTGCCCCGGATCCCGCCCACCCGCTATGCGGTGGGGCTGCACTACGGCTCCGAACGCTGCAACGCGCGGGTCGAGGCCCGCGGCGCCCTGGAGCAGGACCGAATCGCTCCCTTCGAGCGTCCGACGGAAGGCTACACGTTCCTGAACGCGAGTGTGGGCTACCGGCTCTTCGTCGGTCGGAGCATCCTCGACCTGATGCTGCGGGCCACCAACCTCACCGACGAGGAGGGCCGTGTCCATTCCTCGTTCCTGAAGGACCTGTTGCCGCTGCCGGGCCGCGACTTCCGGCTGAACGTTCGGCTGACGTTCTGACTCGGGGGCGGGCAAGCCCCCCTTCGTCGCTCTCGATCAGGGCCTCGCGCGCCCGAGTGCGTAGACGTGGATGCCGTTCGCCTCGTCTCCGAAGCGCCAGCGCAAGCGATGGCGGCCGGCCGCGGCGGACTCGACGGCCGTGCGCTCCGCCACGAAGCGCGGCACGACCACGGCGTGGACGCCCCTGTCCGCGAGGGCCTGGATGCTGGGTCCTGGATCAGGGCGATTCCGTTCGCTCCGGCGGCAAGCCTGGTCGGCCGGAGCGATGCGTGCCGGTCTGCGCTAGGATCAGGGCTCGTCACGTACTCTCGGCCGATCGGGCACCGCGGGCACCACGCCGGCGCGATTCGGCTCGGGCGCGGCGCGCGACAAGGGGGATGGATGAACCGAGCGCATCGACACCTTGTCTTCGGTGCCGTGCTGGCCGTCGTCCTGCCCCCTTGGCTGGCCGCCGCATCCCCGGACGCCGCCGACCTGGACCGGCGCGTCCAGGCGGCTGTCGAGAAGCTGGCGCCCTCGATGGTCGAGATCCGCCATCGCCTGCACCAGAACCCGGAGCTGAGCAACCGCGAGGTCGAGACCGCGAAGCTGGTGGAGCGTCACCTTCGCTCGCTCGGCCTTCAGCCGACGACCGGCGTCGCCCATACCGGCGTCGTGGCGGTGCTGGAGGGCGGCCGGCCCGGGCCGCTGGTGGCCGTCCGCGCCGACATGGATGCCCTTCCCGTCACCGAGGACGCGCCGTTCCCGTTCAAGTCCACGGCGCGGAGCACGTACCTGGGCCAGGACGTCGGCGTGTCCCATGCCTGCGGCCACGACATCCACGTGGCCGTGCAGCTCGGGGTGGCGTCTGTCCTGGCCGCCATGAAGGAAGACGTCCCGGGGAAGATCCAGCTCATCTTCCAGCCGGCCGAAGAGGGCCCCCCGCCGGGCGAGGAGGGCGGGGCCCGGCTGATGCTGCGGGAAGGCTTGTGGAAGGACGCCAAGCCGGAGGCCGTGTTCGGCCTGCACGCCCGCGTCGCCGCCGACGTGGGCACGGTCGAGTACGCCCCGGGCCCGCTGCTGGCCGCCGCGGACAGCTTCCGGGTGGTGATCAAGGGCACGCCCGCCCACGCGTCCCGGCCCGAGCTGTCGGTCGACCCGATCGTGGTGGCGGCCCAGGTGATCGAGGCGTTCCAGACCATCCGCTCGCGGAACGTCCACCCGCTCTCGGCCAGCGTCCTGACCGTGGGGCTGATCCGGGGCGGGCAGCGCCGGAACATCATCCCCTCCGAGGTCGAGATGGAAGGGACCGTGCGCACCCTCGACAAGGCCGTCCAGGACCTGGTCGAGCGGCGGATGCGCGAGATCCTGGATGGCGTCACCCGGGCGGCCGGGGCCACGTACGCGTTCGAATACGAGCGGGGCTATCCCCTGACCGTCAACGACGCCGACCTCACCGCGGCCACGCTGCCGTCGCTCCAGCGCGTGCTGGGGCAGCAGAACGTCCGGCGGATCGATCCGATCCTCGGGGGCGAGGACTTCTCGCTGTTCGCGAACGAGACTCCGGGCTTCTTCTACTTCCTGGGCGCACTCAAGCCCGGCACCACCTCCGGCGACCACCACACCCCCACGTTCCTGGCCGACGACGGTGCCGTCCCGGTGGGCATGCGCGCGATGTCGACGGTGCTGCTGGACTACCTGCGGCGGGCATCGGCCAACCGCTGAGCAGCGTGGGCACGATGCCGGAGCGAGTGGCCAGGCTGACGTTCCCGGGACCGGAAGGCGGCAGCGAGCGCGTGTTCGAGGCGGTCGTCGGCGACCTGCTCGCGGAGCCGGTCGACGCGATCTGCAACGCGGCGAACGGCATGCTCGCCCACGGGGGCGGCGTCGCGGCCGCGATCTCCCATGCCGCCGGACCCGACCTCGACCGCGAGGGCGACGCGATCGTGAAGACGCGGGGGCGGGTGCCGGTGGGCGGGGCGGTCGTCACGACCGCCGGGCGGCTTCCCTTCAAGGGCGTCATCCACGTCGTGGGACCCCAGCACGGCGAGGGCGACGAGGAGGACAAGCTGGTCCGCGCGCTGAAGGCCGCCTTCGCCGCCGCGGGCGAGCGCGGCTGGACGTCGGTCTCGTTCCCGGCCGTCAGCTCCGGGATCTTCGCGGTGCCTCCACCGGTCTGCGCGCGAGCCTACGTGCGCGCGGTCCGCGAGTTCTTTGCCGAGCGGCCGGACTCCTCCCTGGGGACGGTCAGGCTGGCGCTCTTCGGTGGCCCGATCGTCGATGCCGTGCGCGCCGCGATGGAGTGAGCGGCCCTGGGGCCGGCTGCGCTCGCGCCCGCCCGTGTCGACCAGCGCCTATCGAGGCCCACCACAGAACTCCGCCTCGATCTCCGGTGGCTCGCGGGCCGCTCCTCCGGGAGGCGGGAACCCACGTTCGCCTGGGCCAGCCAGTGACGGTACTCCGTCATGCTCGTCCTCCGCCGTCCTCTACGCCTACGAGCCCCTGAAGGTCGGTCAGCAGCGGGCGGACTCCGGTCGGTGTCGTCCCGGCGAACTGTTTGACGTCGCGCGCGAGGTGGGCCTGGTCGTAGTACCCGAGCTCGAGGGCGAGGTCCGCCCAGGTGCCGCCGCCGCCCCGCTTCACGTGCCGGACCAGCCGATCGAAGCGGACGATGCGGGCGAGGAGCTTCGGCGGGACCCCGACCTGGTCGCGGAACAGGTCCACGACGTGCTTCCGGCTGTATCCCAGCTCGCGCGCCAGGCTGCGCATGTCGAGGTTTCCGCCCGAGTCCTCGATCCGCCTCACCGCCCAGGAGACGAGGCGCGTGCGCTCGTCCGCCCCTCCGAGGCAGCCCGCCAGAACAGCGTCCAGGAGGTCGAACCGGTCGTCCCAGTCGGCCAGTTCCCGCAGGCGCTCGCGCAGCTACAGCTTCAGCCCCTCCAGGTACTGCAGGCTCTTCGGGATGTGCCCGAGGGGATCCGGGCTCTCGTCCTCGATGTAGTAGAGCGAGGTCCCGGCCTTCTTCGCCGCCTTCAGCACCGCGGGCCAGTCGACCTGGCCGGTGCCGACCGGGACGTCGGCCTCGGGCTCGGCCCCGGAGCTGCCCGCCGTGATGGTCAGTCCCTTCGCGATGTCCTTGACGTGGAGGGACGGGACCCGGCCGTTCAGCTTCTCGATCACCGCCACCGGGTCGCCGCCTCCGTTGAAGGCGTGGAAGACGTCGATCTGGAACGCGACCAGCTCCGGGTCCGTGCCGGCGACGAGCGTGTCCCACAGCGTCCCCTGGCCGGAGGGGACGAACTCGTAGCCGTGGCAGTGGTACGCAAACCCCAGGCCCGCGTCGCGCGCGGCCTTGCCGAACCGGTTGAACGCCTCGGCGGACCGCGAGGCGTCGTCCTTGGTGAACGTCTTGTCGTGGGGGATCCAGGGACAGACCGCCCAGGTCGCGCCGAGCCCCTTCGCCTCGGCCAACGCCACCGCGGCGTCGTCCCGCAGCCGCTCGAAGCCGAGGTGGGTGGACTGGCAGCGCAGCCCGGCCGTGTCCAGGGCCGCACGGAGGTCCTGGAGCGTGTGCCCCCACAGCCCGGCGCCCTCCACCTCCGTGAACCCCATCGCGCGGACCTTGGCGAGCGTGCCCGGGAGGTCCTTGGGCAGGTGCTCGCGAAGGCTCCAGAGCTGC
>Ga0268386_10000600_pt1 | contig 23138 bp, 22 predicted proteins | sample RVTome_15_FD_200260 | JGI IMG/M metagenome (GOLD analysis project Ga0268386, IMG submission 200260) | Soil microbial communities from uranium-contaminated site in the Upper Colorado River Basin, Wyoming, United States - RVT150D86... ...
TTGATCTGCCATCTGCCGCTGATCGTCCCGCCGAACTGCGGTCTGCGCGTGGGCAATGAAACCCGCACCTGGCGGGAGGGTGAAGTGCTCGTGTTCGATGACACGATCGAGCACGAGGCGTGGAACCAGAGTGCCGCGGCGCGGGTCGTGATGATCTTCGAAATCTGGCGGCCGGAGCTCTCGGAGGAGGAGCGCACTCTGGTCGCCGGGCTGATGCAGGCGATCGATGCGACCGCCAGCGGTGCCCGCCTCGATTGGAGCGCCGCCTGACGCGATTCGGGCCAGCGGCAGGAGAAATGACGTCGATGTCGAACGTAGCACAGCTTTCCGATCTCGCCACGAAGCTCGCGCAGGCGGGGCGGTGGGAGGAGGCCGAGCGTACCTGGCACGAAGTGCGCAGGCTCGATCCCGCGAACCCGAAGGCGCTCTTCAGTCTCGGTGTGCACGCGTTGAAACGGGGGGAGGGAGCACAGGCGCGCCAGCTGCTCGACGCAGCACGACAGAGATCTCCCTCCGATCTGCTGACCTTGATGACACTGTGTGCGGCCTGCCGACACCTGGGGGATGCCGCTGGCGAGCGCGAAGCGATCGATGCGGCGCTCACGGTCGATCCCTATTTTTTGCCGGGCCTGCTCGCGCGCGGCAGCTGGCTCGAGCGTTTCGGGACGCGCGCGGGCGCAGGAGCTACGTTTCGCAATGCGTTGAAGGTAGCGCCGCCCGCATCACACTGGCCAGCCAATCTGCGGCCTCAGCTCGAACATGCGCGCGACTATGCGCACCGCTACGGCGAGGACTTCGAGCAATTCCTCGGCGAGCGACTCGCGGGCGCTCTGTCGCGCATGACCGGCGTGAGAGCCAGGCGCTGGCGAGAAGCGGCTGCGATCGTCGCGGGCACCTCACGCCCCTACCACTCCGAGTCGAATCAGCTCCACGTTCCTCGATTCCCCCCGATCCCGTTCTTCGACCGCGCTGACTTTCCGTTTCTCGCCGAGCTCGAGTCGCGCACGGACCTGATTCGCGCCGAGCTCACGGCAGCACTCGCCGAAGCGCAGGACCAGTTCGTGCCGTATATCGGTTATGAGCCCGGGCAGCCGGTCAATCAGTGGCAGGAACTGAATCATTCGCAGCGTTGGAGTTCACTGCACCTGTGGCGGGGCGGTCAGCCGGTCGAGGAGAATCTCGCCCGCTGCCCGGAGACTGCCCGAGCGCTCGCTGCTCTGCCGCGCGTCGAGATCGGCGGCCTGTGTCCAAACGCGATGTTCTCGGCCCTCGCACCGAAGACTCACATCCCGCCCCACAACGGCGAAACGAACGCTCGCGTCGTGGCTCATCTGCCGTTGATCGTGCCCGCGCATTGCTGGTTTCGCGTCGGCTATGAGCGGCGCGAGTGGCGAGTCGGGGAGGTCCTCGTATTCGACGACACGATCGAGCACGAAGCTCACAACGACAGCGATGAGCTCAGAGTCGTGCTGATTTTCGACCTGTGGAATCCGCTGCTCGAGCCCGCGGAACGCGAAATGGTTCAGGTGCTGGCAGCGGCAGCGCGGGAGTTCAGCGCACAATCCTGAGCGATATCAGGGCCGAGGAGCTGCCGCTCACGTCTGCGGTCGCAGGTTCCTGAACGTCTGGCGGTGCCGTACGCCGGTCGTCGCGACTGGACTCCCGTTCTCGTAGCGCGGTCGGAAGACGGCTGCCTCGAGCGCCTGCACGAGCTTGCGGGCGTCACGCTCGTTCGCCGTTGACTCGACGATCACTATGTCGCGCACGCTGCCTGCGGGAGTCACGGTGAACTCCGCAAGCGCATAGGTCTCGATGACGCGCTCGGGCGCGAGCTCGCGGTGCTGATACGCCTCCCGCGGAAGCGGTATGAAAATATCCGACGGGTAACCGAGTGGCGCCGAGTCAAACTCGGCATCTGGCGTCGACGCCACGCTCGGCTCCCCCGCTACGATCGCCGCGGCTTCGGTGTACAGGCGCTGCGCCTCGTCAGTGTCGCCGCGCGCGAGACGCCAGTCACCTGCGAGCAGGAGCGTCTCGAGTTTCTGCACGTCGCTCACGGGTTGCGCTTGCACGATTTCGAGGGCGCGTTCGAGCGCACGCCCACCGTCTTTCGTGAGCACGCGGCGATTGCCGGGGCGTGTATCGCGCTGCTCGATGTACCACGCGGATTCCCAACTGCGCGTGGCCTCGCGCTGCTCGCGTGCGCGCACCGGATCGCCGAGCCGGAATGCTCGCAGTTCGTTGCGTGCGAGGCCGAGCAGCGGTTCGACGAGTGCGGGGTCGTCCTTCCCGGCAGACGTCTCGACTCGCTCGATCGCGACCTGGTAATAGCTCTCGGCGGGTTCGTACTGCAGGAGTTCCGAGTGCCAGCGCGCCAGCACGGAGAGCGGGTACGCGACGCGGGGATCGTCGAAGCCCCAGCTCTGCTCGGCGATCCGGACCATGTATTCGAGATCCTGTTTGGCGGCGTCCACCGAGCCGAGTTCCGTCCGGTTGGTCGCGAGCACCTCGAGCAACTCCATCTGACTCGGGTCGAACAGCCCACGATTGCGTCGCACGACCTGGATGGCGCGCTCGAGTATCGCACTGGCGCGTGCCGGATCCTGCATCGCTACATAAGTCATGCCAAGGCCGTGTAACGGCCGGATCAATCGGCGATGCAGAGGGCCGAGGTGGGCCTCGAGCGCGCCGATGCTGCGCGCGAAACTGAGCTCTGCACTCGCCAGATCGCCGGCCGCGAGCTGCGCTTCGCCGAGCTGCATCAGGGGTTCGGCCGTGTCCAGCGCGTTGGCACCAGATTGCTCCTCGGCTGCCTGAGCCGCTGCACTGGCGGCCGCGACATCGGGCGTTGCTGCGGAGGCTGCGCGCGCCTGGGCTGCGGCCTCAGAGGGCCCGATTGACTCCGCGGGGATGCTGCCGTGTTCGCTTTCCCCCTCGACAGTATCCGGCGGGGTGCTGGATTGTTCGAGCGCCCCACAAGGCGCCGACAGGCACGCGATCAGGACGGTGGCTGCCGCACTCGGCCACTGACGCGACAAGGCTCCGCAAAGTCCGTTTCGGCCGTCCACGATCACGGATTGTCGAACCTGGGGGAGGGGTCGTCAAAGTGACGCGCAGCGGTACCGAACTCAAGCACGCGGTGCAGGCACGCAACGGCTGCGCCGTAACCAGCCCGTCGCTCGTGGGACGGAGCGACCGTTGTCGGCGCGCAGCAGCGGCTCGTCGCGATCCCTTCGGACGCAGGCAGGCGGTGAACGAGCACCCCGGCGAGCACTTCGTTATCCTGACCGACGCGGTGGCGCTCGAACACGGCCAAGCCGGGAAGCCGGCTGCCGCTCGAGCCTGCGCGGCAGTCTTTGGGTCCGATGGGACGCTGGTCAACGCTCTCTGCGTAGGCGGCGCGCATGACATGCGGTGGTCTGTGATGGTGGATTGGACGCGAATGTTCCCTGCTTTGTTCAACGGCACCCGCTCACTTCCGGCGTTGTGTCTCGCGTGCCTCCCGATGCTCTGCGAGAGCAGCTTTGCGGATTCGGCTGAGGCGGCGGATTGCGTGCGCATCGAGGAGGCCGCCACTCGACTCGCTTGCTATGACCGCGCGCACGGCAGGGCAGAGACCCACCGTCGATCGACTGAAGGCGCTGCCTCAGTGGTTGCCGCGGAGGCGGCGAGCGGACCCGTGGCAGGCGCTGCAGAGACCGGTGCACCCGCCGACACCTTCGGCGCCGAGCATCTGCCGCGCAACGGCGCAGATCCGGACGCAGGTCTCGACCGGCTTGAAGCGCGCGTGACCGAGGCGCGCCGTGATTCGCGTGGCAATCACGTGCTGCGGCTCGATAACGGCCAGACCTGGCAGCAGATCGAGGCCGGTGACTCCATGCCGGCCGATGCTGGCGACACGGTGAAGATCTGGCGTGGGCTGTTCGATGCCTATTACCTCAGGCGCACGTCCGGCGGGAAGACCGTAAAGGTGCGCCGTACCGAGTAGCGCGAGCGCGTTCCGTCAATGCCAACGCGGCAGTGGCGCGCCTGATGTTCAGGCCACAGGGGGCGCGTCGGGATCCGGGTTATCGCATCAGCGAGGGGGCGGAGGTCCGTCGGCACGCCGGCCACTCTTGAGTGGCCGGCGTGCCCGACTCTCGCCGGTATCCTGCAGCGGTGCGGGCGCCGATCCTCAGCGCACGGTCTGCTCGCCCTCGATCTCGACATCCCCGGGGTTTTCGAGAACTTCCATCACGACACGGCGATTCTGGGCACGGCCCGCATCGGTCGAATTATCTGCGATCGGCTGGGTCTCGCCATACCCTTTCGCGGTGACGCGTTCCGGGGCGACGCCGCGGCTCAACAGGTAATTGCGCACCGCATCCGCCCGCCGCTGCGAGAGCTCGAGGTTGTAAGCGTCGCGGCCGACGCTGTCTGTATGCCCTTGCATCTCGACCGTGAGGCGCGGGTAGCGCTCGAGCGCCGCCGCCACTTTGTCGAGGTGAGTCAGCGACTCGGACGTCAGTGCGGCCGAATCGAATTCGAAGTTCACTCCGGTGAGCGTGATCGAACCCTTGAGCGGGCAGCCATGCTCGTCGACCGCGACGCCTCGCGGCGTGCCCGGGCAGCGGTCGTTCATGTCGAGCACGCCGTCGCCATCGCTGTCAGCCGGCGGCGGAGGCGGCGGGGGCGGCGGCGGAGGCGGTGGGGGCGCCGGCTCGGCCGGCGGCGGTGGCGGGGGCGGCGGACCGAAAGAGAACTGGAAGCCGAGTCCGAGCGCGTAATCAGTGAAATAGTCGTGATCGCCGTCGTCGGTCTTGTTCCAGCGCACCTTGATTTCGGGGCGCAGGTTGAGAGCGCCAGACTTGTTGGCGTTCTCGAACACCTTGATCATCAAGCCGGCTCCCGCCTGGCCGAGGAAATCCGAGCCACCGCCGCCCCCCTGCAGGCTCGCGTCCGCAATCCCGGCCCCGAAGGCCAGGTACGGGGTCACATTCGCCTGTCGATAGAAAACGGCGAGCAGATCGAGGGTCGCGGTGGTCAGGCCGAGATCGGTACCGGCGGGCCCGTCATAGCTGCCGTCGAGCAGGTTCAGTTCGAGGCTGAGGTGCTCGGACAGATGCTTGCCGATGCCGAGACCATAGAAGAAATCATCGTCGAAGCCGCGATCGTTATCGGTCCACAACCCGCCGATCTGCGGGTTCACATACCAGTGTCCGACCTCCCAATGTCGATCGCCGTCTGCGGCCATGAGCGATGGCGCGCCAACCGCGAGAACGCACGCGAGTGCCCATTTACCCTTCATGCCGCGATCCCCTCTTCTGCGAGTTTGTTCCATTTTTTCGCGTGCGGTGCGGGCAGGACGCGCTGCCGCGAAAGCGCTGCGATGGTACCGCATCGGCGCGCACGCCACCTAGCAGGTCGGTACATATACGGGAGGTCCTGTGAGCGATCGCGCAGGCAGGCTGCGACGACGTCAAGGCGCCGGTGCAGCCGTGCCGAAGACTGGATGCTGCACGATCGCTCCCGGGCGCAGACCGAGGCGCTGCGCCGTTCCGCCTTCGAGTTCGAGGACGGCGAGCACGTCTTCCTGAGACTCGATCGTGGCGAGCGAGAACGGTTCGGTGTTTTCGACGATCCCGGCGATGCGTCCGTTCTCGCGGATGAACAGCATGTCGAGCGGTATCAGCGTGTTCTTCATCCACATCGACACGGGTCCCGAGCGTCCGTGTACGAACAACATGCCGGTGCCGTCCGGCAGGTCGCGGATCCACATCAGACCTTGCGCTCGCTGTGCCGGTGTTGCCGCGACCCACACGCGAAACGTGTGAATGCGGGCATCCGGCGTCGCGATCGCGAGCCGCGACTGTGGGAACGATGCGAGTCGCTCGAGTTCACCGTCCGCCCGACTGCCGGGGCTCAGGAACGCAAGTGCGATCGCGAGCGGCCAGCCCGCGAGATAGCGGAGTCGCTCAACCGCCATGGCGCGGCACGCGCTGCGCGAGCGCGGCGTCGTCAACCCCAGGCGCGTCGAGATAGTCGACACGGCCGGCGTAGTCGAAGCGGGACATCAACACGGAGCCCTCGCCGCGGACCGCACGTGCGGGCTGCATGCAGAACCCACGCGCGACGACACGATAGGCGCGCTGCCTACGCGGAATGCCCAGGAGCGGCTCCTGGGTGAGCTCATCGACGAAGCAGCGATCGTCACCCTGCGTGCCATAGAACTCACCCATGCCCTGGCGGATGATCGTGACGTTCACCGGCAGGTCACGTCCGGAGTGCCCCTCGGTCACGCCGGCAATGCCGAACAGCAGCACGAGATTGCCTTCCTGATCTGCGTCGGTCGCCTGCGTAAAGACGACGCGCAGTCCGTCCTCGTTGGGCCGCGTGCCGCCGGTGCACGCCATGTTGTCGTTGCTCCAGTCGATCTCGGCCTCGATCGCACCGGCGAGCCGGGCGCGCAGGTAGCCGCTGCCGTCGGGCAGGCAGCGCGTCGGTTCGGGTGCGGGTGCCTCAGCCGTTGCGATGCCTGCCGTAGCGAGCGCGATCGCGCACCACACGGCCGTGTGTCGTCGACGGCGCGCGCCGCGGCGAGCGCCCGTTTCAGTCCGCAGGCTGGGCACGCGCGACCAGCAACGATTTGGCGAGTCGACCATGGAGACGTCCGAGCGCGGCGGCAAGGTGCAGCAGGAGAGTCAGCAGCAAGATGCCGAAAGCGAGCAACAGTGGCAAGGCGATCAGCAGGGGCAGCTGGTCCCCGGGGAAAGACGGCGAGAAACCCGAGTCCAGCCATCCGGCTTGCCAGGCGATCTCGGCGAACGGGGCGGCGACGACGGAGACGGCTGTGGCGAGTCCCGTCACAGCCAGCGTGAAGTACACGATCCCGAGCGGCAGCATCAACAGCAGATACAGCAGCGTGCCCCAGGTGCGCGGGTCCTTCAGCATCAACGTGATCCGGCCGATCCAACCCTCCGCGCCCGGCCGATTCGGCGCGTGCGCGGGCCGGCGCGGCATTCGCACGCCGAGCAGCGACTCAACCAGGCGGCCTTCGGCCAGGGACAACGCCCGTGTGGCGCCAAGGAACAGCAAGAAGAGCGGCAGGCCGATGATCAGGATCGCAAGGCCGGCAGACAGCGACAGACCGGTCACAGTGAACGTGAAATAGAAGATGCCGGTCACGAGACTGAGCAGCATGTACAGCAAGGCGGCGTAGCTGCGGGTATCGCGGTAGATGGCGAAAAACCGGCCGAGTGCCGACGACCGTACGCGCGGGGGTGGCGTCGCGAGCGCTGCGCTGACCTGTGCCTCGGTCGTCCGGTAGGCGGCAGCGACCTCCGCCGGAGCACCGTACGTGACGGCGATCGCCTCGAGCACGTCCGCCTCGGACTGATCCTGATTCTGGGCGACCTCGGCGCGCAGATATTCCTCTGCGTCATACAACGCATCCTGCAGCAGGGCCGGGTCGTCACCGGCCATCTCCCTTCGCAGCTGATCGAGGTACTGGGCGACCGATCGCGGTGCGCTGGTGCTCATCAAACTTTCTCCTCGGTGGGCCCGATGACGTCGTCGACGAAGTCGCGGGTGTCCTGCCAGATGCGCGTCCATTCCGCGAGCACGCGCCGGCCGAGCGGCGTGATGCGGTAGTAACGGCGCGGCGGCCCGGAGTACGAGGGCACGATGCGGCTCGCGAGCAAGCCATTCGTGCTCAGCGCGCGCAGGACCGGGTACAGCGCTCCTTGTTTACCGGCCAGCGGTGCGGACTCGCGTCGGGCCAGACGCTTCGCGATCTGGTAGCCGTAAAGGTCCTCGGAGGCCTGGTCCAGAAGTGCGAGCAGCACGAGCGCGACCGTGCCGGCACTCAATTCCTTCCGGAATTTGCGAGCGAGCGGATCGGCGGCGGCTTCGTCGGGCAGGGCCATCGGGCTCTCGGGGCGTCAGTCGACCGCTAGTGTGAGATGGTCGCTAGTGATAAGTCAACACTATGCGTCTAATCACACTAGATCGGCAAACCAGTGCCGCGTCCGTACAATCGCGCGCTCGCCTGGCTCCCGCCTGCCGGGACTGGCTCTCGTCATCGCCGGACCTCCCCGCACTATGGTTTATCTGCAGCTGCTCGCCGGTCTCGGTCTGCTGCTTGCGAGTGGCGAGTTTCTGGTCCGCGGGTCCGTGGCTGTCGCGACTCGCCTCGGCGTCTCACCGCTTTTCATCGGACTGACGCTGGTCGGGTTTGGCACCTCGACGCCCGAGCTGATGGCGAGCGTGATCGCGGCCCTGGAAGGTTCGCCGGGCATCGCGGTCGGCAACGTGATCGGCAGCAATATCGCCAATATCCTGTTGATCCTCGGAGTCGCTGCCTGTGTCCGCACGGTGCCGCCCGACCAGGGGGCCTACCGGCGCGACGGTTGGATGATGTTGCTCGCGAGTTTGCTGCTGGCCGCCGCTGTCATGATCGGACGAATCGACCGGTTGGCGGGATTCCTGCTGCTCGCGACGCTGATCGCCTACATCGTCTTCACTTATCGACTGGAGCGTGCAAGTGCAGATGCCGGCGCGGCGATGCACGAGGCGGAAGCGCAATCGCACTCGGCACCCGCAGGTTGGTCGCTCGGTCTTGCCATCACGGTGACGATGGCGAGCCTTGCGGGTGTCATGGGTGGGGCGGCTCTGCTCGTCGCAAGCGCGATCGACCTCGCGCGTGCGTACGGTGTTTCGGAGACGGTGATCGGGCTCACGATGGTGGCTGTCGGGACATCGCTCCCGGAACTCGTCGTCTCGGTGATCGCTGCGGCGCGTGGTCAGGGCGATGTCGCCGTCGGCAACATCCTCGGCAGCAACATCTACAACGTCCTGTTCATTCTCGGCGTGACATCGCTGATCAAGCCGATCGTCGTCCCGACGCAGGAGCTGACTGCCGACATCGCAGTGGTGATCGCGAGCGCCGTCACACTGATCGTGCTGCTCGCAGTCGGCCGACCGATCGGCCGCGTCGCAGGGGGTGCATTCCTCGCGGTCTATGCCGGCTATATCGCCGCCGTCGTGGCCTGATCTGGCTGGTACGCTCGGCATAAAATCGCCGGCGTGTCGCGGCCTTCCGATACCATGAGCGGCGGCGGGGATGACCGGGGAGAACTCGAGTGAACTTAGGGCAGGCGCCGCGCGCGAGTGAATCGCGCCGTTACGTCAGTCGCCTCACGCGCAACACGCTCGCGATCGTGATGGCCGGTGGACGCGGCGAGCGACTGAAACAGCTGACGGATGCCCGATGCAAGCCTGCGACGCCGTTTGGCGGCAAATTCAGGATCATCGATTTCGTGCTGTCGAACTGCGTGAACTCCGGTATCCGGCGCGTGTCGGTATTGACGCAGTACAAGGCGCACAGCCTGATTCAGCATATCCAGCGCGGCTGGGGCTTCCTGCGGGGCGAGTTCGGCGAGTTCGTCGAGATCATTCCGGCGCAGCAGCAGCTCGGCGACTTCTGGTACCGCGGTACGGCCGATTCGGTGTTTCAGAATCTCGATATCGTGAAGGCATACCGACCGCGACTCGTGCTCGTGCTCGCGGGCGATCACATCTACAAGATGGACTACGGTCCGATGATCGCGTACCACGTCGAAAAGAAGGCCGACGTTACGGTCGGTGTCGTCGAAGTGCCGCGCGAGCAGGCACGCAGTTTCGGCGTGATGACCGTGAACGAGTGGAACCGCATCATGCGGTTCGCGGAGAAGCCCGCCGAGCCCGACGGCATTCCAGGACGCGAGGACCAGGCGCTCGCCTCGATGGGGATCTACGTGTTCAATGCGCAGCTCCTCTACCGGATGCTCGCGGCGAATGCCTCGCAGGCCGGCACCGCGCACGACTTCGGTCGCAACGTGATTCCCGACGCGATCGAGCACCGGAACGTATTCGCCTACCCTTTTCAGGACGTGCGTACCCGTGCGCAGCAATACTGGCGCGACGTCGGGACGGTCGAGGCGTATTACGAGGCGAACATGGAGCTCGTGCACGTGAATCCCGAGCTCAACATCTATGACGAGCGCTGGCCGATCTGGACCTATCAGCCGCAGCGCCCGCCGGCGAAGTTCGTGCTCGATGAAGAAGGACGCCGCGGCATCGCGATCAATTCGATGGTCTCGGGGGGCTGCATCATCTCGGGCGCCCTGCTGCGCCAGTCCCTGCTGTTCTCGAACGTACGCGTCGACGAGGGCAGTCACGTCGAGGCAGCCGTGATCCTGCCTGACGCACGCATCGGTCGGCACTGCATCGTGCAACGGTCGGTCATCGACGAAGGCTCGATCGTGCCCGATGGCACGCGCATCGGCGTCGATCGTGCCGACGACGAGCGCCGCTTTCACGTCACCGAGAATGGCGTCGTGCTCGTCACTCCGGCCATGCTGCGACGTCAGCGCAGAACCACTGCGTGACTCCAATCGCCCGTAGCGGACCACTCGCAGGGGTCAAACACATGCGGATCGTCAAGTTCTGGCTGCCGATCATTGCTGCGCTCGCTGTCGTCGGCTGTACCGGCATCAAGCCGGATCTCAAGACGCCGGAACTCTCGGTCGTCAGCGTCGGGATGGTCTCCGGCGACATCTTCAGCCAGCAGTTCCGGGTGCGGCTGCGCGTGCAGAATCCGAACGACCGCGAACTGCCGGTCAAGGCCATCGACTATCACCTGTTTCTTCAAGGAGACAGCTTCGCCGAGGGCGTGTCGGATGCACCGTTCGTCGTGCCGGCCGTTGGCGAGACCGAGTTCGACATGCTCGTGCGCACGAATTTCGTGAGCAGTATAGGGCGACTCTTGTCGCGGCTCGAAACGACCGGCAGCCGGCAGATCCAGTACGAGATGTCCGGCAAGGTGTTCATCGATCTGCCGTTCGTCGGCGGAATCCCGTTCAGCGATACCGGGATCGTCGATCTCACGACGCGTTGACGGGGACGGACTCTACCGAGTCGGGAAAGACTCTTCGAGTCGAGAAGGACTCTACCGAGTCGGGAAGGCATCCTGCGAGTCAGAGCGGCGCATCCGCGCCTCCTACCCGCTGCGGCCTTCCCGATGCGCCGCATCCCTCTCGACGGCAGTCCGTCTCGACGCGAAGCGTCCTCTGCAAGCTATGCGCGGATCAGCACGCCCTGACGCGGATCGACTGGCCGATCTGATCGAGCATCGAACGCAGCACATCGTAGTCGGGGTGACGAACGCGCAGCCAGACGTTCGCCATGTAACCCGCTGCCACCGGCTGCGTGGGTGTTCCGGGAGCCGGGAAGTGCGAGCCCGTGATCCACGGGCCCATCTCGTGCCAGATGCGCTCGGTGCCCTCGTAGCCGCTGATGCGACCGTCACGCTCGGGTCGCAGCGCAATCAGACCGCAGGCGTAGCGTCGCGCGGGACTCTGCTCGACCCGTCGGTGCGTGACGGCGAGCGCCCAGTCACGGTAGAGATCCATGTCGTTCGCATCGTTGTAGACCTGCCAGTGCGCGACGCCTGGCGGCCGGCAGCCGATCTCCGAGATCGCGAGGCCCTTCGGCCCGGAGAACCACTCCATGTGGGTTGCAGAGGTCTCGATGCCGAGCGCGGTGATGACTTTGCGTGCGACCGTCCGTAACTCGCTGTAGCCGTCCTCGCCGATCCGGTTCGTCGCGACCATTTGCGGCGAGATCCAGCGCTCCCGCATCGCTTCGAGCACGTTCGGGTAGTAGTGCGTGATGAACTCATGCTGGACGTTGCCACCGACGGTCAACGTATCGAGAAAGCCCTCGTGCCCTTCGATGAACTCCTCGAGGGCGACCGATTCGCCACGGCCGACGCCGGCATTCGTGAGCGCTACGTGGAACGCACGCCGATCGTCGACGCGTACCGTACCGGAGGCACCGGCCGCGGAGCGCGGCTTCACGATCAGCGGAAAGCCAACGCGCTCGGCAAAGCGTACCGCCTCCTTCGTGCTGTCGGTCCCGAGCGTACGCGCACATGGAATGCCGGCGGCACGCAGGACCTCCTTCATCGAGGGTTTATCCCGACACAGCCAGGCCGTGCGCACGGAAGTCCCGGGAATCGTGCAGTGCTCCCGGACCCGCGCCGCGGGCAGCACGTGTGCCTCGATCGTCGCCTCGAGGCGATCGACCCAGACCCTGCCCTGAATCCTGCGTACCGCAGCGAGGAGCGCGTGTTCGTCGACGACCGAGGGCACTTGTTCATAGTGCGAAAGCCAGCGACCTGGATCCGGATCGAGCTCGTGGCGCGACCTTTCGCCGATGCCGATCACGGTGGCGCCAATCTCTGCGAGCGCCCGGGCGAACTCGCGCTGGTAGCCGGGGAAAGCGGGTTCTAGCAGGATGACGTTCATCAGGCTGTAGGCTCTAGACTGTAGGCTGTAGGTCGGATCCCCGATCCCGGATCCCCGATCCCCGAAGCGAGTCTGTGGTCTGTCGTCTGTGGCCAGAACTCGCGCGTCTCGCGCTTTCCGGCTAACCGCTGACCCCTAACCGCTTCGTCAGCGTTGCGGCTATCCGCTCTGCATGTCTTCATAGAGTTGCAGATATTGCTGGACGGGCCGGTCCCAGGAGAAGTCCTCTGCCATCGCGTTCGCGAGGAGACGCGGCCAGTGTTCCTGATCGGCATGCAATGACAAGCCGGTCTCGAGAGCCCAGCGCATCGCCGGGACGTCGAAGTGCTCGAATACGATGCCGGTCCCCTGACCGGTCGATCGGTCGTACATGCGCACCGAATCGGCGAGGCCGCCCGTGCGACGGACGATCGGGATGCTGCCATAGCGCATGCTGTACATCTGATTGAGCCCGCACGGCTCGTAAAGTGACGGCATCAGGAACAGGTCGCTGGCCGCTTCGATCAGATGCGCGAGCTGCTCGTGATAGCCGCGATGGTAGACGACCTTGTGCGCGAACCGCTGCTGCAGTCGGGTGAAGAACTCTTCATAGCGCCACTCCCCGCTGCCGAGCGCAACCAACCGCAGATCGCGGCTCGCGAGCAATTCGGGCAACGTCGGAAACAACAGGTCGAAGCCCTTCTGAATCGTCATTCGCGAGACGAGACCGAGCACGGGAACGTCGGTTGCTGCCGGGATCTGCAACCATGCGAGCAAAGCATCGCGCGTGCGACGCTTGCCCTCGAGATCGCCCGGGCCGTAGTGGTACTCGAGATGACGATCGGTCCGCGGATCCCAATCGTCATAGTCGACGCCATTCAGGATGCCGATCACGTCCGGTCCGCGCTCACGCAGCGCGCCATCGAGACCATGCCCGCCCTCGCTCGTACAGATTTCCTGCGCATAAGTCGGGCTCACCGTGGAGACGCGGTCTGCGTACATCACGCCGTGCTTGAGCCAGTTGATCCTGCCCGTGGCGAGGTCGTCCTGATGCAGCAGGCTCGCGGCGGCGCCGAGTCCGAGATCGCCCAGGGTCCAGTCAGCAAAGACTCCCTGATAGCCGACGTTGTGGATCGTCAGCAGCGACTTCGAATGCTCGAACAGACGATCCCAACGGTAAGCGGAGTTGAGCAGCAGTGGCAGGAGTCCGGTGTGCCAGTCGTTGCAGTGAAAGATGCCGGGAGCGAACTGCATGCGCTGACAGGCCTCGATCGCCGCGCGAACGAGCAGCAGGAATCTCAGATGCTCGTCGGGACCGGTCGTGTACAGCGTCGGGCGATCGTACAGCGCCGGGCAGTGCACGAAGTACACCGGCGCAGTCGATTCCGGCAACGTCGCGCGCTGTATCGAGTATCGGTATCGATGCGGTCCGAGCTCGATCCAGACGTCCCGAGCGACGTCGAGGACTTCCGTGCCGAGCCGCGAAGCGTTGATGCTCGAATACAGGGGCATGAAGAGCCGCACGTCGTGGCCGAGCTCGTGCAGATGCCGACACAGCGCAGACGACACGTCCGCAAGACCGCCTGCCTTGGCGAGCGGCGCGACCTCGGAGGAAACGAAGCAGATGCGTTGTGGCATGTTCTGTGACCGTGACCGCTCCCCGCTGCGGTGAATGTCCGGTTCGTTTTTCTCTGTCGCCGCTGCGTCGTAGTCCGCCATCCCTCAGCTGAGTTCGGCGAGGTAGCGCGGCAGCATGACGCGCCAGGTGTGCCAGTCGTGATCCCACTCGGGACCCCACGGATCGACGCGGTTCGGAATGCCTCTGGCACCCAGGGCCGATGCGAGCCGCCAGGATTCGCCGGGATCCTCCCAGCGCCCCTCGCCCGTGGGTAGCAGCACGAAGCGCCGGCGCAACCCGTCGAGCCACCCCGAGTCGGCAAGCCCTGGCAGGAAATGCAGCGGCGAGGAGAAATAAAAGTCGTCGTTCCAGCGCCCCTCGAGATACTTCGACAGATCGTACGTGCCGCTCATCCCGATCGCGACTCGGAACGCATCCGGGTGTCGCACCAGCGCTGCTACGGCATTGAACGCGCCGATTGAAGCGCCCGCCGTGATGACCTCGACAGGCGCGCCGGCGCAGTCGTTACGGACCAGCGGCACGACCTCGCGGTAGACATAGGCGTCGAAGGAGTTCTGCACGCGCGAGCGATACTCGACCGAGCCATGACCCGACAGCCAGTGCTGACCCGCTACGCTGTCGATCGAATACACCTTGATGCGCCCCGCCTCGATCAGCGGCGCGAGCGCGGCGACCAGCTGAAAGCGCTCGATCTCCTCGCAGTCACCACCCGCGGTCGGATAGATCAGCACGGGCTGTCCGTAGTGGCCCCACCGTGCCACGCGTGCGGCACACGGCAGGCGGTCGGACGACCAGCCGAACACGTCTTTTTTCATGCGTCAGCAGATCTCTGCGCAGGTTCAGGCCCTAGTGCGGCGCAGGTGCGCCTTCTTGTTCGCGCCACGCCTGGATCCTGCGGAAGAAGAGCTCGGTGAAGCTCTCGACTTCGTGCGCTGGAAACAGTGCGGTGACTTTCTTCTGCACGGCATCACGGCAGTCGTCGGAACCGAAGAATTCGTAGGCCACTGCGTCGAGGTGTGCGAGATTTCGTCCGCAGAATTCCTCGAACTGGTCCGCCTCGAAGCGCTCACGTGCGATCGCTGCATAGCGACGCAGCTTCTCGCGGTAGGGCAGGGCGCTTGCGGCGACATCGTAGAAAGGTTGCCAGTCGAGGTTCTGGCGCATCCGCCGCCGGGTCGCCGCGCAATAGACCGACCAGCGTATGTTCGCCTTGATCAGCCACGGGAAATGATAATGGAGCGAGGTCACCTGGGAGTCCGGGCAGGCATTCGCGAAATCGATCGGGTACCACGCGCTCTCGCGCAGCAGCGCCTCGCAGGAATTGAAGTCCCACCCGAAGAACGCATTGATCGTCAGCGTGATGTCCTCCAGCTCTTCACGCTCGGCGTCGCTCAGGAAGTCGCGATCCAGCATATAGCGGTCGTGCAGCGGTGCGGCGGGGTCGTAGTTGACCGCGCGGGTCTGCGGCCCGAGACCGACGCAGCGAACGAAACGGTCATAGGGCAACACGGCGGACTGCAGGTGCATCACTTTGGTGCCGCTCGCCTCATACGCGGCGCGCAGCGCGGCCTCGTTGTCGATCTTCGTGACGCCGACCCAGCCACCACCGTCGTAGGGTTTCATGAACAGCGGATAGCCGAGTTTCGCGCCGATCTCCCCGAGATCGAACAGCTTCGCGTAACGCGTCAGGGTCGGTTGCAGGTCGGCACTCGGATCGTAGGATTTCGGCGGCACCATCCACGTCGGGGGGACGGCTAGGCCGAGACGCATCATCGCGCAATACGTGCTGTGCTTCTCGTTGCTCTGGATCGACCATGGATTGTTGAACACGTACAGGTCATTGAGCAGGACCGCCTTCTTGATCCACTCGCGACTCGTGTTGTACCAGTGCGTGAGGCGGTCGATCACGACGTGATAGCGACACGGCTGGTGCAGATCGAAGGGCTCGATCGTCACCCGATTGACGTCGAAGTCGAGAGTGTCACCCTGCCACGGAATCGCGAGCTCGAGCCGCCGCATGATCTCTTCGAAGCAGATGGGCCAGCAGATATCCGCGCCGAGAGACAGACCGATGCGCCGAGTGATACGTGCCATGGTGCAATCCGTGTTCGTGTGCGCGGACGTTAGCCCATCGGCCACCGCCGCGCCACCGCTCGCCTATTCGTAGACCATCCACAGAGGACCGGGGAACAGCCACGTCAGCGCCGCTTGCAGGCGGTCGCGCCAGTTCTGCCAGTTGTGGCCATCGCGCACTTCCTCGTAGCGCACCTTGATGCCATGCGAGGTCAGCAGAGGCACGAGGCTGCGATTCTCGTAGATCAGGGATTCGTAGATGCCGCAGGACAGATGAATCCGGCGCGCCGGACGGCCGGGCTGCGTCCTGAATTCGTTGACGAAATCCGCCACCGGATCGAACACCGGCGAGCGGCGGTGGTGGCCGATGTCCGAGAACGCGAACGAGCCCGACTGCAGCACCAGGCGGTCGAACACCCCCGGGTAACACCAGGCGGTGTGCAACGCCGCCACCGCGCCGAAGCTCGCGCCCATCAAGCCGCGCGACGCAGGGTTGTCGAGCAACGGCAGCCGATTTTCAATTCCGGGAACGAGCTCGCGCGCGATGAATTGCGCGTGGCGTTCGTCGCCGCCGTACTCGCGCAGTCGGTCCGGCGACTGCGTCAAGGCCACGATCATCGCCGGGATCTCGAGGCGATGGATCAGATTGTCGAGCACGATGCGCAGGTCCGCGTAGCGCAGGTAGTCCTCGCCGTCGTGGACGACGAGGAGCGGATAGCGCCGCGTGCGGCGAAACCGGGCCGGCACGTACAGCGCGACGCGGCGCGTCGATTGCAGCGCGCGGCTCTCAATCTGCAGCTCGTCGAGTGCACCGGCTCGGGCATTCGGATCGGCCAGCGTCCATTCCGGCGCGCGGTAACCGTAGCCCTGGCACACGGAATTCGCGCCGAACGGATCGGTCGCGCGCAGCGGATTCAGCGGGTCGAGGATCCACTCGCCATGTCCGTTGCGCACGACCTCGAACTTGTATTCGATCCGTGAGTTCGGCGGCAGCTCCATCCGCAACATCCAGAGATTCGTCGCTTCGATCTGCTCGAACGGCTGCGAGGCCGGCAAGCCGTGGATCCAGCAGCGCAGGTACACCGCTTCTGCCGCACCGTGGAACACGAACGTAACACCGCCCGGATCGACGATCGGGAACGTGCCCTGCGCGAGGAACTGCTCGACCTCCTCCGGGCTCGTGGGCGGCCGGACTGCGTGCTCGGTCGATGTGGATTCGATCATGCAGCACTCGCGAGGGCATGCAGCCGGCCGTTGCGCGTGACGCGACTCGCGTAGGCGCCATCGACGATCCGGTCGCCTCGCCAGTGCAGCCACGCGCCCTGATCCAGCGTGATGCAGACGGCCGGCGCAAAGCGCCGCGCGAACAGGCACAGGCGTTCTTTCCGATCGAGCGCCAGGCGACTCGCCGCGTGGGGCAGCGCCACGAGGCCGGGTACCGCAGCCAGGCCGCGTTCGAAGACCTCGGCGCTGCCGCGACCCTGAGGCGGATGGTCGTGGAACAGCACGACGGTCTCGGTCAGCGCCATCGCCCCCGCCGACCAACCCGCGAGGCGCTTACCCTTGAGCAGTCGCTGCAGGCCGAAGAGCGCCAGGCGATTCAACAACACGGCGACGTGACCGCCCGCAATCAGAACGGTCTCGGTCCGGTCGATCAGTCGCTCGATCTGCTGCACCTGCCGTGCAACAGCCGGGCGCTCGGCAGGACGCCAGCGCGCGTCGAATTCACGGTGCACGCGATCGAGCTGCGCGAGGTGTTCGCGATCGAGCCGGCGCAATTCCGACAGTGCGCTGCGACGGGCCCGCTTCAGGAGTTCGGCGTTGCCCTCACGTTCGCCCAGTTCGCGCCAGGCGGCCTTGGCGTGCTCGAGTCGCAGCCGGTAGAGGTCCTGTTGCTCGCGCAGCAGATCCTGGCGCTCGCGATAGGCGGCATGCAGCTCGGAATCACCGGCGAATGCGGCTTCGGCCCGCTCATACAGACGCAGGTCCGTGACGTCGATGGCGAGGTGTTCGACGAGGTCGCTGGTCTCGGCCTCGCGCTCCTGCCAGCCGGCGGTGATCGTGCAGAACGGACCGTGCATGGCGAGCCTCGCGAACACGTCCCGCAGGACGGGAGCACGATACTGCGGGCCGAGTAGCACGACGTCTGGCATGGGCCGCAAGCGTGGGCGAGCACTCCGGGGGTGTCAACGCGCGCGGCACGGAGGAGTCAGCAGGCGTGCCTTCCGCAGGATTCGGGTGGTCCGTCATCGCCCGCCCGCTATGCTGCGCGCATGAATACGGCAATCCATACGCTGGACGACCGCACGTTCCGGCGCATCGCGACGGCGATCGACTACGTTGCGCGGCAGTGTCGGGACCAACCCTCGGTCGCGGACATGGCGCGGGCAGCGGCGATGAGCGAGTTTCATTTCAGCCGCACGTTCCAGCGCTGGGCGGGCGTGTCGCCGAAGCGCTATCTGCAGCAGCTGACCCTCGGCGCCGCGAAAACAGGCCTCGGCGGAGAGCGCTCAATTCTCGAGGCTGCGCTCGAGGCAGGGCTCTCCGGCCCCGGCCGTCTGCACGATCTATGTGTCGAGCTCGAGGCAGTCACGCCGGGCGAAATGAAGTCGGGCGGCGTCGGTCTCGAATGCAGAGTCGGTGTCGCCGCCACTCCCTTTGGCACGGCGCTCTTCGGCTGGACGGCGCGCGGCATAGGTCACCTCGAGTTCGTCGCGCAGGCAGACGTCCCGGCAGCAGTCGAGTCCCTACGTGCGCGGTGGCCCGCGGCAACCTGGTGCGACGACGACGCAGGCGCCGCGCAGCTCGCGGCCGCAATCTGGCCTGCGAACGCAGGGCCGTCGCAGCTGCCGCTGCGGCTTTACGTTCGAGGCACCAACTTTCAGGTGCAGGTCTGGCGGGCGCTGTTACGCCTCGCCGACTGCGGCACGACCACCTATGGGGATCTCGCGCAAGCCGTTGGCCGCCCCGGGGCTGCGCGCGCCGTTGGGCGAGCCGTCGGCGCGAACCCGGTGGCGTGGCTCATTCCCTGCCATCGCGTCCTGCGTGCCCGAGGTGAGCTCGGAGGTTACCGGTGGGGTCTGGAGCGCAAGCAGGCGATGCTTGCGTGGGAGCACGTGAGTCGAGCGTCGCAGCTCGAGGCGGCGAACAGATGATCGCCCGCGCGCACGCTTTACGCCCAGCTCTTCACACAGGAACACGAAGCACTCGACCGTTCAGGTCGCTCCTCAGGGCCGTTGATCGTCTGCGTCCATGCCGTTCGCCCGCGCGTCGCGTTGCGGCTTGAACGCGGCGAGCATGCTTTCCTGCATGCGTTGCCACATCTCGAGATTCTGCCGGGTGAGCTCTGCCATCGTCGTCAGTGGCGTGTTGCTCATCAGCTTGCCCATCTGCTCCTGCATCGTCTCCTGCTGACGCATGAAGGCCTCGACGCTCCTTTCGAGGTAGGCGGTCAGGAAGCCCTGCAGCGAATTGCCGTAGAAGCGGATCAGCGATTCGAGCACCGGGGTCGACAGGATCGGACGCCCGAACTGCTCCTGATCGGCGATCACCTGCAGCAGGATGTGGCGTGTGATGTCATCGCCTGACTTGTCCTCGACGACTTTGATCTTCTCGCCGCGCACGATCAGGCTGCGGATGTCATCCAGCGTGATGTGCCGGCTCTGCGAGGCATCGTAGAGACGTCGATTCGCGTACTTCTTGATCAGGCGTTCGTCACTCATGGCATTTTCTCGGCTGGCAGGCGGCGGCACTGCCCGCGTCAGCGAGTCCGCTGGACCCGGCGCTCGCAGGCAGCTCGTGGAGGTTAGAGGACCGTAGGATAGGGTCATGCGTGTCGCAGCGCAAAACCGGCGGACAAAAGAAGCGGACAAAAGAAAAGGACGGCGGCCACAAGGGTCCGCCGTCCTCAGGGGGATCGTTCAGTCGGTAATTGCGTCAGGCGACCTTTTTGCCCTTCGGCGCGGCAGCGGCGGCTTCTTCAACGACGCTCGCGAGGCCGGTCTGGGTGTCCGTCACGAGCTTCGTGAATTCCTGCGAACGCTTCGTGAACTTGTCGAGGAACGCGGACGACAGCTCGATCTGCTTGCTGAAGAGCTCCGCGGGATCCTTGGCCTGGGTCACGGCATGCAGCTGCTCGATGCCGAAATGGAGATAATCGCCGGCCACTTCGTACTGGTACTTCGCCAGCTGCTCGAAGGACTTGGCGGTGGCTTCCTGAAGCTTCAGCATGGGCGCAAACGCGCGCTTCGAGAAGTCGGTGTAAGCGGTGAAATCGATCGTGTTCGTCATGGTAGATCCCTCTTGGGCGTGGGTGGGTCGGCTAGGATGAGGATGGGATGGGATGGGCACAGTATACGGATTTTATCTCGCAGTGCAACAAAACTTGTTCGACCGGCTTCGAGTGACGGGCAGGACGGGGCATTTATTTATAAGTCACTGATGTTTAATTGAAATCTATTGACTGATGCCTTGATATCAAGTCACTCAACCTCCGCACTGGTGGGATTTCGATCGCTTTTATTTTGCATTGCGCACAGATCTGGCCGGAGCTGCGGCTGAGGGGAAATCCATGGCAGGCGACCGCGGAGAACGCTCGGGGGACTGGACCGACGCCTGGCTCGGCGCGCAGCGCGCCGCGCTCGAGCAGTGGCTCGGCCAGGGGGATAACGCGGCGGCCGAAATGCTCAAGGCGGGCACCGACCGGTGGTGGCAGCTCTGGGCCGGGCAGGCCGGGCCCGGCTCGCGCGACGCCGGCGAGCGATTGAGATCGATCGGCGAGCAGTACCTCAAAGGGTTCAGGCAGGTGTGGACCACACTCGGTGGGCACGCGCCGGATCCAACCGGCGCGGAGTTCCAGCAGCGCCTGCAGAAGTCGCTCGCGGACCTCGCCTCCGGCGCCGCGGCGCAGGAGTTCTGGTCGAAACTGATGCCGGGCTTCGACGCTGCGGCGGCGCCCGCCGGCACCCTCGGGTGGTCCAACCTCGTCCCCGAGGCTGCGACGGAACCCTGGAAGCTGCTGTTCTCCGTCCCGGCGCTCGGTCCGGCTCGCGAGCATCACGCGGAGCTGACCGAGTTGCGGGACGCGCTCGCGGCCCACCAGCGGCTCGCCGCCGAACTCGCCAGTCGATTGGCTGACGTGCATCGGCGGGCGGTCGTGTTGCTGGCACAGCGAGTCGCCGACCGAGCTCAGGCCGGCCAGCCGGTGGACAGCTTCCGCAGCCTCTACGACGAATGGGTCAGTTGCGGCGAGCAGGTCTTTGCGGACGTCGCCTGCAGTTCGGAGTACGCGCGTCTGCAGGGGGCACTCGGTGATTCCGATGCGAGGCTCCGCACGCGGGTGCGCGGGCTGGTCGAGCGCTGGTGTCGCTCACTCGACCTGCCCACGCGCTCCGAGCTCGATACGGCTCACCGGCGCATTCGCGAGCTCAGCCGAAGGCTCGAAGCGCTGGAGCGGGAGTCGCAACAAAGCAAGCGCGACGGACCATCGACGACCCCGTCTGCGCGCGGCGCGGCGCGGCGATCCGCTGCGAAGAAGCGCCCGTCCTCCCGATCGACCGCTGCAGGAGTGCCCACTGATGGCTCGCGCGACGCCGACACCTGAGTTTTCAGCAGCCCTGCAAGAAGCCGCGCAGTTCTCGACCGGTTTGCAGCGCGCGCTGCGCACGCTCGGCCAGGTCGGCGAGGTGACGCTCGGTCCCACTCCGAAGGATGCGGTGCATGCCGAGGATCGTCTCGTGCTCTACCGGTTCAAGCCGCTGGTGCAGCGCTCCGCGCGCAGCACGCCGCTGCTGATCTGCTACGCGCTCGTCAATCGTCCGTGGATGATGGATCTGCAGGAGGATCGCTCGCTGATCCGCGGTCTGCTCGGTGCGGGTCTCGATGTCTACCTGATCGATTGGGGCTACCCGGATCGCGCCGATCGCTGGCTCGAGATCGATGACTATGTAAACCGGTACCTCGAGCGTTGCGTGGAGCACATCTGCCGCGAACATGGCATCGATCAAGTCAATCTGCTTGGCGTGTGCCAGGGAGGCACTCTGAGCCTCTGCTATGCAGCGCTGCATCCCGAACGCGTGGCGAATCTCGTGACGATGGTCACGCCGGTCGACTTTCATACCGACGGCAATCTGCTGGGTACATGGGCCCGCGAGACCGACGTCGATGCACTCGTCGAAGCGCACGGCAATGTCCCCGGCGAGCTTCTGAATCTCACTTATCTCGCGCTGATGCCTTTCCGTCTGATGAGCCAGAAATATGTCGGGCTCGTGGACATGGCGGACGACGCCGCGCAGATCGCCAATTTCCTGCGCATGGAGCAATGGATCTTCGACAGTCCCGATCAGCCGGGGGAAGCGTTCCGGCAGTTCGTGAACTGGTTTTACAAGGAGAACCGGCTGGTCGCCGGGGAGCTGTCGATCGGCGGGCGCAAAGTGAATCTCGGGGCGGTGACGATGCCAGTCCTGAACGTTTACGCGACCAAGGACCATCTCGTGCCGCCTCCGGCCTCACTTGCGCTCGGAGATCTCGTCGGCAGTCGCGATTACGGCACGTATGCATTCGAGGGCGGGCACATCGGCATCTACGTGAGCGGCAAGGCCCAGCGCGAGCTCCCCCGTACGATCGCTGCGTGGCTGCTGGCGCGGGAGCCCGCGGGTCGCGAGCGCGTCCAGGGCCGGGCAGAATCCAGCGCTCGCCACGGCGGCTGAGCAGCAGCGGTGGCGCGTTTTAATTTGAGATCAACAAGGAACCTCTATCGATGTCGGAGCAAGCAGCCGCTTTCGAGACCCTGCAAGCGCAGGTCGGGCAGGAGATTCATACGAGCGAATGGCTCGAGATCACGCAGGAGCGCATCAATACCTTTGCGGACGCCACCAGCGATCATCAGTGGATCCACGTCGATCCGGAGCGTGCGGCGCGCGAATCCCCGTGGGGCGGCGCGATCGCCCACGGTTATCTGACCCTGTCGCTGTACCCGGTGCTCCGTGGACTGGTGGCGGAGACGCCGGTCCTTCCGGGCGTACGCAACGTGATCAACTACGGCCTCAACAAGCTGCGGTTTCCGGCGCCGGTGCCCGTCGGCAAACGCATCCGCGCCCGCTGCACGTTACTCGGGGTCGAGG